>Ga0075431_100008374_pt1 | contig 10346 bp, 10 predicted proteins | sample RhiMetdeltSRZDD5_FD_75297 | JGI IMG/M metagenome (GOLD analysis project Ga0075431, IMG submission 75297) | Populus rhizosphere microbial communities from Tennessee, USA - Rhizosphere MetaG P. deltoides SRZDD5 | ecosystem: Host-associated > Plants > Roots > Rhizosphere > Soil | place: USA...
TGACCGGCTGCCGGCGCTTCATCCTGCCTGGGTCGGTGAACGAGCCCGCCTGCGACGCGGCCGAGCCGATGCCGAGTTCTCCGTACGCGGCCGCCAAGTCGGCGGCCAGCGCCTACGCCCGCATGTTCCATGGCGTCTTCGGGGCGCCGGTCGTCGTGGCGCGGCTGTTCGTGACCTACGGCCCCGGTCAGCAGGCGAGCAAGCTCGTGCCGTACGTGACTCGGTGTCTCTTGCGGGGCGAGCCGCCGCTCCTCACGAGTGGTCGATGGCGAGCCGACTGGATCTACGTCGACGACGCTGTCGAAGGTCTCCTCGCGCTGGCCCGCGTGCCGAACCTGGAGGGCGATACCGTTGATCTCGGCTCGGGGTGCCTTGTCACTGTCCGCACTGTCGTTCAGCGCGTCGCGGATTTGCTCGGGTCGCCGGTCACGCCCGTGTTCGGAGGCCGGCCCGAACGGCTGGGCGAGCCAGTGCGGTGCGCCGATGCGGCCGCCACGCGCGCCCAGCTGGGTTGGACACCGCAATTCACCCTGGACCAGGGCTTGGCCGAGACCGTGGCCTGGTACCGCAATCATCTGAACGACGCGGTGAGAACTCCGGAGGATGTGTCGTGAAGGTCGTCCTCTTTTGCGGCGGGCTCGGCATGAAGCTGCAGGAATCGTCGGAACGCCTTCCGAAGCCGATGATCGCCGTTGGTTCTCGGCCGCTACTCTGGCACATCATGAAGTACTACGCGCACTACGGTCACACCGATTTCTTGTTGTGTCTCGGCTTTGGCGCCGATGTGATCAAGAACTACTTCATCAACTACAGCGAATGCGTCTCCAACGATTTCGTGCTGAGCGAGGGAGGCAAGCATCTGCAGTTGATCAGTAGCGACATCCAGCACTGGACGATCACCTTCATCGACACCGGCATGACGACCAACATCGGCCAGCGGCTCAAGGCCGTCGAGGAGTATCTGGACGGGCAGGACATTTTCTTTGCCAATTACACCGACGGCCTTACGGACATGCGGCTGCCGGCGCAGCTCCAGCACTTCCGTCGACACTCGAAAATCGCCAGCTTTCTCTGCGTGAAACCGAGTCTGAGCTACCACTTCGTCTCCACCGATGCCGATGGACTGGTGACCGAGATCAACGCCGGACGGGCAGTCGACTTCCAGGTCAACGGCGGCTACTTCATCTTTCATCGGGACATCTTCAAATACGTCCATGCGGGAGAAGAGCTGCTCAACGAGCCATTCCAGCGGCTGGTCGAGCAAGGGCAACTACTGGCTTACAAGCACGATGGCTTCTGGGCCTGCCTGGACACCTTCAAGGACAAGCAACTCCTCGACGAACACTGCGCGAAGGGGCAGGCGCCCTGGGAGGTGTGGAAGAGAGCAGGAGCGCACCGATGAAGGTCGTTCTCTTCTGCGGGGGGTTGGGTTTGCGCATTCGCGAGTATTCGGAAGGGATGCCCAAGCCGATGATCACCATCGGCCATCGCCCGATTCTGTGGCACATCATGAAGTACTACGCGCATCACGGGCACAAGGATTTCATCCTCTGTCTCGGCTACAAGGCCGACAGGATCAAAGAATACTTCCTGAACTACAACGAATGTCTGTCCAACGATTTCGTCCTGGCCCAGGGCGGCAAACAGCTTCGGCTGCTCAATAGCGACATTCAAGACTGGCGCATCACCTTCGTCGACACTGGTATGTCAGCGACGATCGGCCAGCGGCTGAAAGCCGTCCAGTCGTATCTGGACGGTGAGGAAGCGTTCATGGCGAATTACGCCGACGGGCTGACCGACCTTCCACTGACAGCGTACCTCGATCACTTCCGGGCCAGCGGCCGAATCGCGGCATTCCTCGCAGTCCAGCCAAAGCTGAGCTTCCACCTTGTCATGACGGCGGATGATATCGCCACCGACATCCGCCCGATGGCTCACGCGAACATCTGGATCAACGGCGGGTACTTCATTTTGCGCCGGGAGATCTTTCGTTATCTGGGCGACGGCGACGAGCTGGTGGAGCAGCCGTTCCAGCGCCTGATCGCCACGCGCCAGCTCCTGGCCTACAAGTACCGTGGTTTTTGGGGCTGCCTCGACACCTTCAAGGAAAAGCAGCAGCTGGACGAACTGTACCTCCTGGATCAGGCACCGTGGGAAGTGTGGAAGGTCCGGGGTCGCAACCCCTCCACCGTCCATGCGTAGCCTCCCGTTTCCGGCGGGGGCTGAAGGCAATCGAATCCTCTGCCTGGGCGCTCACTCCGATGACATCGAGATCGGGTGCGGGGGCACCCTACTCGGTTTTCTCGAGCACCATCCGGGAACCAGCGTCGACTGGGTGGTCTTCAGCGCGGACGCCGAGCGGCGGGACGAAGCCCAGCGGAGCGCGGAGCGCTTTTTGCGGAATGCGCGCCGCCGCGTGATCCTCGTCCATCAGTTTCGCGACGGCTTCTTTCCGTACGTGGCGACTGCCATCAAAGAATGCTTCGAGGAGCTGAAAAGCACGCTGGCACCTGATCTCATCTTCACCCATCAGCGAAACGATCTCCACCAGGATCATCGCCTTATCTCGGAACTGACGTGGAACACCTTCCGCGACCATCTGATCCTCGAGTTCGAAGTCCCGAAATACGACGGCGACCTCGGGACGCCGAACGTCTTCGTGCCGCTCGCCGAGAGCGCCTGCCGCGAGAAGATCCACCACATCCTCGACAGCTTCGTCTCCCAGCGACAGAAACCCTGGTTCGACGAGGAAACATTCATGGCGCTGCTACGGCTCCGCGGCATGGAATGTAACGCTTCCAGCCGCTACGCGGAGGCCTTTTACTGTCGCAAGCTGGTCCTCGGCGCCACCGAACGTGACGTCGTGCAGGCGCTGACCTCCACCGACCCCGGCGCCGTCCGGAGTCACGTCCCGCACCGTTCGTCATGAGAGTCCTCGTCACCGGCCACGACGGCTATATCGGTACCGTGATGGTTCGCATGCTGCGCGCCGCGGGCGACCTCGTGACCGGCCTGGACATGGAGCTCTTCCGCGATTGCGACTTCGGGCGGCCGACGATCGACGGCGCTTCGTGCGCGGCCACCCTGACCATGGACGTCCGTGACGTCGACATCTCCCACCTGGCCGGGTTCGACGCCGTCATTCACCTCGCCGCACTCTCGAACGACCCCCTCGGCGATCTCAACCCGGAATGCACGTACGACATCAACCATGCGGCGTCCGTGCGCCTCGCCGTGCTCGCCAAACACGCCGGGGTCTCGCGGTTCCTGTTCTCGTCCTCCTGTAGCCTCTACGGCCTCGGCGGCGGCGAGCTCCTCGACGAAGCCGCGCCCTTCAATCCGGTGACGCCGTACGGGCTCTCCAAGGTACGCGTCGAAATGGACCTCGCCTCCCTCGCCGACGAGCGCTTCAGCCCGACGTTCCTGCGCAACGCGACCGCCTACGGCGTGTCCCCCCGGTTGCGGGTTGATCTCATGGTGAACAATCTCGTCGGCTTCGCGTATACGACAGGGGAGGTCCTCATTATGAGCGACGGCACGCCCTGGCGTCCGCTCGTGCACGTCGAGGACATCTGCCGGGCGTTCCTGGCCGTGCTCCATGCGCCCCGTGAGCGCATCCACAATCAGTCGTTCAACGTCGGCCGCACTGACGAGAACTACCAGGTCCGTGACGTCGCCGAGATGGTGAAAGCGGTCGTACCCGGCAGTACCGTGAAATATGCCGACGACGCCGGTCCCGATCCCCGGTGTTATCGCGTTGACTGTCGTAAGCTCGCGGCGACGTTCCCAGACTTGAAGCTGCATTGGACCGTCCGGCGCGGGATTGACGACCTCTACGCCGCGTATCAGCGGCACGGGCTGACCTACGAGGAATTCGTCGGATCGAAGTACATCCGCATCAAGCACATCAAGAAGCTGCAGAACGAGGGCCGGCTGGCGGCGACGATCAGGTGGCAGCACGCTCGGTGAAGCGTTGGCTCAGGAATCTCCAGCCGCGGCGCTCGCGTTCATCCCCACAAGAGCGCGCGATCCGCGTCGGTATCTCCCGCAAGACCGGCTGAGCATAGGACGGCACCTTGGCGACCCGATCGGGGATCATACGGACCGCGGGGCGCCCACGCGTCACGGCGTTTCAGTCGTTGATCCGGCGATTTCGAACGCTGTTCTAAGGGTCGTGACCGCGTGCCCCGCCGGGCGGATCGCGCATCTCGCGTCCGAGCGCGGCAGGTATGTTTGATTCTAGGCGACTTCGGTCCTCCGAGCGCGTGGCCACCTCGACCGCCTAGAATCTCCTGAGAGACCACACCCACATCGCTACTTTCGTAGACACCCCGTCTGCGTCGGCAGACAGTCTCCTCGTTTCGATCCAGCGTGAGCCCGTTCTCGTCGTCGGAGATGTCGATGCGATTTCAACATCTTCCCCCTGGCTCCCGTCCGTCTGAACGGTTTGGCAGGCGACTTGCGCACGAGGCGACGCGTGTCGAAACGAGAACGGCGGTCTCTCACCCTCAGGACACTGAAGGAGCAAGTCATGTCCACACGGCTGTTCGCGGCGTTCGCGTTCGTACTGTTCCTCGCGCTCGGCGCGCTCGTCATCACACCCCCGCAGGCCTCCGCCCAGGGAGGCAAGCAGTTGCAGGCGCTCGGCGGAGAGACCTCGGGAGTTGTTTCGCTGAGCTGGAACCCCCATATCAACAACAACCTTAGCTATCTCGTCGACATCACCGGGCAACGAGTCTGCGCGATCACGGCCGCCGATGGCAGCACCGCGGACTGCGTTTCCATTAGCATCCCCGCCGGCGCTGCCGTGACCGCGCTGAATCCGAACGATACCGGCATCCGCCTCTTCACCATCGGCGCCGGCACTGGTGGAACCATGCAGGTGTGTGCCGTTGTCGGCAATGTGACTCCTGCCACGACAACCTGTACGGCGCGGTAAGCGACGCATCCACGAGGTTCGTCACGGGAAGCCGCTCGCGAGCGTCAAGCCACGACGGCCTGGTTGTTGGCCAGGCCGTCGTGACGACGAGTGAGGGAAGGACAGGGGCTGTGCTGCCCGCCGAAAGCGGTCAACCCGCTACGTGCCCATCACCGGACGGACCGACGCCCGGATCTCTCAGTCCACCGGAGAGCGCCGCCGCATCCACGCTTGCGCCAAACGTGCGTGTGCCCACGCGTGCCCGTGGCATTGGCGCTGGTCGTGCCCGGCGGCGGTGACCAAGGCGATGGTTCGCACGACGTCGTTGCCGAGATTTACGCGAAGACTTCCTCGCGGACGGGATAATCTCTTGCGGCCATGCTGATCTTCCGAACCCTGACGGCGCTCGGCATCTCAACGCTCATCATGACTCGCCCCGATACCGCGGCTGCCACTGAGGAGACGGCGGTGGGGGCGGGTGCCGAGGAGATCACGCTTCGCCTGCTCTATCAGCTCATCGCGATTCTCGTCGCCACGCGCATCGTGACGTGGGTGGTGCGGCGCCTCGGCCAGACCGACGTCTCCGGCGAGATCCTGGCGGGCTTGCTGCTCGGGCCGAGCTTGCTCGGGGCGGTGTTTCCCGAATTCATGCACTGGCTCTTCCATCCCTCGACGGGGACGATTTTCACCGGACTCGCGCAGGTCGGACTGGTGTTCCTCATGTTCCAGATCGGGCTCGAGTTCGAGTTCGACCGGCATCTCGGTCGGGACCGCCGGCCCATCGCCGTGATCAGCGTGATCGGCATCGCGGTGCCGTTCGTGATGGGGTATCTCTCCGCGCCGTGGTTTCATGCGCGGCTCTCGGAGACGCCACCGCTGTTCGGTTTTCAGCTGTTCTTCGCGGTCGCCATGTCGATCACCGCCATCCCGATTCTGGGCCGGATCTTCATGGAGCTCGGCGTGTCGCATACGCGAACGGCCGCGCTGACCATCGGCGCCGCGGCGATCGACGACGTCAGCGGCTGGATCATCCTCGGCGCGATCTCGCTGATCGTGAAGGGCGCCTTCAGCTGGGCGTGGGTCGTACCTCGGATCGTCGGGCTGGTGGCGTACCTGGCATTCGTCTTCCTGGTGTTGCGCCGGCCCCTGCAGCGTGCGATCGCCAGCCACATCACCCGGTATGGCGGGTTGCGGTTGACGGCGGTCCCTTACGTCGTCACGCTGCTCTTCGTCTCCGCCGCCATCACGAGTAACCTCGGCGTCTTCGCCATCATCGGCGGATTCGTGATCGGGGTGGCGCTGCACGACGACCGGCGCTTCGTCGAGGAGTGGAAGCGGCGGGTGTCCCCGATCGTGTGGGCATTCTTCCTGCCGATCTTCTTCGCCTATACCGGGCTGCGGACCGACATCGGGACCATCCAAGGGTGGCACGGTGCCTGGACGCTCATCGCTGCCCTCCTCGTCGCGTTCGTCAGCAAGTTCGGTGGCACCTACGTCGGTGCCCGACTCGTGGGCGAGGCGCACCGGAGCGCGGTCACGATCGGCGTGTGCATGAACACGCGCGCGCTGATGGAGCTGATCGTCCTCAACATCGGCAAGGATCTGGGACTGCTGCCGACCGACATCTTTTCCATCCTCGTCATCATGGCGCTCGTGAGCACGTTCATGGCGACGCCGCTGATTCGCTGGCTGATGAAGGGCGAGCGGAGTCTCGCGACGCCGTTGGGAGAGCCGTCCACGGCACGCGCGACGACGTAGGGACTCGAAACGAGCTAGGCCGCGCGGCGGAAGGCTTTGCGTGCTTCCCGGGCGGCGTCCTTGAGCGACTCCAGCGTCTCTGCGATGACGCCCGCGTTCGCGACGATGGCGGCGATGAGCGGAGGACGCGCGGGCTGATCGCTCGCATCGACCTTTGCCACCTCGCGCAGTACGGCGCGCTCGACCACGAGCTTTTCGCGGAACAGTACCTCCCACTCCTCGTACGGGAGCTTCTGCTGTCGGAGGTCGCGCTCCAGGCTCTCGAGCGTGCTCAGCCATTGCCTCGGCTCACCGGTGCCGGCCCGATAGGCGTCCCAGATCGCGCGCAGACGGTCCTCGATCTCGTTGGCTTCCTTGTGCCAGGTGAGATAGGCCTTGGTGAACGACAAATTCTCGCCGAGAACCGCGCGCGCGTGGGCGGCGGCGAGCTCCCGACCACTGATCACGACGTCGGAGGGATGGAGCAACACTTCGATCTCTTCGCCCTTCAGGACGGTGAGTTCGTCGGCGACCAGGCTCGACACGGCACCGCCTGCGAACAGCGTGAGGACCTTGGTTGGCATCCGGAGCATCCAGCTCGCGCGTTGGGATGTCGTCTTGAGCCCGCCCGTGCGCAGCGCGCTCTGAACGTCGTTCACGACCTCACGGTAATGCTCCGGTTTGATGACGACGGGGACGTGTTGGTCCGTCCAGCGACGGGCGATGTTCCGGATCTTGAGGATGGGCGCCAGCGCGGTCATGAGGATCAGAGTCAAGGCGAGCCCGACCGTATATGGGTAGCCCTTCGCAATCGCACGCGCCTTCCCGCCCAGGGTCTTCGGCCGATCCGCGGCGTCCACCATCCGCAAAGAGATGGCACCGACGATTCCCGGGATGACCGCGGCCGCGATCAGCATCGCGATCCGGATCCACTTCTTGTCGATCCACTCCGGGACCTTGACGAACGAGAGGAGCCACGTCGCGAACGCCGGAAACGCGATGCCTAGAACCGCGATCATCCACGCCACCGAGCCGAACGCGATGACAGAGAGGTAGATCTCGCGATCTTCCGGCACCCGCCCGAACAGCATGGACGTTGCCCATCCGAAAACGGTGTTGAGGAGCTTCCCGGCGGACCGGAACAGCGCAGCGAGCAGGGCCTGTATGATCGCCATAACTCAGCGCTAGGCAAAGCCGATGCCAGCCATCTCCGCTCGAGACCGCTACCCGTTGGCCCAGCACTTGAACCTCGGAGTGCCATGCGGCTTGTCTGCTCGTGGTGCAAGCGGGAAAAAAAGGCGTCACTAATCGCCGAGATCGATCCCCGGGACAACGACGACGAAACCCACGGTCTCTGTGAAGCGCACCGGGAGCGGGTCGTCAAGCAGTTGGAGGGCGAACGCCCCCCGGACGTGGAGGTCTAGTCCCCCGTGGAGGTCTGAGCGTTGCGCGGTCTCTCCAAGTAAATGGACCGGGCACGTGAGACGTCTGACCGGCAGGAGGTCTACACCATGCCGCGATCCAATTGGATATGGCCGGGTCTCCGGATGGTCGTCTGTGCCGGTGTCGTTCTCGTAGGGGTAGCGGGGTGTGTCGTCGTCCCCGGCCGCGGCGTGATCGCCGCACCGCCGATCCCTGCCGTCATCCTTCCCGCACCTGTGGTCGTCGCCCCGCGTCCGGTACCGCGGCGCGCATATGGCTATGGCCACGATCGGTACGGCCACGAGCGGTACGGTCGGTACGGCCGGGATCGATACGACTACCGGCGGTGATGAGCCCCAACCCGGGTGCGCGGGACTGAAGCTTCGCTTCTAGAGAGCGCCGACGTTGTTGCGGCCGGCGTGCTTGGCCTGATAGAGCGCGCGATCGGCGGCAGGCATCAGATCGTCGGCCTTGCTGGCGTCGTCCGGCAGCGACGCGATGCCGAGACTCGCCGTGACCGCGCCGTGCTTGAACGGATACCGCTCGATCACTCCTCGCATTCGCTGCGCGTAGGTGACCGCGCCCGACTTCGGTGTGTTGACGAGCAGCATGGCGAACTCGTCGCCGCCCAGGCGAGTCACGATGGTGAAGCTTCGTGACTGATTGACGAGGAGCTGAGCGACCTCTTTGAGGACGCGGTCACCGGCGCCGTGGCCGAATCGGTCGTTGATCGCCTTGAAGTGATCGAGGTCGAGGAGGACGAGCGCGAGCGGCTCTCCGAAGCGCTCGTGGCGTTTGGCTTCCTCGTGGACGCGGAGCATGAAGTAGCGACGGTTGTACACGTCGGTGAGCGGGTCCTTGCACGAGAGCTCTTCCAGCCGTGCCGTCCGGATCGCGGTTGCTGCCACCGAGGCCAGGGCCTTGATGAACGGCTCGTGGCGGCGCTCGAACGCGCGCACGGCGCCGCCGCTGTCGTGAGCGTTCAGAAGCTGAAGGACGCCAAGGATGTTCCCGGAGGCGTCGTGCAGGGGCACGGAGAGCACCGAACGCGTCAGGTATCCGTAGCGCGCATCCAGCCGAACGTCGAAGGTGCAGTCGAGATCAGGCCGAACCGCGTAGGCGTCGGGGACGTTCAAGACCTCGCCGGTGGCGGCGACGTACCCGGCGAGGCTCGGCATCGAGAGCTCGAGGTGTTCTTCCTGGAGGCGGCGTTTCATCTCGCGTGTGCCGTAGCGCGCGACGAGGACGTCGTTCCGCACCACCGCGAAGCGTAGCGCGTCGCCGTCGCGCACGAACAGCGTCGCCGCCTCGGCGGCGGTGACACGTCGGGCCTCGTCCACGATCCGCTCCAGGAGACGTGGCACGTCCCGCTCGCTGGTGAGGGCGGTGGCGAGGTGGGTGAGCTCCCGAAGGCGACGTCCACGCTCGGCCCAACGGGCGCGGACCCGCCGGCTCAGCGCCGCGTCGAATTTCGGGCGTCCACGCGCCCCGCGTTCTTCGAGTAATTCCTTCATCGCCGGCCCTCTGCAGCAAGTGCCGAGCCACACCGCGGCCATGGTCTAACCATTGAAGACTAAACGACAAACGCGGCACCCCTGAAGTCCGACACGCCGGATGGGGCATTTCCCCGGTGAGTTTGCGGCCAGTTGGCCATTTACTTATCAGGGGATACGGCCAGAGTGTTAGAATTTCCGACAATGGACTGTGTCCTCGTCATCGACGACGAGAAGAACATCCGAGCCCTCATCACTCGGGTGCTGACCGAACAAAGCGTCGAGGTCCATACCGCTGCCACCGGGAAGCAGGGCCTGGAGATGGCGGAAGAAGTGGATCCCGACGTCGTGCTTCTCGATCTGAAGCTTCCCGATATCGACGGGATCCACGTCCTCCGTGATCTCCGCGCCCGCTACCCCGAGTCGGCCGTCATCATCATCACGGCCTTCGGCCACATCGAAAGCGCGGTGGCGGCGATGAAGGCGGGCGCCACCGACTACCTCGAGAAGCCGTTCGAGCACCTGGACAAGCTCCGGCTCTCGGTCGGGCGCGCGCTCGAAGAAGTGAAGGCGCGGCGCGAGCTGAATCGGCTCCACAGCCTGCAGGAAGGGCGATACCGCACGGACCAGCTCATCGGCGAGTCGAAGTCCACGCGCGAACTGCGCGAGATCATCGCGCAGCTGGCCCGCAGCGAAGCGGTGACCATTCTGATCCAGGGCGAGAGCGGGACGGGCAAGGAACTGGTGGCGAAGGGCCTGCACTACGAGAGCTCGCG
>Ga0075431_100008377_pt1 | contig 10345 bp, 6 predicted proteins | sample RhiMetdeltSRZDD5_FD_75297 | JGI IMG/M metagenome (GOLD analysis project Ga0075431, IMG submission 75297) | Populus rhizosphere microbial communities from Tennessee, USA - Rhizosphere MetaG P. deltoides SRZDD5 | ecosystem: Host-associated > Plants > Roots > Rhizosphere > Soil | place: USA...
CCGGGCTTCTGGGAATTCCCACTCTGGAAATCGACCGCACGCTTCGGCTGGGGCTGGCCGGAATCGAGGCCGGCGTGCTGCGGGAGTCCGACGGCGACGCACGCGACGTGGTGGTGCGGCTCGCGGGCGATCCCCGGCCCGGTCCCGCGACGATCGACCGGCTGTACGTCGCCTCGATGACCGGACGGCTGACCCCGATTCGCCAGGTGGCTGACATCCGATTCGAGACTGATGTGCCCGAGATCCAGCGCGTCGACCGGGAGCGTGCGGTAACGGTCACCAGCTTTGTCCAGACCGGCTTCAACACCAACCGGGTGACTCAGAACGCGTTGGCGGCGCTCGACTCGCTGGCGCTGCCGCGGGGTTACCACATCGTCGCCGCAGGCGAGATCGAGAGCCGGCAGGAGAGCTTCGGCGGGATCGGAAGCGCGGTGATCATTGCGACCTTCATGATCCTGGCTGTACTGGTTCTGGAGTTCAAGACCTTCCGCGGCACCCTCATCGTAGCGTCGGTGATTCCGCTCGGCGTGATGGGCGGCATCATCGCGCTCTTCCTCACCGGCAACACCCTCTCGTTCACCGCGATGATCGGCTTCGTGGCGCTGATCGGGATCGAGATCAAGACCTCGATCCTGCTGGTGGACCTGACCAACCAGCTCAGGGCGCAGGGGATGGGACTGGAGGAGGCAGTCCGGAAGGCGGGCGAAGTCCGGTTCCTGCCGATCGTGCTCACCAGCATGACGGCGATCGGTGGACTGCTCCCGCTCGCCCTGCAGGGGCAGGCGCTCTATGCCCCGCTCGCGTGGGTGATCATCGGCGGACTGGTGTCCTCGACGCTGCTGGCCCGGCTGGTGACACCGGTGCTGTACCACGCCTGGCCGCCGGCGGTAAGCGGGTGAGCGGTACGAGAAGATGGCGACAGCGCGCTCACGTGTCACCCTGAGCGCAGCGAAGGGGCCAGAATTACGGGTGACCACAACAGTGAGGGTAGCAACATGTCACGCAACATTCGCAGGTCGTTGGGGCCGGCACTGGCGCTGGCGATCCTGGCCGGGGCCGGGCTCAGTCGGTCGGCCGAGGCTCAGACTCCCGAACAGGCACTGCTCAACCGGATACCTGCTCCGCCGCCGAGTGCCTTAGACTCAGCTCAGATGAGCGAAGGGAATCCCATAGACGGTGAGCGGGCTCTCCTCGGAGTGGTAGAGGGTTCGGCAGGCCCCAAGCTTTTGATTGTGATTCAGGTCGTTCCCGTAGATGGCGAGCGGGCGCTGCTCGGCCGGTGGCCGGCAGCCCAGCCGCGGCGCCCGGAGGACTGGGCGCTGGTACCATGACCAAGCGGAGGCGCGCTCCAGCCGGCTGGAGCTGGAGCGCTACTTCCCGCCCACCAGCCGCTCGAAACGCGGGTTGCCCCGGAGCGGTGCGAAGTTGGGATCGATCCGGAGCCGCCCGGCTGAGAGCCAGGAAGGGATCCTGAGCAACGGCTCGAGCTGGTCGAGCGCTTTCTCGGGCTCCCCCACCAGCAGGTAGATGCGGACGAGCTGGTGCTGCTGGTAGGCCCCGATGGTTGCGTCCCGGCTGACCGGCCACAATACCACCCCCCGCTTCCCTTCCTCAATGGCCTCCGCATTTCTACCGAGGTACGCGAGGGCCACGCCCCGTTGGGCATGCCTGATATCCCCCGGGGTGCCCCGGAGCTGGTCAGCGAACACGCGCTGAGCCGAGTCCGCGTACACCCGCGCCTTCGCCGTATCCCCCCGCAGCCAATAGGTCTGCGCCCGGACGATTGCCCAGGTGCCGCGATCGCCGTCGTACACGCTCGGCGGGAGCGTGAGCAGCCGGCGCTGCTCTGCATCGTCCAGGACCCAGTAAAGGTCCTCGATGGTGCCGAAGAAGGCCAGCAAAGCGTCCGGATCGACCCTGGGGAGGGCAGCGCGTATGACTGCCTGGGCTCCCGCGAGATCTCCCTGACTGATCGCTGCCGTAGCCCGGAGGAAGATCATGGCGATGTTGCTCGGGGCGAGCGCGAGGGCGCGGTCCGCCTCGGCCTGTCCTTCGGGAAAACGCCGGAGCCACAGCAGGGTAGTGGCGGTGCGCACGGCCGAGAGGGCCGAACGGGGATCGAGCTCAGCCGTCCGCCTGAGGTGCTGGAGCGACGCGTCCCAGCGGCCCAGGGACTGCTCCGCCACGCCTGCGCCCCCGAGCAAATCGACGTTGCTGGGCGCCAGCTCGAGTCCCGCCTCGAAGGCCGCGAGACTCCGGCGGTTGTCGCCGGGGACTGAGCGGTAGTAGTCACCCAACGCGACGTACCCCTCGGGCCGGTCAGGGCGAAGTGCCTTGGCCCGGTTCGCCGCCGCACCGGCCTCAGCGGCCAGTTCGGGAATAGGCGCGCCGTAGCGATACAGGGCAACCTGAGCACGGGCAAGCTGGGCCCAGGCCGGGACGAACCCGGAGTCCAGCGCCACAGCTTGCTGGTAGAAGCTAATGGCCCGCCGCAGGCCCGCGGGATCGTTCACAGCCATGTCCTGCGAGGCGGCTTCGCCTTTGAGATAGGCGTCGTAGGCCGCCAGGCTCTCCGTCGGCTTGGCCACGAGCCCATGCCGAGCGGCGTCGCCCAGCGCTACGTCGAGCGCGCTGGCAACCCGGCCCGCGATGTCGGCCTGAACCTGAAACACATCGGTGAGCGGGGCGTCGAACGGCTCCTGCCAGCGGGTCGAGCCGGTGGCGGCTTGCACCAACTCGGGGCTGACCCGCACCCGGCCCGGCGCCCCCGGCGCCTTGTCCCACCTTACGGTGCCGGTCAGGAGATACTCCACGTGAAGCTCCCGGCCGATCACCTGCGGCGGTTTTGTCGTCCGAGCATACTGGCTGGAGCTGCTGCGCGCGATCACCTGGATTCCGGGCAGGGCGGCGAGCTTGCCCCGCACGTCGTCGGTGATGCCGTCGGCGAAATACTCGTCCTCAGCCGGGCTCAGATTCACGAATGGCAGGACCGCGATGCGCTTGGCAATAACCGGCTCCCGGGAGCGGTATCGATGCCAAGCGAACACTCCGCCCGTCCCGAGCAGGAGCACGACGCCGAGGACGAGCAGGAGGGCGCGGTGCCTCGTCGCCGGCGGGGCTGCGCAAGATCCCACGAGCCCGGCGGAGCCGGCAGGGGCCGGGGGAAGCTCCACTGGTTGCGGAGTCGACAGCGCGGCGACGAACTCTTCCCCGCTGGCAAATCGGTCACCGGGGTACTTGGCGAGCCCCTTGGCCACCGCGGCGTCGACCTCCGGTGGAACCGTATCGCGCAGCGCCCTCAGCCGGACCGGCGGCTCGGCTATCAGTCTTGCCAGCACCTCGTCCTCGGTTGCTCCAGTATGAGGGGGCTGGCCCGCGAGCATCTCGTAAAGGACAGCGGCCAGGGAGTAGATGTCGGTTCGCCCGTCCAGGTGCCGCTCGCCACTGGCCTGCTCCGGGCTCATGTACTGGGGAGTTCCCAGGGACACGCCGGTCTGGGTCAGCCGCTTGTCCCCTGGCTCCTGGAGTGCGAGCGCAATACCGAAGTCCGCCAGCACCGCCTCGCCCTCGAAGAGCAGGACGTTTTCCGGCTTGATGTCGCGATGAACTACGCCGCGCCGGTGAGCATAGTCGATCGCGCTCGCGATTTGGCGAGTGATGGCGAGCGCTTCTTCCACGTCGAGCCGGCTCTTGTTCCACAATCGGTCCCGCAGGGATTCGCCGCGCACGTACGGAATCACGTACCAGAGAAAGTTGCCGCTCGCTCCGGAATCGATGAGCGTGAGAATGTGAGGATGGTCGAGCTGGGCGATGATCCGAACCTCGTGCAGGAAGCGTTCGGCGCTGACTGCCGCGCTGCGCTTCCGCCGGAAGACCTTGACGGCGACCTCTCGATCGTGCTTGACGTCGTGGGCGAGCCACACAGTCGCCATCCCCCCTCGTGCAATCTCGTGCTTTAGCACATAACGATCGCGCAAGGCATCGGCGAGTGCGGCAGGGGGTCTGCTCGGCATAGTTCGGAATGGAACGTCTCAGCGGGCGGTGCTAAAGTGACCCCGGGTGACGGGTAGGCGTCCAGAATGCTGGAGATAGGCGCCATACACCGTAGAATAGCGGCTCCGCGCCCGCTCCGGAACACACCCGATGTCGGACGGCACGGGCTGGTGGCACTCCTTCCCCTCCTGGATCAGGCTTTCGATCTCGCGTGGATCGAGCTGATCAATTGCGCGAGGAACGAGGACTTTATCGAACAGCGTGAACCGCTGCCATTGCCTTCCGCGATATGCGAGAGGCTGATCAAACGCCGCCATGCAGAGCGTGTGACCGACGCGCTCCGGCCTGGGCTTTCGGTGGGCCGCCCCCAGGCGGGGAAACGGCGGATTGGACATGGGGGGACCCCTGGAAGATGTTGCATACTACGCCCCGGATCCCGAAATCTCGAACTGCGGTGAGGAGTCGCTCTCGTCACGGCTTCAGCTGCTGCCGGACTCATCGACACACTCGGCGGTCTCCGTCTGCTACAACAGCATGAACCTCCTTTCATGTACCTCAAACAATGAAGGCTACCCAGCTGAGGTGGCCGCATTTCGGATAACGAACGTTTGAAGCGCCGAGTTACAGCCATGGCCAGGGAGGGAAATTGAACCCCCGACACGCGGATTTTCAGGGCGTCAGCGGCTCATCCGCTGAGATTCCTGGAGAGCGGTTAAACCACTTCCTGCACACCCTTACGATCTGCCGCAGGGTGGCTCAGCACCAGCCAGTGCCCTACAACAACGTGGAGTTTAGGTACTACTCAGGTACTGACCGGCAAGAAGAATCCACTAGGCACCTGGCACTCGGGCTTTAGACTGGGAGCTCTTTAATACTTACTGCACAGGCCCGCAGTGGCCGCAATGCAAGGCGATCAGCGTGGTATCGCTACTGCTGGGGCGGACGTCCGCGGTGGGATAGACGCTCGATGGCGTCCCGAGCTTCCGCTACCAGGAGACGCTGCGAGGGCATCGGTGCATCGTAGCGCACCAGGAATTGCCGATAATGGGCGAGTGCCTGGTCGGTTTGGCCCTGCGCGTCCTCGATGCGCGCGCGCGCGAGCTCGACGAGGCCTTTCAGCGCGCCCCATGTGAAACCAGAGATCTGGTCCGTGTCCACCCAGTTGAGCAGCCGTGAGGCCTGGGCGGTGTCGCCGGCGGCAAGCAGCCATTGAGCCGCGGCAAGGCGATTGACGGGCATCGCGGCCGGAATGGCAAATCGGCGGGGAGAATATTGCTCCGCCTGCTCCCACTCCAGAGCAGCAAGGGCCAGACCCGCTTGCCGGGGTGAGCCCGCCAGGTAGTGATCAAATCCGGCCAGCGACCGGTCGAGGAACCCGCTGGAATCTCCAGCCGCGAGGGCCCAGATGTGAACTTGCGAGCGGGCCGTGGCCAGCGCCCGTCGATCACGCTGCACGATGGCCAGAAGTCCGTCGAGCCATGCCGCCTCCGCTCGCGCGTCGCCGCCGAGCAACCTGGCCGCGGCCCAAGCGCTCCCGCGCCGACGCGTGGCGGCTTCCAGCGGCAGCGCGCCGAGCCAGGCGCCGACTGCGGCGAGCCGGTAGGCGCGAACCGGAGCGGTAGAATCGCTTCCTCCACCGAGCTTCTGAAATTGATCCAGCGCCACCAAGGCAGAGTCCCAGGCACCCCTGCCAGCCCAGAGGTATGGGACCATGACGCTCGCGCCTTCCTTCCAATCCGGCACCACCCGGAGAAGCCGGCGCTGTATGGCCAGGTCGTTGCCGAAGAACCCGGCCATGGCCGGGCCACGGAAATCCCCACCTCCGCGCCTCACGACGTCACCAACCACACTGTCCGTCAGAATCTTTGCTCCGTTCACATCGCCCCGAAGGAGCCGGTCGGCGAGTCGATACTGCATGAGCTGGTCGGCACCGTGCTCCTCCACGAAGGCAGGACCGGCTCCGAGCCGAGTCAGCGCATCGAGTGCCCGAGCCGAGCCGATCGTGTCCCGGTCTCCGAGGACGGCCTCGAGCAGGTGGTCCCACCCCGGAACGAATCGGGGGTTGAGGCGGAGAGTTTCCTCAAGTGCGGCGCGGGCCTCGGCCCGGGTGTGACCCAGCAGTGGCGCCCAGTGGAAAAGCGCGTCGGCGTACTGCATCCGGGCGAACCAGTTGGTGGAGAAGCGTTCGGCGAGTCGTTCGAGCCGCGCGAGGTGATCGGAGGCCTTCTCATTCTCCGGCGACTCCAGCATGAGGCGCTCCGCCTCGGGGAGGTCGGCGATATGCCGTCCAAGGGCGTTGTCGATCGTGCTGTCTACCGGCCGGAACCGCCACCCCACCACGTACTCATAACGTGAGTACGCCAGCCAGAATGACGAGTCCGCTCCAATGGCGCGCCGATAGGCTTCGGCAGCCTGATCCCACTGACTCCCCATTAGCGCGCGCTCGCCCTCGAGAAAGGCGCGGAGCGCCGCGATGGACCTGGTCCTGAGCGCGCCATCGAGGCTCGGCGAGGGCGCCGTTCCGCGGCGCCAGATCTGCGGCAACAGTGCCTTGATGACGCCGTTGGTGAGCGCCTCGATGGAATCGGGATGCGCGGTGATGGAGAGACGAGCCAGAGTCTTTGCCGTGCTGTCGCTGGTGACGAGGCTGGCGTCGAGGCGTACCTGGCCCCCTACCCTCAACACGCTCCCGTGGAGACTACTGCCTGCCCCAAACGCCCGCGCCAGCGCTTGAACCTTTTCGAGCGACAAGGCGTTTGCCGAGCGGGGAGACTGCGCGAGCACTGTGTGGGCATCGACCGTCCTGATATCGCCCACGCCATCCAGCGTCGGGCTCACGGTCAGCACGAGGTCGCGGCCGAGCCGCTCGAGCGCGGTGTCGGGCACGCTCGGCGTGAACGGAAGCACGGCGATGCGCGCGGCGGACGGCACCACCGTCAGCCCGGCGTGATGCGATCCGCGCCACACCGCCAGCGTCGTGGCCAGGCCGGCGGCGATGATGGTCGCGGCGGCAGCGGCTCGCTGGCGGCGCGGGGCTCTCGCGCGGGATGCAACGACCGCCGTCGCGTCGGCCACGTTGGCGTCGGCCTTGGCCAATGCCGCCGCGAATTCCTCGGCCCCGGCGAATCGATCGGCGGGAACCTTGGCCAGCGCCCTCTCAACCGCTCGCTCGACTTGGGGCGGGACTGTCGAACGAACGGTGCGCAGTGATGGCACGGGATCCACCGCGTGGCGGGCGAGCAGCCCCTGCGCGGTCGGAGCGGTGAATGGGGGCTGCCCCGCCAACATCTCGTACACCACACAGCCCAGACTGTACACGTCACTCCGTGCGTCCACATCGTGCCCGCCGGCACCCTGCTCAGGGCTCATGTACGCAGGGGTCCCGACGGCGAGTCCGGTGGACGTGAGTTTCTCGTCCGCCGCCGCGGTGACCGCTCGTGCGATACCAAAGTCGGCCACCATTGCGCCGGAGCTTTCCAGGAGAATGTTTTCCGGCTTGATGTCCCGGTGCACGATGCCGCGGCCGTGGGCGTAACCAATCGCTTCGGCGACCTGTCCGGCGATCTGGATCGCATCACCGATACCAAGTTGCTTCTCTCGCGCGATCCGCTGCCGAAGGTTCTCGCCTTCGACGTAGGGCATCGTATACCAGAGGTTCCCCGCTTGGTCGCCAGAATCCAGCAGAGGCAGGATGTGCGGGTGCTGAAGCTGCGCGGTGATGCGCATCTCGCGAAGGAATCGTTCGGGACCGAGGCTGGCGGTGAGATCCGGATTCAGCACCTTGAGCGCCACCGTGCGCTCGTGGCGAAGGTCCCTGGCCAGGTAGACCGTGGCCATGCCGCCGCGTCCGAGCTCGCGCTCGAGCATGTAGCGGTCAGAGAGGGCGGCCTGAAGGCGATTGGTGGCGAGATCGGTCAGCTGGAGATCCTACCAGAGGTGCTCTAGTAGGCTAGCACTTCGCTCGGGGACCGGCTAGGGGACTGCGGTTTGGCTTGTGGTGAGCTAAGGCACAAACTTCTGCACGCGTCGGCCAGTGCCCACGTCGCCCACATGGATGACGCCGTCGGACGCCACGGCGAGGCAGTGAGGCCAGACGAACTGCCCATCGTAGTTTCCGAAAGTGCCGAATGTCTCCACGACCATGCCGGTGGGGCTCAGCTTGAGAATTCGTGCACGATCCGGCCCGTGCGCGGGCTGATCGCCGCCGTCCACCACATAGATGAAGCCGCCTGGGCCGACCCGCACGACCCAGGGGCGGCCCAGCGATTGGCTGCGCCACTCCTCCAGGAAACGGCCGGTGGAGTCAAATACCTGTAGCCGAGCGTTGCCGCGATCGGCCACGTAGACCCGGCCAGCGCTGTCCACCGCAATCCCGTGGGGCACGTTGAACTGTCGGGGGCCGCGCCCCGGCGTCCCCCACTCGCGGACGAACCGGCCCGAGGCGTCGAATTGGATAACGCGGCTGTTGCGGTAGCCGTCGCTGACATATACGGAGCCATTCATCGCTTGGGTGACGTCAGTCGGGCGATTGAAGTGACCTAGATCCGAGCCGGGCACGCCGCGCTTGCCAAGCGTGAGCAGCGTGCGGCCCGACGGGTGGAGCTTGAATACTTGGTGGAGCGCAACGTCAGTCAGCCAGACGTTCCCCTGATGATCGACGCTCAGGCTGTGCGGCATAGCGAATTGGTGCGCTCCCCAAGCAGCAGTCAGCTCACCGGTCTCCCCCGGAACTGGAGCACGGTGGGCTCCGCGATTGGTTCCAGGCTCAGAGAGTCGGCACCCGAGAGCCAACTGCGGCTCCCCCGACGGAAGACGAGCACATCACCATGCGCATCGACACCGACACCGGAGACCTGGCCGAGCAGTTCCCCCCCGCGGTACCTGCGGCCAGCCGTGCACGACGTTGTAGGATCTCGCGACCGTACGAGTAGCATCGGACGCCTCCGGCGCTTTGCCGTCAGCTCCCGACTGGCAGCCCAAGACCAGTAGCACTAGGAGCGCCTTGGTCAGGACCGGTTGAGTACGACTCCCGCTCATGCCGAACCTTCCGAAGGCAGGTTTGCGTCCGTCTAACGAGTTGCTCATCAGTTGCGGGCTCCCTAGCGTAAGGATTCCACCCGTGAGACGGATTAGACGTGCGTACGACATATAGCCTCCCTGATCCTGGGGCGTCGGCCTAACTGGTATTAGACTGCGACCGCACGGCCTAAAGTCGGCTAACAGAGCGCCGGATGCGGCAAGGGCGCCGCATTTCCTGCCCGTGGCCCGCCCCTGCGCCCCGCCCTGGGAGTACCTTCACTTCGAGCCCGCCCGGTACACAACATTTCAGCCTGTGGGCCGCGTGCCACAATCGGTAAGGTACAGTTTAGGTACAATCGGGGGGCGTGCGGTGGGCTAACTGCAATGGCCAGGGAGGGAATTGAACCCCCGACACGCGGATTTTCAGAGCGCGAGCGACCGATTCCCCTAGCTCGGTTGAGGTCGATTTAGAAGCGTCCAGCAACGACTTACGACAGGCCTTCGAAGCGTCGAGCATCGGCGAGAACCGTTGAATACCGCGGAATTCAGGTACTAATCAGGTACCAAATCCAGGCCGGCCGTGCGCCACTGTCCGAGGCAGATTAGCCGCCACGGCATAGTTCACCGCGAGATCAAACCCGAAAACACCCTGCTCTCCGCCAATCAGGCGCTGGCAGCGACTTTGGCGTCGCCCGCGCGGTGGAGGCAGCCGGCAGGGAGAGACTACCGGAGACCGGCCTCCCTGTAGTTACCCCTGCCTACATGAGCCCGGAGCAAGCGGCGGGTGAGGGAAGCTCGCTCTCCCGATCGCCCAAATGCTCGCCTCGACCTCGTACTCCACGCGGACGAATTCGACTCCGACATGGCCCTCACCAATGTCGAGCGATGCGTATCCGGGGCGCCAGTCCCGTCCTTCGGCCGACCGACGTTGCCGTATTCACGAAGTGGATCCCGCCCACCTCCCTGTGCCATGGCAGGTGGGTGTGGCCGAAGGTGATGACATCACCCGTTTTCATCCCGGCATGCTGGGTCATCTTCAAGCAGCGGGCTCCCGGCGCGCCGCTGGCCGGCCGCCCGCCTGCCGCGCATCTTACAGCGTCCCAACACATCGCGGCGGCATGCCCGAGCTCCTCAGCCGGCTCCAGACTGCGCTCGCTGGTCGCTACCACATTGAGAGCGAGATCGGCGAAGGCGGAATGGCCACAGTGTACCTGGCTCACGACCTGCGGCATGGTCGTAAGGTCGCGCTTAAGGTGCTGCGCCCGGAGCTGGCGGCGGTCATCGGCGCCGAGCGGTTCCTGGCCGAGATCAAGCTCACCGCCAACCTGCAGCA
>Ga0075431_100008379_pt1 | contig 10343 bp, 11 predicted proteins | sample RhiMetdeltSRZDD5_FD_75297 | JGI IMG/M metagenome (GOLD analysis project Ga0075431, IMG submission 75297) | Populus rhizosphere microbial communities from Tennessee, USA - Rhizosphere MetaG P. deltoides SRZDD5 | ecosystem: Host-associated > Plants > Roots > Rhizosphere > Soil | place: USA...
AGAGTGCCCGCGCGCGGGCCCCGCCCTGGCGCGTCTTCCAGTCGACCGGGTTCACGCCCGCCGCCTGGACCCGGACGCGCACCTCGGTCGGGATCGGTTCGGGCGTGGGCAGGTCGACGGGCTCGAGCACCTCCGGGCCGCCGAAGCGCGCGAGTTGGATCGCCCTCACGAACCCTCAACCACCCTCAACGGGGTCAGACCCCTGCCTCAACGGCGTCAGACCCTCACAGGGCATTGATCGCTTCGTCGACCGGCGTTGCCCCGCTCAGGATCTCGAACGTCTTGCCGATCGTGTTGGGGGCGTCCAGCACCGCCACCAAGGCAGCGGCCACGTCGTCGCGCGGGATCTGGCCTCGGCGGCCCAGGCGCTCGGACACGTCCACCGTGCCCGTCCCCGGATCGTCGGTCAGGCCTCCAGGGCGCACCACCGTGTAGTCGAGGCCGGACGCGCGCAGTGCGTTGTCGGCCGTCGACTTGGCCGCCAGGTACGCGCCGAACGTGCCGGAGGCCCGCTCGGGGTGGTCGGCGCCCATGCTCGAGACGATCACGTACCGCCGGATGCCGGCGGCCTTGGCCGCCTCGATGAGCTTGACCGCGCCGCCCAGGTCCATCGTGCGCTTGCGCGCCTCGCCGCTCCCCGGCCCGGCCCCGGCGGCGAACACGATCGCATCGGCGCCGGCGATCACCGGCCTGATATCGATGTCCGATTCGAGGTCGGCGAGGACGGGCTGGGCTCCGGCGGCGCTCACGTCGTCGAAGTGGTCGGGGTTGCGCACCAGGCTGCGCGCGCTGTCGCCCCGGGCCGCGAGCAGGCGCTCGAGCCGCAGCGCGATCTGGCCGTGGCCGCCGGCGACGACAACGTCCATGTCAGGCCGGCACCCGCGCGCGGCCGATCCAGTTCGTCGTCGACCACTGGGTGTTCGGGCCGCGGTCCTGCTTCACGCCGTCGACCTCGATGTCCACGCGCTCGTTGAAGAAGGCCATGTGGCCAGCGATCGCCCCCACCGCCGGCAGCGGCTCCGCGTAGCTCCACGCGACCGCCTCCTCGTCGCCGGCCGACCAGTAGCCGTTGGTCAGGCCCTTGTAGGGGCACTGCGTCCGGATCCCGTTGCACGGCTCGAGCTCGTCCAGGCGCACGTCCTCGGGCGGGATGTACCAGCGCGGCGGGAGGCCCGTCTCGTACAGGACCTGCGCCCGCCCCGTGTCAGCGAGCTCGACCCCGTTCAGCGAGACACGCACGTGCCGCGAGGTGGGCAGCACGTCGACGCGGTGAAACGGATCGCGGGGATGGACGAAGACCTCCTCGTCCTCCTCGTACCAGTGGTCGAACGGCTGCCAGTAGAACGACACCAGGCTCGCGAGGTCGGGCGCGCCCTCGATCGGCTCGGGGTAGTTCCAGACGATGTTTTCGGCGACGCGGTCGCCGACCCGGAGCGTCCAGTAGCGGGCATCCCCCTTGAACGGGCAGTGGGTCGAGTGGTCGGTGGGCTCGAGGAGCTCCCAGCGCACGTCCTCGGTGGGGACGTAGTAGCGGGGGAGGTGGCCGGTCTCGTGCAGCAGCTGCGGGCGGAGCGTGTCGAGGACGGTCTCGCTCGCGAACTCGGCCCGCACCCGCCGGGGGTGCGGGTGCAGGTAGAGGGCGTGCGCGGGCCCGTCGTAGTCGAGGTTCCACTCGCCGGCGGCATTGGGGCCGAAGGGTGCGGTGCCGATGGTGAGCGACATGGGATCCAAGGTACCCACTTGCGCGCGCAACGACCTGCAGCGTCGTGGCCGCATCGGCGTGTGCGGCAGGGCTCCCGGACGGCGACTCCGGCGTGGACGGCGTCTTACAGGTTTATGCGCATTTGTTGCACCGCGAGCCCCAACCTGTTAGGAGTGCACCCGCGCCAAGGCTCGGCGCGCGAAAACGGGAACGGAGGGGAGCGCACATGACGGAGGTTCGTCGTCGCTTGCGACGGCTGTTCGGGATCGTGATCCTTGTCCTCGCGGCAGCGACGCTGGCCGCGCCAGGGACGGCGTCGGCCCAGAGCAACGTCGGGACCGACTTCTGGCTGGGCTTCATGACGAACTTCAACGGCGGCGCCACGAAGACGATGTTCATCACGGGCAACACTGCCACGAGCGGAAACGTCTCCGTGCCCGGGCTCGGCTTCTCCCAGGACTACTCCGTCACGCCTGGCCAGGTGACGCCAGTCGAGCTCCCGCCCCAGTCGGAGATGCCGAACGGCGAGGGGACGGCCGCCGTCGCGGTCCACGTCACCGCCAACGACCCGGTCACCGTCTACGGCCTGAGCCGGGAGCAGTTCACCACGGACGCCTATCTCGGCCTCCCCGTGGACGTGACCACGAAGAGCTACACCACGATGGCCTGGGGGACCGGCCAGGGCGGCGTGTCGGAGATCGGCATCGTCGCGACCGCGGACAACACCAACGTCGGGATCACGCCGGCGGTCGACACCGCCGGTGGCCATCCCGCGGGGCAGCAGTACAACGTCGCCCTGAACAGGGGCGACATGTACCAGGTCCAGTCCACGAGTGGGACGTCGGACCTGACGGGGACGAGGATCGACGCGAGCGAGAAGGTCGCGATGTTCGGCGGCCACCAGTGCGCGAACATCCCCGACAACACCTTCGTCGCCTGCGACCACGTCACCGAGCAGCTCTTCCCCGACGACACGTGGGGCCGCTCGTTCCTGACCGTGCCGCTCGCGACGCGCCAGAACGGCGACACGTTCAAGTTCCTGGCGCAGCAGGACGGCACCGACGTCCAGGTCAACGGCGTGACGGTGGCGACCCTGAACGCCGGCCAGCAGCACCAGCAGATCGTCGAGGGCAACTCCCGAATCACCTCGAACAAGCCGATCCTGGTGTCGCAGTTCTCGAACTCGTCGAGCTTCGACGGCGTGACCTCGGACCCGTTCATGATGGAGATCCCGCCGTTCGAGCAGTTCCAGAGCGGCTACACGATCACCACGCCCGCGTCCGGCTTCGACGCGAACTTCGCGAACGTCGTGGTGCCGGATGCAGCGGTCGGCCAGATCGCCCTTGACGGCACACCCATTCCGGCTTCGTCGTTCACGCCGATCGGGAACAGCGGGTTCCAGGGCGCGCAGGTCGACCTGTCCCTGGGCACCCACAACTTCACCGGCCCGGGGCAGCCGTTCGGCGTGTTCGTCTACGGGTTCGCGAGCTTCGACTCCTATGGCTATCCGGGCGGCGCGAACTTCGCCCCGGTCGCGCGGGTGAACAGCATCGACGTCTCGCCGGCCAGCGAGACCGTCCTCGTCAACACCGAGGCGTGCGTCAACGCGACGGTGACCGACAGCGGCGGCAACCGCGTCCCGTCGGTGCGCGTGGACTTCACGGTCAGCGGCGCGAACTCGACGACCGGCTCGGTGAACGCAGACGACAACGGCGTGGCGCGGTTCTGCTACACCGGGACGAACCTCGGCGGGGACACGATCACCGCCGCGGTCGGCTCGATCAGCGGGACGGCGACGAAGAACTGGGTTTCGACCCTGCCGAGCCCGCCTGCGCCAACCACCACGACTCCTGCTCCCGTCACCCCGGAGCCCACGACGCCGCCGGCCACGACCGCCGCGGCGACCGTCCGCGCCGCTGTCCGCGGCGTGCCGCGTGCCTGCGTCTCCTCGCGGTTCACAGTCCGCGTGCGCGTGGGTGGCACCGCCACGAGCGTGAGGGTCCGCGTGCTCGTCGACGGCAAGGTGGTGGCCCGCTCCACGAGGCGGTCCTTCACCGTCGTCATCAACGCGAAGGCGCTGAAGGCCGGTCGGCACCGCGTCGTCGTGCAGGCGCGCGGCGGTGGACAGGTGTCGACGAAGCGGGTTAGCTTCCGGCGGTGCGCGCCCGTCCGTCCCACCCTCACCGGCTGATTCGCGCGACGGCGGTCGTGGCCGCGCTCGCGGCCACGACCGCCTCCGCCGCATCCGCCCGCGCGGCCGAGGGCCGGATGCCGCACGCGCAGGCGGACGCGGCGCAAGCCGCGACCGCTGCTGGACTGGGCTACCGGTCGCTCTCCGACGAGCGCGAGCACACGCTCCACGCGACCGTGATCCGGCGCGCGCGCGTCCGCGCGGCGCCCGAGGCCGACGCAGCGACGGTCGGGCGGCTGAAGACGCGCACCTTCTTCGGCACCGCGGAGCTCGCCCTCGTGCTCGGAACGACGACGGCGGACGGCGGCAGGTGGTCATACGTGCGCTATCCCGGCCTGGGGCAGCGCACGGGTTGGGTCCCCAGTCGCGTACTGGGGCCGCCGGCGAGCGTGAACACGTTGCTGGTCATCGACCGCCGGCGGACCGTCGTGCGGCTCTTCAAGCGCGGCCGCGTGGTGTTTCGCGCGCCCGTCGGCGTGGGCGCGCGCCAGTCCCCCACTCCAGCCGGCCGCTACTACGTGCGCGAGCGTGTGGTCCCGCCGAGCTCCGACTCGATCTACGGGGTGCTCGCCTTCGGCCTGAGCGCCTACTCGCGCTTTCGCACCGACTGGCCGGGAGGCGGCCAGGTGGGCCTGCACGGCACCAACGAGCCCGACCTCATCCCGGGCCACATCTCGAACGGCTGCATCCGCCTGAAGAACCGCGCCGTTGCGCGGCTCGACCGGCTCATGCCGATCGGGACCCCGGTGCGGATCGTGTAGTCGGGCTCGGGCTTCGCCCGACCAGCCTGTCTTCGTTCAGTACCCGCCGAACCCCAGCGACGCGCGCAGCAGCAGCCCCGCAATGACGAGGGCCGCGATGGCCATCACGCCGACCTCGCGCTGAAGGATGGCGACGACGACCCCGCGCTGCTCGTCGGCGGGCAGCCGTCCGACCGCCTGTGCGTCCTCGAGGCCGCGGGCGTCGAGCACCGTCTGGGCCGAGCCGATTCGCAGCTGCTCGGCGATGAAGGACACGGCGAGCGGCAGCAGCGCGTAGACCCAGTACAGGTTGTCGTCGGGCCGCTCGCCGCGGAAGAACCGGATCCCGGCGATCAGCAGATAGACGACATACAGGAGCTGCGCGGCCCGCAGCGAGCGCCAGAACAGCGGGCTTGTCCCCCCCTGGCGCCAGCGCCACCAGCCCAGCGCTGCGACGGCCGCGAAGGCGGCCGCGACGACGATGCCGAGGATCGAGTGGAAGCTGGTCAATCTCGTGGCCTTTGCGACCAAGTAGCAAGTCCGCACAAACCGGTGATAGAACCCAGTTCAGATGCTGGATTCGTATTTGCCCGCGCTGTTCTTCCTGATACTCGGACTTGCGGTCGGGGGGGCGTTCGCGGTCCTCAACCTGATCATCGGCCCCAAGCGCGCGATCCGCTCCAAGACGGACCCGTACGAGTGCGGGCTCCCCTCCGACGTCCAGAGCGGCTTCCGGTTCGGGATCTCGTTCTACCTCATCGCGATGCTGTTCATCCTGTTCGACATCGAGGTGATCTTCCTCTACCCGGTGGCGGTGCAGCTGCGGGCGTTCGGCACCTTCGCGCTCGTGGAGACCATCGTCTTCATCGCGCTGCTCTTCGTGGCCTTCGTCTACGTCTGGCGTCGGGGAGCGCTCGAGTGGAGATAGTCCGGAGCGGTGGCGGCGAGCCCGACCGGAGCGACTTCCGGGCCAGTCAGCTGCGCGCCCGCGACATGCTGCGCGGGGACCTCGAGGGCAAGGACCTCGGCGAGTACGTCGAGCAGCGCGTCCTGACCACCACGGTCGAGCAGGCGCTGAACTGGGCCCGTTCGAACTCGCTCTTCCCCCTGACGTTCGGCCTGGCCTGCTGCGCGATCGAGTTCATGTCCATCGTGGCCTCGCGCGTGGACGTCTCGCGCTTCGGCTTCGAAGCGCTGCGCGCCTCGCCCCGGCAGGCCGACCTCATCGTCCTGTCCGGCCGGGTCTCGATCAAGATGGCGCCGATCATCCGCCGGATCTACGACCAGATGCTCGAGCCCAAGTGGGCGATCTCGATGGGCGCCTGCTGCAGCTCGATGGGCGTGTTCAACAACTACGCGATCGTCCCGGCGGACAAGTTCATGCCCATCGACGTCCACGTGCCCGGCTGCCCGCCCCGCCCCGAGGCGCTCATGCACGGCGTCCTGCGGCTGCGCGACATGATCCAGGACAAGGAGGAGGAGGGCTGGCGCGACCGCTACGGCGCCCGCGGGACCGAGGAGGTCGCCCCGCCGCCGGACGACCCGGCAGTGGACGCGCTGCGCAGGGCCAGCCAGCACTCGGAGGCGACCAAGCGTGCCTGACGCGCCCGGCCTGGAGCTCCTGGCCCAGGACCTGCGCCGAAGCGACGCCGAAGCCGTCGTCGACACCGTCTATTTCCGCGACCGCGCCACGCTGGTGGTCAACCCCGCCCGCGTCCGTTCGGTCCTCGCCGCGCTGCGCGACAAGGGCTTTCGCTCGCTCATGTCGGTCCACGGCGTCGACTACTGGCCCGAGGAGCCGCGCCTCGGGGTCCACTACGAGCTGCTCGACATGCGCGAGGTCGACCGCATCACCGTCAAGGCGCGCGTGCCCACGGATGCGCCCGCGCTGCCGTCGGTGACGCCGGACTGGCCCACGGCCGACTTCCACGAGCGCGAGGTCTACGACCTCTTCGGCGTCGTCTTCGAGGGCCATCCCGACCTGCGCCGCATCCTCATGCCCGAGGACTACGAAGGCCATCCCCAGCGTCGCGACTTCCCCGTGGGCGGCGAGCCCGTCCACTTCACCTACAACGAGTACGAGACCCCGAGGTACTGGGAGTGACCGACACCACCGACCTCGACATCGTCGACCGCGTCCCGGCCGTCGGGGCCGAGGACACCGAGGAGCTGCTCACGATCAACATGGGCCCGCACCACCCCGCCACGCACGGGGTGCTGCGGGTGATGGTGACGCTCGACGGCGAGGTCGTGAAGGACGCCAAGCCGGTGATGGGCTACCTCCACACCGGCATCGAGAAGACCGCCGAGGACAAGTCCTACTGGAAGGTCATCCCAGTCGTCGAGCGGATGGACTACCTCGCCTACTACTTCAACGCGTTGGCGTTCATCGGCGCCGTCGAGACCCTGCTCGACCTCGACGTCCCGCCGCGGGCTCAGTACCTGCGCGTCATCCACCTCGAGCTCAACCGCATCATGTCCCACCTGGTGTGGATCGGGACCGCGATGCTCGACCTCGGCGCGATCTCGATGTTCTGGTACGGGTTCCGCGAGCGGGAGACCATCCTCGACCTGTTCGAGTACTCGTCCGGCCAGCGGATGCACACGCGCTATTTCCAGGTCGGCGGGGTCATCGAGGACATCCCCACCGGCTGGGCCGCCAAGGTCAAGAAGTTCTGCCAGGAGATGCCCCGGCGGGCCGATCAGTACGCAGCGATCCTGGAGAAGAACGAGATCCTCCTGCGGCGCCTGCGCGACACCGGCGTCGTGTCCGAGGCCCGCATGCTCGAGCTCGGCGTCACCGGCCCGCTCCTGCGCGCCGCCGGCAATCCGTGGGATCTGCGCAAGGCGCAGCCGTACTCGAGCTACGACCACTTCGACTTCAAGATCCCGATCGGCACGGTCGGCGACAACTACGACCGCTTCCGCGTCCGCCACGCCGAGCTCTACGAGAGCGTGAAGATCATCGAGCAGGCGCTCGACGGCCTACCCGAGGGCCCCTATATCACCGAGGACCGCAAGATCGCGCTGCCGCCGCGCCACGAGCTCGCCACCTCGATGGAGGCCCTCATCCACCACTTCAAGCTCGTCACCGAGGGCTTCCGCGTCCCGCCGGGCGAGATCTACTACCCGATCGAGGGCCCGCGCGGCGAGCTCGGCTGCTTCGTGCGCTCCGACGGCTCCTCCAAGCCCGCGCGCGTGCACATGCGCGACCCGAGCTTCACCAACCTGCAGATGTTCCCGGACATGGTCAGAGACGGCTACATCGCCGACTTCATCGCCGCCATCGCGATGCTCGACCCGATCGTGGGGGGGATCGACCGCTAGGACATGCCCCGCGTCCACCGCTACCCGGACGGTTCGCGCGTCCCGCCCTGGGACCGCGCGGTCGACCTGACCAAGGAGCCCGCACCGGTCCCCGAGCCGGCGGTCACGCCCGTTCCCGAGGAGCTGCGCCGGACCATCGAGGCCTACATGGCCAAGTACCCCGACCGCCGCTCGGCCGTGATCCCGTCGATCGCGGCCGCCCAGCGCCACCACGGGTGGTGCTCGCCCGAGGCGCTCGACCAGGTCGCCGTGGTGATGCGGCTGACGCCCGCCTACGTCGAGTCGATCGCGACCTTCTACGACATGTTCGAGAACGAGCCCGCACCGCCGCACGACGTGTACGTGTGCACGAACATCTCGTGCTCGCTGCTCGGCGCCGACGAGCTGTTCGAGCACTTCATCGAGACCCTGGGCGACGACGAGGACTTCAACATCCGCTCGTTCGAGTGCCTGGGCGCGTGCGACATCGGCCCGATGGCCTCGGTCGACGGCGTCTATGTCGGGCCGCTACAGCTCGACGACGTTCCGCGCATCGCCAACGACGTGCGCGACGGCCGGCCCGTGCTCCGGAGCAAGCAGATCGCGCATCGCGCGGTGGCCGACCCGGGCGCGGCCGCACCGGTACCCGACCCCGACACGATGGCCGCGGGGCCGCCCATGCCACCCGAGCGCGGACGCGGCGAGGCCACGGCGCCGGAGGACGAGATTTGACCCCGCTGCTGTTCGCCGACATCGACGAGCCGGGCCTGAACACGATCGACGTCTACCGCCGCCACGGCGGCTACCAGGCGCTGCCCAAGGCGCTGAAGATGGGCTCGGACGAGGTGCTCGCCGAGCTCGAGACCTCGGAGCTGCGCGGCCGCGGCGGGGCCGGCTTCCAGATGGGCAAGAAGGCCTCCTTCCTGCCCCACGGCAGCATGGACAAGTACCTGGTCTGCAACGCCGACGAGTCCGAACCGGGCGCGTTCAAGGACCGCGAGCTGATGCAGAAGAACCCGCACCAGCTCGTCGAGGGCATCATCATCGGCGCCTACGCCGCCGGGGTGAACCGCTCGTTCATCTACGTCCGCGGCGAGTACCAGTACCAGGCCGACATCCTCGACGCCGCGGTCAAGGAGGCCGAGGCGGCGGGCTTCCTGGGCGAGCGCATCCTCGGCTCGAGCCACACGCTCTCGCTCGTCGTGCATCGCGGCGCGGGCGCCTACATCTGCGGCGAGGAGACGGCGCTGCTCGACTCGCTCGAGGGCAAGCGCGGCAACCCCCGGCTCAAGCCCCCGTTCCCCGCCAACCAGGGCCTCTACCAGGGCCCGACGCTGGTCAACAACGTCGAGACGCTCTCCAACGTGCCTCACATCATCCGCATGGGGGCCGAGGCGTGGGCCAAGCACGGCGTGCAGAACTCGACCGGCACCAAGGTCGTCTCGGTCTCGGGCTGCGTCCGCAACCCGGGCAACTTCGAGGTCGAGCTGGGCATCCCGACGCGCGACCTGATCATGGGCCTCGCCGGGGGTCCCCGCGAGGGCTGCGAGATCAAGTTCTTCTTCCCCGGCGGCAGCTCGTCGCCGGTGCTGACCGCCGAGGAGGGCCTCGACCTCCCCTATGACTTCGACTCGATGGCCAAGGCGGGCTCGATGCTCGGGTCGGGCTCGGTCATCGTCGTCGACGACACCATCCCGGTCGTCGAGGTGGCCAAGAAGGTGGCCAAGTTCTACGCGCACGAGTCGTGCGGGAAGTGCTCGCCGTGCCGCGAGGGAACGAACTGGACGGTGAAGATGCTCGAGCGCGTCGACACCGGCGAGGCGACGCCGATGGACCTCGACATCATCGCCTCGGTCCAGGATCAGATCATGGGCAACTGCCTGTGCGTGCTGGGCGACTCGATGGCGATGCCGATCGGCTCGCTGGTCAAGAAGTTCCGCTCCGAGTTCGAGGAGCACATCGAGCGCGCGCGCGAGCAGCGCGGCATGGGCGTGACCGTCCCGGAGCCCGCGCCCGTGGCGCTGGCGGGCGCCGAACCCGACGTCGGCCCGTACTGATGCCGCGGCCCGAGCCCAAGCCAATCACGTTCACGATCGACGGCCGCGAGGTCACCGCCCCCGAGGGGGACATGCTCGTCGACGCCGCGAAGTACGGCGACGTCGAGATCCCGGTGTTCTGCTACGAGCCCAAGCTCGGCCAGCCCGTGGGCGCGTGCCGCATGTGCCTGGTCGAGGTCGAGGGCATCCCGAAGCTCCAGACCGGCTGCTCGACCCCGGTCAAGGACGGCATGGTCGTCCACACCCAGACCGAGCGCGTGCACGACGCGCAGAAGGCGGTGGTGGAGTTCCTGCTCGTCAACCACCCGCTCGACTGCCCGGTGTGCGACAAGGGCGGCGAGTGCCCA
>Ga0075431_100008380_pt1 | contig 10343 bp, 8 predicted proteins | sample RhiMetdeltSRZDD5_FD_75297 | JGI IMG/M metagenome (GOLD analysis project Ga0075431, IMG submission 75297) | Populus rhizosphere microbial communities from Tennessee, USA - Rhizosphere MetaG P. deltoides SRZDD5 | ecosystem: Host-associated > Plants > Roots > Rhizosphere > Soil | place: USA...
GGCTTTCGTCAGCGCTGCGCCTGCCCGGCCTACGGCTGACGAGTGCAGGTACGCCAGCCTGCTACGTCGAACGATTCTGCAGTGTCGGGCGCGGAGCCCCGGCCGGCAGCGGGTCCGGCAACCGTGACGGCGTCCCCGGCGCACCCTTCACCCGCAGCCACCACCACAGCTTCGCCAGGCTCACGAAGACCGCGAGCAGCCGCCGCACGCGGAAGAACTGAGACACCCCGTACGCCCGGTGGAAGTGGTTGACCGGCACCTCCACCGTCCTGAATCCCGCGTATTGGACCTTCGTCATCAGCTCCAGCGCGATCGTCCCGCTGTTCTGCGTCAGCACGATCTTGTCGAACACGTGCCGCTTGATCAGGCGGAAGTCGCAGTCCACGTCGTGGACGCCAAACTGGAACACGAGCCGCATCAGGTTGTGGTACGCCCAGCTGATGAAACGCCGGTGCAGCGGATCGCGGCGGGTGATCTTGTTCCCCATCACCACGTCAACCTGCCGTCCGGCCGCCTCCTCGCGCAGAAGCGCCTGGTGCAGGCTGCGCAGCTCGCGGACGTCGTACTGGCCATCGCCGTCCGTGTAGAAGATCAGCTCGTACCGGCAGGCCGCGAACCCCGCCCGTAACGCCCCGCCGTAGTCCAGCGCCTCGGCGAAGCGAATGATCCGGACCCGCCCCCGATCCAGGTTGTCGACGCCCCAGTCCCCATAGAGGCGCTCGAGCTCGTCCAGCACGTCCCAGGCGTAGTCCGTGCTCCCGTTCTCGATGACGATGACCTCGTACTCGTTGGCGAGCTCGCGGAGCACCACGAGCGCCTCCATGACCATCGAGGCGATCGTCCCGGCATCGTTGAAGCAGGGGAAGAAGGCGGAGATCCGGCGTTGCGCAGGCACGGCCGAAGTATACGGGAGGAGTCAGGAGTGAAGAGGAAAGGGGCGCTTCGCGGCCACGCCAGGCCGGCGTGGGAACCGCGCCGGCGTCGCGCCGAGCTTGTCGGCCACCACCAGCGACCGGCCCGGCGGCAGCTCCGGATCGGCGAGCGCGATCGGCGGTCGGAGCCGTCCGGCGAGCTGTTCAGCCGCGGCCTCGCCGTCCGCCAGTTGGCCGGCCAGGTCGGAGCCGCGCGGCAACACCACCAGGCCGCCCGGCCGCGCGAACGGCAGGCACAGCTCGAGCGCCACCGGCAGCGGCGCCAGCGCCCGCGCCACCACCAGGTCGTACCCGTCGCGCTCGCCTGAATCTCGTGCTGCCTCCTCGGCCCGACCGGTCCGCACGGACACATTCGCGAGACCCAGCTCAGCCACGACCTCCTGGAGGAACGCCGCCTTCTTCCCGGCGGACTCCAGCAACGTCATCCGCAGCCCTGGAAACGCGATGGCGAGCGGGATGCCGGGCAGTCCCCCACCAGACCCCACGTCGATGCATGACCAGCCCGCCAGGACGGACCCCTCCCCCGCGAGGGGAGGGGAGGAGGGCAGGGGGAGGGGTCGTTCCGCCAGCACGGGCAGCGCACAGGTCAGGCTGTCCAGCAGGTGGCGGCGCTCGATCTCGCCCGGCTCGACGATCCGGGTCAGGTTCAGGCGCTGATTCCGGTCCAGCAACAACGCGACGAAGCGCGCCATCAGGCCGAGCTGCGCCGGTCCGAGCGCGATGCCGAATCTGGCCGCGCCGCCCACCACGATCTCCAGCGTCACCCGAGCGCAGCCTCCGAGAAGTCGCCCGCCCCGCGGCGCGACGCGCGCCGTACAACCGCCTCCGTAGTCGGCGCGAGGAGCATCGCGAGTATACTTCGTACGTGGGCCTGATGGGGGGCACGCGCCCTGACAGCCCCGTCCTGGCCAGTAAGCGCCCTCGGCTCGCACGGCCTCAAGCGCCCGCGCGATGCCAGTTCTGGTCCCCAACTCGATCCCAGGAGTCACAGGTGGCGGGTGAGCTGACTGTCGGCGACGCGATCAGGAACTACATCACCGCGCTCGCACCGACCGAGCGACCGACGGTAGTTCCGGTACTCAACAGTTTCGGACGCTGGTTCGGCCTCGAACGGGGCCTTGCAGAAATCGACGCGGTCCAACTCGAGCGGTTCCAGGATTACGTCGCGTCCTCAGGCGTTGATCCGACAAGCCGATTAGAGCCGTTGCGAACCTTCCTCTCCGACGCGCGTCAGAAGAAGCTAATCCCGGTCGCCCTGGCGAGCTACGTCAAGATCAAGCGCAAGAGCGCCGCCGAGCGCCAGTCGCTCGGCCGCCCGGTGGCCGTCCAGACCATCGACGTGACCCGAGCCGGCTTCGAGCAGCTCCAGGTCGAGCTTCAGAAGCTCGAATCCGACGATCTCCCGGCCGCCATCGCGTCTATGCAGCGCGCAGCGGCTGACAAGGACTTTCGAGAAAACGCCCCCTACGATGCTGCCAAGGAGCATCGCGCCGTCATCCAGCGCCGGATCGACGAGATCAAGGAGACTCTGTCCCACGCCTCGATCGTCGACGAGGCCAGCGAGGACCGCGTCGGCGTCGGCACCCGGGTCGTCGTGCGCGACCTGGACGAAGACGAGGAGTTCTCCTACACCCTCGTGGGCCCTGGCGAGCGCGGCATGGGGAAGATCTCGACCCAGTCGCCGGTCGGCCGGGCGCTGCTCGATCACATTGTCGGCGACGTCGTCAGCGTGACCGTGCCGGCTGGCGTCCACAAGTACCGCGTCGAGAAGATCGAGCGCGTCGGCTAGGCCAGCTCGAAACGCGAATCGCCGCCTACGCCTCCTCCTGGTAGAGCGCGTCGCCGCGCTGGAGGCGCAGCGCGATCTGGTACGTCTGGCGGAACGCGCGCGACGTCGGGCAGTGCGCGGCCTCGTAGCGGACCATCGCGACCAGCGCGCGACGGGCCGCCGTCGGGCGGCTCGGCCTGAGGGCGGTGTACTGGCGCCAGGCCCCTTCCAGCTCCTGGTAGTCGTGGAAGTCGGCATCCTCGCGCAGGACGGCCCGGCCGAGGGTCTCGATCAACGCGCCCTCGTCGCGGCCCGCTGCCAGGTGGGCGTCCACCAGGCGCGCGGCCTGGGCAACTTGCTGCTCGCGGTCCAGCAGGTCCAGCAGGGCGGCCGGGCCGTCTGGCGCGGCGGCGGGTGCCTGCTCGTCCGGCAGTCGGGCCGGCGGGACGTTGAGGAAGCGGTCCAGGTAGATCCGCATCGCGGCGTGGAAGAGGCCGCGCGCCAGCTCGGCCGAGGGGGCGCGCAGGATCGCCTGGTGGAGCGCATTGCACGAGCTGAACGTGTTGTGGACGGTGTCCCAGTCCCCGAACTCGTTGGAGGTGGGGAAGCGGGCGATCCTCAGGCTGGAGGCGTGGGCAACCGCCTGCCCCAGCTCGGCGAGAGCGGTTCGCTGGCGTAACGCGTCCAGGAGCGCGTCCACGGCCGTGCGCGGGTCGTCGTCCAGGAGGGCGCCGACCAGGGCGTCGAAGCGAGCGTCGTCTAACCTGGCGCCGTCCTGGGCATCGGCGACGTGCTCGCCGACGAGCCCCGGCAGCTCGGCGAAGGCCGGCTCCAGCAAGGCCGTCAGGTCGATCGGGTAGCGCCAGGCTTTCTGCTCCTCGCTGCGCTGGGCTCGGCAGAGGCCGTCCACCAGGCTCGGCAGGATCGCGGGGGCCTCCTCCCAACCGAGCAGGTCGAGCAGCTCGCACGCCTTGTTGACGAAGTCGAGGACGTGGCCGGCGTCCAGGTAGTAGTGGTCGGTACAGGCGGCCAGCAGCAAGTCGGCGAGGTCGCGGGGCGCGGATTCGATGGACGTGGCGGCGATCGCCGTTCTGAGGGTGCGCTCGGCGCCGTCCGTGTCCCGGACTTCGACAGCCTGGCGGAACCAGGACTTGAGGCGGGGCAGGGCGAGGTCGCCAGTCGGGAGCGGTTCGAGGTCGAAGCGCGGGGGCTGGCCGGCGCAGTCCTCGGCGACCTGGACCAGGCCGTGGCAGAGCGCGAGCGGTCGCTCGTCTGGGTGGAGGGCCGGGAGGACGTTCGCCATCGCCGTCAGGATGGTCATGCCCTGGCTCCAGCCTCGGGCACGGTAGCGGGCACCGTGGCGGGCGCCGATGCGGACGATCTCGCGCGGATCGGCGCCGCCCTGGAGCAGAGCCAGGGTCGCTTTGGCGAGGACGAGGGAGAGGTTGTCTTCGAGCCCCTCCTCGAGGCGCTTGCGCCAGTGGGCAGCCCGGTCACCGCCCTCGGGGCTGACGTCGACGAGCACCTGGCCGTCCTCGACGATCGCCGGGAAGGCGCGGACGTCGTCCGCGAACGGATCGAGGGTGCCGCCAGACGCGAGGTCGAAGCGGGCGTTGTGCCAGTGGCAGGTCAGCAGGCCCTCGCAGACGGTGCCCCTGCTCAGCGGGAACCCCATGTGCGGGCAGCGGTTGTCGACGGCCCAGGGGCGGTCTTCGTGCCAGAAGACGGCGATGGTGTGGCCGCCGGCGCCGACGACCAGACACCCTTTCTGCTTCAGCTCGTCGAGCGATCCCGCGCGGACCAGATCGGTGTCCGTCACTACCATGATCGTGCCTCCGGCAGCGTGTCCTGGCGATCCCGTTGGCATCCATTCTATCCGCGGGTGCCGTGGGCTCAGACCTGTCTCTTTGGACAGGCTGGCGGCTCCAAACGGTCAGGACAACGCTGTACGCCGTCCTCACACGCGCCCTGGCCGTTGTTTGGTGCACCACTGACCGCCTGACAGAGGAACTGATCACTGCTATAGGTGATTCCCAGTTATCGGCGGCACAATCGTTTCTCACTGGGGGAGAGATGACAAGCCCGACGCCAAACCCTGCATCCCCCGATCGGCCCGGCGAGCAGCCGGGCGACCAGGCCGGGGCACCGACGGACGCCGCCACCAGACAGACCGACGAAGAGGCCGGGGCGATCGAGGCCGAATCCGGCCTCGCGCGGACTGACGACCAGGCCGCCGAGCCTCCGAGGAACGTGGTCGCGATACCGCTGGCCGGCACGAGTGCCACTCCGCCGGCCGTGCGGCCGGTCGCGGCACCGGTCGGAGCCGCCGACGTGCCGGTGTCGCGCGATCCAGCGGCGGACGCTACCCCGCTTCGCGATCGCATCGAGAAGCTCATGCCTATCGTGCCCGGGCTGATGATCGTCCTCGGGCTGATCGCGATGTTCCTGGCGGGGATGCCGGCCCGAAGCGGTGCTGCCGATCAGGCGTATCGAGAATTCTTCGCATCGTTCGCGGTGATCGCGCCGATCCTGCTGATGCTCGGCTTCTACCTCCAGGCGAGGCAGATCCTGGCCGATCCCTTCAGCCGGATCGACCGGACCTTGAACGAGGTCAACAGTTTCAGATCGGATGAGCTGGAGCGGAAGCTGGAGTCACTCGACGCGGGGTTGAGCTACTGTCGGTACGCGGCGTCGAGTAGCAGACCGATCAAGCTGCTCGCGCTCGCGCTGCTGGCGTACGGCGCGGTGTTCACGGTGCTGTCGATGTTCAATCTCACCATCAGTATGTCGCCAACAGGCCCTCAAATGGACCTAGTTGTCGGTGCCCCTCCAGCAGGCCACTCTGTCGCTCAGCCGAATCTGCTGATGGAGATCCTGCTCTCCGGAGCGCCGCCGATCGCTCTGATCATCGGCCTGATCCTGATCGTCTGGTACGCGTACCAGGCGTCCAGGCTCAAGGAGTTCTCGCGGTACATCGTAGACGAGCGCGCCGTGGTGATCGGCAAGAAGCGCATCCTCGATCGCTACGCCTCGCGGTACGTCGAGCTTGCGAGCCTGACCGAGCAGGTCTCAGAGATGATCAAAGTGAACGAGAAGCTCGCGGCGTCTGACGCCCGCAAGAACTCGGCGCTGCTGCTGCTCGGCGTGATCCTCTCGGCGCTGATCTCGATCGTCGGCATCCTCGGCGCCGCGGACCTTTTGACGATCGGCGGGCGTTCGCTCAACGGGAACGTGGTGTCGGCGATCCTCGGCGTCGTGGTGGCGGCCATCATCACCACGCAGAACACGTTCAGGCTGGCCGAGCGATCGAGGTTCCAGCGACAGGTCGCCAGCGATGGACGCAAGCTGTTCACGGAGCTCGTCTTCTCCGTAGACAACAACCAGAAGTTCCAGGCGGTGCTGAAGGAGTATCAGCACCTTAGCGACCGCTCGGCGCGAGACTTCCCGACCGCGCGCGAGCTCGAGGCGCCCGCCGAGTCCGGCCAGAGCCAGCGGGAGTCGTCCGCGCGAGATTCCTGAGCGGCCCTGACCGGCCAGGACGCCACGGCCGGCGTCGAGGTCGAAGGTCAACGACCCGTCGACCTGGCGGCCAGCCGGGTGCTCTGCCCGAGCCGGGCGCGGTCGGCGGATGGGTGGTAGATCTCGACGAGCGCTCGGTTCGGTGCCTCCTGCGCATAGACACGCTGATAGTACCTACTGAGCGACGTCGGCGCCGAGCTCCTGCCGAATCCGTCCGCCGATCGGACCGATCCCGCCGTCGAGGACAATGACGTCGCAGTGCCGATCCGAGATGGCGAGGCGGTACCCATCGACCCCACGCAGGCCGCGATAGGTAATTGCGAACGGGTCGGTCACGCTATCCGTCGAGATGCGCGGGTACAGGTAGTAGCGGACCGCGCTGTCATCGACCAGGACGGTCCGGGCGTCGGCGGTCTGCGCCTGGATCGCTTCGAGCGAATCGGTCAGGTCCGGGTAGAAGCCAAGAATACGCGACGATCGACCAGCGCCAGCGCGGCCAGGATCCAGAGCTCCGAACGATCGTAGACGTAGTCGCGCAGGGGAAACGCACTGGTCAGATCGCCGTAGGTGCTGGAGAACGCAAGCAGCGTGAGCAGGTTCCGCTGAAAGAGCAAGAAGTAGAGGGTGCAGGCGGCCGTGAGCGGCACGACGAAGCGGACCAGCGGCAGGCCGCCGGCCAGGTCGGCGTACGCCGCGACGAGCGGCCAGAGGTACGAGCCGTAGGTCCAGTCCAGGGCATCGGCGTAGACGGCGCCGCGCTCGATCAGGAAGCGACCGGTTAGGATGAAAGTCGCCTCGTCCATGTAGGCGCTGGGCCGATCGGCGAGGACGGTGCGCAGGACCAGGGCGTTGACGACGAGCCCGAGCAGGCCGCCGGCAACCAGCGCGACGTCCGCGAGCCTGCGAGGTCGGGTTGCAGGCTCCAGCCAGGCGCGGGCGTCGTCGAGCGGCCCGGAGGGACGTTCGGGCCGGGCCAAAGGCGGTGACGGCAGGCCATCCGTCCTGGACGCCTCGGGCTGGACGCGGTTGCGCGGCGTCGTGGGCGCGGTCACGCGACGAGCGGTGCAAGCCCCATGCCGAGACCGGTGTCCTGATGCGCAGGCCGTCCTTCAGCCAGGGCGGCCTGCGCCAGCATCCCAACTGAGCGACCGTTCGCTGCGCGCCGCGCCGACCCAGAACCTTACTACGGGATGGTGCCCATGGAGTCGCACCCGAGGATCCGGTCCCCCGGGCTCTCACACGGTTCGTGCGAGGCAGACCGTGCGCCTACACCGTAGAGCGGCGCCGCCTCGGCCCCGCGGGCTGATCGTGCACGAATGGGATCCTGGCAATGTACTGCTGATACTGCTTTACCGCGTCGGCCACGGAGACCTGCCCAAACTGGACGAGCGTCTCCAACCCTTCCAACCCGGCGTTACACGCCTCGGCCGCCGCGAGACGAGCCGCGACGTCCTGGGACTTGTACATGTTGGTGGCGACCGCCGCGACGATCGACAGGATCATGGCAATGAAGCACAACCCTCTCCAGACCATCGAGTCACTCGGCAGGCTGAAGAGGGTTGCCGCCCCGTCCGAGAATCTCGTGCCGCCAAGCGCCGGGCCGGCCGTCAGCGCCGTCACCACCGCGCTACAGATGATGCTGAGGTTGGTCAAACGAGTACCACGCGCCCCCAGGTCGCTGACATACGCACGGATACTCGCGCGTCTCGCCTGGATTCGTCCCAGGAGCTCTCGGCGATCGTGAGCCTCATCGCTCATCGTCTTCTCCTCGTGGTTGCCGCCTGCATGAGCCGTTTGCCCAGCCTCGGCGCCAGCTCGCGGCACCGTCGCGTTGGCGCCGGTGTAGGGGGCCCTGACTATCAGCGAGTGAGTCGTGCCCCAATTATCCCAGGACTCCGCGAGACGCGTTTGCCCTGACTCACCACGGTGAAGCGACAGCAGGGCCGGCGGCGCAGCGGGCGCAGTCGCGGGTATCGCACCAGTGGCGGTAGAGGTGGATCAGACCCTGCTGCCGGCAGGCGCCCTTCGCGAGCTTCGGGCCGTCCACGCCGCCCACCTGGAGCGCCATCTCACGGACCACCCGGTTCGGCGGGCCTGACGGGTAGCGCCGGTAGACCGCGAGGGCGCGCTCAGATAACGCCTTCTCTGACGTCGCCTGGCCGAGCGCGTAGGCGAACGGCAACAGCACGTTGACGACGACCTCCCCCGCCCGGCCAGCCCCGACGAGCCACGGCTGGGGCGCCGGCAACGGCCGGCCGAAGTCGTGATGGGTGGCCCAGAAGCCGTCGTCTTCGGCGCGGGCCTGCCAGCGCATCGCCAGGAGCGTCGGGTTGGCAGCGCGCTCGGCCGCTTCCAGGTCCGTGAGGAGCCGATCGAGCGGATCGCCAGCACTCCACGCGCCGATCAGGTGACTCACGCCGGCCGTGCGTCTGACGGGGACGTTCTCCGGCCGGACCCGCCAGCTGCGCCAGGTGCCCGGCGGGAGCGGCTCGGGCAGCGCGTCAGCCTGTTCGCTCCACGCGGCTTCCAGGAGATCCGGCCAGCCCTCCGAGACGGCGATCCCGCGCTGGCTCGGGAGCAGCCCGGCCACGCCGAGCAGCGCCGCCTGGAGCCGCTGCACTCGGGTCGGGGCAGACGGACTCACCGTGACGGCGCGCAGTGTGCCCAGCGGGAGCGCCTGCCCGAGCTGCTCGAAGCCCCCGGTGTTGGCGGTGTACCCCATCGCGCGCAGTGCGCCACGGTACAGCACTTCCTCGGGCGGGAGACAGGCGAGGTCGCTCTCGAAGGTGGCGGCGTGCTCCAGGAAGCGAGCGACGCCGGCCCGGTCGAGCAGGAGCGCGAGGTCTGACGGCGTCTCGACGCAGGGTAGGGCCGGGGCGCGGCGCCGGGCCTTCTTAACGTCCGCGAGATCTGGCGCCGCCCGGCGCTCCAGCTCGGCGAGCGGAGCCGCCAGGCGCGTGACCAGCTCGATGGTCGGGATGCTGGTGCCGTCCTGGCGGACGATCGGCCGGGCCTCATCCTGCCAAAGGACCACCTGGCAGACGGCCTTGTTGTACGCCGGGTCGCGGCCGTGACCGTGGCGACGCCAGTCCGATGCCCGGACGTGGATCTCGACGTCGCCTCTCAGCAGCTGACCGTCGTCGCGGGCCAGGATCGCCCCCTGGAAGTCAGGGCTACGCTCGCCCCACGGCCGCCCCCGAAAGACGACCTGATACTGGCGGCCGTCGTCGGCTGGGAGCGGGCTGGCGAGGGCCTGCTGCTCCCAGATCCAGGCGACGAGCCGCTCGAAGACCTTCTCGCGCGCCGAGGTCGCGGGCACAGCGAGAGGGTAGCACAGGTGTGCTACGCGAGAGTAGCGAGGGATAACATGGAGGGTGGCGAGCTACTTCGTCACGCCGAGCGCCTGGAGGCCGGCTCGCGCGCCGGCCATCATAAAGCCGCCGTCGCTGCCGCAGATGATGTACTGGAAGCCCTGCACTGCTCGACGCTTGCCGTCCTCGATGCCCCCCGCCGCGATACCCGGGATCTTGCCGGTGTTCTTGCACGCCTGGACGATCTTCTCCAGCGCTCGGGCGTGCTCGTCGCTCTCGGCGGCCTTGCGCGGATCGACGCCCATCGACAGCGCCATGTCGCCAGGGCCGGTCCAGCAGCCGTCCACGCCGGGCGTCGCCATGATCGCTTCGACGTTCTCGACAGCCTGGCGACTCTCGATCTGGACGGCGACGAAGATCTGGTCGTTGACCGTGTCCGGATAGTCAGCGCCGAAGAGTGCCGCCCGGCCCCAGCCCCACGAGCGGGTGCCGGTGGGCGGGAGGCGGCAGGCGTCGGCTGCCGCCTTCGCGTCCTCGGCGGTGTGGACCATCGGCACGATGATCCCCATGCAGCCCTCGTCCAGGAGCCGGCCGATCATCGTGTAGTCGTTGCGGGAGACGCGCGCCATCGGGATGGCGGTGCCGCCGTGCATGGCGATCAGCGCGACGATGGTCGAATCCTCGCCCCAGGAGCCGTGCTGCCGATCGAGCAGGATGTGGTCGATGCCGCAGTTCGCCATCGCCTCGGCCGCGACGATCGAGCCGAGGCCGAGCGCGTAGCCGTACGAGACCTCGCCCCGCAGCATCTTCTGC
>Ga0075431_100008384_pt1 | contig 10340 bp, 8 predicted proteins | sample RhiMetdeltSRZDD5_FD_75297 | JGI IMG/M metagenome (GOLD analysis project Ga0075431, IMG submission 75297) | Populus rhizosphere microbial communities from Tennessee, USA - Rhizosphere MetaG P. deltoides SRZDD5 | ecosystem: Host-associated > Plants > Roots > Rhizosphere > Soil | place: USA...
ATCGTCGAGCAGGTCGCCAACGGCGTGAGCGTCCGGATGGCCGTGCTCTACCTCATGCTCGGAGGCAGCCGGTGACGACCTATCTCATCCGGGGCGCCCGCATCGTCGACGGCGACCCGACCGACCTGATCATCCGCGACGGCGTGATCGCCGAGACCGGTCCGAACCTCACCGGCGGGCCCGGCGCCGAGGTCATCGACGCGGACGGGCTGGTGGCGCTGCCCGGCCTGGTCGACCTGCACACCCACCTGCGCGAGCCCGGCCGGGAGGACGCCGAGACGGTCGAGTCCGGCTCCCGGGCGGCGGCGCTCGGTGGGTATACGGCCGTGTGCGCGATGGCGAACACGTCGCCGGTGGCCGACACCGCCGGCGTGGTGGAGCAGGTCTGGCGGCTGGGCCGCACGGCCGGCCTGGTCGACGTGCAGCCGATCGGCGCGGTCACGGTCGGGCTGGGGGGCGAGCAGCTCGCCGAGCTGGGTGCGATGGCCGACTCGGCGGCCCAGGTGCGGATCTTCTCCGACGACGGGCACTGCGTCGCCGACCCACGGCTGATGCGCCGGGCGCTGGAGTACGTGCGGGCCTTCGACGGCGTGATCGCCCAGCACGCGGAGGAGCCCCGGCTGACCGACGGCGCCCAGATGCACGAGGGCATCACCTCGGCCCGGCTCGGGCTGCCGGGCTGGCCCGCGGTCGCGGAGGAGGCGATCATCGCCCGCGACGTGCTGCTGGCCGAGCACGTCGGCGCCCGCCTGCACGTCTGCCACGTCTCGACCGCCGGCAGCGTGGAGATCCTGCGCTGGGCCAAGGCTCGGGGCATCGCCGTCACGGCCGAGGTGACCCCGCACCACCTGCTGCTCACCGACACGCGTGCCGACGGCTACGACCCGGTGTTCAAGGTGAACCCGCCGCTGCGCACCGGGGCCGACGTGGACGCGCTCCAGGCCGCGCTGGTCGATGGCGTCATCGATGTGGTCGCCACGGACCACGCGCCCCATGCGGTGCAGGACAAGGAGTGCGAGTGGCCGTACGCCCGGCCGGGCATGCTCGGCCTGGAGACGGCCCTGTCGGTCGTGTGGCTGGCCGTGGGCCACCGGCTCGGGTGGGACGGCGTGGCCGAGCGCCTGTCCCGCGCGCCGGCCCGCATCGCCGGGCTGACCGAGCACGGGCACGACCCGGCGCCCGGGCGGGCCGCGACGTTCACGCTGGTCGACCCGGCGGCCCGGTGGACGGTCGACCCGGCGGGGCTCGCCAGCCGCAGCCGCAACACCCCGTACGCCGGGCTGGACCTGCCGGTCCGGGTGGTGGCGACGTTCCTGCGGGGCGAGCCGACCGTCGTCGACGGGAAGGCGGTCCGATAGTGAGCGCGAGGAGCGAGCTTGCGAGCCCCGCAGTCGCGAACGAAGGTGAGCGGTAGTGAGCGCGAGGCGCCCGGAGGCGATCCTGGTCCTGGAGGACGGGCGCACCTTCCACGGCGAGGCGTTCGGCAGCGTGGGTGAGACCTACGGCGAGGCGGTGTTCTCCACCGCGATGACCGGGTACCAGGAGACGCTGACCGACCCGTCCTACCACAAGCAGGTCGTGATCCAGACCGCCCCGCACATCGGCAACACCGGGGTCAACGGCGAGGACGACGAGTCAAGCCGGATCTGGGTCAGCGGTTACGTGGTGCGGGACCCGACCCGTACGCCGTCGAACTGGCGCGCCACCGGCGGGCTGGAGGACCGGCTCGCGGCCGAGGGCGTGGTGGGCATCTGCGGCATCGACACCCGGGCGCTCACACGGCACCTGCGCGACCGCGGCGCCATGCGGGTGGGTGTGTCCAGTGTGGAGCGTGGCTCCCGGGCGCTTCTCGAGCGGGTGCTCGCCGCGCCCGAGATGCTCGGCGCCGACCTCTCTGCCGAGGTGACCACGCCGAAGCCGTACGTCGTCGAGGCCGAGGGGGAGCACCGGTTCACGGTCGCCGCGCTCGACCTCGGCATCAAGCGCAACGTGCCCCGACGCCTCGCCAAGCGAGGGGTCACCACCCACGTGCTGCCGGCATCATCCACACTGGACGACCTGCTGGCGGTGAACCCCGACGCGGTCTTCTTTTCGCCCGGCCCGGGTGACCCAGCCACCGCCGACCACGCGGTGGACCTGGCCCGGCAGGTGATGGGGCACCGCCTTCCGCTCTTCGGCATCTGCTTCGGCAGCCAGATCCTCGGGCGCGCGCTCGGTTTCTCCACGTACAAGCTCGCGTACGGGCACCGCGGCATCAACCAGCCCGTGCTCGACCGCACCACGGGCAAGGTCGAGGTGACCTCCCACAACCACGGCTTTGCGGTCGACGTGTCGGGCCGCGACAGCCAGCTCAGTGCGGTGCTAGGGCCGGCCGAAGGCCGGCTGGAGACCGAGTTCGGTGCGGTCGAGGTCAGCCACGTGTGCCTCAACGACGGCGTGGTCGAGGGGCTGCGGTGCCTGGACGTGCCCGCGTTCACGGTGCAGTACCACCCCGAGGCGGCGGCGGGCACCCACGATGCCGACTACCTCTTCGACCGGTTCGTCACGCTGATCGACCCGAGCCAAACGGGGGAGCGCGCAGATGCCCAAGCGTGAGGACCTACGCCACGTCCTCGTGATCGGGTCCGGCCCGATCGTCATCGGGCAGGCCTGCGAGTTCGACTACTCCGGCACGCAGGCCTGCCGGGTGCTGCTGGCGGAGGGCCTGCGCGTCTCCCTCATCAACTCCAACCCCGCGACGATCATGACCGATCCGGAGTTCGCCGACTCGACCTACGTGGAACCGATCACGCCGGAGTTCGTCGAGCTGGTCATCGCGAAGGAGCGCCCCGACGCGCTGCTGCCGACGCTCGGGGGGCAGACGGCGTTGAACACCGCGGTGGCGCTGCACGAGGCCGGGGTGCTCGAGAAGTACGGCGTCGAGCTGATCGGCGCGAAGATCGAGGCGATCCGGCGCGGCGAGGACCGGCAGCTGTTCAAGGAGATCGTGGCGCGGGCCGGCGGCGAGGTGCCGCGGTCGCGGGTGTGCCACACGCTCGACGAGGTGCACGCCGCGGTCACCGAGCTGGGGCTGCCGGTGGTGATCCGGCCGTCGTTCACGATGGGCGGGCTCGGCTCCGGTATGGCGCACACGCCGGCGGATCTGGACCGCCTGGCCGGTGGCGGCCTTGCGGCGTCGCCGGTGCACGAGGTGCTCGTCGAGGAGAGCGTGCTCGGCTGGAAGGAGTTCGAGCTCGAGCTGATGCGCGACTGGCACGACAACGTGGTGGTCGTCTGCTCGATCGAGAATGTCGACCCGATGGGTGTCCACACCGGAGACTCGGTGACGGTCGCGCCGGCCATGACGTTGACCGACCGGGAGTACCAGCGCATGCGCGACCTCGGCATCGCGGTTCTGCGGGAGGTCGGGGTCGACACGGGCGGCTGCAACATCCAGTTCGCGGTCGAACCGTCAACCGGCCGCCTCGTGGTCATCGAGATGAACCCGCGGGTGTCGCGCTCATCGGCCCTCGCGTCCAAGGCGACGGGGTTCCCGATCGCGAAGATCGCCGCCAAGCTCGCGATCGGCTACACGCTCGACGAGATCCCCAACGACATCACCCGCGAGACCCCGGCCGCGTTCGAGCCCAGCCTGGACTACATCGTGGTGAAGGTGCCCCGGTTCGCGTTCGAGAAGTTCCCGGCCGCCGATACCGAGCTGACCACCACCATGAAGTCGGTGGGCGAGGCGATGTCGCTCGGGCGCAACTTCGCCGAGGCGCTCAACAAGGCCATGCGCTCGATGGAGACCAAGCAGGCCGGCTTCTGGACCACGCCCGACCCCGAGGGCGCGACGCTGGAGTCCACCTTGGAGGCTCTGCGGACGCCGCATGACGGCCGGCTCTATGCCGTCGAGCGCGCGCTGCGGCTCGGGGCGAGCGTCAGCCAGGTGTGCGCTGTGAGCGGTTACGACCCGTGGTTCGTCGACCAGATCGCGGCGCTGGTCGACCTGCGGGCCGACGTGGTCGGCGCGACCGTGCTCGACGAGCCGTTGCTGCGGCGCGCGAAGCGCTCCGGCCTGTCCGACCGTCAGCTCGCCGCCCTGCGCCCCGAGCTCGCCGGGGAGGACGGCGTCCGCACCCTGCGCCACCGCCTCGGGCTGCGCCCGGTCTACAAGACCGTCGACACCTGCGCGGCCGAGTTCGGCGCGCTCACCCCGTACCACTACTCGTCCTACGACGAGGAGACCGAGGTCGAGCCGTCGGCCGCGTCGAAGGTCATGATCCTGGGTTCCGGGCCGAACCGGATCGGGCAGGGCATCGAGTTCGACTACTCCTGCGTGCACGCCGTGATGGCGCTGCGGGACGCCGGGTACGAGACCGTGATGGTCAACTGCAACCCGGAGACGGTCTCCACCGACTACGACACCGCCGACCGGCTCTACTTCGAGCCGCTCACGTTCGAGGACGTGCTCGAGGTCTTCCACGCCGAGGACTCGTCGGGTCGGGCGGCCGGCGGCCCCGGCGTCGTGGGCGTCGTCGTGCAGTTGGGCGGGCAGACGCCGCTCGGCCTCGCGCGTCGGCTCAAGGCGGCGGGCGTACCGATCGTCGGCACCTCGCCGGAGTCGATCCACCTCGCGGAGGACCGCGGCGCGTTCGGCGCCCTGCTGGCCGCGGCGGAGCTGCGGGCGCCGGCGCACGGCACAGCGATGAGCTTCGCCGAGGCCAAGAAGATCGCCGACCAGATCGGCTATCCGGTGCTCGTGCGACCGTCCTATGTGCTCGGTGGGCGCGGCATGGAGATCGTGTACGACGACGCGGCCCTGCGCTCCTATATCGCCCGGGCGACGGAAATCTCCCCGGAGCATCCCGTCCTCGTCGACCGCTTCCTCGACGACGCCATCGAGATCGACGTGGACGCGCTCGCCGACGCCACCGGCGAGGTCTACCTCGGCGGGATCATGGAGCACATCGAGGAGGCCGGGATCCACTCCGGCGACTCGGCGTGCGCGCTGCCACCGAGCACGCTCGCGTCGACCGACGTGGCGATCGTCCGCGCGTACACCGAGGTCATCGCCCGCGAGGTGGGTGTGCGCGGCCTGCTCAACGTCCAGTACGCGCTCAAGGACGACGCCCTCTACGTTCTCGAGGCCAACCCGCGCGCGTCCCGTACGGTGCCGTTCGTCTCCAAGGCGACCGCCGTCCCGCTCGCCAAGGCGGCCGCCCGGATCATGCTCGGCGCGACGATCGCGGAGCTGCGGGCGGAGGGGGTGCTGCCCGCGACCGGCGACGGCGGTGCGCTGCCGGCCGGCGCGCCGATCGCGGTCAAGGAGGCGGTGCTGCCGTTCAAGCGCTTCCGCACCACCGAGGGCAAAGGCGTCGACAGCCTGCTCGGACCGGAGATGAAGTCGACCGGCGAGGTGATGGGCATCGACGCCAGCTTCGGGCACGCGTTCGCGAAGTCCCAGACCGCGGCGTACGGGTCGCTGCCAACCAAGGGCAAGATCTTCGTGACCGTGGCCAACCGCGACAAGCGCGGCATGATCTTCCCGATCAAGCGGCTGGCCGACCTCGGTTTCGAGATCGTCGCCACCGTCGGCACCGGTGAGGTGCTGCGCCGCCACGGCGTCGCCTGCGAGACCGTGGTCAAGCACTACGAGGTCGGCCAGGGTGCCCGCGACGCCGTCTCGCTCATCGCCGATGGGGAGGTCGCGCTCATCATCAACACGCCGCAGGGCAGCGACGCCCGGCAGGACGGGTACGAGATCCGCAGCGCCGCGGTGGCGGCCGACATCCCGTGCATCACGACCGTGCCCGGAGCGGCGGCCGCGGTGATGGGCATCGAGGCCCTGATCCGGGGCGAGATGTCGGTGACGCCGCTGCAGCAGCTCCACGCCGCCCTGCGCAACGGGCCGGCAACGAATGAGCACGACCCTCGTGGTGATCATGAACCTAGGGGGGTCGACGCGCCGACGAGAAGGAACCTTAGTTCATGATCGGCGCGAGAGCGGGCGTGCCGAATCTGCGCACGACCTGGGGTTGTGGGATCGTCGATACCGTGACGGCCCGGGCCCCGACACCTTCCGAGCGTGGGCAGACGTGCTTTACGAGGCGATAGCCCGGCCAGTCCTGTTCCGGCTGGACCGCGGGGACCCCGAGGCCGCCCACGACCGGACGATGGCCTGGTTGGTCCGGGCGAGCCGGCGTCCGCACCTGCTCGAGCTCCTCCGGTCGGTCTACGCGGTCGAAGTCCCCCCGACGACGGTCTTCGGCCTGAGCTTCCCCAGCCTGGTCGGCCTGGCCCCCGGGCTCGACAAGGACGGGCTGGCCCTGCCCGCGTGGCAGGCGCTCGGCTTCGGCTTCCTCGAGGTCGGCACGGTCACCCGGTTCGATCAGCCCGGCAACCCGAAGCGGCGCCTGTTCCGGTTGCCCGCGTCGGAGGCGGTCATCAACCGGATGGGCTTCGTGAACCGGGGGGCCGAGGCCCTCGCGCGCCAACTTGCGGGCCTTCAGGCGGCCGGAGGGCTCAGGGTTCCCCTGGGCATTAGCATCGGCAAGTCCGCGGTCACGCCGATATCTGAGGCGGTCGAGGACTACGTGGCCTCGCTGCGTCTCCTGTACGGGTACGGCGACTACTTCGTTGTCAACGTCAGCTCGCCCAACACCGCGGGGCTGCGCTCGCTGCAGGGGCGCGACGAGCTGTCGGATCTGTTGGCCCAGCTGCGGGCCGAGATCGCGACGCTCGCCGGGTGCGCGGTGGCGAAGCCGCTCCTGGTCAAGGTCGCGCCAGATCTCTCCGACGGCGCCGTCGCCGACGCCATCGAGGTGTGCCTCAAGCACGAGATCGCCGGGATCGTGGCGACCAACACGACCATCCGGCGGGACGGGATCGATCCCCGGGACGCCGGCCAGGCCGTCGAGGCGGGTGGACTGAGCGGTCGTCCGCTGGCGCGGCGCGCCCGCGCGGTGGTCGCCTTCATTCACCGCGAGACCGGCGGTCGCCTGCCGATCATCGGGGTCGGTGGAATCGCGGCGCCGAGCGATGCGTTGCGCCTGCTCGACGCCGGGGCGAGCCTGGTACAGATCCTCACGGGGTTGATCTATCACGGTCCGGCGCTCGTCCGGCGGATCAACCGGGCCGTGCGGGCAGCGGCCCGGTCGGGGTAGGTTCGACGGCCGGCGCTCGGCATCACAGGCCGGCGCGGCCGGGACAGGGTCGCCGCCTCCGACGGGTCGCGGTGGCCGGGCAACGAGCCACGCCCGACCGGGCGGCGGCGGAGCAAGGGCTAGGGGAGGCCGCATGGAGGAGTTCGGCGTCCGGCTCAGACGGGCCATGGACATCCGGGGACCGCTGTGTGTGGGCATCGATCCGCACGCGAACCTGCTGTCCCGTTGGGGCCTGCCCGACAACCCGGAGGGCCTCGCCACGTTCTGCAAGGCGACCGTGGCCGCGCTGGGCGACATGGCCGCAGTGATCAAGCCGCAATCGGCCTTCTTCGAAAGGTACGGCTCGGCCGGAATCGCGGTGCTCGAGGCGACGATCAGGCGCTGCCGGGAGGCCGGCGCGCTGGTGCTGCTCGACGTCAAGCGGGGCGATGTGGGCCCCACCGCCCAGGCGTACGCCCAAACCTACCTTAATCCGGCGAGTCCGCTTTATTGCGATGCAATTACGGTCAATCCGTACCTGGGTATCGGTGCCCTGGATTCGATCTTCGACGAGGCCGACGCGCACCGCGGCGGCGTGTTCGTGCTCGCCCTGACCTCCAACCCGGAGGGCACCGAGATCCAGCACGCGCGCACGGCCGACGGCCGCACCGTTGGCCAGTACGTGCTGGACGAGGTGGGGCGGCGCAACGCCGACGAGCAACCGATGGGATCGGTCGGAGTCGTGGTGGGCGCGACGATCGGGGCCGACACGGGCCACGATCTGACGCGCGTCAATGGCCCGATCCTCGCTCCGGGGCTCGGGGCCCAGGGCGCCAAGGCGGATGACCTGCGAAAAATCTTCGGAGATGTGATGCGCCTCGTGCTGCCGGCGTACTCGCGGGAGATCCTGAGCCACGGGCCGAGCGCGCCGGGCCTCCGCGGCGCCGCGATGGGTGCGTTGCTCGCGTGCCGGAAAGCCCTGGAATATCCGGATTTGTGAACTCGGACAACGCGCCACGCAGGGCAATTACCGGCTGTCGCGTTGCCAAACGGGCCGTTGAGCACTAGTTTTCCCGGCGCTGGACCTTCCCAGCTCACCACGAGGGACCTGAGGAGACCTGGTGCCCCTTCCCACGCTGAGCCCCGAACAGCGCGCTGCCGCGCTGGAGAAGGCTGCGGAGATTCGCAAGGCCCGTGCCGAGCTCAAGGAGCAGCTCAAGTCGGGCAAGACCACGCTCACGAAGGTGCTCGATCGGGCCGAGGCCGACGACGTCGTCGGCAAGCTCAAGGTGTCGGCCGTACTGCAGGCGATGCCCGGCATTGGCAAGGTGCGGGCAACACAGATCATGGAGAAGCTGAAGATCGCGGAGAGCCGCCGGCTGCGCGGCCTCGGCGACCAGCAGCGCAAGGCACTGCTCGCGGAGTTCGCGGCTGGCGGTAAGTGACCGCGTTCGGCCGCGTCCATCGGGTAGAACTGAGCAGTGACCACTGACGACGCGCGCCCGGGTCGAGCCCGACTCACGGTCCTCTCCGGCCCCTCCGGGGTCGGGAAGGACAGCGTGATCGAGTTCATCCGGGTGCGCGCGCCGTGGGTCTGGCTGTCGGTCTCGGTGACCACCCGGCGCATGCGGGACAACGAGGTCGACGGCGTGCACTACCACTTCGTCACGAGGACCGAGTTCGAGCGCCTCGTCGAGGGCGACCAGCTGCTGGAGTGGGCCGACTTCGCGGGCAACCTCTACGGCACCCCGCGCGGCCCCGTCCAGGCCCGCCTCGACGCCGGCCACCCCGTCCTACTGAAGATCGACCTCCAGGGCGCCCGCCAGGTCCGGGCGGCGATGCCCGAGGCGCGGCTGGTCTTCCTCGCCCCGCCCAGCTGGGCCGAGCTGGAGCGCCGGCTCATCGGCCGCGGCACCGACGATCCCGAGACCATCCGCCGCCGGCTCGAGCACGCCCGGGAGGAGCTCGCCGCCGAGCCGGAATTTGACGTCACGGTCGTGAACCACCACGTCGAGCAGGCCGCGGACGAGTTGCTAGGATTGCTCGGTTCACACATGAGCGATTTGATGACTTGAGGTTTCTGTGTCCGGAACCGTCGCAATGCCCGAGGGCATCACCAACCCGCCGATCGACGAGCTGCTCGAGAAGACCTCGTCGAAGTACGCGCTCGTCATCTTCGCCGCCAAGCGGGCGCGCCAGATCAACGCCTACTACAGCCAGCTCGGCGAGGGTCTGCTCGAGTACGTGGGGCCACTGGTGGAGACCACGCCCCAGGAGAAGCCTCTGTCCATCGCGCTGCGCGAGATCAACGGCAACCTGCTGACCGCGGAGCCGGTCGAGGGCTGACGGTGCCGGCGCGGGTCGTCCTCGGCGTCTCGGGCGGCATCGCCGCGTACAAGGCCTGCGAGCTCCTCCGCCTCCTGACCGAGTCGGGCCACACCGTGCGGGTCGTACCCACCGACGCCGCGCTGCGGTTCGTCGGCGCCCCGACCTGGGCGGCCCTGTCCGGCCAGCCCGTCGCGACCTCGGTCTGGGACGACGTGCACGAGGTGCCACACGTCGCCATCGGGCAGGCCGCCGACCTCGTCGTCGTCGCCCCGGCGACGGCCGACCTGCTGGCGAAGGCCGCCCACGGGCTCGCCGACGACCTGCTGACCTCCACCCTGCTGACCGCCCGCTGCCCGGTGCTGCTGGCGCCGGCCATGCACACGGAGATGTGGGAGCACCCGGCCACCCAGGCCAACATCGCCACGCTGCGGGGGCGCGGCGTCATCGTGCTCGAGCCCGCCACCGGCCGACTGACCGGCGCCGACACTGGCAAGGGCCGGCTGCCCGAGCCGGAGGAGATCTTCGCCGTCGTCCGCCGGGTGCTGCGCCGAGGCGCCGCGGACCCCGTCGCCGACCTGGCCGGGCGGCGGGTCCTCGTCACCGCCGGCGGCACGCGGGAGCCGCTGGACCCGGTGCGGTTTCTCGGCAACCGCTCGTCCGGCAAGCAGGGGTACGCGCTGGCCCGGACCGCGGCCGCCCGCGGCGCGTGGGTGACCCTGATCGCCGCCAACGTCACGCTGCCCGACCCCGCCGGCGTCACGGTGGTGCGGGTCGGGACGACCGAGGAGCTGCGCAAGGCCACGCTGGAGGCAGCCGGCGACGCCGACGTGGTGGTCATGGCCGCCGCCCCGTCGGACTTCCGCCCGGCCCACTACGCCAAGCAGAAGA
>Ga0075431_100008385_pt1 | contig 10339 bp, 8 predicted proteins | sample RhiMetdeltSRZDD5_FD_75297 | JGI IMG/M metagenome (GOLD analysis project Ga0075431, IMG submission 75297) | Populus rhizosphere microbial communities from Tennessee, USA - Rhizosphere MetaG P. deltoides SRZDD5 | ecosystem: Host-associated > Plants > Roots > Rhizosphere > Soil | place: USA...
GCCCATCACGGACGAGGACATCCCCCCGCCCCCGAAAGAGAATTCCACCTTGGCGTTCTCTATATGGGCGCCGCTCATCGAGCGGACGACGACATTGAGCCGGCGACCCGGGATCAGGACCAGTCGCACCGTCCGGGGCTCGCCCTCGTGGGCGACGACGAACGCCCCATTCTGTTGGTATCCCTTCGCCTCGGCCCGGATGACCAGCGCGCCCGCGGGAATCCCCGTCACTCGGACCCGCCCGAGCTCGTCGGTTTTCCAGGCCCGCATCGCGGGATGCGCGGGGTGCGAGAGATAATTCGCCTCGATTTCGTCGACGCGAATCTCGGCGCCCTCCAGCGGCGCGCCCTCCCGGCTGACGACTTCCAGGTCGATGATCGCCGACGCCCGGAGCGTGATCCGGATCCGCGTCGCGGACCGCGGCACTCTCTCGAATCGCGGCGCGTAGTCGTCGTGTTCGAAGCGAATCCTTGCCGACGAGCCCCGGCCCTCGTAGTCGAGGGCGGCGAACGGAATGGTTACGAACCCGGCTTCGTCCGTGGTCCCCAAGGCGGGCGCATGCTTCCACTGCAGGATCCGCGCGCCCCGGAGGCCTTTCCCTTCGCGATTCACCACCTCGATCACCAAGCCCTGGGCGGGTTCGGCCGGGGCCTCATCCGCCGGCGGCGGTGGAGGTTGGGGAGCGGGCTTTGGCGATATCTCAACGACTTCGGCCGGCTTGGCGACGGGCGCGGGATTCTCGCGTCGGGTCGGCCTCAGGAGAGTGGCGCCCGCGATGAAGATGGCCACGAGGCCCAGAACGACAACCCCGGTTCGTCCCTTCATCCCCTGCCCCTGGTGATTGGACGATTGTAGTCCGAAGGGGTTAGAACGGCGGTGAATCTCAGGCTCTCAACTTCGGCAGGGCCTCGTTCAGGTAGGTGACGATCTCGCGCGTGTCGGTGCCGGGGCCGAAGAGGCGCCCCACGCCCATCTTGTTGAGCGCCTTGACGTCCTCGGGCGGGATGACCCCTCCCCCGCAGAGAAGCACGTTGGTCATCTTGCGCTTCTTCATGAGGCCGAGGATCTCGGGGAAGAGCGTCATGTGCGCGCCGGAGAGGATCGACACGCAGACCGCGTCCGCGTCCTCCTGGAGCGCCGCGTTCACGATCATCTCCGTGGTCTGGTGCAGGCCGGTGTAGATGACCTCGAACCCCGCGTCGCGCAGGGCGGCCGCCACCACCTTCGCGCCTCGATCATGGCCGTCGAGACCGGGCTTCGCGACGAGCACCCGGTATTTCCGCGAAGGCGTCTTCGCCGGAGGCGGCTTTTTCTTGGTGGCGGCTTTCATGAGTTGCGTTCTGGCTTAGAGCTTAAGGCTTAGGGCTTACAGCTCTACCAGTAGATCGGAGGTTCTCTCCACTCACCGAAGGGCTTCTTGAGTTCGTCCACGATCTCGCCGAGCGTCACGTCGACTTTGACGGCCGCCAGGATCGGCGGCATCAGGTTCGCCGTCCCCCGCGCCGCCTTCCCGACCTCCTCCAGCGCGCGCTTCACGGCGCCGTTGTCGCGGCGCTTCCGGAGCTTCTTCAGCTCCGCGAGCTGGTCCCGTTCGACGCGCGCGTCCACCTTCAGGAGGGGAATCACCTTCGGATCGGGATCGACGTAGTCGTTGATGCCGACATTGATGTACCGCTTCTCCTCCACCGCCTTCTGGAACTCGTAGGCGGCCCGCGCGATCTCCCGCTGGGGGTAGCCGCGCTCGATCGCGGGGATCATCCCGCCCATCCCCTCGATCGTGGAGAAGATCTTCTCCGCCTCCTCCTCCATCTTGTTCGTCATGGCCTCGATGAAGTACGAGCCCGCGAGCGGGTCGATCGCGTCCGTCAACCCGCACTCGTGGGCGAGGATCTGCTGCGTCCTCAGCGCGATCTTCACCGCGTGCTCCGTCGGGAGCGCGAGCGCCTCGTCCATCGAGTTCGTGTGAAGCGACTGCGTCCCGCCGAGGACGCCGGCCAGGGCCTCCACCGCGGTCCGCACGATGTTGTTCTCCGGCTGCTGCGCCGTCAGCGAGCACCCCGCCGTCTGCGTGTGGAACCGGAGGCGCCAGCTGTCGGGGTTCTTCGCCCCGTACCGCTCCTTCATGTGGCGCGCCCAGATGCGCCGCGCGGCGCGGAATTTCGCGATCTCCTCGAAGAAGTTCATGTGGCTGTTGAAGAAGAACGACAGCCGCGGCGCGAACGCGTCGACGGGGATCCCCGCCTTCATGCCGAATTCGACATACGTGAAGCCGTCCATCAGCGTGTAGGCGAGTTCCTGGAGGGCCGTCGAGCCCGCCTCGCGGATGTGGTAGCCGCTGATCGAGATCGTGTTCCACTTCGGCACGTGGTCCGCGCAGAACGCCATCATGTCCGTGATGATCCGCATCGACGGCAGCGGCGGGTAGACCCACTCCTTCTGCGCGATGTACTCCTTCAGCATGTCGTTCTGGATCGTGCCGCGCAGCTTCGTCGCGGCGACGCCCTGGCGCTCGGCGCACGCGACGTAGAACGCGAGGAGGATGCACGCGGTCGGGTTGATCGTCATCGACGTCGAGACGTCCGCCATCGGGATGCCGGCGAAGAGCGTTTCCATGTCCTGGAGCGAGCACACCGCGACGCCCTCCCGGCCCACCTCGCCGCGCGACCTTGCGTGGTCGCTGTCGTAGCCCATCAGGGTCGGCATGTCGAACGCGATCGACAGGCCGGTCTGGCCGTGCTCGAGGAGGTACTTGAAGCGCGCGTTCGTGTCGCGGGCCGTCCCGAAGCCCGAGAACATCCGCATCGTCCAGAGGCGGCCCCGGTACATGTTCTCGTAGGGGCCGCGCGTGAAGGGGTACGAGCCGGGCTCGCCCAGGTCCCGGGTGGAGTCCCAGTTCTCCAGGTCGGACGGGTCGTAGACGAATTTCGCGTCGGGGACGACCGTGAGGGGGAAGCGCGAGCGGCCGGGGGACCGGCCCTTGGAATCGCCGTCGGACGCCTTGCGAACCTTGTCGACATCGCCGACGGGTTTGCTCATCGACTTTTCAAGGCCTCCCGGACGAGAAGCTCGGCGGCCTGGTAGCTGGTCTTGGAGTGATTTAACACGTCCTTCGCCATGGATTCAAGTCTGCCCCCCGCCCCGTTCTCCTCCCAGAGGTTGCGCTCGATCATGTACTCGGCGAGGCTGCGGAGCCGCCGCACCATGTTCGCCTGCCGCCGCCGCTCGAACGTCCCGTCCTTCCGGCGCGCCTCCAGGTGCCGGTCGACGGCCGCGAGGAGCTCCGGAATCCCCTTCCCCCGGAACGCCTCGGAATGGAGGATCGGGATGTCCGCCTCGCGCCGGCTCGGGCGAAGGTCGAACGCGCCCCTCAGGTCCTGCTCCAGCTTGTCGGCGCCCATCCGGTCCGCCTTGTTGATGAGGACCAGGTCCGCGATCTCCAGGATCCCGGATTTCATCGCCTGGATGCCGTCCCCCGATTCGGGCGACAGGATGACGACGGTGAGGTCCGCGGCGCGGGCGATTTCGACCTCCGACTGGCCCACCCCCACGGTCTCGATCAGGATCCGCGCGGCGCCCGACGCGTCGAGGATGTCGGCCGCGTCCTGCGTGGCCCTCGACAGGCCGCCCGTCGATCCGCGCGTCGCCATCGAGCGCATGAAGACGCCGGCGTCCTCGGTCGATTTTCCCATCCGGATCCGGTCGCCGAGCAGGGCGCCGCCCGTGAAGGGGCTCGTCGGATCGACCGCGATGACGCCGACCCGTTCTCCCCCCGCGCGCAGGACCTGGACGAGGGCGTCGATGGTCGTGGATTTCCCGACTCCCGGCGGGCCCGTGAATCCCATCCGGACCGCCCGACCGACGAGGGGCGCGATGGAGTCCAGGAGGGCGCGCCCCTCGGCGGCGCCGTTCTCGGCGGCGCTGATCGCCCGGCTGACGGCCAGCGGATCGCCCTTCTTGACCCCTTCGAGGAGATTCACGATCCGCCGATAGTAGCACGGCACCCCGGCTTGGTCTAAGCTGAGGTCACTTCCCCATGTCTCGCGATGAACGAGTCGGGCTCTTCGGGGGCTCATTTGATCCGATCCATATCGGCCACCTGGTCATGGCCGAATGCGCGGTCGAGCACCTCGGTCTCCAGCGCGTCTACCTCATCCCCAACGTCCAATCGCCTTTGAAGTCGCGGGCCCCGCGGGCGTCGGGCCGCGACCGGCTCGCCCTGATCCGGGCGGCCATCCGGGGCAACCCGCGGCTCGGGGTCCTGGACATCGAGATCCGGCTCAAGGGCCCCTCGTACACTTTCGACACCGTGGCCGCCCTCGCGAAGGGCACTTCTGCTAGACTGTATTTTCTGATCGGATCCGACGCTTTCTCCGACCTGGCGCGGTGGCACCGCGCCCGGGAACTGGCGCGGCGGGTGACGTTCGCCGTCCTCCGCCGCCCCGGCTCCCCGGAGGTTCGCCCGCCCTCATGGGCCGGCCGGTGGGAGGAGGTCGCCGCCCCCTTGATCGGAATATCCTCGACCGAGATCCGCGATCGGGTCCGCCGGGGGCGGTCGATCCGGTATCTCGTGCCCGACGCGGCGGCGGCCCTCGTGAGGAAGCGGCGGTTGTACCGGAACCCATGATCCAACTCGTCGCGCGGGCGGAGGCGTGGTTCGAGAACGCCTGCCTGGAGGCGGGGCGCGCGCTTTTGCTCCTGGGGGAAACGGTCTCCGGCCTCCGCGAAGTGCGGCGGCGGTTCGGCGAGATCGTCAACCAGGGCTTCCGGGCGACCTACGGCAGCCTGCCCGTCACGGTCCTGACCGCCCTTTTCTCCGGCATGATCCTCGCGTTCCAGACCGGCCTCGAACTGCAGAAGTACGGCCAGGAGGCGACGATCGGATACGTGGTCGCCGCCTCGATGTGCCGCGAGATGGGCCCGGTGATGACGGCGATCGCGCTCGCGGGGCTCATGGGATCGAGCTACGCCGCGGAGCTCGGGACGATGAAGGTCTCCGAGGAGATCGACGCGCTCGAGGTCATGTCGATCAGCCCCGTGCGGTTCCTCGTCATGCCCCGGGTCGTGTCGCTCGTCGCGGCCTCGCTCGGCCTGACGATCCTCGTCAACGTGATCGGGATCATCGGCGGCGCCCTCGTGGGGCTCGCGAATTTCGGGGTCGCGTTCGACACGTATTTCACGAACGCCCAGGAGATCCTGAAGTTCCGCGACATCTGGATGGGGCTCCTGAAGGCGGGCTGCTTCGGATTGTCGACCGCGATCCTGGGCTGCACGATGGGCCTGTCCACGACGGGAGGCGCGGCCGGCGTGGGCCGCTCCACGCAGAAAACCGTCGTGATCTCCTTCGTGATGGTCCTGGTGCTCGACCACCTCATCAACTTCTTCGTGAAGGCGATGGGCTTCCTCGAGGCGAACGTCTGATGAAACCCGAGCCGACGGTCCACGGGAAGCCGGGCGAGTCCGGGATCCAGCCCTCGCTCAACCTTCCGGCGACGGCCCCGGCCCCGACCGGCCCGGCTGTGGAACTCGTGGATCTCCACAAGGCGTTCGGCTCGAAACCCGTCCTTCGCGGGCTGACGCTCCAACTGCTCCGGGGCGAAACCCTGTGCGTCATCGGCGGCTCGGGGACGGGCAAGAGCGTCACGCTCAAGCACATCGTCGGGCTCCTCCGCCCCGACCGGGGCACCGTGAGGATCGACGGCACGGACATCTTCCAATCCGACAACGGCCGCCTCGGCGAGATCCGCAAGAAGATCGGCTTCCTCTTCCAGGGGGCGGCGCTCCTGAACTCGCTCAATGTCTTCGAGAACGTGGCGCTTCCGCTGAGGGAGCACGAGCGCCCGTCCGAGGAGGAGATCCGGCGGCAGGTCACGGAGAAACTCGCCCTCGTCGACCTTACGGACGCCGCCGAGAAAATGCCGGACGAGATCTCGGGCGGCATGAAGAAGCGCGTCGGGCTCGCCCGCGCCATCATCCGCAACCCCGAGATCATCCTCTACGACGAGCCGACGGCGGGCCTCGACCCGATCATGGCCTCGACGATCAACGCGCTCGTCCTCGACCTCCAGAAGAAGCTGAAGGTCTCGAGCCTGGTCGTGACGCACGACATGTCGAGCGTCTTCCGTATCGCCGACCGGATCGCGATGCTCCTCGAGGGCCGCGTCCACAAGATCGGGACGAAGGAAGAGTTCCGGACGTCGGAAGACACCAAGGTCCAGAAATTCATTTACGGCGACTCGGAGGGCCCGCTCCGGCGGGATGCATCGCGATGAACAAGGCCATCTGGCTGGGGTTCTTCTTTTTCGTCGCCCTCGTGCTCCTCCTGTTCGGGTCGCTCACGATCGAAAAGGGCATCCGGTTCACGAAACCGCTGAAGCTCAAGTTCGACTTCGACAGGGTCGAGGGCCTCCGCGAGGGGGCCGAGATCCGGGTGGACGGGCTCAGGGTCGGGAAGGTGTCCAAGATCGAGCTCCGCATCCCCGGCATCCGCGTCGAGGGCCACATCGACGAGGAGCTCAAGCTGCACGAGGGGTACAAGGTCTTCGTGGAGTCGTTCACGCTGCTCGGCGGGAATTTCATCTCGATCTCCCGCGGCGATTACACCCGGCCGCTGGTGCCGCCGAACACCGTCCTGCGCGGCACGGCCAAGCCGAGCGCGCTCGACCAGGTCGGCCTGGTGCTGTCGGAGAACAAGGACCTCATCCGGGAGATGCTCGGCGCGGTCAAGGCGACGGCGGAAGAGGCGAAGCTGCTCGTGACGACGATCCGGACGGGCGACGGCACGCTGTCCCGCCTGATCAACGACCCCAAGATCTTCGACAGCCTGCTCAAGGCGGTCGAGGAGTTCCGCCTGCTCGCGGAGAAGGCCAACAACGGCACCGGGACGCTGGGCAAGCTGATCAACGATCCGTCGCTGTACGACGAGTTGAAAGGCTCGCTGACGGACATCCGGGCGGCCGCGTCCGCCGCGCGCGGGATGATCGACAAGGTCAACCGGGGCGAAGGCGCGTTCGGAAAGCTCATGTCGGATCCGAAGGTGGCGGAGGACCTCGAGAAGCTGATGGAGAACCTGCGGACGTCGTCGGAGGATCTCAAGCAGATCATCGGGAAAATCGCCAAGGGCGAGGGGACCCTGGGCAAGCTCGTGATGCAGGACGAGCTCTACAACAAGGGCGAGAAGGCGCTCGACAGCGTGGACTCGGTGCTCGGCCGCGCGTCGCGCTCGCGCGTGATCGTCGGGGGCGACTACCGGGAGTTCGGCGATTCGGAGACCACGATCACGAAGCTCTACCTCCGCCTGCAGCCCGACGACACGAAGTTCTTCCAGGGGGGCGTCGCCTTCATGGGCCTGTTCGCCGACGGCCCGACGATCGTGTTCGAGGACCAGATCGAGGAGGGCGACGACCAGCTCAAGGCCGTCGGGGAGCTCTTCGCGTACTACAAGATCCCCTGGTTCTTCGACAACCACGTGGCGATCCGGGGCGGGCTGATCGAAGGCAAGCCGGGCGGCGGCCTCGACGTCGACTTCAAGCTGGGCGACTGGCCGGTGACCGCCGCCTTCGAAATCCGCGACGCCTACGGGCACGTCGAGGACGAGGACATCGACGAGAACGTCCGGGGGCCGATGACCCGCGCGCTCCTGAAGGCGCCGCTGTGGGCCCCGAACGGCGACGCGTGGTGGAAGCTCGTGCTGCACTCGGTGAAGGTCACGGCCGGCGCCAGCCGCCTCCAGGACGACCCGGAGTTCTTCCTCGGATTCGGCGGCGAACTGGAGGACAAGGACCTGAGGACGCTCGTGGTCCTCTTGGGCCTGGGACAATAAGACGATTTGCGATTTGCGATTAGCGATTGGCGATTGAGGACTTCGGGGACGGTACACGGAGTCTTGTGCAAGGCTACGCAGAAGGACGATTGGCGACTTGCAATTAGCGCCGATCAGGGGATCCGGCCATCGAGAATCAAGAATCGAGAATCGAGAATCGGGTGCAGACACGCACTCGACGCGCGCTTTGGTTCCTGTTCGCCGTCTGCTTCGTGACCGCGGCCGGCCTGGCGTGGGACCACCTCGAGGGGACGAGGCGCGCCGACCGGGAATTGGAAGCCGCCGCCCGCGCGCTCGCCTCCAAGGCCGCGGCCTCGATCGATGAGCGCTTTCGCGGGGCCCGCGCCGTCGCGGACGGAATCGTCAAGGACCTGTCGAGCGGCGCCCTCCCCTACTCCGACATCGAGGAGCGGCTGCGCCGGGAATGCGAGGCGCGGGCCGACATCGACGGCGTCGCGGTCTCGTTCGAACCCTTCGCGTACGGCCCCGCCCACCGGCTCTACATGGAATACGTGAGCCGGAACGGCGGGACGCTGTCGGTCCTCAAGGGTTCCACCTACGACTACACGCTCCCGCCCTCCGACGCCCCCGGCAGCCCGAAGACGGCGTGGTACCACGGGCCGCGCACCGGCGGCCCGATGTGGAACGAGCCTTTCCTCGCGACCGGCGCGGGCCGGGTCCTGATCGAATTTGGCGCGCCGTTCTTCCTCAAGGACAACCCCTCGAAGGTCGCGGGCGTCGTGACCGTCGATTTCTCGCTCGGCGACCTGCAGGAAATGATGGCCCGCCTCGATCTCGGCGACACGGGCTACGGCATGGCCTCCACGTCGAAGGGAACGTTCCTGGCGCATCCGGACCGCGCGAAAGTGGTCCACGGGTCCGCCTTCGGCGACGGGGAATCTGTCGATCCGCCGCTCCAGGAGGCCTTCCGCCGCGCCCTCGCCGGAGTCTCGGGAGTGGTGGACTACAAGGACCCGATCACGGGCCTCGATGTCTGGGCCCTCTATGAGCCGATCCCGTCGACCCGCTGGGCGCTCGTGCTCGTGCTCCAGAAGTTGGAACCGGCGCACCGGTCGCTGGCGGGGCTTCGCCGGTGGACGACCATCGCCCTGGTCTCGGCGGCGTCGTTCCTCGCCCTCCTGGGTCTGGGGGTCCGCCTCGAGCGCGGATTCACCGCGGCGCTCTGGTTCATGTCGCTCGTTTCGAGCGCCTGCGCCGTCGCGATCATCGTGCTCGTGTGGGTCCTGGCCTGGGACGTGCACCGGGCCCACGGCGTTCCCGTGGCCTCCCGGGTTTCCGTGGAGCGCTACGTCGAGCGCCACCGCGCCTCGCTCACCCGGGCGGAGACCCTGTACACCGTTCCGACCGGCATTGAAATCACGGCGATCAAGTTCCCCGACGCCAGCACCGTCGTCGTCGGCGGGCGCATCTGGCAGCGCTACGCGAATTCGATCCCCGGGGACGTCACCCGGGGATTCGTCCTCCCGCAGCACTTGTCCGAGGAGTCGATCATCGAGGAGCTGGAACGGTCCCGCCGGGGATCCGAGGAGGTGATCGTCTGGCGCTTCGTGGCCACCCTCCAGCAGTCGTTCAACCCGATGCTCTTCCCGTTCGACCGCCGGGACATCGCGATCCTGATTCACCCGGCCGAATTGGAGGCCAACGTCGTGCTCGTGCCGGACCTGTCCTCCTATCGCGTGCTCGCCACGCGGGCGTTGCCGGGGCTGGGCCGCGACCGCCAGATCCTCAACTGGCGGTTCCAGGAGTGCTTCTTCAGCTACCGGATGGAGGCGGGCTCCTCGCTGGGGCTGAGCGTCCGCGAGAGCCGGCCGACCGTCCCGGCGCTCTATTTCAACATCGCGGCGCGCCGGATGTACCTCGGGCCGTTCATCGCCTACCTGCTTCCCGCGCTCGTCGCGGCCGCGCTCGCGTTCGCCTACCTGATGACGCGGCGCGGCGGGGGGACGCTGGAGGATCTCCTGAGCGGACTGGGCTACATCGCGGCCCTCTTCTTCGTCGTCGTGGTCACGCACACCGCCCTGCGGGACAACATCGGCGCCGTGGGGATCACCTATCTCGAACTCGTGTTCATCCTTCTCTACGTGGTCGTGGGTCTCGTGGTTTTCGACGCGTTCGCCGTGGCCAATCACCCCGAATGGTGGATGGTCCGCTTCCGCCACCATCTTCCCGCCAAGCTGCTCTACTGGCCCGTGATCTCGTTCTCGCTCCTCGCCGCCACGCTGGTCGTATTCGTTTACGCCTAGTGTCGCGTCAAAGTTGATTCTGACGGTTGAGACGTAACCTGTGGACCCGCAGTTCGACAAGGCCGACTAGAAGTTCAACGTTCTGAGTGCGGCGTTCAGCGTTCGTTCGAAGTTCCGGGTTCGGAGTGGACGGCGAACAACGAACTCTGAACGAACTCAGAACTCAGTACTCAGAACCCAGAACTCCCAACTTCCAACAGGTGTCGCATCCGAACCGGCCGGGTGAGAACCGCGGGAATCAATCTTGATGCGACAC
>Ga0075431_100008386_pt1 | contig 10339 bp, 10 predicted proteins | sample RhiMetdeltSRZDD5_FD_75297 | JGI IMG/M metagenome (GOLD analysis project Ga0075431, IMG submission 75297) | Populus rhizosphere microbial communities from Tennessee, USA - Rhizosphere MetaG P. deltoides SRZDD5 | ecosystem: Host-associated > Plants > Roots > Rhizosphere > Soil | place: USA...
GCTCATCGACCTTGGTCAATGTCGCCTCTAGGATGACTGCATCCGCGGATTCGGCGGCGATGTCGTTGCCCGCGGCGAACGCGACCGCGACCGTGGCGGCCCGCATGGCGGGAGCGTCATTGATGCCGTCGCCCACGTACAACGTTGGGTTGCGCGTGGTTTCCCAGCGGACGATCGCCAATTTCTCCTCGGGACTCTTTCCTCCATACATCTCGTTGATCGCTACTTGCTTGGCAAGGTAGCGCACTTCTTCGAGACGGTCTCCGGAGAGGATGATGACTCGCGGATCGGAATGTCGAAGGGCGAGATGACGAATATAGCGGAGGCTGTCCTGCCGTGGCTCGTCGCGAAAGCGGAATACCGCAGCGAACCGGCCGTCGATGAGGACGATGCATTCCAGGCCCGGCGCTTGCGGAGGCAACTCGGCGGGAGTTGAATGGCTCTTGCGTCCGACGACCCGGATGTATCGCGCAGCCACCGTTCCGCTCAATCCTTCTCCCGGCCGCTCACTCACGCTCTCGGCAGGCTCTGGCGTCAACCCTTCGCCGGCGGCTGCGCTTGTGACCGCACCCGCCAACGGGTGCCTCGAATATTGTTCGAGGCTGGCGACCAGCTTCAACACTTCGGAGCGATCGAACGCGGGAGCGCTGACGATCTCCGTGAGCGAAGGCCGCCCGAAAGTCAGTGTGCCGGTTTTGTCGAAGATCAGCGTGGCACACGAGTCGATGCGCTCGAGCGCCAACGGGTTCCTTACGACGATACCTCTGCGAGCCGCTAGCGAGATGGCGCCCAGGATCGCGACCGGAATTGCGATCAGCAGCGGACATGGTGTGGCAATCACAAGGACGGCGAGGAACCGCTTCGGATCGCCGTTCCACGCCCATCCGCCCGTGGCCACAGCCAACGCAAGAGGCGTGTACCAGGCGCCTAGTCGCTGGCTGATACGCCGCATGCGTGGCCGGTTCGACTCGGCTTCGGCAACGATGCTCATGATCGTGGCGTAGCGCGAGTCCACTGGACGCTTGCTCGCGCGGATCGTCAGTGCCGACTCTCCATTGACGGCACCCGAGAGCACGTCCGAACCAGGCGCTTTAGCTGCCGCGTAGGGTTCGCCGGTGAGATAGGACTCATCCATGCCGCCGTGGCCTTCCGTAACAACGCCATCGGCTGGACACAACTCGTGCGGCAGGACGATAAGCAAATCGCCTGAGGTGACGCGATCGAGGGGTACATCCTGGAGTTGCCCGTCGATCAACTGGTGGGCCACGCCTGGCATTCGCCGCGCCAGCGCATCGAGCACTGCCGAGGCTCGCCTGGTCGCTGCTATCTCGAGCGCGGTTCCACTCGAAAGCATGAGCACGATGATTGCTCCGACAAGAAACTCGCCGGTACAGATCGAGGCGACAATTGAAACCCCCGCCAAAAGGTCGGCGCCCCATTCGCCATGCCGCACAGTCCGGGCTAATTGGAGAAGCAGGTAACCGCCTCCGAAGAGAAGGGTTATGCAGAGAGGAATGTCCGCGGCACTCTTCGCTAGATCGAGGAGGTAGCGCATTGCAAGATATCCGGCGATGGCGGAAGCCGCAAGTATCGCAACGTATGTATCCAGTTGGATCGGACGATTCGTTCGATCGGGCGGACCGGCCGCCGCGGTCGCGGGTGCGACGATGCCCAAGCTATTCACGTCACCAGCTTCCGTTGCAAACGGCAGGCCGCTGCTAATTTCCGCGACCTCCATTCGAAGCGCCTCCGCGGGTCGGGTGATTCGACCCACTTTGGGGGGATTGGCTGGCAACGTCGACCGAATCCACGCAATTGGCGATGATTCATTTGGCATTGCACATGCAGTTTAGGCGCTGGAGGCATGTAACATGATTCGCTTCGACCAATTGATTCGGCCTGGGATGACCATACGCGAGGTCAAGCAAAGTCACATCGAGACGATTCCGGTGTTCGACAGCCTGGGATTTCGGCCCTCTTGCGAAGACTGCGCGCTTGAAGTCGCGGCGCTACGGGCCGGTATGCAGGTGCGTGACCTACTGGACGCGTTAAATTCCGTGTGTTTGACCGTTACGGAATGAAACAATGAGAACTCTTAAAGGGCATGCAACCCGCACCGCATTTCCTGTCGCCAGGCCGCCCGCTTGATATCTTCTTTGCACCACGAACGATAGCCCTGATTGGCGCCACCGAATCGCAGGGCAGCGTCGGACGCAGCGTGATGGAGAACCTCCTTCACAACCCGGCGGGCCCTCGGGTGTTTCCAGTAAGCCCGAAGCGGAGCCAGGTGCTGGGCGTTCCAGCGTATCCATCGATCGCTGGCGTTGGTCAAGTGGTGTATCTCGCAGTGATCGTCACCCCGGCCGTCACGGTCCACAAGGTTACGCTATTTCCATCTGATCAACTTGAACCAGCGTATATCTCATGAGCGGCTGGCGCGGATCTGCTTTGTCGACTATGACCGTGAGATGGCATTGATTGTCGAGCGGACCGCTCCTCAGCACACTTGGCCGGAGATAATCGCGGTGGGGCGGCTGACGCGGCGGCCCTACTCGAGTGAGGCCGAGTTCGCCTTGCTCATCGGAGACGAATTTCAGGGCCAAGGCCTCGCTACGGAATTGTTAAAACGCCTAATCGGCTTTGCGCGCGATGAGAAGATCGAACGAGTTGCCGGCTAAATTCTTCCCGAGAACCACCCAATGCAAGAAGTAGCCCGCAACCTGGGCTTCGATCTGCGCGACGACCCTCAAGAAGGAGTCTTGGTGGCCGAAATGCAACTCACCCCCTGAGGGAATCCGGCCTACTCGGTTTCACACGCTGACGACTGGACAGGGAGAGGAACGGATGATTGCATATCCATTGGTGCGCAAGCGTCCGATTCCTTTGGTTGCGCCAGTACGGCCGATCAAGACCAGATCGGCTTTCGCCTTGGCTGCTAAATCGTGAATCACCTCGGCTGGCCGTCCTCCCTCAATCAGCACGGGCGCCTGTGTTCCAATTTGATTCTGAAGTTCCCGGATCGCCGTTTCGGCGTCCTTAACCAAGCCCGCAAAGAATTCGGAGTTCAGATACTTCGCCGGCCTCGACTGCTCGATAGGAACCGCATGGGCCACCATGAGCTCCGAGTCAAATTCCCGCGCGAGTCCGGCAGCCCACTGAAGCACTTTGGTCGCTTCCGGCCCGGGCTCAATGGCGCAAAGCATCCGCCCAACGTGAATCTGTTCAAGGGGTGGCGCCAGCTCTGTGTGAGCCGCTGTCCAGACTGGACACTGCGCATCATGCAGAACCTTGGCCGTAACCGAACCAAGAATGTATCGCCGGAATATGCCCAAACCATGGGTCGGCATCATGATGAGATCCGGTTTATTGGCCGCGGCATATTCAAGAATTCGCCTTGCAGGATCGCCTTCGCAGAGTTTTCGCACGACTCGGAAGTGTTTCAATTCCTCAGCCAGGAACGATTGAAGCCTTTCCTCGAGCTTGGCACGGCGCTCCACGAGGAACTGTGCCCAGACGTCGGCGTCAAAGTAATCTGGCAATCCCCATACCGGATCCGGAGGCACGTCGATATGGAGCAGCGTTACCTCCGCCTCGCCGCGGCCGGCGAACACCTCCACATACCGCGCAGCGCCCGAGCAACGCTCTGAGAAATCAACTGGAAACAGAATTCGCTTGATTGCCGCCATGGCATTCTCCTTTTGAGATCACTTCATTCGAACCCAATGGCTACGCCGCGGCGCCGGCGCTCGCGGTTTCTTGCTCAGCCGGCTGCTCTTCGGTTAATAGCCGTGGCCGCTTGGGAACAGTAAGCTCAAGCGTATCGGCGTCGAATATGGCGCTGAGGCCGTCAACATCGATGGGTTGCGCGGGTATCAGGCGGCGATAGATGTTTCGAATCGTCCACTGCCCCGATGGCCCTTCCGCTTCGCCCTCAACGATAATCTTCGAGGTGGTGGCACTGATGCGGATCTGATCGACGTTGAATCCTGGCAAATTGAGCCGGATACGGTAGGCGCTTCCGAGATCGAACACGTCCGCCTCTGCCGCTCCTAGGATTTCGCGCTCCGCTTGAAGCCAATCTTCCTTTTCGTGGCCTGGAACGCAAGCTCGCAGGAGGGAAAGCTCGTAAGCCCGGTCGCGAACCTTGTCGTAGAGAATGGTCAGCTTGTCCACGCACGCGCACTCGTCGCCGCGCCGAGTTGTCTTTACGGGAATGTTGGTCACCGTGTACGTTCCTTTGGGATATATATCTGCACATAATGCGCCAACACAGCGAACAGAAAATCAACGCGTCGTTCGCGGGGGATGCTCAGGTATGCGTGATTGCACCCACAATTGGGTCACCACGAGTGACAGGAGGCCCCATGCGTTATCGCTGGCGGTTATCTGGCGTGGTTGTTGTCGAGGGCAAGTGCCGGTCTGACGCAATCGTAGCGCGGCCGAATGGCCGTTACGTCGCGAGTATCGCTGCGTGCGCGACGGACCAAGCCGCGCCAGCATCACCAGTCGTCGTGAGGGTGGAACTGCCTGCCAGTTGGCACCGAACGGGCTTGTCGGGTGCTGTTTGATGCTAGACCTGATCGCGAAGGCAACGAATCAAGCGCCTCGCCTGCACAAGCGTGCGACAGAGTTCGTAATACTCTTCACGCACCTTCTGGATTCGAAGGCTCCTGCAAAACGCCTCACCATCGACCCAGCCTGCGTGCGCCAACCACCGCGAGGCTGGTCGCCTTCGACTTCTCGACGTTCCGAGGCTTGTCGTATTTCTTCGTCATCGAGCACGGGGCAAATCTGGGCTTCTTTGTGAGTGTTTGAATCCAGCAGCTTCCGCAGACAGGGATCCCCTTCCTTGGTGATCCGCAGTTGTGGTTCGCTCTCCCCCGAGTCGCTCTGCCTCGACCGCAAACCTACATAACAGCCCACGTCCCGGCTTTTTTGGAATCGTTCCCGATCCTCCACGGTCAGTACGAACGTCAGAGCGATCAAAGGCCCTACTCCGCTCACCTGCCGTAAGAGGCTGGTTCCCGGATAGTCAGTCCGGGCGATCTGCTCGACTTGTTGATCCAATGCTTGGATCTTTTGCGTCAACGATTCTACTTCTTCCAGCAGTGGCCACAGCCAGTTCTGCAGCCCTGCCGGCTGCGCGCACCGGATGACCCGCAGGTGCTCCTGCGCCTGCTCACTGCGGTGCTGGACCGATCGTAGTAACCGCGGGTCCACTCGCACCAGGCGGGCCAGCATTTGCGCGTCCATCCGATCGTTCTTCCGGCTGCTATTGCTGATCAACTGCGCCTGCCGTGCGTCCCCACTTCGATTGCCACACGACATGGCTTCATCGTTGCGAAGACGCAACGCGTCCTCACCGAAGAAGATCATGCGCTCCAGACCGCTTTGAAGCCGGGGAACCCATGCTAATTGAGCTGAAAGTAGGCCGGGAACGACTGCCCGTCATCCAAGGTCAGGAGCAGGTAATAGCACCCGGCTTGGACCGGCGCTGCCCAGTTATAAATATATTGATTCGCCGTGCTGTCATAGCGCAGGCTCGAGCCGCCGGCCGCCTCTGCGTCGAGTGCATCCGTCGAATTGCCCCCGCGGGCAACGAGCGACCGCACCGTGCCCCTCGGCCACACTACGCGGAATTCGGTCTTGAATTCCGCTCCGTTTTCAAGCGAAGAGGCAACTTCGTTTCGCAGCCGCGCAATGTCGTCGACGTGGACGAGCGCCATCAACCCCTCGATCCCCGCGGGAAACTGGCCTACCAGAAGGCCGAAGAGGACACGGCAGTTGTCCTCCGCCTCAACGAAATCGCGTGCGCCTGAGGTTCGAGAAAACGCTTCAAGCGCCTCGCCGGACGGCTTGCAGCAGCAACCTTCCCTCGGACAAGCGGGCGACTCCTAAAAGCACTGCGGCTCCCATGTAGACGGCAAGAAAAAGCGCGAATCGAACCGGACCGGCGCCGTTCCAAGCCCATAGCAAAGGCGAGCAAGCAGCGCCCAACAGCACCGCGCCCCCCCACGGGCCTATCGAATAGGTAACCCGACCTTGAATCCCCCACGTGCCGTAGAGGCTGAACACAGTGGTAGCCGCGACGACCGCCAGACATGCCCCCATGCTCCCCGCGCGAGGAATCAGAATACATCCCAACACAATGAAAACGGCCAGCTGCAACGCCGCGCCTTGAATCGAAATGCGGCCCAGGTCGTAGCTCACCGCCAGCATGCGTGCAATGGTCCCAGGGCCTGAGGCAAGTCCCGCCAGCGCAAGCGTCGGCAGCAGCGCCGCCACTGGTTCATACGCCTGCCCCAACATAAGTGTCACCAGCGGATGCGCGCACGCATACAGGAATCCGGTAACCAATACGCTGCATATGGCCAACGCGCGCAATAGCCGGCTCGTCCACACCTGCACTGATTCGACGTCGCCTTTGATCTGCATGGAGGTGAACATCGGGCCGAATCCGCTCACCAGCTTCCACAGCGCATACGCTCCGGCCAGATAGCCGCCGAACGCGATCGAGTAATAGCCTGCTTCCGCGTAGCGTCCCGATACCAGACGAACCAACGGCGCGCCCCCCTGCTGGAAGAACATGATCAGTACGTTGCTTACGAAAAACACGGCACTGAACTGGAGGTACGGCTTCAGAAATGGACGATCCAACGGCAGCGATGGTGGATCCACGTACTCGCGGCTCCACCACAACCCCAGGCACAACACCACGCCTTCAATCAGCAACAGCGCCGCACACGCCCCGCGCAGCCCGGCCCACGCGTAGCCGGCATACGTCAGCGGAAACATGAGCACGCGCCGGATCATCTCGGCGGCTCCCCACCGCGAGGCCTGGTTCAATCCGAGCAGCAAAGTGAAGGGAAGGTTCGAAGCAATCCGCAACAGGATGGTGAACGCAACGAAGAGAACGACGACATTATCCAGTTCGCGCAGCCATAGATTCACGAATCCGAAATAGAGCACAGCGCCGAGTAAGCCCGTCCCCAACCTCAGGGTGAACAGCGAACCGGTCAGCTTGCGCAACCCCGCCACATCCCCGCGCTGGACAAATTCCGGCACATAGCGGGTCATGAGCGAAACCGCCCCCAGCCCGCTCATGATCGTGAACCACATCGAAATCGATTGGATCGTGGAAAACTGCCCGAACACCTGAGGGCCCATAATGCGCGTGATGAGCGCCACATAAAGCAAGTCGGCGGCAATTTGGATGACGCGCTGAACGGCGAGAATCGCGACATTGCGAACTGCCTGTCTCGATTCGCCGGTTAGCGTTTCCGTCACGCGCTTACCGGTCCGCCGGATTCAACCTGCCGTCGGCTTGACCAGCCTTTTCCACCACCGCCCGCAGCTCTTCGATGCGAATCGGCTTGGCGAGATATCCATCCATCCCCGCGTCCAGACAGCGTTGCCGGTCCTCGGGTAATGCGCTCGCTGTTAATGCCACGATCGGCGTGTTCGCATGTGGCGATGGAAACGCGCGAATCATCCGCGTCGCTTCATACCCATCCACATGCGGCATATGGCAGTCCATCAGGATTAGATCGTAAGCGACTCTCCTCGCCGAAGCCACTCCCTGCTCACCGTCGCAGGCCAGACTCACTTCGCATCCCAGATTCTTCAGAAGACTCGCCGCCACCAGCCTGTTGATGGCGCTGTCTTCCACTACAAGCACATGCAACTCTTCCGGAAGCTTTGCTTGCTTCGCTTCCCCTAACCCCTTCGCCGGCGCGCCGCAAGCAGGCAACGGAAGCAGTAGGGTGAACTCGCTGCCGCCGCTTGCCTCGCTCTTCACCGTGATCCTTCCTCCCATCGCCTTTGCCAGCCGGTGGCAAATCGCCAGCCCCAGTCCCGTCCCGCCGTATCGCCGCGTCGTGGACGATTCAGCTTGCGTGAACACCTCGAAAATGACGTCCAGCTTATCGGCGGGAATGCCGATACCGGTGTCGCTCACTCGGAACGAGGTCAGGTCGTGCTCTCCGCGTTCCACCACCAGCCGCACCGAACCTTCGCTCGTGAACTTCAGCGCGTTGCTCAGCAGGTTCGTGAGAATCTGCCGCACGCGGTTGCCGTCGCCCTCCACCCAATCGGGCACGCCCTTGGCTATGCCCGCTTCAAACGTGATTCCCTTCACGCTTGCCTGCAAGGCGAAGACGTGGTTCAACTGCTCAATCATCGGTGGCGGCGAAAACGGCATCCGTTCCAATTGCATCGCCCCGGCCTCGATCTTGGAAAGGTCGAGAATGTCGTCGACAATTCCCATCAACGCTTCACCGGAGCTGCGCATCACCGCCATCATTCCCACCTGCTCTTCGTTCAGCGGCGTCTCCTTGAGCAGTTGGATCATGCCAATCACGCCATTCATCGGCGTGCGAATTTCATGGCTCATCGTCGCCAGGAAATCCATCTTCACGCGCGCCGCTTCCTCAGCCCGCCGCTGCGCCTGCTCGGCTTGATCCCGTGCCTGCGCCAAATCCTCCGTGCGCTGCGCCACATGCGCTTCGAGCTCCGCCGTGCGCTTGCGCGCGCTCACCTCCCGCAGCCGCAGTCCCGCAAGCGCCAGCAGAATCGCAAAAGCCACGCCGGCCGCGCGCACCGGGCCCCACTCATGCCAGAAGGGCGCAATTTCGATCTCCAGTTTCGTCATCGGGCCGGTCCAGTCTTGCGCCGTCACACGCGCCTGCACTTGAAACGAATAGCGGCCCGCCTTCAGGTTCGTGTAGGCGGCCTGCGTCGTATTCGACTCCAGCCACTCGCTGCCCTCGCCCTCCAACCGGTAACGGAATTGGGGATTCTCGCCTGCCTTGCGGCCAAGCGCGGCGAACTGTACCTGTAGCCTGTGCGTTCCGGCGTCAAGATTCCCAGCCCTACTCACCGGCACCTGAACTCCATCGACCCACAATCCGGATACTGCGCACCGAACGCTTTCTCCACCGCCGCCGGCAAACTCCGGCCGGAAGTGGACAGCGCCTTGTAAAGAAGCGAGCCATACTTCTCCGTCCTTTGTCACCATGCCTGTTGAGGAAGTGCCCAGTCCGAAGTTCGTGCTCGGCAGTCCCTGCCGCACCGTCAGCCGCAGCGGGTAGACCGCGTCCCGCTTTCCTTCGAAATAGTCGATAACTGCCTGCCGCGGCGCCATCAGCAAGGAGCGCCGGCCGGCAAACCATAGATTTCCATTCCGGTCGGCTTGCACGAAAAAGATCTGATCTTGGGGGAACATCGGCGCCCGTTGGACATACCGCTTCCTCTGGGGGTCGAAGGCGAACACTCCTGTATTCGTGCCCGCCAGCAACAACCGAGGCGTGAGCTCATGAATCGAGTAACCCTTGCGCTCGATCCCCCCATCCAGCGGAAACTCGGTTACCTTTCCTCCCTGGACGTGGGCAATTCCGCGGTCCCAGCTCAACGCCCAGATTCCGTCCTTGTCCTCGAAGATAGATCGCGCCAACGGCACTTCGGCGATGCGCTCCATCTTCAGGTCGTTCGCGCCACCAAGCTGGATGCGGTACAGCGTCGTCGAGTCGTCAAAATAGATGTAGCCCGCGTATTCCGGCGAGAAGGACCGGTACCGGTTGAGAATGTTTTCCGCCGCCGGCATCAACATCCGCGCCGCTTTTCCGTCACTCAGCATCAGGCCGCGCGAATCGCCCAGCAACATCCGGCCGTCTTTCAGAGCGGCCATTGCGAACAGCACCGATCCTCCGGTACCGCTGATTTTCCTCCAACGCTCTCCGTCTTCAACAAAAACACCCGAAGTCCTCGTGCCGATCCATATCCACCCACTCGCGTCCTGCTGAGCCGCCGCGATGGCGCTGTCCTCGAGCCCATCGGTGCGGTCCACAAACCCAAACACCGGCTCTTGCAAGCGCACGAGAGTTCCCCATCCGGAACCGGCCCAGATGGCGCCGTCCGCGCTCTGCCAAAGCGCCTGAATCATATCGTCCGGACGCAGGTGGTCCTTCAACATCAGGCGCTCCACTTTCCCGTTTTGGATGCGCGCCACTCCGCCCACCAAACCTACCCACATCGCCCCGTTGCTGTCCTCCATCAACGCTCGCAACGGATCGAGCAGGATCTTGCCCTGCATCCCGTAAGGAGTCGCCTTCGACCCTTGAAAATGGTACAGTCCGTCTTGCGAAAAGGCCCACAGCGTCCCGTCGCGCGCCTCCGCCATCGCCGTGGCCTGAAACTCCGGACCCGTCACTGGTTTGAAATCCCAACCCTGGCGTACCTTGATTCCCGATTGCGTCGAATACCAGATGCGCCCGCTTCGCCCCTGATGCAGCCCGCCGATCGATTCTCCCTGTGGGGCGGAAAACAATAACTTCGGCGGCAA
>Ga0075431_100008387_pt1 | contig 10339 bp, 6 predicted proteins | sample RhiMetdeltSRZDD5_FD_75297 | JGI IMG/M metagenome (GOLD analysis project Ga0075431, IMG submission 75297) | Populus rhizosphere microbial communities from Tennessee, USA - Rhizosphere MetaG P. deltoides SRZDD5 | ecosystem: Host-associated > Plants > Roots > Rhizosphere > Soil | place: USA...
ACCATGACGTTGATCGTGTTCTTGAGCTCGAGAATCTCCCCCTTGACGTCGACCGTGATCTTCTTGGAGAGGTCGCCGTTGGCCACGGCCGTGGTCACCTCGGCGATGTTACGCACCTGCCCGGTCAGATTCCCGGCCATCGAGTTGACGCTGTCGGTGAGGTCCTTCCACGTCCCGGCGACGCCCTTGACCTTGGCCTCGCCGCCGAGCTTGCCCTCGGTGCCGACCTCGCGCGCCACCCGCGTCACCTCCGAGGCGAAGGAGCCGAGCTGCCCGACCATAGCGTTGACCAGTTTGACCGAGCGCAAGAACTCGCCCTTGAGCGGCCGGCCGTCGACCTCGAGCGCCATGGTCTGCGAGAGGTCGCCGTCAGCCACGGCGCCGATGACGCGGGCCATTTCGGTATTGGGCCGGGCCATGTCGTCGATCAGGGTGTTGACCGACGTGATCAGGTTCCCCCACGAGCCGGCGGCGACCGGCAGGGCGGCGCGCTGGCTGATCTTGCCCTCCCTGCCGACGACGCGGCTGATGCGGTCGAGCTCGGCGGTGAGCCTCTCATTCATCTCGACCACTTCGTTGAGCGTGTCGGCGATCTTCCCGGCCGTGCCCGTCCAGTCCTCGGGCAGACGGGCCGTGAAGTCGCCCCGCTTGAGGGCGACGAGCGTCCTTAGTAATTGCTTCGCGTCAAGAGATTCGGCGGTCACCGTTGATCCTGGCATAGTTCCTCGTCATGCACTTTTATCAGACCGGGGGAGGGCGCGGAAGGGGGTACGGGGTTGATTGGGGGGCTAAATTCTCATCAAAACGTCAGTCGAAGTCAAGAAAGAGATCACGCGGAAGACGCGGAATTGAGCGGAACACACGGAAATACCGGCTTGGTTTTCCGCGTGTTCCGCTCAATTCCGCGTCTTCCGCGTGATTCTTCTGCTTACAACTCTTCGACGGCTTCGGCGGGAGATGAGGTGTGCCAGGAGAGGCGCCAGCCTTGCTGGGCCGCGGCCAGGACGTGCAGCGAGACTGCCGCGCCGGCCGCCACTACGGCGAGGGCGAAGAATCCGGTGCCGAACGAGCCGCCGGCCTGCTTGACTTGGCTGAGTAGCGTCGGCAACAAAAAGCCGCCCACCCCGCCGACCGCGCCGACGACCCCGGTCGCTAGCCCGATCTGGCCCTCAAAGCGCCGCGGCACCAGTTGAAATACCGCGCCGTTGGCCATGCCCAAACAGGCCATCCCGCAGACGAGCAGCGCGACCATCGGCCCGAGCGCCGGCATCCACCCGCCGAGCGCATAAATGGCTGCGATCCCGCCGAGCAGGACTGAGAGCAGCCGTACCCCGCCGACGCGGTCCGCCAGGTAGCCGCCCAACGGGCGCAGGCCGCTGCCGACGAAGGCCGCCAGGGCCGTCAAGTACCCGGCCGTGACGGGGCTCACCTGATACTCGTCGCGGAAGAAGATCGGCAGGAAGCTGCTCAGCCCGACGTACCCCCCGAAAGTCACGCTGTAGAGCAGGCAGAACCACCAAAGGTCTGCCTGCCGCAGCGCCGCGAGGTAGCTCGCCGCCGGCGGCCCCTTCCCCTGACTCGGGCTGTCCCGGGCGAGGAGCACGAAGACGGCGAGCACGACCGCGAGCGGGAGCATCGCCAGACCGAGGACGTTGTGCCAGCCGACGAGGTCGGCCAGGCGCGGCGCGAGGAGGTTGGTGATCACCGTACCGCTGTTGCCCGCCGCGGCAATGCCCATGACCAGACCCTGGCGCTCCGGCGGGTACCAGTGGCTCGCCAGCGGCAGCGCGACAGCGAAGGACGCCCCCGCGGCCCCGAGCATGAGCCCGACCCCGAGCAGCGCCGGCAGGCTCTCGCCGGCGAGCCAGCCCAGCGCCAGCGGCAGGAAGAGAAAGGCGAGGATCGCCGTCCCGACGCGCTTCCCACCGAGGCGGTCGCTGAGCAGCCCGAGCGGCACCCGCAGCAGCGAGCCGCTGAGGATCGGCACGGCGACGACCAGCCCCTTCTCGGCCGGGCCCAGCCCGGCGCCCTCCGCGATGTAGATGCCCAGCGCCCCGAGCAGCACCCAGAGCATGAAACTCAGGTCGAAGTGCAGAAAACAGGCGATCAGCGTCGGGCGGTGCCCGGCCTTCGCCGGCCGCAAGTCAGACATCATTCCGGCTCCCGTCACGGTATTCGGCGAGCGCCGCCACGAGGCGCCCCATCTTCGGGGGCGACGGCACGACCCGCGCGCGCACGCCCAGGGATTCGAGCGCCGCCGCGCACGTCGGCCCGATGGCGGCGACGACGGTTCGCGCGTTCAACGCCCGCGCGAGCTCGCCCGCGCGCCCGAGCCGCGCGGCGATCTCGAAGAGGTGGCGCGCCTGAATCTGACTGGTGAAGGCGACCGCGTCGTAGCGCCCCCCGATGACCTCGCTGACCAGCTCTTCCAGCGGCCTCACGTCCTCCGGCAGCCGCCACTCGTAGAGACACAGCTCCTCGACGCGCGCCCCGCGCGCCGCGAGGGCCTCGAGGAGCGGCGCGTTCCGCTCTCCGTAGTGCAGCAGCCCGACCCCCACCCCGCCGAGGTCGAGCGTCGCGACCGCCTCGATGACTTCGGCCGTCGTGTAAGGCTCGCGCACGCCGATCGTCACCGGCACCTGGTGGCGGATCAGCACCGCGGTTGGCTTCGGGCCGCGGCAGATGACCGTCACGCGCCGGAGCGCGGCGAGCAGCTCCGGCATCCGCTCGAGCCGCGCGGCCTCGTCGCAGAGTGCCGCCGCCCCGCCCCCGGTCGAAAAAATGACCACGGAGAAGGCGCCCGCCGCGAGCGCCGTCACGAATGAGCCGACCTCCGCGCGGCAGTCGAGGGCCGCCTCGCGCACGGCCGGCGCGCAGCGCGGCTCGCCGCCGTGGCGCCGGACCAGCTCCGCCAGCTCGCCGCCGAAGCGCGCTTCGAGCAGCGCCACGCGCGCGCCGTGTAAGCCCCCGCTCACGCCGCCGCCTCGGCGCACTCCGAGGCGCCTGCGTCGACGAGGATCTCGCCCGCCTCGCTGACCGACGCCGCGTAGGTTTGCAGCACCCCGCAGCCGTGGCCGACCGCCCGGCCCGTCGCCAGCTCGAACTTGTAGGCGTGCAGCGGACAGACGATCAGCCCCGCGCCCGTGATCCCGTCGACGAGCGGCCCCCCGCGGTGCGGGCAGCCCGGCTGGAGCGCGAAGATTGACCCGTCCCGGGCGCGGAAGACCGCGACCCGGAGGCCGCCGATCTGAAACTCCCTTCCCTCGCCGATCGGGATGTGGTCGATGGATCCTAGATTGTGCATAGGCGTTCACCAATTTTGGAGGTTGGCATCTCAGACCTCGAGCACGGTCGCGAACTGCGCCGGGTGGACGGGCTCCGCCGCCTCCAGCCACGGGTCGACGTAGGCGTCCACCGCCGCTTGCATCTCCTCGTCCAGCCGCCCGCAGATGCCCTCCTCGTCGTCGATCAAGAGCCGCCGCAGCCGCCCGATCCCGACGCGCTCGACGAAGGCGTAGGTCCGCTCCAGATACTTGCCGTGCTCGCGGTAGTACTGCATGAACCGCCCCATGTACTTGAGCACCTCCTCGTGCGAGTCGACGACGCAGAGCACGTCGCCTTTGCGCACTGTCGAGCCGGCGGCGCCCCCGATGTAGATCTCCCACTTGCCGCCGTCGACGGCCACCGCGCCTAAATCCTTGGTCGTCGCCTCGGCGCAGTTGCGGGGGCAGCCCGTGGCCGCGAGCTTCATCTTGTGCGGCGCCTCGATGCCTTGAAACCGTTTCTCGATCTGGACGCCGAGGGCTGTGCTGTCGCCGACGCCGTAGCGGCAGAACTCGGTCCCGACGCAAGTCTTGCAGGTGCGGAAGGACTTGCTGTAAGCATGCCCCGAAGGCATCCCCAGGTCGCGCCAGACGCCGGGCAATTTCTCCTTCGGGATGCCGAGCAGGTCGATCCGCTGGCCGCCGGTGATCTTGACCATCGGGACCTCGTACTTCTCGGCCACGTCGGCGATCCGGCGCAGCTCGGCGGCCGAGGTGACACCGCCGTAAATCCTCGGTACGACGCTGAAGGTGCGGTCCTTCTGGATGTTGGCGTGGACGCGGTCGTTGATGAAGCGCGCGTCGCGCTCGTCGACGTAATCCTGGCCCCAGACGGTCTTGAGCAGCGAGGCGAGGCCCGCCTTGCTGCCCGGGTCCTCCCGGCCTCCGGCGAGCGCGGCGAAGACGGCCGAGACGCTACGCAGGCCCTGCTCCCTGACCGCGCCGATCAGCTCGGGCTTGGCCAGCGGCACCCCCGGCACGTAGTACTCGGCCGCCGCGTCTGCGACCAGCAAATCGCCGGCGATCACCTCGAGCAGCCGCGCGACCTCCGGCCGGCACGAGCCGCAGCCCGTCCCGGCGCGCGTCGCGTCGCAGACGGCCTTCAAACTGCGGCAGCCCGAGGCGACCGCGGCCGCGACCTGACCCTTCGAGACGCCGTTGCAGTTGCAGATCTGCGCCATGTCGGGCAACTCGGCCAGACTCGGGGCGCCCGCCGCCGCGGAGAGCGGGAAGAGCACCTCGGCGCGGTCCTCGGGCAGCTCCGTCTGCCGGTCGAAGGCCTGGAGCAGCGCCGGGGCCGACTGGCCCGCGCCAAGCAGGATCGCCCCGGCCAGCCGCCCCCCGCGGATGATCAGCTTTTTGTAGACGCCGCGCCGCGCCTCGACGTAGGTCACCACCTCGTCGTCCTCGCGCTCCGCCTCCTTGAGCCCCATGACCGCCAGCTCGACGCCCATGACCTTGAGCTTGGTCGAGACCTTCGAGCCGCGGTAAAGCGCCCGCGGGTCGCGCCCCGTCAGTCGGTCGGCGAGCGCCTGCGTCTGCTCCCAGAGCGGCGCGACCAGGCCGTAGACCAGACCGCGGTGCTGCGCGCACTCGCCGACAGCATAGACGTCCGGGTCCGCGGGGCAGGCGAGGTCGTCGCCGACGACGATCCCGCGCTCGACGCCGAGGCCCGCGGCCCGCGCCAGCCCGACGTTCGGGCGGATCCCGGCCGAGATGACGAGCATGTCGCAATCGAGCGTCGTCCCGTCCTTGAAGGCCAGCCCGGTGACGCGGCCGTCGCCGAGGACGGCGGTCGTCGCCTTCTCCAGGTGCACGCGCGCGCCCATGCCTTCCATCTGGCGCCTGAGCACGGCGCCAGCCTGGGGATCGAGCTGCACCTCCATGAGGTGCGGCATGAGGTGCACCACGTGCGTCTCGACGCCGAGATTGATCAGCCCGCGCGCCGCCTCGAGGCCGAGCAGCCCGCCGCCGATGACCGCCGCCCGGCGAGCGCCGCGGGCGTAGTCATTGATCCCCCGACAGTCGTCGAGCGTGCGGAAGACGAAGACGCCTTCCTGATCGACTCCCTCGACTGGCGGGATGAAGGGCGAGCTGCCGGTGGCGATAACCAGCTTGTCATAGGCTTCGGCGACGCCGCCCTCGCCGCGCACCAGCCGCGCCGCGCGGTCGATCTCGGTGACGCGCACCCCGGCGTGGAGCCGCACCCCGTTCTCGGCGTACCAGGAGAGCGGGTTGAGGAAGATGTCCTTCGGGTCGTGCGTCCCGGCAAGCACGCCCGAGAGCAGGATGCGGTTGTAATTGCCGTACGGCTCGTCGCCGAAGACGACGATCTCGAACCGCCCCCCGCCGCCGCGCGCGAGCACGTCCTCGATGAGCCGCGCCCCGGCCATGCCGTTGCCGATCACCACGAGCTTCTGTTTATCAGTCATCTCTTACCTCATCAGAAATCTCACGCGGCATACGCGGAATCTTCGGAACACACGGAATCAGTTTTGGTTCTTTCCGCTTGTTCCGCTGATGCCGCGTGTTCCGCGTGAGATCTTTCATCCCTCCTCCGCCTTAGCGATCCTGGCCGCGCAGACCTTGAACTCCGGCATGCGGCTCTGGGGGTCGAGCGCGTCGTTGGTCAGACGGTTGACCGCCTGCGCCCCGCCCCAGTGGAACGGCACGAAGATCGTGTCCTCGCGGATGCCCGGCGTCAGTCTCACCTTGAAGGCCGCCGCGTCCCGCCGCGTCGCGACCCATACCCGGTCGCCCGGCCCCACCCCGTAGCGCCGCGCTGTGGCCGGGTGCAGCTCGGCGAGCGGCTCCGGCGCCAGCTCCCGGAGCCGCGCCACGCGGCGCGTCTGCGTCCCCGACTGGTACTGGCTGAGCACGCGCCCCGTGGTCAGCAGCAGCGGGTAAAATTCGTCGGGACTCTCCGCCGGCGGCCGGTCGCGCACGGCGTGGAACCGCGCCCGTCCGCTCGGCGTTGGGAAGCAGCCGTCGCCGAAGAGCCGCGGCGTCCCCGGGTGGTCCTCAGCCGGGCACGGCCAAAAGACGCCACCCTGCGCCGCGATCTTCTCGTAGGTCATGCCCGAGTAGTCGGCCGTCCCCCCCGCGCTCGCGCGCCGCAATTCGTCGAAGACCTCGCGCGGCCCGGCGTAGGTGAATTGCTGGCGGCGCCCGAGCAGCGCCGCCAGCCGGCAGAGCAGCTCGAGATCCGTGGGCACGCCCGCCGGCGGGTCGAAAGCCTGCCGCCTCAAGATGACCCGCCCCTCGAGGTTGGTCATCGTCCCTTCCTCCTCGGCCCACTGCGCGGTCGGCAGGACGACGTCGGCCAGCTCCGCCGTCTCCGAGAGAAAGAAGTCGGCGACGGCGAGGAAATCGAGCCTCTTGAGCCGCTCCTTGATCCGCGTCGCGCGCGGCGACGAGACGATGATGTTCGAGCCGACGACGAGCAGCGCGCGCGCCCCGCCCTCACCCCCGAGCGCGTCAAGCATCTCGTAAGCAGACTTGCCCGGCCCAGGAATCTCGGACTCCGGGACGCCCCACACCCCGGCGAGGTGACGCCGCGCCTCCGGGTCGTCAATCCGGCGGTAGCCGGGGAGCTGGTCCGCCTTCTGCCCGTGCTCGCGCCCGCCTTGCCCGTTGCCCTGCCCCGTGAGACAGCCATACCCGCTGTGCGGCCGCCCGACCAGGCCGCGGGCGAGCGCGAGGTTAATGTAAGCGAGCGCGTTGTTGACCCCCTGTGACTGCTGCTCCGGCCCGCGCCCGGTGAGGATGATCGCCGTCCGCGCTCCCCCCAGCCACCGCGCGGCCTCGACGAGTTGTGCCTCCGGGACGCCGGTGACGCGCTCGATCCGCCCCGGCCAGCAGCCCGCGACCGCTGCCCGCACCCCCTCGAAGCCTTCGGTCCGCTCCCTGATGTAGTCCTCGTCGACCAGCCCGTCGCGCACCAGAATGTGGAGCAGCCCGCCCGCCAGCGCAGCGTCCGAGCCCGGCGTCAGGCGGAGGTGTAGATCGGCGGCCTGCGCCGTGGCTGTGAGCCGCGGGTCGACGACGATCAGCCGCCCGCCGCGCGCCCGTTGCGCCTCGAAATACTGCATGATCGGCGGCATGGTCTCGGCCACGTTGCCGCCGGCGAGCAGAATCAACTCCGCCTGCGGCAGATCGGCCAGCGGGAAAGGCAGCCCGCGGTCGACCCCGAATGCCCGATTGCCCGCGGCCGCGGCCGAGGACATGCAGAAGCGCCCGTTGTAGTCGATGTTTGACGTGCCGAGCGCGACGCGGGCGAACTTGCCGAGCAGATACGTCTTTTCGTTGGTCAGCGCGCCGCTGCCGAAGACCCCCGCCGCGTCGCGGCCGTGCCGGGCCTGCGCTTCGTGCAACCCGCGCGCGACGCGCAGCAACGCCTCGTCCCAACTGACCGGGGCGAGCCGGCCGCGCCCGTCGCGCGCCAGCGGCGCGAGCAGCCGGTCCGGGTGATCGAGCGTCTCGGCCGCGGTCCACCCCTTGATGCAGAGCGCGCCGCGGTTGACCGGGAATCCCGGATCGCCCGTGATCGTCGCCCGCGCGCGCACCCCCTGCACGTGCAGGCCGCACTGAAAGGCACAGTATGGACAGTGAGTCGCAGTCGGCTCCGGCATAGCTCCGGCTCTGGCCGAGCAAAACACATACCACCGTCCCGGACACGCCGGGCCCCAGTCAGATTGCCGCTTTCGCTAGATTTTCGGCCTGCCTTCCCCCCCACCGGCACCACAAATTTGTTGCCCGGGAGGGTGCGAAGCCACAAAAATTTCGGACCGGATTCAGGGGGCCAGGGTCATCTGGGCCGCGGCGGACTCGGCGAACCAGCTCAACTCTTCGCGCAGCGTGACGACGGCGCCGACGATGATCACGCCGGGCGCGCGCAGCCCGGCGCGTTCGGCCTCTGCGGCGATCGTGCCGAGCGTGGCGACGATGGTCTGCTGCTGCTCACAGGTGCCCCAGTGGACGGCGGCGGCGGGCGTCTCGGGACCGCGCCCGGCGGCGACGAGCTGCGCGGCGATCTCGCCGAGCCGCGACATCCCCATGAGGATGACGAGCGTATCGGCGGAGGAGAGCGCGGCGAGCGCGCGCGTGTCGAATCGGCCGCCGACGTGCGCCCCAGTGAGGATCGCGACCGAGGCCGCGAGCCCGCGGTGCGTCAGCGGGATGCCGGCGTAGGCGGGCGCGGCCAGCGCCGAGCTGACCCCGGGCACGACCTCGAACGGGAGGCCCGCCTCGCGCAGCGCGGCGGCCTCTTCCGAGCCGCGGCCGAAGAGGAACGGGTCCCCGCCCTTGAGCCGCACGACCCGCCGCCCGAGCCGCGCCCGCGCGACGAGCAGGCGGTTGATCTCCTCCTGCGCGGTCTGCTGCCCGCAGCCGATCTTGCCGGCGTAAATCTGCTCGGCCTTCGCCGGCGCGATCAGGAGAATCTCCGGGTTGATCAAGTGGTCATAGACCACCACCTCGCACGAGGCCAGCAGGTCACGCGCCCTGACCGTCAGCAGCCCCGGGTCGCCCGGCCCCGCGCCGACCAGATAGACCGTCCCGCGCCGCGCCGCTGCCTCGGCGGAAGGGTTGATGCGCTCCATCTCCACTCGCATAAGGCAGGCTGAGGGCAAAGCCTGTGCCGCAGGCTAAAGTAGGGGCAGGGCTTGTCCCTGCCCGGGTTTCGCAGCCCGCGAATGCGGGCAGGGACCAGCCCTGCCCCGACATCTGTCCCAATCTTCTGCGCTTCGCTCTAGCACAATTTTGTCTGGTAATTTTAGAAAAGTGACATTCCTGTGACCCGGCGACGGGATTCGGCGTAAGATCACGCTCGGGCAAATTCTTGAGGAGATTCAACTATGATCAGTTTCGGCCCTGAGGAATGCGGGGATCTGGGCGCGGCGCTCGGGCGCGAGTGGCTCGAGACCAACGGGCTCGGCGGCTTTGCCTCCTCGACGATCATCGGGCTCAACACGCGGCGCTATCACGGACTGCTTGTCGCCGCCACGCGGCCCCCGGTCGGCCGGCTGGTCCTGCTCTCGAAGCTCGAGGAGACGCTCGTCATCGACAGGCGGCGGCACGACCTCTCGGCCAACGAATACCCCGGCGTGATTCATCCGGAGGGCTATCGATACCTGACCTCCTTCCGGCTCGACCCGTTCCCGGTCTTCACCTTCGAGGTCGAAGGCGTCGCGGTCGAGAAGTCCGTCTTCATGATTCACGGCGAGAACAGCACGGTCATTCAATACGAGCTCCAAGCGACGGGCCGCGGGCCGGCCCGCTGCTCGCTCGAAGTGCGCCCGCTCATCGCCTTTCGCGACTACCACGCGACGACCCGCGAGAACAGCGCGCTCGACCCTCGCGTCGGGGCCTCGCCTCGCCTCGCGACCCTCTGGCCTTACGCCGGGTTGCCCGCGCTCCACCTCGCGCACGACGCCGACGGGCTCGAAGCCGCCGGCTATTGGTACCGCCACTTCGAGTACCGGGAGGAGCGCGCGCGCGGCCTCGACTTTGCCGAAGATTTGTTCAGCCCCTGCGTCCTGAGCTTCGACCTGGGTCGGCGGGGGCGGGCGAACGTCATCGCCTCCACTGAGCGGCGCGAGGTCGGGCGCGTCGCCGAGTACCGGCGCACGGAGCGCGCGCGGCGGCAGGCCGTCGTCGACGCCCGCCAAGGCGCGGGCGAGTTGATCGGCATGCTGGCGGCGGCGGCGGATCAGTTCGTCGTCGCGCGCGGGGAGCAGCAGTCGGTCATCGCCGGCTACCACTGGTTCGGCGATTGGGGGCGCGACACCATGATCGCGCTGCCCGGTCTCGCGCTCGCGGCCGGCCGCCCTGAAGTGGCGAAGAGCATTCTCCTCGCCTTCGCGCGCCACGTCGACCGCGGGATGCTCCCGAACCGCTTCCCCGACTCGGGCGAGTCCCCCGAGTACAACAGCGTGGACGCCGCGCTCTGGCTCTTCGTCGCGGTCCGGCGCTACCTGGAGGCGACGAAGGACGAGGCGTTCGTCCTCGGTGAGGTC
>Ga0075431_100008390_pt1 | contig 10338 bp, 8 predicted proteins | sample RhiMetdeltSRZDD5_FD_75297 | JGI IMG/M metagenome (GOLD analysis project Ga0075431, IMG submission 75297) | Populus rhizosphere microbial communities from Tennessee, USA - Rhizosphere MetaG P. deltoides SRZDD5 | ecosystem: Host-associated > Plants > Roots > Rhizosphere > Soil | place: USA...
TGAAAACTGACAACTGAAAACGATGTCGAAAGTAAAAGTTGGTTTGGTGCAGATGAGCTGTTCCGCAGATAAGGACGCGAACGTAAAAAAGGCCATCGCAAAGATCCGTGAAGCGGCAGCAAAAGGGGCACAGATCATCTGCTTACAAGAGCTTTTCTCCTCTCTTTATTTCTGCGATGTTGAAGATTACGACAACTTCAAGCTCGCCGAGCCTATACCAGGACCTACTACAAACACCTTAAAAGCTGTAGCCAAAGAACTTGGGGTTGTGATCATCGCGTCGTTATTTGAAAAACGTGCACAGGGAATCTACCATAACACCACCGCCGTTATTGATGCGGATGGCGAATACCTCGACAAGTACCGCAAAATGCACATCCCCGACGACCCGGCTTACTTCGAGAAATTTTATTTCACACCGGGCGACATGGGATATAAAGTATTCAAGACCCGTTTTGCAACTATAGGTGTTCTTATCTGCTGGGATCAATGGTATCCTGAAGCAGCGAGGATCACGTCGCTAATGGGCGCAGAGCTTTTATTCTATCCAACAGCTATAGGATGGGCAACCAGCCAGGACGAAGAAACCAATAAAGAGCAATACAATGCATGGCAAACCATACAACGAAGCCATGCCATTGCCAACGGCATTCATGTTGTGAGCGTTAACCGCGTTGGTTTTGAGCAGGAGGGAAAGATGAAGTTCTGGGGAGGAAGCTTTGTGGCCAATCCATTCGGTACATTAATAGTACAGGCCTCACACGATAAGGAAGAAGTGCTTGTTCACGAACTTGAACTTGACACTACCGATCGTTACAGAACTCATTGGCCTTTTATGCGCGACAGGAGGATTGATTCATACCAACCGATCACAAAACGGTACATAGACGAGGCATAGATGACTAAACAGGTAACTCCGGCAGACCTTGGATATTATTTTCCCGCAGAATTCGCATTGCATCGCGCAACATGGCTGAGCTGGCCACACAAAGAAGCCTCCTGGCCCGGTAAAATTCATTCCATCTATCCGAACTACTCATTATTTGTTAAGGAGCTGACGACAAGCGAACTTGTTTGCATCAATGTTAATGATGAATCAATGAAGCAGTTTGCTGTTGACTGTTTAACTACTGCAGATGTGGACCTCTCAAAAGTTACTTTTTATTTAAACCCTACGAATGACGCTTGGTGCCGGGATCACGGTCCGGCATTCTTGATTAATCCGGCTGCTGAAGAGAAAAAAGTTATTGTCGACTGGAACTATAATGCGTGGGGAAATAAATATCCTCCCTACGACCTCGATGATGTGATACCCACGCGTATTGCCGGCCAGCTTGGTTTGCCGGTGTATCATCCGGGAATTATAATGGAAGGTGGAGCGGTTGAGTTCAATGGCGAGGGCTCTGTACTTACATCGACATGCTGCCTGCTTAATGAAAACCGAAATCCGCATCTGAAAAGGGCCGACATCGAACAATACCTTCACGAATATTATGGAGCAGAACAGGTGCTTTGGGTGGAAGAGGGAATTTCCGGAGATGACACAGATGGACATATAGACGATACAGTGAGGTTTGTGAATGCCGATATAGTGCTTGCTGTTGTTGAGGAAGACAAAGCTGATGAGAACTATCAACCGCTTCAGAAAAACCTGCGCCGCCTTTCAAAGATGAGGCTGGCCAACGGCAAACAGCTTAACATCGTAGAATTGCCAATGCCCGACCCGGTGATCTACGAAGACCAGCGCCTGCCTGCATCATACGCGAATTTCTATATTTCTAATGGCTCCGTAATTGTACCCGTTTTCAAATGCTCAAACGACGAGAAGGCATTAAACATCATACAACGCTGTTTTCCAGGCCGCCATGTGATCGGCATCGACTCTACGGATATTATCTGGGGATTGGGCAGCTTTCATTGCCTTAGCCAGCAGGAACCAGCCGTTTAATTAATTTTTGATAAAGGTGCAACGTATTTCAACTTTTTGGACTCTAATGTTATAGTAGCGAGATTTTAATACATCTACTTTCTATAAATCAGAGCCTTAACCAAATTTCCCTGATGTTTCTACATCGGGGATTCTTGTTTTTACGGTATTATTTTTTCGTGATAACCGACCACTCTTCATCCTTTTGAATAAGGTTAAAACTTACGTCAAACTGCATTCTTGCAAGATTAAGATTACAGGACTTCTCGCCGGTTGGGAGATTTGATATGTATACATGATCGAGATATGGAGGTAACACAGGCTTTTCAAATAACATGGTTTTTGTAAGCGCGTTGATGCTGATGCGGAAGCAGGCCTGCAATATCATAAAAACAGCTGCAACCGACCACGCCTGTGGTGAACATGCCACGGGATAGTCAGTTGGGCCTTCACCTCTTCTTCTTTCAAAGCCGCAGAACAATTCAGGCAACCTCTGAAGTTCTATAAACAGCCCTGCATCAAACATTCCCTGCATGATCTTCATCACATGATCCTGGAACCCATACAATGAAAGCCCGTAAGCGATCAACGCATTATCATGCGGCCACACGGAGCCGTTGTGATACGACATCGGGTTATAGCGTTTTTCCTGCGTGCTCAATGTTCGTATACCCCATCCCGTGAACATTGAAGGCGACAACAACGTATCGGCGAGCTTACGTGCCCTTTCTTCGGTAGCAATTCCGGTAAACAGACAATGACCGGCATTTGATGACACAACTTTGCATGGCCGCTTTTCTGCATCGAGCGCGAGCACGTAGCAACTTATTGAGTCATCCCAGAATTTTTCGTTGAATTTTATTTTAAATGCGGCCGCCTCGTCTCTCAGTGTTGCGGCAAACTCATGTTCATGGAAAAGTTCAGCTAATAACGACGCATACTTTTTCGCAGCATACACATAGCCCTGCACTTCACATAAGGCAATTGGAGGTTCTGCAAGCATTCCGTTTTCGTACATCACCGAATCATATGAATCTTTCCAGCCCTGGTTAGTTAGTCCATTTTTTGCCTTATGAATATATTCAACAAAGCCATCTCCGTCGAGGTCGCCATATTTGTCGATCCATAGGAGCGCGGCTTTGATGTTAGGCCATATTTTTTCGATTGTCTCCACGTCGCCTGTCCGTTCGTAATACATGCCTGCAAGCATGATGAAAAGAGGAGTGGCGTCTATCGTTCCATAATATTCTTTAAAAGGTATTTCACCAGTGTTTGCCATCTCACCGGATCTCATCTCGTGAAGGATCTTGCCCGGTTCCGCGTCTTTCTCAGGAATTAACTCTGTAGCTTGTTTCTTTGCCAGGAACTTAAGCACGTCCCTGCTTATTGCTGGTGCTACCCACAATGTTTCCATGGCAGTGATGATTCCATCACGTCCAAATGCAGTATTGTACCAGGGAACGCCCGCATATGGATAATTGCCGAATTCAGTAAGTGTGAGCAACGATAGCAAATCCGCTTTCGATCTATTTATCCAGTGATTGAATTGCGTATTGGAAGTATAAATTTGAGCGAAGAGCCGCCTGGTTTTTGCCAGGTCTTCAGCGACGGAGTCCTTTGCAAGATCATATTCAATATCACTCGCCTTTTCACTTCCGGTTTTGAAATAAATGTTGTATGTGATATTTATCTGTTGTTTAGGCTGAATATTCAGTTTACAATGCAAAACCTTATCAATAACATATACCGGTGCATGACTTGAAATGCTTATCTCGGCTTCCCGCGTAACATTGTCAAGGCCGGCATATTTCAAAAGGATGCTGTTTTCGCGTGATTCACTTTCAACTTTATTAGGTGTTACCTGCCGTTCAATACCCCTTATTTCAAAAATATCTCTAAAGTCGCCGTCAAAAGCTATAGCAATATCAAATGTGCATGGTGCATCTCCATAATGCTTACAGTTTATCTGTTCATAGAATACTTTATTGTGGATAAACTGAGTCCGCGAAATATGAAGGGAATTTTCAATAGTCTGGCAGTCGGGCAGGAATGGATTGGTAAGATCGGTTGATAGCATTTCATTGTCTTCCTTAACGGCACCGCTCAGCAACACTGGCTTGACTCCGTTAATGGTAAGCACGAGTTTGCTGATGAACCTCGTGCCATCGTGATAAATGCCCTGAACTTTTTTACCGGAAGGAGTGATGTTACCAAAACGGTCGAACAATCCAAAAGTATTAAAATGGTTAAGCACCTGGTTGCGCTCATCGATGTTCACCGCATCTGGCGAGATGTGGAAATCTTTCGTTTCCATCATTGATTGATCACGTGTTGTTTCCATGCGTTCTTATTTTGGTGATCCGGATATCCATGGTCTACACGGCTGGTATTATTGTGGTTTGAATGTACAAGGGATTCATAAATTTTCAGGTAATCTTTTGCCATTCTTGTTGCCGTATATTTTTCCTCAAACATTTTTCTTACCATACTCCGCAAAGTGATGTTAATTTTGTTCACTGCGTTCACTGCTTCTTCAACATTATTCACAATAAATCCGGAAACGCCATCATCTATTAATTCAGGTACAGAACCTCTGTTGAATGCAATTACAGGCGTGCCACAGCTCATTGCTTCAATTATAACCATTCCGAACGGTTCCGACCAGTTTATAGGGAAAAGCAGTGCCTTCGCGTTTCCGAGAAATGCGGTTTTTCCTCTCTCATCTATCTCGCCAACGAATTCAATCAGAGGATTATCTAATAAGTGTTTTATTTCTAATTCGTAATATTCTTTGTCTGCCTTGTCCACTTTCGCTGCGATCTTTAACGGAATGCCCGATTTCACTGCGATCTCTATGGCCTTGTCTACACCCTTTTCGGGGGATATTCTTCCCATAAATGCCAGGTAATTTCCTTTGCCTTCGCCAATCTTATGAAGGTTTTCCGGTAAACCATGATAAACATTACCAACCCAGTTAGCCTGTGGAAGAGGTTGTCGTTGGTTCACAGAAATCGAAACAACAGGCTGGTTTCGAAATCTGTTAAACAGCGGCTGTAAATCAGGTAAGTCGAGCCGTCCGTGTAATGTAGTAAGTGCTGGTGTCGATAATCGACTGGTTAAAGGAAAATGGAAATAGTCTGTGTGAAAATGGATGATATCAAATGAATTGTGAAGCGTTACTACCTCTTCAAGCTGAACAACATGATGTGCGAGTGAGTCAATGCAATCCGGACTAAGCCGAAGAGCTTCTTTCACTATAGGGATCAATTCTGCCTTCGTAACCGAATCGCCTGAAGCAAACAGTGTTATGTCGTGTCCCATATCAACAAGCGTTTCGGTCAGGTAATGCACAACTCGTTCGGTTCCGCCATAGAGCTTGGGCGGCACTGCTTCAAACAATGGGGCTACTTGTGCTATTCTCATAATTATTATTGTGTTGTTAGGCTTTTAAGAAAATCAATTGACGTGCCACATTAAATATTAATAATATGTAAAAAATAGCCCCGGGTGTTCCGGGGCTATTACTGCGTATTTATCAAATTATTCGTGTATCGCTGCTACAGGAATGTGACTATGATATGCAAGTTTTTTTGTATGACTTGTTTTGTACAGTCCTGAAAGGAAAGAGTGTTTTCTTGGAACTGTAACAATCAAATCAATGTTATGGTCAGATGTAAACACATGAATGGCTTCGAGAAAATCATAAATGCGGATAAAGTAAAATTCGGGATTGTATTCGCTAAATGTTTTTTCCATCCAGTCTCTCTCTCTTTTAAACTCGTCCGTCAGTTGCACATGATGCTCGCTGTCTACATTAACTATATGCAGATTGGGTTTGAATATGTCGAGTAACAGTCTGATCTGCGCAACGGGTGTTGTTGATTTCACATTTTTAAAGTCACTCAACAGCATTACATTCCTGATTTTTTTGAATTCGGCTTTTGGTGGTACAATTATAACCGGACAAACACCCTGCCTTGCCATGTTAAGTGCATTGCTGCCGAAAAATACCTGCTCGAGCCTCGTCGCTCCGGTAATGCCCATGATCACACAACTAATTCCGTTATATCGTACATATTTCTCGATGCTTTCAACAAGTGAGCCGCCTTCTTCGGCAACGTACTCAATTCTTACCGTTGAAATTTCATGCAGTTCAATTTCAAGGTTATGCAATGCCTGGTTAAGTACTTTTTTCCTGTCTTCATCGGATTCGGTGAGTAATGAACCGTCGGAACCGGGAGCGAGCCTGTCGTATATATTATATAAGATGATTGTTGTTTCAGGATCATCCTGCGCGAGTTCTACAGCATAGCGCGCAGCGTTCTTGGATGTTTCGGAAAAGTCGGTTGGAACAAGAAATTTTTTCATCTGAATTTATTTTATCTAAATACTATGGTTTGTCTTTTCCTCTGTTCTGCCCCTTGTCCTCTGCGCGCTGTCCTAAAACAGCTCACCCTGATTGCTTTTTTTCTTTTTCACATCCCATTCCATTCCTACACTCTTATTAAAATCAAACAGCTTTGCGCCTACAGCTTTCCATCCCATCACTTCTACAAAAGATGCAAGTTTAATTTTCTGCGTTTTAGCATGTGCACCTCTTCCCGATGAAATGATAATCACGGGTTCTTCATCGCTGGTGGCTGTTTCCAGCCGGTTGCCGTCACCTTCCTTTATAAATGAGAACTTGTTGCGTAGGGTAGTGGTCTCGATCCTGAACCGCTTCACATTATACTGCATCTTTTCGTTATCGAGGTAGATGGCCGTTATGATTTTTTCAGGAACAAATTTCTCCATCAAAATGATTTTATCAGCATCGAAGCGCTGCGTCAATTCCGTATCCGTTATCTCGTAATTGCCATCTGAATAAATCACCAGCAATCTGTCGTCCGCGTCAAATGTACCAAGAAATTCTCCTTTGCCTTCCTCATTAAGCCTGCCGAAGCTATCATCAAACCAAATTTTCCTGCCGCTTATGGTAGCTTTTCCCGCTTCCTTGAGCTTTACTGCTTTTATAGGGTACTTGGTTACCTGATTACCCATGCTGTTGCGGTTCTTGATCTCCAGCGTCTCAAAATAGAAATCAAGCTCCTTGTTTCTTGCAGATGAACTGGGACTCAATATGATCTTCACTACCTCTGCCTCACCGTTCGGGTTAACAGACATGTAATGAACCTTACTGTTTTCCGAGCCTTTCGTAAGATCATATTCCTTGTCGCGGGTAACGCCTGTTACATTAAACCGCTTTGCGAAGCTCACTTTCGATTTACCGTCGAGGTATATCATATTGTAGGTGGTGCGTTCGTCGTTCTTTTTGAATATGGCCAGATGAATAATATCTTTCCCAATGAAAACCTTGTCGGCAACCTTCACCACTTTCATTTTTCCGGCCTTAGTAAATGCTATTATGTCGTCCAGATCCGAGCAATCGGTTACAAATTCATCCTTCTTCAAACCTGTGCCGATGAATCCATCTTCCCGGTTCACATACAGTTTGACGTTTGCAATTGCCACCTGTTTTGCCTGTATCGCTTCAAAAGGTCTGAGCTCCGTTTTTCTCTCACGGCCCCTACCATATTTTTTCAGAAGTCCGTCGTAATAAGCAACCGCAAAATCCACGAGGTTGGCAAGGTCAAACTTAACCTGTTTAATGTCGGCTTCAATTTTTTTGATCTGGGCATTGAGCTCTTCAATGTCGAGGCGGTAGATTCTGCGAACGGGCTTTTCGGTAAGTCTGAGAACGTCTTCCCTGCTAATTTCGCGTTTAAGCTGTTTAACAAACGGCCCGAATGCTTTGGCTATGGCTTTTATAACATTGTCCCAGGTATCGTGTTTTTTCTCAAGTTCCTTGTATATTTTCTCTTCGAAGAAGATTCTTTCGAGTGAGGTGTAATGCCATTTATCCTGAAGTTCTTTAAGCTTTATTTCAAGCTCACGCTTGAGAAGTTCCCTGGTGTTATCAACGGAGATCTTAAGCAATTCATTCACTCCCAGGAAGCGAGGCTTATGTTCAACGATCACGCAGGCATTGGGGGAGATGCTTACCTCACAATCGGTGAAAGCGTAAAGCGCATCGATTGTGATGTCGGGTGAAATGCCCGGTGCAAGATCAACGATTATTTCAACTTCGGCTGCTGTGTTGTCGGTAACTTTTTTGATCTTTATTTTACCCTGCTCGTTGGCCCTTACTATTGAGTCCATCAGCTGGGCAGTAGTTATTCCATATGGTACATCGCGGATGACCAGTGTTTTCTTATCCAGTTCTTCAATACGCGACCGTACCCTGATCTTTCCTCCGCGTTTTCCATCACTGTAATTAGTAGTGTCGGCCATGCCGCCGGTCTGGAAATCCGGGTGCAGCTCAAACTTTTTTCCGCGCAGATATTTTATCGAAGCTTCTATCAGTTCACAAAAATTATGAGGAAGGATCTTTGTTGCAAGTCCAACCGCAATACCTTCTGCGCCTTGGGCAAGCAGCAACGGAAATTTCATCGGCAGGGTTACCGGTTCATTCTTTCGTCCGTCGTAGCTAAGCTGCCATTCTGTGGTTTTTTCATTGAATGCGACTTCCAACGCAAACTTTGAAAGTCTTGCTTCAATATACCTGGCAGCGGCTGCTTCGTCGCCCGTTCTTACGTCGCCCCAGTTTCCCTGGGTTTCTATCAGCAGGTCTTTCTGGCCAAGGTTCACTAACGCATCGCCGATGCTCGCGTCACCGTGTGGGTGGTACTGCATGCTCTGGCCGATGATGTTCGCTACCTTATTGAAGCGTCCATCATCCATTTCCTTCATCGAATGCAGGATGCGGCGCTGTACGGGTTTAAGACCGTCTTCAACCGCGGGTACGGCGCGTTCAAGAATAACATATGAGGCATAGTCAAGGAACCATGTGCGGTATTGCCCCATAATACCTGTATCGACAATTGTTTCCTCTTTTTTCTTTTCAGGCATGGTTCATTTTTATTGTTCAACCGTCACCCTTTTACGGATCTCAAAATCTTTCATTGCTTTTATATTCCCTTGCACCTCATAATCATCAGACTGCTCCAGCAGTACCTGTTTCAGACGCCAGAGCAGGAACATGTCACCGGTATGATGCTTTGCTTTATGAAAGAACGAAGAAATTATCTTACTTGCCTTCTGCCATTCTCCGGTGATATGTTTCCTCAGCTCGTCGTCATAAAAATTCACATCCTGCTGAATGAGCTTTTTACCACCTTCAAGCAATCTTACAGATTTGTCCTGCTCCATTATTTTTCTCCATTCGTCGGGATCCACTTCAAATTCACTTAGCGTAATAGGCCGCGCGAGCTTTTTCGCCTTAAGAAATTCTTTCGGTGGTATCTGCTGAAGATTTTCAGGATAGAATATATTTCCCTTTTCGTTAAAAAAAGGAAGATTGTTGAGATATAATATGTAAATCCTACCCTGGTAGTCGGCAAGCTGGCTCATCAGCCAGTAATAGCCACTTACGTCGTGTTTATTCTGAGCCGCCCATATCCACACAACCTCATCCGGATCATTATCGAGTTTTTCTTTCAGCTCCTTAACCGTCTTCTGGTCATCAATGCTGCCGTCGTCAACTTTGCCATCAATGTCGCTGTTGGCAAGCACTTCACGCCACCATTGTTTCCGTATATTGATGCCTTCAGTGGTGTATATATCTCTGAGTGGACCAACAGCATAATCATCCTTAATCTGTATCACTTCACCATGCAGGCTGTTATCGAGTTTCATAGCCTCCTTCATCACGGCAACATCGGCTTCATTAAAAACTATATGGATCATTATTCATTTATTCTTTTTCCAACAATAATCAGATCTCTTTCAACTCCATCCAGCACAGCTATCCGCGGAAAGTGACCCCAATCGGTAAACCCGAGTTTTCTGAACAATTTCAGGCTGGGTAAATTATGCGCGAAGATATATCCTAACAGCGTCTTTATTTTCAACCGGCTGCATGAATCAATTGCATACTGCAGGATCTTTTCACCATATCCTTTACCGCGCGCTTTTTCGTCAAGATAAATACTTAGTTCTGCGGTTCCATTGTAAGCCGGCCGGCCATAAAACCACTGGTAGCTTACCCAGCCAATGTCTTGTCCATCGGCAATTACCATCCAGAGCGGACGAAAATACTGATCATGGGCATTGAACCAGGAAACTCTGCTCTCAACGGTAACAGTGTCAGTGTCTGCGGTAACCATCCTTCCTGCAATGATCGAATTGTAAATTTCCACGATCCTTGGTAAATCGTCGATGGTGGCGTCCCTGAATTGAAGCATATGCTAAGAAGCTATGTTGATCTTGTCGTCGATAAGGTCGAGCTCGATTTTCAGGTTGTCGATTATAAATTCCTGCCGCTGCAAGGTGTTCTTACCCATATAGTACTCAAGCAGGTGTTGTATGTGAGT
>Ga0075431_100008393_pt1 | contig 10338 bp, 7 predicted proteins | sample RhiMetdeltSRZDD5_FD_75297 | JGI IMG/M metagenome (GOLD analysis project Ga0075431, IMG submission 75297) | Populus rhizosphere microbial communities from Tennessee, USA - Rhizosphere MetaG P. deltoides SRZDD5 | ecosystem: Host-associated > Plants > Roots > Rhizosphere > Soil | place: USA...
GAGCGCGACACGCGTGCCCTCGAGACCGTTCACGACTTCGTTCACGGTGCCGTCGCCACCGCACGCGATTACCGTGTCGGCGCCGGCTTCGACCGCCTCACGCGCGAGCACCGCGCCGTCGCCAGCCTCCCACGTCACGCGCGCACGCACCGTGTGTCCTTTCGCTCGGACCCACTCGACGAGATGGCGCAGCTCCGGGTACTCGGCGCGCGCGCCGTGGAGGATCAGCGCGATGTGTCGCCGTCGTCGTCCCTGCGCCCCGGACCGCAACGGAGTCGTCCGCCGGTCGGCGAGCCGGTCGCGAGCTCCTCGCCTTCGGTCATTCATCGCGACTTGATGGGAACATTACCATTGACTGGAAAATTGGGGGTCGACCCCAATTCCCGTAGCCCGACCCCGATTCGACACGAGCCATGACTGTCCGCGCGATGCAGACAATGCGAAAAGCCGGCCACGGCCGTTGGCCCGCCGTTCTCGGGTGACGGACCACAGGGAGCGGCAGGACGACATGAGCGTCTCGGAAACCGTCAGTGGCCAGTGGGACAGCGCGTATCACGCGCCGGTTCTCGCGGACGAGGTCGTGGGACTTCTATCGAGCGCGCAACTCGTGCTCGACGGAACGCTCGGCGGCGGTGGACATTCCCTTGCGCTCCTCGAGCGTGGCGCGGAGGTCGTGGCGATCGACCGCGACCCTGACGCCATCGAGGCGGCGCGTCGCCGGCTCGCCTCCTACGAGCACGGGGGCCGCTTTCGCACCGCGCTCGGCAACTATGCGAATCCCGACGACATTCGCGCGCTCGACGGCCTCCGGTTTGACGGCATCCTGCTCGACCTTGGAGTCTCGTCGCATCAGCTCGATGACCCATCGCGCGGGTTCTCGTTTCGAGAAGGCGTACCGCTCGACATGCGCATGGGCACCGATGCGGCACGCGACGCAGCCACGCTGCTGGCGGTGGCTGACGAGATCGAGCTTGCCGCGATCTTCCGCGAGTACGCCGACGAGCGGCGTGCCATGCGCCTCGCGCGCGAAATCGCGCGTCGGCGACAGAACCACCCGTTTGCGACGAGCGATGACCTCGTCCGCGCGATTCGCGGGGCACTCGGCCCTCGCACCGGCCCAGGGGACTTCGCGCGGCTCTTTCAGGCCGTGCGCATTGCCGTGAACGACGAGATCGGGGGGCTCGAGCGCGCGGTCGATCGCCTGCGTGATCGCCTGCAGCCGGGCGGAACGTTCGCGGTGATCGCGTATCACTCCGGCGAGGATCGTGTCGTCAAGAACGCGTTCCGCGACTGGAGCGCGGACTGCATCTGCCCGCCGCGGCAGCCGGTATGCACCTGTCGTGGCCGGGCGCTCGGGACGCTCGTCACGCGTCGCCCGATCACCGCGGGCCCCGACGAGGCAGCGCGCAACCCACGCGCACGAAGCGCGAGACTGCGAGCATGGCGAAGCGCGCCGTAGGCGGTGGTGTGAGGCGACGCCGAGGTCGATCGGTGGTCGCCCTCACACTTCTTGGTTTCTTCCTCGTGGCAACGAGCGTCATCTGGAGGCGCACGTTCGCTATCTCACAAAACAGAGAAGTCCAACGACTCCAGCGCATGCGGTCGGACCTCGAGGCGCGGCGGGCACAGTTGCAGCGGGAGATCCGGGAAGCGGCGAGTCGCGAGCGCATCGCCCCGCTGGCCGGCGAGCGCCTCCGGATGCGAATGCCGAGCGACAGTCAGGTCATCGTCATCGAAAGGGACACCTCCGCGGCGGTGCGCAATGCGAGATAAGCGGATCTCCATCGTGCACGTGGTGCTCGCGGTGTTCGCGGTGGCCATCATTGCGCGGGCTGCCCAGGTTCAGTTGTGGCAGGGCGACCGGTGGCGTCAGCGGGCGACTCGACAGCATGTAGCCGCGTCGGACCTCCCGGCGCCACGCGGGCTGATTCTCGACGCGTCGGGCACTCCACTCGCCGAGAGTCGCGAGCGTGTGCAGCTGAGCGTCGCCACGCCGAACGTGCGTGATCGTCGAGCCCTCGCTCGGGAGTTGAAGCGCGTGGGTGTGAGCGCGCAAACGCTCGCGAGGCTCGCGGATCCGAAGCGGAAGTGGGTCGACCTTCCCGGTACCTTCCTCGCTGCGGACGTCGAAGCGGTGCTCTCCATGCGCGGAGTCCACACCACTCCAGTGGGGGATCGCGTCTACGCATCGACCGGGGGCGCCGAGCGCATCGTCGGCCTCGCGGACGCGAAGGGTCGTGGGATCGAAGGCATCGAGCTCACGCTCGACAGTCTGCTGCGCGGGACGGTGGGCAAGGCGGCGTACGTGCGCGACCGGTGGGGCCGCCGCCTCGAGTCGCCCGACGAGGAAAGCGAGGAGCCGCGTGCCGGCCACACGGTGGTGCTCACGATCAATGGCGCATTGCAGGAAATCGCCGACCAGGCACTCGGTGATGCAGTGTCGAAGATGGGCGCCGACGGCGGTGACATCGTCGTGCTCGACCCGAACACGGGCGAGATCCGCGCGATGGCGGCCCGGCGCCGCGACCCACGCTCGCGGTCAGCGACCGCGATCAACGAGCCCTATCAGCCCGGCTCGACGCTCAAGCCGTTCATCGCCGCCGCGCTGCTCGCGCGAGACAAGGCGCGCGTGAACGAGGTGATCGAGACGTACAATGGCGTCTACCGCACGTTCGGCCGGACGATCAAGGACGTGCACGGGGAGCCGCGAATGACGCTCGCCGAGGTCATACGCTATTCCAGCAACGTGGGAATCGTGCGGTTCGCCGAGCGGCTATCGTGGCGGGAACAGTACGAGGCGCTGCGTGACTTCGGGTTCGGTACGCCGACCGGAATACCGTACCCCCAGGAGTCGCCGGGTGTCCTCCGAGACCCGCGGTATTGGTCCAAGCAGTCGCCGGCGTCCCTGGCCATGGGCTACGAGCTTTCGGTGACGCCACTTCAGCTCGCGCTGGCGTACGGGTCGATCGCAAACGGGGGGGAGCTCCTCGAGCCATCACTCATCAAGGAGATTCGCGATCTCGAAGGCAACGTCGTTTACCGAGGCTCGCGCCGTATCGTGCGTCGCGTGCTCACGCCGCAGGGGTCCAGGCAGTTGCGCCGGCTTCTGACGGGCGTCGTGGATAGCGGCACGGCCACTGAGGCGGAGCTGTCCACGTTCGCGGTTGGAGGGAAGAGCGGTACGGTGCGGGGGATGTCTCGTGGTCGTTATGTGGCGGGGTCGTACACCGCGTCGTTCGTCGGGCTCTTTCCCGCCGACGAGCCGCAGTACGTCATTCTCGTAAAGCTCGATAACCCGAAGGGGGCATATTACGGCGGGAAGACGGCAGCCCCCGTGTCGAAGGTCGTGCTCGAGGCGGCAATCGCCGCGCGCGACGCGGCGCTCGATCGCAACGCGCTGACCCACCGCCGCACGGAGCCGGTTTTCGCCTCGCGCGGGAACGACTCATCGGCCGACACGCCGCGCTCGCGTCCGATTACGATTGCCGCCGGCACCGTTGACGAGGTGAGCGAGGATGCCGTGAGCGACGTCGGCGAGCGCCCGAGCGTTCCATTCGTCGTGAGCCTCACCGAGCGACAGAAGGCGCCGAACGCGCCGATCCGCGTGCGTCCCATTCCCGATGTGCGAGGGCTTCCGCTGCGGCGCGCGGTGCGCGCCCTTCACGAGTCGGGGTTCCGCGTACAACTCGCCTCCGGCGCTGCCGGCATTACGGTTCCCGAAGCCGGCACCCCGTTGCGCACCGGGTCGATCGTCCGCCTCTATCAGCCGCGATGACCGAATTCTCGTCGCAAGCTGTGCGCGACGCGTTGGCGCGCGCGGGTGTGCTCGTCGACGTTCGTGGCCCGATCCCTGAGACGTTCGCCGACATCACTGACGACAGTCGACGCGTGGAGCGCGGGTCGCTTTTCGTCGCGGTCCGTGGCACGTCACGAGACGGCCACGATTTCCTCGACGCCATCGCCGACCGCGCGGCAGCGGCCATCGTGGAGGATCCCGCGCGCACTACGCTGCCCGTGTTCGTGGTGCGTGACGCGCGCCGCGCGGCCCCGATCGCCGCGAGCGTCGCATACGGTCACCCTGGGGATCAACTCCGACTCGTTGGTGTCACCGGCACGAACGGGAAGACGACGACAGTCGGCATGCTGCGCCATCTGCTCGACGGCGTCAGTGGCAGGCGGGCCGCGTCGATCGGCACGCTCGGCGTCCTCGTCGGCAGCGAAGGGGTCGGGCAGGTCGGTGGGGGAGGCCTCACGACCCCGGGGCCCATCGAGCTGCAGCGGGTGCTGCGCTCACTCGTGGACGACGGGGTGGGGACGGTCGCGATGGAAGTGTCATCGCACAGCCTCGATCAACGTCGCGTGGACGGCCTAACGTTTGCCACGGCGGTGTTCACGAATCTCACCCGCGACCACCTGGATTATCACCGGACGATTGAGGCGTACGTCGCGGCCAAAGCGCGGCTCATCGAGTACCTTGCGGCCGACGGAACTGCCGTCATCAACGTTGACGACGACGCATGGCGTACGCTGGGACGCGCACCGAAGCAGGTGCGATTCTCGCTCCAGCGGACGGACGCCGACGTGTGCGCGTCGAACGTGCGCTATACGCCTCAGGGGAGCGAATGGCAGCTCGAAGCCGGTGGCGCGAAGGCGGATGTTCGCCTGCCGCTCGTGGGCGACTTCAACGTCGCGAACGCGCTTGGCGCCGCGGCGGCAGCATGGGTGCTCGGCATGTCGGTCGACGAGGTTGCCGAACGATTGTCGTCACTGCCGCAGGTTCCGGGGCGACTGGAGCGCATCCTCGTCCGGCCCGTCGTGCTCCGTGACTACGCCCACACGCCCGACGCGCTCGAGCGCGCGCTGATGGCGGTCCGTCCGTTCGTCGAAGGGCGCTTGATCGTGCTGTTCGGCGCGGGCGGCGACCGCGATCGCGGCAAGCGCCCGCAGATGGGTGCGATCGCGGAGCGCCTCGCCGATCGCGTGATCGTGACGAGCGACAACCCTCGTACCGAGGACCCGGACCGCATCATCGATGACATCGAAGCGGGGATGCGTGGCGGGAAGCACGAACGGATCACGGACCGTCTCGATGCGATCGCTCGGGCGCTGACCATGGCTACGCCCGCGGACGTCGTCATCCTCGCCGGCAAAGGCCACGAGACCTACCAGATTCGCGGCACGATCGCCTATCCGTTCGATGAGCGCGAGATCGTGCGCAACCTCGCGGCGGAATCACCCACTCGCCTTCCCATCGCGTGACGCACGCTGTCGCCGGCACGCCGGCTCGCTCCCTGGACCCATCGCGGCCAACGCCCTTCTGGACGCTCGACCGCGTAGCGGACGCCCTGGCGACGGTCGTTGTCACTCCACCCCCGCGCGGGTCTCAACGCATCGCGTCGGTGAACACCGACACGCGGACGGTAGCCGCGGGTGAGCTGTTCGTGGCGCTGCGCGGCGAACGGTTCGACGCCCACGACTTCGTCGCCGACGCGGTTGCGAAGGGTGCTGCGGCGCTCGTCGTGTCGGACGCGCGGGTCGCGGCGTCGCTCGGTGTGCCGGTGTTCGTCGTCAGTGACACGACCGTGGCGTTAGGCATGCTGGGACGCTACCGGCGCCGGGCGTGGGCGAAGCCGGTCGTGGCCGTGGCCGGGTCGAACGGCAAGACGAGCACGAAGGAGCTCACCTCGGCGGCCCTCGGCTCGCGGCTCACGGTGTACGCTACGCGGGGGAACCTGAATAACCACGTTGGCGTCCCTCTGACGTTGCTCGGCATCCCTGACGAGGCCGATGTGGCCGTCGTGGAAATCGGGACGAATCACCCGGGCGAGGTGGCCACGTTGCGCGCGCTCGTCGAGCCGGACGTCGCGATCCTGACATCGGTGGGCGAAGAGCATCTCGAGGGGCTGGGCGATCTCGATGGCGTGCTGCGCGAAGAGAGCGCGGTGTTCTCCGGCGCGAGCGTGGCGATCGTGCCGGCGGGCCAACCGGAGATCGGCGAGTCCGCCCGCGCGCTGGCGCAACAGACGATCGCGGCAGGGCTGACGGCCGGCGACATCAAGCCCGATGCCTGGACCATCGCGCCCGATGGCACCGGCGTGCTGCGCTTCGGCGACATCGAGGTGCGCCCACCGCTCCGAGGAGAGCACAACCTTCGGAACGCGATGCTCGCGATCGCGACGGCGCGGACGCTGGGGATCTCGCTCGCTGACGCGGCGGCTGGAATCGCGCGGACGCCAGCCCTGCCGATGCGAAGCGCGTGGGTGACCATCGGCTCGTTCACGGTCATCAACGACGCGTACAACGCAAACCCCGCTTCCGCGCGCGAATCGCTCCGGATGCTGGCGTCTCTCGACACCGACCGGCAGCGCGTCGCGATTCTTGGCTCGATGCTGGAGTTGGGTTCGGCCGGTCCCGGCCTGCATGATGAGATCGCGCGGCTGGCGCTCTCGGGCCCGGCGCAGATCGTCGCAGGGATCGGCGAGTTCGCGCGCGCACTGACGGCGGCGGCGCCGAGCGATCTTCGCGTCGTGACGGCCCCCGATGCGCCAGACCTCTGGCCGCTCCTGGCGCCTCGTCTGGCGTCGGACGCGGTGATTCTGTTGAAAGGCTCGCGCGGAACCCGGCTCGAACGCTTGATTCCGTTGTTGGAGTCGGTGGGATTGAAAACCTGAGTGGGGTTTGACCCCAGCACTGAACTTTGCTCTACACTCTGTTCCTTCAACTCACGCAGTACGTATCCGCGTTCCGGATCGTGCGGTACATCTCGTTCCGCGCGGCCGCCGCGGCGGTGACTGCCTTACTGGTCGCCTTCATCGTCGGGCCGGTCATCGTCCGAACGCTGCGGCGCCTGCAGATGCACCAGGTCGTGCGCGAGGGGACGCCCGACACGCACCAGTCCAAGAACATGACCCCCACGATGGGGGGCCTGATCATCCTCGTGGCCACCATCGTGCCGACGCTCCTCTGGGTGCGACTCGACAATCGTTATGTGTGGTGCGCGCTGCTCGTGATGGCGTGGATGGGCGCCATCGGTTTCCTCGACGACTACCTGAAGTTCAGGCAGAAGCGGGAAGGGAAGAAGAATGAAGGGCTCGTAGAGCGTTACAAGCTGGCCGGCCAGGTCACCGCTGGGCTCGCGCTCGGTTTCTATCTGTGGCAGGTGCCGCTGTCCACGCTGCCGGGTGCATCGACCACGCTTCCGTTCTACAAGTGGATGCTGATCGTTCCGGCGGCCACGTGGCTCGCGTGGCTGTACGTTCCGTTCGTGACCTTCATCCTCACCGGCGTGAGCAACGCGGTGAATCTCACGGACGGGCTCGACGGACTGTCTGCAGGGCTCGTCGCGATCGCCGCGGTGACGTTCGCCGTCTTCGCATACGTCATGGGTCGCGTCGATACGAGCGCGTACCTCAACATCTTCTATCTCCGCAACGCCGGTGAGCTGACGATCTTCTGTTCGGCCATCTTCGGCGCGTGCGTCGGCTTCCTCTGGTACAACTGCTACCCGGCGCAGGTCTTCATGGGCGACACGGGGGCACTCGCCTTGGGTGGCGCGCTGGGCGCCGTGGCGATTCTCCTCAAGTCCGAGTTTCTCCTGCTCATCGTCGGCGGCGTGTTTGTGGCCGAGACGGCGTCGGTCATCATCCAGCGCTCGGTCTTCAAGTATCGGAAGCGCCGTGTCAACGAGGAGTACGCGAAAGCGAACCGGGTATTCAAGCGAGCGCCGCTCCACCATCACTTCGAGCTCAAAGGCTGGCACGAGGTGCAGGTCGTGACGCGCTTCTGGATCCTTGGTATTCTCTGCGCGTTTTTCGCCCTCACGACCCTGAAGCTGCGGTGATTCCGGACATCTGGCGCATCGGCGAGATCGCCGTCATCGGGCTCGGGAAGAGCGGGACGGCGGTATCGACGCTCCTCGCGCGCGAAGGCGCCAAGGTGTATGCGTCCGACGGCGCCAACACCGCGGCTGTGGAAACGAGCGCGGCACTGCTTCGCCCGATTGGCGTGACGGTGGACGTCGGTCGGCACGACCTCGAGCGCATTGCCCACGCGACGCTCGTGGTCGCAAGCCCCGGCGTTCCGCCTGATGCACCGCCCCTCGTGCGCGCGCGCGCCGCTGGGCTGCCGATTATCGGCGAGATCGAGGTCGCGCTGCACGCCATCCCGGGACTTCGCTACATCGCGGTCACGGGCACGAACGGAAAGTCGACGGTCACGGCGATGATCGCGCATCTGTTGCGTGGACTCGGGCTCGACGCGGTCGCGGCCGGTAACATCGGCATGCCGCTCGCCGAGGTCGCCTTGCGCGACCGCCGTCCGGACTGGGTAGCGCTCGAGGTCTCGTCGTTCCAGTTGCACGATACGCCGAGCATCGATCCCGCAGTCGGCGTCGTCACGAACCTGAGTGCCGACCATCTCGATCGTTATGCAACGGTGGACGAGTACTACGCCGACAAGGCCATGCTCTTCCGCAACGCGAGCGATCGCTCCAAATGGGTGCTCAACGGCGACGACGAGGCGGTACTTCACCTTGCGGAACGCCGCCCGGTGACGCCGCCGCGCGGTGCGGCCCGCATCGACCAGGTGGACGCGACCTCGGGCCCGGAAGCGGCGAGCGCCGCCCCTGTGACACCGCGCGCCCCGCTCCGCGGCGACAGCTACCTCGTCTCGCTCGAGCGCCGTGACGCTGCCGCCTGGTACGACCGCGAGCAGGACCGGCTCGTCGTTCTCGGCAAGCCGTTGGTGTCTCGCGCTGACCTGCCGCTGATTGGCGACCATAACGTGGCGAACGCGCTCTTCGCCACGCTGGCCGTGATGGTTGCCGACGCCGGCCACGAACGCGCCGATGCCCGCGCTCGCCTCGCCGAAGCGCTGCGGACCTTTCAGGGCCTGCCGCACCGACTCGAGCTCGCGGGCGTCTACGACGACGTTCGATGGATCAACGACTCGAAGGCGACGAACGTCAGCTCCACGCTCGTCGCCCTGCGAGGAATGCACCAACCGACGATCCTGCTCCTGGGCGGGCGTCATAAGGGCGAACCGTACACCGCGCTCGCCCCCGAGCTCCGGCGCACGGTCAGAACCGTGATCGCCTACGGCGAGTCCGCCCCAACCATCGTCGCGGACATCGGGGGCGTGGTGCCAACCGAACAGCTGGGCAGATCCTTCGAGGAGGTCATCGACCGTGCGCGCGAGCTCGCGCAGGCCGGAGACGCCGTTCTACTGTCGCCCGCGTGTTCGAGCTACGACATGTTCAAGAACTACGAGGAACGCGGCACGACGTTCAAGCGGCTTGCCGGCGCGAAGGAGGACGAGAAGCGATGACCGCGATGGCCCAGACGCGCGACCGGTGGAAGATAGGAGTGGAAGCGCGTGCTCTCGTGCTGTTGACGGCCGTGCTCCTCGCGTTCGGCCTCGCTGTGCTCTACAGCGCCAGCGCTATCGAGTCGCTCCAGAAGGAGGGCGTCAGCACCTATTATCTGGTTCGTCAGCTGACGGGGCTCGCGATCGGCGTGGTGGCGTTCGCCGTCGCCGCGAAGATGGACGCGGAGCGATGGAACCGCTGGGCGTGGCCGCTCATGGTGGGGACCATGGTCCTGCTGCTCGTGATCGTCCTGCCGTTTACCACATCGATCGCACCGCGCGTCAACGGGTCTCGGCGGTTTCTGTTCGGATCATCCCTCCAACCGTCGGAGATCGGGAAGCTGGCGGTCATCATGTGGACGGCCATGCTCGTGGTGAAGAAGGGGGACAAGCTCCGCCGCCTAACGAAGGGCCTGCTCCCGTTCCTGATCGTCGTCGGCGTGCTCGACGCGCTGGTGATCCTGGAGCCGGACCTGTCCGTGGCGATCATGTACACGCTCGTCATGGGGGTCATCCTCTTTGCCGGGGGCGTACGGATCGGCCACTTCGTCGTGCTCAGCATGGTGGGGATCCCGGTGCTGTGGCACGAGATGGAGCGGCTCCAGTACGTGCTGCTCCGCATGGTGACGTTTCTCGACCCTGGTACCCCCCCGCCCGACTCGAAGTACCAGCTCTGGCAGTCCCTCATCGCGGTCGGCTCGGGCGGCGTGTTCGGCCGTGGCTTCGGCGAAGGCCGTCAACAGATGGGCTTTCTCCCGTTCGGCTACAACGACTTCATCGCGAGCAACGTCGGCGAGGAGTGGGGCTTCATCGGGATCACGTTCCTCACGCTCGCGTTTGCCGCGTATGCCTGGCTCGGGTTCAGGATCGCACGCGCGGCTCGCTCCCCATTCCTTCAGCTCGTGGCGATCGGGTTGACAGTCACGGTCGTCGTCACCGCGTATCTGCACATCGGCGTAGTAGTCGGGTTGCTGC
>Ga0075431_100008395_pt1 | contig 10337 bp, 9 predicted proteins | sample RhiMetdeltSRZDD5_FD_75297 | JGI IMG/M metagenome (GOLD analysis project Ga0075431, IMG submission 75297) | Populus rhizosphere microbial communities from Tennessee, USA - Rhizosphere MetaG P. deltoides SRZDD5 | ecosystem: Host-associated > Plants > Roots > Rhizosphere > Soil | place: USA...
TGGGGCCTAGGAACAGGGTGCCGCTCTGCAAGCGCTCTGCCGCGCTGCCGCACACGCCTGACGCTTTCTTTAAACTGATGTCCTTGCTGATATTACGGCGTTGAAGCCAGGAGGCAAGTGCGCCTCGCACGAAAGTCTCCGCGCACGTTATGTTCTGTTTCGGGACATAACAGACCGAACGCGTGTCTAAATATGGATGATTTGGGGCTTTTGGGCTTCTCGCGATGTCTCGTTTTTGCACAACTGGCGTCATGCCGACGATTTCACCGACAGTTCTCTGGCCTTACTGCGATACGCGCCGTGCGGCCTTGTGCTTCGACGCCTTCGTGTCTCCCTCGAGGCCGTACTCGACGATTTTCCGGTAGAGAGTGCCGCGGCTGATCTCGAGCACCGACGCCGCCTGCTTCTTGTTCCAGCTCGTGCTGTCGAGCACGCGCACGATGTGCGCGCGTTCGGCCTCGGCGAGCGACGGCAGCCTCTCCGACGACGTCTCCACAGGGGCTTCGCTGGCGTGCAGGAATTCGATGTCGCCAGGGCGAATGACCCGGCCAGGTGACGACAGCGCCGCCCTCGACACCGTGCTCTCGAGCTCGCGGATGTTCCCCGGCCAATGGTATTGCATCAACAGGTCGACGGCTTCCTTGGAGAACGACTTGCCGTCGAGCGTCAGACCGTTCGCCGCGCAATAGCGCGCGAGGAACCGCTGCGCGAGCACCGGAATGTCGCTCGTCCGCTCGCGCAATGACGGGAGCCGGATCGAGAACGCGTTGACGCGGTAGTACAGATCCTCGCGGAACCGCGAGTCGCGCACGAATGCGTCGAGCGGCCGGTTCGTCGCCGAGATCAAGCGGAAATTGACTTCGATCGAGGTGTTCCCGCCGAGACGTTCGAACCGGCGCTCCTCGAGCACCCGCAGCAGCTTGGCCTGGGCGACGATCGAGAGGTCGCCGATTTCGTCGAGGAAGAGCGTCCCGTTGTTGGCGAGCTCGAGGCGTCCTGGCTTGCGGTCGTGCGCTCCAGTGAACGCGCCCTTTTCGTATCCGAAGATTTCAGACTCGAAGAGTGTGTCGGGCAGCGCCGCGCAGTTGACCGCCTGAAACTTGTTCGTGCCCCGGCGGCTGAGCTCGTGAATCATCCGCGCAACGACTTCCTTGCCGGAGCCGGTCGGCCCGAGGATCAGCACCGAGATGTCGGACTTCGCCGCGGTCCGGATCCACTCGAAGACGACCAGCATCTTCTCGTCCCGGCCGATCATCTCGCGGAATCGCTGAACGGAGGGGGAGAGGTCCTCGTGACTGACCGTGGCTCGCCGCTCGAGGAACTGGTCGAGCAGGTCGCGAACGGCCTCCTGCTGCGGCTGGACGAACATGTATTTCGGCGTGCCGCCGCCGGCCGCGCGCTGCGCGACGCCGAACGCCACCAGCTCGCGGATGCAGTTGTCCACGTCGAGCCGCATGCGCCCGAACGTCTGCATCAACGCCTCGACGTCGAACCCCTCCGACGGCCGCGCGCAGAGAAACCGAAGCAAGGCGGCTCGAAGTGGCGACTGCACGAGCGCCTGGAAGCGCGCTTCGATCTCGGACGGCTCAGTGCGCCGTCCATGGGCGGTTATGTTGTCCACGTGATAGTCCCGAATTGGTTAGCGGCGTGACCTTGCGGGTCAGCTACGTTCGTCCCGGAAGGTCCCCGCCGTTAAGGCTTTTCGGCCGATCCCGGCCATTCCTACAGGCGCGTCACACATGTGTGCGGGAAACTGCGTTAAGCTACTCGATATGCCCCATCGTTCGCCCGGCGCGCCTGGCCGAACCCCTGCCAACTATCTCAGTGGAAAGCCGATTCGCTACTACAGGCCTCGTGGAGGCGCCCAGATCCGGGAACTCATCGATGGGGGGTTTCAGGCGTTCAATGCCGGGCGCCTGTCGGAGGCCTGCCACATCTTCACCGACAAGATGCTCGCGCCGGAAAGCGACACGACCATCGGGCTGACAGTGGCCGGCGCCCTGACTCCTGCCGGGCTCGGCGGCTGCGTCATCGAGATGATGGACCGCGGGCTGATCGACTTCATGATCAGCACGGGCGCGAACCTGTATCACGACCTCCACTACGCGCTGAACTTCACGCTTCACCGGGGCTCGCCATTCCTGGACGACGTGGAGCTCTACGAGCAGGGCATCATCCGGATCTACGACGTGCTGTTTCCGGCGACGGTGCTGCTCGAGACCGACGCGTACATCCGCGATTTTCTCGTCCGTTCGAAGCTGTCCGGTCCGCTCGCGACGTCGGAGTTCCATTATCGCCTCGGCCGCGACCTGCTCGAACGTTACCCCGGCTGCGAGGAGTACTCCGTCGTCGCGCGCGCCGCGCTCGCCGGCGTGCCCATCTACACCTCGTCCCCGGGCGACAGTTCCATCGGCATGAACATCGCCTACCACGAGCTGATGAACGGCAGCACGTTCATGATCGATCCCAACAAGGACGTGAACGAAGTCTGCGCGATCATCCTTGCCGGAAAGCAGAACGGTTGCGTGATTCTCGGAGGGGGATCGCCGAAAAACTTCTACCTGCAGGGTCAGCCCACGCTCTGGGAGGTGTACGGCATCCCCAAGGGCGGCAACGACTACTTCATCCAGATCACGACCGATCAGGTCGTCTGGGGCGGCCTCTCCGGCGCAACCCCCGCCGAGGCGGTGAGCTGGGGCAAGGTCAACCCCGGCGTTCTGCCCGACACGGTTGTCGCCTACTGCGACTCGACGATTGCGTTTCCGCTCTTCTGCGAGTACGCCGTCGGCTCTGAGCACGGCCGCCGGTCGAGACGCGAACTGATCCACAAGCGCGACGCGATGGTCGCAGACCTTGTTCGTCAGGCGAAGGACGCCCGGTCGAAGCCTCGCGAGATCACGCAGGAACCCGCTGAGGTCGATCGGCACAGGTGATCGTGGGCACGTTGTCCTCGGAGCTGGGCCCGCACCTCGCGCGCGTCGCCGACGCGCCGCGTGTTTACGCCGACGCCAACATCCCCCTTGGCGTGGTGACATTCATGCGCACCGAGCTGCGCTGGGACGTGTTGTTCGTGCTCGAGGACGACGAGCTGCGGCGCGCCCCGGACATCCAGCACTTCCGCCTCGCCCGGCAACTGGGGCGAACGCTCGTCACGCTCGACCACGACTACATCGACGATCGCCGCTTCCCGCCCGCTGAAGGCTCGGGCGTGATCGTGCTCTCCGCGCCCGACGAGCGGTGGTTGCGCCGGTTGCTCAAGGATGTCGATCGCGATCTTTTCAGGGCCGAAGGGGCCGGGCCGCTTCCGCTCGAAGGGCGCAAACTTCTCTCGCAGCCAGGCTGATCGTCAACGTTCATGATCCTTCTTTCGGGCGCCACCGTCGTCCTGCCCGACCGGCTACTCGATCCAGGCACGGTCGTCATCGACGGCGATCGAATCGTCGACGTCGTCGAGGGCACGCGGTCGTCATCGGGCACGGACGAGCACATCGATCTCCATCATCATTGCGTCGTTCCAGGGTTCATCGACGTCCACGTGCATGGTGCCGAGGGGACCGACACGCTGGATGGCGTGGACGCGGTCAGAAGAATCGCGAGGCGGCTGCCGCGCTATGGCGTGACGGCCTTCTGTCCGACGTCAGTCGCGTGCTCGCCAGAAACACTTCGCGACATGCTGGAAGACGTCAGGCTCGCACGCCTCAACAGGCCCCCCGACGCGGCGCGGGTGCTGCCGGCGCATCTCGAGAGCAATTTCATCAACCCGGAGTTCAAAGGCGCTCAACCGCTCGAGTGCCTTCGCCTTCCATCGTCTGATCGAAATGGAGAGTTCTCGGGCCGTGCGATCGTGGAGACGATCGCCGCAGCGCGGGCCGAAGTCGGGATCGTGACGCTTGCGCCGGAGCTCGCGGGTGCGATGGACTTGATCCGGCAGCTCGTGAGCCACGGGCATCGCGTGTCGCTCGGACATTCGGGCGCCACGTACGAGGAGGCGATTGCGGCGATCGACGCCGGAGCTCGTCACGCGACGCACCTGTTCAACCGCATGACTCCGATCAGCCACCGTGCGCCGGGCCTGACCGGCGCCGCACTCGAGCGCTCCGAGATCACGGCTGAAGTGATTTGCGACGGAGTGCACGTGCATCCGTCGGTCGTTCGGCTGGCAGTCGCAGCGAAGTCGCCGAACGGTGTGATGGCGATCACCGACGGCACCGCCGGCGCTGGCCTGCCGCGAGGATCCCGCGCCGCGCTCGGCGGGCGTATCATCACGGTCGGCGATGCGGCTTACCTCGAGGATGGCACCATCGCGGGCAGTGTGCTGACGATGGATCGCGCATTCGAGACGCTGGTAAGGAGGGCGGGGATGACCCTGGTCGAAGCGGCAATCATGTGCTCGACCACCCCCGCGCGTGCGCTGAAGCTCGATGGGTTTGGCATGGTCAGGACCGGCGCGACCGCGGATCTGACTGTCCTCGACGCCGATTTTCGGGTTCGCTATACCTTCGTGGGCGGCCAGCAGGTGTGGGTGCGCACGTAGCGTCCGGCTTCCGCCTTCGCGCGAGGCAGACCTCGCCTTTTCTTCGAGAATTCGCATGATTTTGACGACTCGAATTCGCAAGCGCGGAAAACTGGCGATTTTCCGATGCATTCGCGGGAACGGCGGACGTGCTCAGCCCGTCTATGCCGGTATGAACTCCGTTTTTCCGCCCGCCCTCGTGGCTCTGGCAGTCGCAACGTCTGCCTGTGTCGTCAACGTCGACTCACAGGCGCAGGTCGTGCGGGAGGAAAAACGGTTCACCGTGGCCGGCAAGCCTGACCTCAGGCTGGCGACGTTCGACGGGTCGATCGAGATCCGGTCCTGGGATCGGCCGGACGTGCTGGTCGAAGTGGAGAAACGCGGAGCTACGAAAGAGGCGGTCGACGCGTTGGAGATCCGCACCTCTCAGCAAGGCGACCGTATTGATCTGGAGGTCAAGAGTCCACGGTCCGAGACCTTCAGCGGCATCGGCTTTCACGTCGGCGCCAGCGCCAAGCTGATCGTGTCGGTGCCCGCCCGCGCCGACATTCAAGCTCGCAGCGGAGATGGATCGATCAGCATTGAGCGTGTGAACGGTCGCCTCGAATTGCGCACCGGTGACGGCAGCATTCGCGCCGCGGAAGTGTCGGGCGAACTGGTGATGAACACCGGTGACGGATCGATCACGGTGAACGGCGCCGAGGGGACGCTCGATCTCGACACGGGCGACGGTGGGGTGAACGTCACCGGCCGCCTCACCGGCGTCCGGCTGCACACCGGCGACGGCTCGATCGTCTATCGCGCCGAACCTGAAAGCCGCATGGCGAGCAACTGGGAGATGACGACGGGAGACGGCTCCGTGACGTTGTACCTTCCGACGAACTTCAACGCGGAGCTCGACGCCCACACCGGAGATGGCTCCATCAGCAACGAGCTCTCGGTTGCCAACGCCGATAGTGGCGATGCGGAACGTGAACGCCGCCGCCGCACCCTTCGCGGCCGGCTGGGCGACGGCGGCCGCGAGATCCGGATCCGCACCGGCGACGGCGCGATCAGGCTGCGGCAAAGCTGAGCGAGAATCCCCAACTCCCAAGAGCACTTCAGCCGATCGCTGTGATTTCCTGGGGTCATCCGTGATCGCGCGGTCATCCCACCACATGAAAACCTTCATGTCGATCGGATGGCAACGCTAGACGGCCAACGAACTCCCGGAAACGAACGCGATGGCCACGAAGACCACGACGCATGACACTCAAGAACGTCGTGAACGCCGAGGCCGTCGTGCTCGTTGTGACTGACGTGCGCACGTCGCGGTCGGTTCCAACGCGTCTGGGCAGAGGACAAACACCCAAGTTCAATCGATGGGGTGAGCGCAGGCTGAGTGCTTGGGAGTTGACGTGCCCTCAACCAGCCACATACACCGTCTTGTCCTCGACTCCAGCATCCCTGAAGCCATTGCGGCGCTCGCGGCACTTGCTGCACCTGCCACAGTGCATGCCGTTGACTGGCTGCATACACGAGAGGGTCAGCTCGAGTGGCACGCCGAGGGACGATCCCAGCTTGATCACATCTTCCTTGTGCATCTGCGCGAGTGGTGCCTCGATCGCGAGTGGCCTGGCCAGCCCCATTGCCAGCGTGCGCGACATCTGATCGAAGAACTCCGAGCTGGCATCGGGGAACGGATTGCCGGCGAGCGGTCCGATCAGGACGCGCTCGAGTCCGTGGCGCGACATGAACACCGATGCCTTGGCGAGCAGTACGATGTTCCGGCCTTCAAGGTAGACGTCCTCGTCAGGAGTGTCGTAACCAGGCGCCTCACCGCGAATGGCCCAGTGATCGGGCGGGTAGACATCGGTCATCTCGAACTGCAGCGGGACCAGTGGACGAACGGCGCCCGCAAATGGGGGCGTCGCGAGCAGTTCCTCGGCGATCGCCCGTTCGTCCCGCTCCCACGCAAGCCCCACGCTGACGTAGAGGGGCTGCGCGGGACCGCGTTGTGCCGCAAGCGCGAGCAGGACTGCGCTGTCCAGTCCGCCCGAGAAGAGGACTGCCGAACCTTGACCGTCTCGAAATCGTTCCACTACGATTGCCTTTCACGCGCTGCGCGCTGCGACGAAACCTCCGAGACATCCCGATGTACCTGGTCACCAAACGAATCGAATTCTGTTACGGACACCGCCTGCTCGACTACGACGGCGTGTGCAAGCACCCGCACGGCCACAACGCCGTTGCCGAAATCGACGTACGTACCGATCGCCTCGATCGGCGCAACATGGTCGCCGATTTCTCTGACATCAAGCGTCTGGTGAAAGGCTGGATCGATCGCGAGCTCGATCACAAGATGATTCTGCGGCACGACGATCCGCTTGTGCCGCCGCTGAAAACTCTCGGCGAGCCGGTTTTCATCCTGGAGAGCAATCCGACCGTCGAGCGGATCGCCAAGCTGATCTTCGACACGACGCGCGAGCTGGGGTTTCAGGTCGTTGCCGTGCGGGTGTGGGAGACGCCGAGCTCGTTCGCGGCCTATAGCGAATGACCGTTCAAATTCGCGTCGTCCGCCGTCCGTGGTTCGTAGCTCGTTGCTCGGGTTAGCGCAAAGCGCTGAGAGTCATCCCGCGCGTCGCCGAGACACGGACTACGGACTTCGAACCACGGCAAGGTTTCAGCGGTTTAGATAAACAGGCGCCAGATGCTTGCGGTAAGGAACGTGACGAGAAACGCGACGGCGAGCGGCATCAGCGCGCCGACGGCCGCCCATTTCACGCTCAGTGTCTCCTTGTAGATAGTGAGGATCGTGGTTGCACACGGGTTGTGCAGCAGCGCGAAGAGCATCAGGTTGACGGCCGTCAGCATCGTCCAGCCGTTCTGATCCACGAGGAGCGTTCGCAGCTCCGCCAGAGAATCGATCTCCGTCATCATCGGCCCGCCCATGTAGACCATCAGCATCGTCGGCACGACGATCTCGTTGGCCGGGATGGCGATCACGTAGGCGAGCAGGATGACACCGTCCAGCCCGATCGCGTGTCCGAGCGGCGCGAGGGCGTTGGCCGAGTGCGTTGCGAGGCTCGTTCCGTTTACCGTGATGTTGCCGAGCAGCCAGATGACGGCGCCTGCCGGTGCGGCGGTGAGCATGGCGCGCCAGAGCACGAACAGCGTGCGATCGATCAGGGACGTGTAGAGAATCCGGGTGATGCCGGGCCGCCGATAAGGTGGCAGCTCGAGGGTGAACGCCGAGGCCTCGCCCCTCAGGACGGTCCGCGACAGCATCCAGGACATCAGCAGCGTGAATCCCACGCCGAGTATGACGACGCCGACCACCGCCCCGGCGGCGGCGAGGGAGGCCACCACCGGCGGGAATGCGGCGCCGACGAAGATCGTGGCCACCATGATCAGCGTCGGGAAACGTCCATTGCAGGGCACGAAGTTGTTGGTAAGGATCGCGACGAGCCGCTCGCGCGGCGAGTCGATGACACGAGTAGCGATGATACCCGCCGCATTGCAGCCGAATCCCATCGCCATCGTCAGCGCCTGCTTGCCATGTGCGCCAGCGCGGCGGAACAGAAAGTCGAGGTTGAACGCGACGCGTGGCAGATAGCCGAGATCCTCGAGGATGGTGAAGAGCGGGAAGAAGATGGCCATCGGCGGCAGCATCACGCTCACGACCCACGCCAGCCCGCGATACACGCCGTGCCAGATGAACCCGGTGATCCACCAGGGCACGCCCGCCGCATCGAAGAGGGCCGCCGCGCGATCCTCGAACCAGAAGAACCCCGACGCGATCATCGCCGAGGGCACGTTGGCGCCGGCGATGGTCAGCCAGAACACGACGGCCAGGATGCCGAGCATCAGCGGCAACCCGAAGATCGGTGACGTGACGATCCGGTCGATGCGCTGATCGAGGTCGAACCTGCGGCGGTCGCCCGTGTGGCGAACCGCGCGTCGCGATATCTTCTCCGCTTCGACGTAGATGGAGCTGACCGCCTCGTCACGGAAGTTGCCGGTCAATCCCTGCCGCAGCTGTTCTGCGCGACGGATCACCTGCTCGGGATCCGGAGCGGACCCCTGCCTGGTTTCACGCGCCGGCGCGCGAAGCCCGGTCAGCGGCAGCGCGTTGGATTCAGTACTCACTGTGCCCCCTGAAGCGCAATCTTCCGGCTGAAGCGATCGTCTGGACCCTGTTGCCTGGTCACGAGCGCCGCCAGCTCGCCGGTCCGAAGCGCGCGTTCGACGCGGGCGTCGCCGTCCAGCAGCCGGATGGCGATCCAGCGGGCGTTCGGCACGCCCGGCGCCGTCGCTTCGATGAGCGGGACGAGCTCGGCGATCGCGGCGTTGAACTCGGCGGTTCCTTCGGAACGCTTCGGATCCGTTGTCGTTTCACCGCTGATGACGCCTTCGACCGCCGCCAGGAGCGCGGACAATCCCTCGCCAGTGCGCGCCACAACCGGCACGGCAGGAACCCCGAGGTCGCGGGCGAGCGTGCGCACATCGACTTCGATGCCCTTGCGTCGAGCTTCGTCCATCAGGTTGACCGCCAGGACGACCTTGCCCGTGATCTCGAGCACCTGGAGAACCAGATTGAGATTGCGCTCGAGCGCAGTCGCGTCGGCGACGACGATCGTGCAGTCGGGGCTGCCGAAGAGCAGGAAGTCGCGCGCGATCTCTTCGTCCTGCGAGGCTGACAGCAGCGAGTAGGTGCCGGGAAGATCAACGAGCTTGTACTTCTTGCCGTTGAACTCGAAGCCGCCCTCCGCGCGCGTGACCGTTTTACCCGGCCAGTTGCCGGTATGTTGCTTCAGGCCCGTCAGCGCGTTGAACAGCGTCGACTTTCCGGTGTTCGGGTTTCCGGCGAGCGCGATCACGCGATCGAAACGATCGACCTTCAGCCCCATCTGCTCGAGCTGCGCGTGTGCGGGACACGTCTCGCAGTTGTGTGACGTCACTGCGCTCTCTCCAGATTCTGTTCGGCGTCACGCGGCACAGGACGAACCATGACCTGTTTTGCCTGATCCTGCCGAAGCGCGACAAGGGTGCCGCGCACGCGATAGCCACGAGGATCGCCGACGAACGTCTGCAGCGCCGGTTCGAGCCGCGCTCCCGGTGTGAACCCCAGGTCCATCAACCGCCTGCGGCTGAAGCCCTGGCACGAGGGATCGAGCGACACGACTTCTGCCATCTCGCCCGTCGGCAGATCCGCGAGCGGAATCAGATCATTTGCAGATGGATGCGCCGCGGGCGCGAGGAAGACGTTGATCGCGACGGCCGGCGCAAGACGGTACTCACCCTCGCCGTCGGTGAGCACGATGCGCTCCGGTGTCGATTCGAGGATCTTGACGATCTGGCCGATGCGCAGGCCTTCGGCCAGGATCTGCGCGTACGCCAGCGGCGGTTCATCTTCGAGATGCGTGATCCGCCCGAACTGATCCTTCGGCCACGCCGTCACAGGCGTGTCGGCAGGAGGCGAGATGACGCCGTCGCGATCTGGAATCGGATCGCCGTGGGGATCCTTCCGCGGGTGTCCCAGCGACGCCGACAGCGCATCTACTTGATCGGGGGTGAGCGTGTGTTCCCCACGCTCGGCTGCGGCATGGATCTGCGGCAGAGGCAGTCGCGCCTCGTCGGCGAAGTACCGCTCGAGCAGGCGATGCGCGCGAACCACCTGGCGCGCTACGCGTTCGCCGTCTGCGGTGAGCTCGAATTCCTGACCGCTCGCGACGACCAATCCCTGTTGCTGCATCCGTCCCAGCAACTGCATCAGCCGCCGATCGTCGAGTCGCAACGCCCCGCTCAGAGAGGCGAATGAACCCCGGCGGCCGCGGTACTCCTG
>Ga0075431_100008398_pt1 | contig 10336 bp, 11 predicted proteins | sample RhiMetdeltSRZDD5_FD_75297 | JGI IMG/M metagenome (GOLD analysis project Ga0075431, IMG submission 75297) | Populus rhizosphere microbial communities from Tennessee, USA - Rhizosphere MetaG P. deltoides SRZDD5 | ecosystem: Host-associated > Plants > Roots > Rhizosphere > Soil | place: USA...
GCTCAGATGAGATGAGAAGGCCAACCTCCTGGCGCAGTCGCAGAATTGCGCTGCAAGGTCAACGTGCTCAAGGCACAGAAAGGAGATTGGCCATGAAGAAGTCTATCCGCAAAATGACGGGGCAGAGCATCGAGGTGAATTGGAGCGTCGTGGTCACGATCGGCATCGATCTGGGAGATCGGATCTCGCAGTACGTCGCGCTGGACGATGATGGCGAGCACGTCGCCGAAGGCCGTGTACCGACCACGGCTGAGGCATTCGAGAAGAGATTCGGAACGATCGGTTCGAAGGTCATGGCCATCGAAACCGGAACTCACTCGCCTTGGGTGTGCCGACTGCTCCGACGCCTTGGCCACCGTGTGACGGTTGCAAACTCGCGCAAGCTGCGGCTGATCTACGAAAACCGCAGGAAGAACGATAAGGTCGATGCAGAGTACCTGGCGCGGCTGGTGCGAGTGGATCCGAAGCTGCTCAGCCCAGTCGAGCATCGCAGTGAAGGTGCGCAGCAGCATGTGGCGGTGCTGCGCTCGCGGGATGCGCTCGTGAAGACGCGCTCACGGTTGATCACCCACTTCCGCGGTGCTGTGAAATCGACTGGTGTGCGCGTGCCGCAGTGCTCGACGGAAGCGTTCGTGAAGCGAGCCAGGCCTGTCATCCCATCGACGATGAGCGCTGCACTCGAGCCGATCCTGACGGTCATCGAGCAACTCAGTGTGCAGATTGCAGCGTTCGATCGGAGCGTCGAACGGATGGCCAAGGAGGAATACCGAGATGCGCACGTGCTGATGCAGATTGCAGGTGTCGGCGCGTTGACCGCCGTCGCGTACATGGCAACGATGGGCGATCCGGGTCGCTTCGCGCATAGTCGGACCACCGGCGCATGGGTCGGCCTCGTTCCTGGACAGAATGCATCGAGTCAATCGGACCCGCAGCAGCGGATCACCAAGGAAGGCGATGCCTATCTGCGATCGCTGTTGATCAACTGCGCGCACTACATCCTCGGACCGTTCGGTCCCGACTGTGATCTGCGCCGACACGGTGAAGGGATCGCCGTACGCGGAGGCAAGAACGCGAAGAAGCGCGCCACCGTGGCTGTGGCGCGGAAGCTCGCTGTTCTGTTGCATCGACTGTGGCGTACGCGTGCGGTCTATGAACCGCTGCGGAATGCAGCGTTGACCGCAGACGCAGCGTAAGACGAACCAGAGAGACGATCAGCGAAGAAGAAGACGAAGACAGAACGATCGACGCTTGATGCCTCGTTCGGGTGACTGCGACCGCCGGCTTGGTTCGTCACGGCAACTTGATGAAACCGCGGCTCAGATGGCAGCACCCACTACCGGACCTCAGCATGCACCGAGCTCGAATGAGCTCACCAGAGTGCGAATGGAAGCAAGGTCAGGACGAGCGTCGACGACCCAAAACCAGCGGAGGGCGCCGCCACGTCGGCGCCGCCCTCTTGACATCACCGGGCCTTCTCATGGAAGCCGGCGGGACGCCGGCGCTCCGGCCGGCGACGAACTTCTTACTTCTTGAGCGTCTTCAGATAGGAGACGAGCGCCTTCGCGGATGCTTCGTCGGCGACCTTGCTCTTGTGCTTGGCGTCGGTGGTGAGGAACTTCACCAGGTCGGCTTCGGACTTCGCCTGGATCGCGTCGGACGTGAGGTCGGCCTTCGCCATCTTCTTGCCGTCGGCGCCGTGGCAGGCTTTGCACTTCGCGTCGAACGTCGCCGCTGCGTCGGCGAACGCCGCGACAGGCATGAGCATCAGGGCCAGGATGAGGATCGAAATCGTTGTGGTCTTTTTCATCTGCATCTCCTTTGAGTCGCATTCGTACGCTTCCCCGGTGCGAAGAGCCGTGACACAGCAACGATGCGGCGGTGTCGGACGGGACAAGGCGGGGGTGACGGGAGATGAGAGGAGTCGAGAGAAAAACGAAAAGCCGCGGGGTCGCCCCGCGGCTTTGAGACGTCACGTTGCCCGGGCTCGCGTTATTTCTTGATCGACTTGATGTAGGCGACGAGCGCCTTCGCAGTGGCTTCATCGGCCACGCGGGTCTTGTGCTTGGTGTCGGTGGTCAGGAACTTCACGAGGTCGGCGTCGGCCTTGGTGGTGTCGATCGCCTTCTTCTCGAGGCTCGCGCCGTGGCACATCTTGCACTTGGCTTCGAACATCGTCTTGGCGGCGTCCGCGGACGCCGAGACCGGGACGAGCAGGATGGCAATTACGAGCAGGAGAGCTGTCTTCTTCATCATTTCCTCCGAGGCAGAGTGTCGCGTCCGACCCTGCCCGGAGCCTGTGACAGTCGCCACAGGTGTTCGGTGATGAAACCCGGGGTGTCCGATTCCGTACACTCCGGCTGTGGGGAGGTCTCCGATGAAATTGACGACGAAATTCGCAGCGATCACAGCCGCAACGGTCCTCTTGAGCGGCGGTTCCGTCTTCGCAGGCGGGCTGTTCGACGACATGGATTGCAGCCATACAGCGCCCCGACGCGGTGCCTCGCCGGCAAGCGGAGTCTCGCGCGTGGTGATTCACGCCGATTCGGGCTCGCTGAAAGTCGACGGGACGCCTGGTGCGACGCAGATCGTCGCATCGGGAACGGCCTGCACCAGCGATGACGATTTCCTCGAGCGCATCACGCTGACGATGCGTCGCTCGGGCTCGGACCTGCACATCACGGCGGACATCCCGGACAAGACGGTCATCTTCGGTTTCTTCAGCGCCCGCCTCGACCTCGGCGTGACGCTCCCGGCAGGCTTGCCGGTGGTGATCGACGACGACAGCGGCTGGATCAAGACGGCGAACACCGGCACGATGACGATCGACGACGACTCCGGCGCGATCGAGGTGGTCAATGTTCGCGGCGATCTGACCATCCATGACGACTCCGGCGCGATCGCGATCGACGGCGTCACCGGCAGTGTGAACGTCGAGGATGACTCGGGCGAGCTCACGGTGAAGAACGTCGGCGGGAACGTGGAGATCGAGGACGACTCGGGCTCGATCACGGTCGCGCGTATCGCCGGCTCGCTCCGCATCCGCAACGACGACTCGGGCTCGATTCTCGTGCAGAACGTCAAGCGCGACGTCCTCATCGACGAAGACGGCTCCGGCTCGATCGACGTCGCCGACGTCGGCGGCAACTTCACGGTGGGCAGCAAGGGCAGCGGCGGAATCGACTACGCGCGCGTGGCAGGCAAGGTGAGGGTGCCGGAGAAGGACTGAACGGCTCAGCCCAGAATCGCGCTCAACATTGCGCCGAGGTCCGCGGCACTCTCGAAAAAGTGTTTCGGGTTCTCGGCGCGCAGTGTTTCCGCGGGAGTCTTTCCCGAGGCCACGGCGATCGTCGTCGCTTCGTAGGGGACGCCGCAGCGGACGTCGTAGATCGAGTCGCCGATGATGACGACGTCGGCGCCGCGGAAGTCGCGGCCGAGGCGTTCGGAGGCGCGCTGCATGGCGATGGGCGGGAGGTCGGTGCGGTCCGCGGAATCGCTGCCGAACGCGCCGAACGCGAAGTAGTCGTTCAACCCCGCGCCGCCGAGCTTCAGACGTGCGCCCGGCTCGATGTTGCCGGTGAGGAGCGCGAGCACGACGTCATCGTGCGTCATCAGCTCCGCGAGCAGTTCGGGGATGCCGGGCATCACCCGCACACGCTCGGGCGTTGCGTTGCGCGCGAGGCCGGCGAGGTAGAGCTCCCACAATCGCGGCAGCTCCGCCTCGACGTCTTCGCGCGAGAGGCCGGCGTCGCGCAAGACCATGTGCGCGATCTGCGGATCGGTGCGCCCGGAGAAGTCGTATCGCGACAGATCGTCCTCGTAGCCGAACACGCGGGCGAGTGCCTCCGCGAACGCGGAGCGCGACGCCCCCCGATCGGTGAGGATCGTGCCGTCGATGTCGAAGAGAACCAGGCGTCGCAAGGCGCGCGACTGTAGCAGAGGCGAGGCGTTGCCCGTTGCCCGTGGCCAGCGCGCGAAGGCGCGCTCCGCACATAGGCCCCGCGCTTTGCGCCGCGCCTTCGCGCGCAACGGGCAACGGGCAACGCTTTTTCAGCACACCGTTTCGATCTCACGGCATCCACCCGCTATCATCCCGCGCCATGTCCGACATCTCTCGCCGCACGTTCGTTGCCGCTGCTGCAGCCGTCACCGGGGCGGCCGCACTCGCTCAGTCGCAGTCCTCGCAATCCTCGAAGGTAGCGAAGCCGCTCCGCATCCTCATCCTCGGCGGCACGGGCTTCATCGGGCCGTACCAGGTGCGCTACGCCGTCGATCGCGGGCACAAGGTCACGGTGTTCAATCGCGGGAAGACGAACCCCAACTCCGTGCCGGCCGGCGTGGAGCGCCTGCAGGGTGATCGCAGCGTCGGGCAGCTCGACTCACTGAAGGGGAGAGAGTGGGATGTCGTCATCGACAATCCCTCGACGCTCCCGCGCTGGGTGCGCGACGCCGCGACGCTGCTGAAAGACTCCGCCAGCCACTACGTGTTCATCTCGACCATCTCCGTCTACAAAGACGAGAGCAAACCCGGGATGGACGAAACGGCGCCGGTCATCGAGCTTCCCGATCCGACGACCGAGCAGATCACCGGCGAGGCCTATGGCGGGCTGAAGGCCCTCGCGGAAAAAGAAGCGGAGAAGGCATTCCCCGACCGCACGACAGTCATTCGTCCCGGCCTCATCGTCGGCGCGGGCGACAACTCCGACCGCTTCACCTACTGGCCCATGCGCATCGCAAAAGGTGGCGAAGTGCTCGCGCCCGGCAATCCGACCGATCCCGTGCAGTTCGTCGACGCGCGCGATCTCGGCGAGTGGACGATCCGCGTCGCGGAGCAGCGCGCGTTCGGGACGTACAACGCGGTCGGACCCGCGCATCGGCTGTCGATTGCCGAGATGCTGTACGGCATCAAGGCCGTGACCACCGCCGGCGCGCAGTTCACGTGGGTGCCGGCGTCGTTCCTCGAGGAACAGAAGGTCGCGCCGTGGTCGGACATGCCCGTGTGGGTTCCGCCCGCGGGCGAGTTTGCCGGATTCGGCTCTATCAACATTCAAAGGGCGCTCGCCGCGGGACTCACGTTCCGTCCCCTCGCCGACACGGCGAAGTCGACGCTCGACTACCATGAGTCGCGCGACGCGGAGCGCAAGGCGAAGTTCCGCGCAGGCATCAAGCCGGAGCGCGAGGCGGAAGTGCTCGCAGCCTGGAAAGCGCAGAAAAAATGAAACGACTCATTCTGATTCTCGCGGTCGCCCTTCCTCTCTTCGCCCAGCCCGCCGTCCTGCCCGAGCGCGCCCGACCCGACGCGGTCAATGCGATGCTGAAGGATCGCCTCGACAACCTCCTCCCCACGCTGATGCGCGAGACCGGCATCGACATGTGGGTGGTGATCAATCGCGAATACGCGGAAGATCCGGTCTACCTCACGCTCGTGCCGGAGCCGGTGTTCGCCGCGCGCCGCACGTCGATGCTGGTCTTCTTCGATCGCCCCCGGGACGGAGACGTCGACAAGGGCGTAGAGCGCCTGACGGTGAACCGCTATCCGATGCGCGGCTATTACGAAGCCGCGTGGGAAGGCGGCGACCTCGACGCGCAGTGGAAACGACTCGCCGAGGTGATCCGCGAGCGCAATCCGAAGAAGATCGGCGTGAACATGAGCCGCACCTGGGCGTTCGGCGACGGCCTCACGCACGGGCTGTACGAGCGCCTGATCGAGGTGCTCGATCCCGCGCTGAAGTCGCGCGTGGTCAGCGCGGAGAATCTGGCCGTGCGCTGGCTCGAACAGCGGACGGCGATGGAGCTGGAGACGTACCCGCACATCGTCGCGCTCGCGCGCGGCGTGATCGCGGAGGCGTTCTCGTCGAAGGTCATCACTCCCGGCGTGACGACGACGGACGACGTCGCCTGGTACATCCGCCAGCGTTACGCGGACCTCGGACTGCCGATCTGGTTCATGCCGTATGTGAACGCGCAGCGCGCGGGCCTCGCGTGCGCCGACACGCAGCCGTTCTGCGGCGAGGACAGCGTGATCCGCCGCGGCGACGTGCTGCACACGGATGTGGGCATCACGTATCTGCGCCTGAACACCGACACCCAGGAGATGGGCTACGTCCTCCGCCTCGGCGAGACCGATGTGCCGGAAGGTCTGAAGAAGGCATTCGCGATCGGCAACCGCTGGCAGGATTTGTTGACCGGCGTGTTCGCAACGGGCCGCAGCGGCAATGAAGTCCTCGCAGCGGCGAAAGCGGCCTCGGAGAAGGAAGGCATTCGCGCGTCGATCTACACGCATCCCCTCGGCTTCTTCGGCCACGCACCCGGACCGACGGTCGGCATGTGGGACAACCAGGGACCGACGCCGGTCTACGGCGACTGGAAGATCCGCGCGAACACGGCGTATGCGATCGAAGGCAACGTGAAGGTCGCGGTGCCGGAGTGGAACGGGCAGCTCGTGCAGATCAAGATGGAGCAGAGCGCGGTGTTCGACGGGAAGAGCGTGCAGTATCTCGCGGGGAGGCAGACCGCGTTTCACGTGGTGAGGTAGTCGCGTAAACTGCGCGCGCCGAATGCGCCGCGCCTCCCTCCTCGTCCTCTTCCTCACCGTCTTCATCGACCTGATCGGGTTCGGGATGGTGATCCCGTTCCTCTCGTTCTACGCGCGCGAGTACGGCGCGAGCGGCGTGGAAGTCGGCGCGGTGGTCGGGATCTACTCGATCATGCAGTTCTTCTTCGCGCCGGTGTGGGGGAGGCTCTCCGATCGCGTGGGACGGCGACCGATCCTGCTCCTCAGTCTCTGCGCAAGCACGACCGGCTATCTCCTCTTCGCGTTCTCGCACAGCCTCACCGTGCTGTTTCTGTCGCGAGTGATCGCGGGAATCGGCGGCGCGAACATCGGTACGGCGCAGGCGTACATCGCCGACTCGACGTCGCCGGAGAACCGGGCGAAGGGGATGGGTCTCATCGGCGCGGCATTCGGGCTCGGGTTCATCCTCGGCCCGCCGCTCAGCGGCATCCTCGCGTCGATCGGCACGAGTCACGGACTGCACGGCAATCTCCTGCCGGGCCTCGTCGCGGGCGGATTGTCGTTCACCGCGTTTCTGGTTGCGCTCAGCGTGCTCGCGGAGTCGAAGCCGGCCAACATCGTGCCGCGCTCCGGCGTGCCTCCGCAGTTCGACCGCCGCCTCTGGCGCGAGATCTTCGGCAATCCGCTGCTCGCGGCGCTGATGGCGGGACTCTTTCTCACGCTGCTCGCGGTGTCGGGGATGGAGATCAGCGTGACGCTGCACGGGCGCGACCGCTTCGATTTCCGTCAGATGGACATGGCCTATCTGTTCCTGTTCATGGGCGTGATCGTCGCGGGCATTCAGGGAGGACTGATCGGCCGCCTGGTCACGCGCCTCGGCGAAAAGCGCGTGATCGTCATCGGTGCAGCGGCGTTCGCGTTCGGCTTCGCGCTCGTGCCGTCGATCTGGCGCGTGCCGCTGCTCTACGGCGTCGCGTTTTTCATCGCCATCGGGCAGGGACTCTGTTATCCCGCTTTGACTTCGCTGGTATCGAAGGTCTCCCCGGAGAATGAACGCGGCAGCATTCTCGGACTGGCGACGTCCGCGGGCTCGCTCGCTCGCTTCCTCGGTCCGCTGTTGTCGGGCGTTCTGTACGACGCTGCTCGCGCGGCAGGAGCGTTCTATGGCGGGGCAGTGCTCATGCTCGGCGCGCTGGTGATCGCAGCCCGCATGAGAACGATCGATGAGCGATGAACGATGAACGATGAACACGGAGCCAAAGTTCATCGTTCATCGCTCATCGTTCATCGCTAGACTTTAGACATGTCAATTTTGAAAGTGTCGCGCCTCGGACATCCCGTGCTGCGCGAGAAGGCGTCGGACGTCGAGGTCAAGGACATCAAGGCCGGCAAGTTCAAGAACCTCATCGACGACATGGTCGAGACGATGCACGCGTACGAGGGCGTCGGCCTCGCCGGCCCGCAGGTGCATCTGCCGCTACGCGTGTTCGTGTTCGAGGTGCAGGAGCGCGTCGCGAAACGCCGCGGGGTGAAGTCCGTTGGCGTCGGCGCGATCTTCAACGCGTCGTACGAGCCGATCGGCACGGATCAGATCACGGACTGGGAAGGCTGCCTCAGCGTCCCGTTCCTCGGCGGCGAGACTCCGCGCTACAAAAAGATCCGCATCCGCGGCATCGACCACGACGGCGACCCGCTCGATCTCGAGGTGGAAGACTTCACCGCACGCATCTTCCAGCACGAGATCGATCACACGGATGGGCATGTGTATCTCGATCGCATGCCGGATCTGAAGACGTTGGGCTATACGATCATTTTGTGAGGGTTGGCGGTTGGCAGTTGGCGGTTGGCGGGAGACCGCCACCCACCCACGTTCTCCCGTCAACCGCCAACCGTCAACCGCCAACCGATGACGACCATGCACTACCGCGAGCGCACGCTCCCCGAGTCTTCGCCCGTCGCGCGCATCTGGATCGCGCGCGGCGAAGCCGGTCCGCGCGAGACGATTCTCCCGGACGGCCGCTATGAGCTGATCTTCAATTTCGGCGATCGCGTGCTGCAGGACGGAGTCGCGCAACCGCTGGCAATGCTCGCCGCCGAAACGCGTCGCGCGGTCTCGATGGAGCCGAGCGGTCGCGTGGACTTCCTCGGCGTGACGCTCCGCGATGGCTGCGCCGCGGCGATTCTGAAAGCACCGTTGCGCGAGATGCGCGATTGCATGCTCGACATTCGCGACGTCGATCGCCGTCTCGATCTGCACGAGCGACTCGCTGAGGCATCAGATGAACAGCGCTTGCATCTGATCCTCGATGCGTTCCGCGACGTGACCGCGAATGCGCTCGCGTGCGCCGCGGCATCCACTATTCGCGCCGCTGGCGGACGCGTTTCGATGACGCGTCTCGCCGCGAAATACGGCGTCACGGTCCGCACTCTCGCACGCGCGTTCGATCGCGCGCTCGGCATCACGCCGAAGACACTCGCGCGCGTCACGCGCCTCGGACGCGCCGCGGCGATGTTGCGCGGCGGCGCGAGCGGCGTGAACGCGGCGCTCGATGCCGGCTACTTCGATCAGGCGCACATGACCAACGAGTTCCGCTCGATGGCCGGCCTGTCGCCGTCGCGTTGGCTCGATCTGCCGACCGGACTCGGTGTCCAGTTTCTCCAAGACCAGCCATCGCGGAACGCGTAACTTCATCGCATGCAAACACTGCTGCTCCTCCTCGCTCTCGCCGCTCAACCGAACCTCGATGATCTTGCATGGATGACCGGGCATTGGACGTCGACGAAAGACGGCGTCGTGATGGAAGAGATCTGGACCGCGCCGCGCGGCGGCGTGATGCTCGGCATGCACCGCGATGCTCGCGAGACGAAGGCATCGTTCGAATTCATACGAATCGCGGCGACTTCCGAGGGGATCGTCTACTTCGCGCAACCGGGTGGCCGTCCGCCGACGCCGTTCACGCTCACGGAGTCGAGCGCGACGCGCGCCGTTTTCGCGAATCCCAAGCACGACTTCCCGAAGCGGATCATTTACTGGCTCGAAGAGGGAAAGTTGTGCGCGCGCGTGGAGGGCGACGGTGAGAGCGCCGAGCAGTGGTGCTGGTCGAAGAGGTGACGCACACTCGGGGGGCCGCCGCCCCGGCGGCCGTACCGCCGGCGCCTCGCCGGCGTGGGCGCCAGCGGAACGGCCGGCGAGGCGCCGCCCCCCCCCCAACTAACTCACGGTCGCGAGGAACGCCGCCGCGGGAGCGGCTCCGACGCGCCGCCCGCGTTGAACGCCGTCACGCGAACGCTTGGGTACTGCGCGATCACGCGCAGCGGTTGATCGGCAGCAACATTCGCGATCCAAAGCAATCCGTTTTCCGTTCTCGCCTCGACGCGATAGAGCTCCGCGGTTGCCGACGGGTCCCACGTGATCTCGAACTTTCCGTCGCCGGTCGGCCGTGCGAGCACATTTCGCGGAGCGGAGGGCGGCGCGGGTAGCGGCTGCATGTCCGTCTCGCGATACACGACTGCCCGCGCACCCTCGGCGGCATCGCCTTCCTGCACGGCGACGAACGATCCGGCGATGCTCGGCGCGACGAAGAGGTCGGGCGGGAGCGTCTCCGTTCCGCGCGACGCGCCGATCACGTTGAGATCGCGATCGAGATGCGTCACGCTGAGGTGCCAGCGCACGCCGAAGTAGCGAAGCGCGACGGCATACGAAGAGCCGTCCCACGTCACGTCGCCCGCGGCGTGCCAGTTGAAGATGCGGCGTGATGTCAGAATCCGCGGCGTGATGTCAGAATCCGCGGCGTCGCGCTCGCGTCGATGGTCGTCGCGGTCGTT
>Ga0075431_100008399_pt1 | contig 10336 bp, 10 predicted proteins | sample RhiMetdeltSRZDD5_FD_75297 | JGI IMG/M metagenome (GOLD analysis project Ga0075431, IMG submission 75297) | Populus rhizosphere microbial communities from Tennessee, USA - Rhizosphere MetaG P. deltoides SRZDD5 | ecosystem: Host-associated > Plants > Roots > Rhizosphere > Soil | place: USA...
TCGCCGCTCACGTAGAACACGTCGCCGGCGATCAGCTGAGGCTCGCGGGTGACCACCGCGGTCGCGCCGGCCTTCGTCAGCTGTTCGGGATCGGGCACGCGCTCCTGAGAGAAGATCGTGCCGTCGGGCCGCTTGGTTCCGCGCTGTCCGAACATGCCAGGGTGAAGGAAGCAGTCCACCCGGCGGCCGCGCGCGGCGGTCGCCTCCACCGCCGTCAGCAGCCCACCCGCGTGATCCCAGTGCCCGTGTGACAGCACGACCGCCTCGACGAGGCCGAAGTTGATCCCGAGGATCGCGGCGTTCCGCAACAGCGTGGCGCCTTCGGGCCCGGCATCGAACAGCACCGTGTGCGCCTCGTCACCGACGTGGGCCGTGATGAGGAGCGACAGACCGTGATGCGCGCAGCAGATCGCCGACCCCGACACCGTCGGCAATCGCCCCGCTGCGTGGAGCCCTGTCCACTCGGGAACGACGTACTTCGGCGTGGTGGAGAGACTGTCCGTCGCGTTGTCGATGACGACGAGCACGTCGAGCCGATCCACCGCGCGGAGGTCGGGCGTGCTCACGCGTCGGGCACCCGGGACGGCGCGGGCCAGTCCTTGCGCAGGAGCAGCTCCTCGATGCGGTAGGCGTGATGGAAGTCGTGGAGCGCGAGGTGCCGGAACATCGTGAAGATCGAGTACGAGTTGTACTCGTCGTGCAGCGCGGTTCTCGCCCACTCGTCGGGCCCGAGCTTGCGCAGGCGCTCCACGATCTGCGCGCGATCGTGCGCGAAGCGGCGCAGCGCGTCCTCGAGGTCCAGCGCGAGGAGTGCGTCGTCGGGATCGTCGCGCCCCGGATCGTACGACCTGATCTCGGGATTCTCGGTCCCCAGCATCAGCTCGAGGCGCCGGACGAAGAGCGGGTGCACCTCGGCGAGGTGACAGGCGTTCTCGTGGATCGACCACTCGCCAGGCGCGGGCCGCCGCTTGAGAATGACGGGATCGGCCTGCCGCACCAGGGGGACGACGAGCGCCGGCGCGCGCTCCAGCGCCGCGATGAGGGCATCCGTCGATGTCGGCATGGCGTCGATTCTACCGGGAAAATCGTGTTCCACCCTTTCGGCCGCGCCGCCCGTACACCTCTGCGACAGGGAGGGGCGATGACGTTGCCGGCGGCGTTCAACCGTCTCGCGTGGTCCAATCTGGCGGCCCAGTCCGCCGAGCAGGTGGGGCTGGCGGCGGCGCCGATCATCGCCGTGCTCGCGTTCGGAGCGGGGGCGGGTGCGACGGGGCTGCTGCAGGCCGCGCAGACGCTGCCGTTCGTTCTGTTCGCCATTCCCGCCGGCGTCCTCGCGGATCGAACGTCGCGCCGGCGCGTGATGACTGCCGCCGAGGCGGTGCGTGCGCTCTCGCTCGTGGGGATTCTCATGCTCGCGCAGCTCGAGCTCCTCACGCTGCCGCTGCTGGCCGTGCTGGGGTTCCTCGGCGCCTGCGGCACCGTGGCCTACAGCGTGGCCGCGCCCGCGCTGGTGCCCATGCTGGTGCCGTCCGCCGCGCTCGCGATGGCCAACGGACGCCTGGAGCTGGCGCGGACGATTGCCTTCGCGGGCGGACCGGCGCTCGCGGGTGTGCTCGTCGCCTGGATGGGCGGAGCGCCGGCCTTCGCGGTCGCGGCGGCGCTCTCGACGTGCGCGGTGTTCCTGCTGGCAGGTCTGCACGAGCCGGCGCGCCCCGCGGCGCGCGCTCGCGATGCCGTGCGGGAGATTCGCGACGGCGCCGGGTTCGTCTTCCGGCATCGGCTGCTCCTGCCCGTCTACGTCACGCAAGTCGTGTTCAACACCGCGTTCTTCATCCTGCAGGCCGTGTACGTTCCCTATGCCGTCCAGCGACTCGGTCTGTCCGCCTCCGCGGTGGGCGCAACGCTCGCGGCCTATGGCGTCGGCATGATCGTGGGGGCGCTTCTGACGCCGCGGATCATTCGCGCGCTGCCGTTCGGATGGGTGATCGCGCTCGGTCCCGTCGCCGGCTTCGCCGCCGCGCTCGTGATGACGGCCACGATCTGGGCGCCGTCCGCGCTGCTCGCCGGGCTGAGCTTCTTCCTGATCGGCGCGGGCCCGATCGTGTGGGTGATCAGCACCGCCACGCTTCGCCAGACGGTCACGCCGCCGGCGCTGCTCGGCCGCGTGTCGGCGATCAACATCACCGGCTACGGCGCCCGCCCTCTCGGCGCACTGATCGGGGCCGCGGTCGGCGGACTCTACGGCGCTGAAACCTGCTTGCTCGTCGCTGCACTGGGATTTCTGGTCCAGGCCGTCGTGATCATCGCATCCCCGGTACGCCGACTCGCGCAGCAGCCGGAGATGGTCGCCTAGGTGACCTTCTTCGCCGCCTTTGCGAGCTGCGCGATCTTGTCCGCGAAGTTGACCTGACTGTCGTCCTGGGGCACGTAGCCGATCTTCTGACGCGCGCCGGCGAGACTCCAGAACCGGTGCGTGTTGCCGCTGATCCCGTAAACGATCAGGAACGGGATGCCGTGCTCGTCGGCGATGTCCTCGGCCTCCACCATGCGGATGGCCTGCTGCACCTGATCGCGACGCGACAGGTAGGCGCCGAGCGCGCGATGCATGGTCTTGATGTCACCGGGCTCGACGCGATCGATGTCGTCCTCGCGCGGGGCGCCGATCCGCCACTGCGCGACCTCGAGCTTGCGGTCGCCGACGGTGCCGGTGGCGAAGACGAACCCGAGCAGCTCATAGGCCGCCTTCGCCCATCCGTACCAGTTGTCGGAGCGATGCGGCATCTCCGGGGTGACCATGTCGAGCCGCTCCGCCCACACCAGACGCTCGTAGTAGTCCGCGGCGTGGTTCGAGCTGCACACGACGACGCGGCGAACACCCTCCTCGAGGGCGGTCCGGTAGACGTTGTAGGCGAGCGCGACGTTCTCGTGCTCCGCCCAGAACTTCGCGTCGCCGGTGTCGGTCCAGGGGCCGTCGCCGGCGGGCCGGACGAAGCCGCAGTGGATCACGGCATCGGCGCCGCGGAAGAGGTGCCGATATTTATCGCGATTCCGTTCAGTGAGGTCCATGACCGTGATGCCGGGGACGGGCGCGCCATCGCGCGTCGTCGCGCGCACGTCGATCGGCACGAGGTCCCACCGCTCGCCGAGCTCGCGGAACATCCGTTGCGCGACATAGCCCGAGGCTCCGGTCAGCACCACTCGCCGCTTGGCCATCATGGTCTCCTTGATTCGGTTAGAGCTCTCGAAGCGCGACCGCCACGCGGGCGCGCGATGCGCGAACGGCGGGCGGAACACCGCCGACGATTCCCATCGCGAGTGCGAAGCCCAGACCCCACGCCATCAGGACGGGCGTGACACGGAACGCGAACGCGAGATGCGAGAACGTCTGCCAGTTCATGGTGCCCGTCGTCAGCCCGTTCAGAGGCAGCACCACCGCGCAGCCGAGCAGGCCGCCGATGAGCGCGATGCACATCGATTCGATCACGAAGGAGACCACGACGCTGCCGGCGCCGAAGCCGATGGCGCGCATGGTGGCGATCTCGCGCGCGCGCTCGGCCACCGCGGCGTACATCGTGTTGAGGGCGCCGAAGACGGCGCCGATGCCCATCACGACCGCCACGATGCTGCCGATGACCGTGATCAGCGTCGTGAGCTGACGCGACTGCTTCGTGTAGTAGTCGACTTCGCGATCGACCTGGATCGTGAGGCGCGGGTCGGCGGTGAGCGCGTCCTTGAATGAGGCCAGCGCCTCGGGCACGGTGAGCCGCACCGTGACCGACTGGAAGAGGTGCGCGGGCCGCTGGAACACCTGCTTCACGACGGCGGCGTCGCACCACAGCTCGGAATCGAACGACGTGCCACCGGCGTCGAAGACGCCCACCACGGTCCACGCCCCGCCGCCGAAGCGCACGGTGCTTCCGAGATCGAGACCGGCGTAGGCGGCTTCGACGTTCTTGCCGACGACCAGCTCCGACAGCCCCGGCCGGAACATGCGCCCCGCGACGACCTTCACGGTGGGCCGCACCTCGAGGACCTTCGGTGAGACGCCGCGCACCAGCGCGTTGCCATCCGTGCCGCGGCCCTTCAGGGGGAAGGCGGCGACCACGACGACTTCCGGGCTCACCAGCGGTCCGACGCCCGCAGCACGGTCGACCCCCGGCGCGTCCTCGATGATGCGGATCTGATCGACGGTGACACCGCTGTCCATCTCGCCGGTCGCCCCCGCCCGCCGGACAATCGCGTTGCGCGTCGATCCGGACTCGACCAGCGTGGCCTCGAAGCCGCGGGCGAGCGAGAGCATGGCGATGAACACGCTGACGGTGCCCGCGATGCCGAGGACCGCCACCACCGTCGAGATCCAGCGCGCGCGCAGCGATCGCAGGTTGTAGACGACGGGGATCGCCATCTCAGACCCGGCGCAAGGCGTCGACCACGCGCAGACGGGCGGCGGAGAGCGCGGGAAGGAATCCCGCCACGAGCCCGACGCCGAGGGCGAGCGCGAGCCCGACCACGACCGCATCGTCCGAGAGCTGGAAGAAGGGCAGGAGGCCGCCCGTGGGATCCCCACGCAGGGTGAGGAGCTTGGCGAGCGCCAGGCCCAGGCCGCCGCCGACCGCGGCCACGATCATCGTCTCCGCGATGACCATCGCCAGCACGAACGTGTCGGAGAAGCCGACCGCCTTCAGCACGGCGAGCTCGCGCGTGCGCTCGCGGACCGCGATGGCCATGGTGTTGCCGGTCACGAGGAGCAGCGTGAAGAACACCACGCTGCCGATGGTCATCATCAACAGCTGGATGTTCCCCATCTGCTTCAGGAACGACGCGGCGAAGGCCTTCTCGGTGTCCGTCTTCGTCTCGAACGGCGAGTTCGCGAACTGCTCGTCGATCGCCTTGGCGATGGTGGTGGCGTCATCGGGATTCGCGATGCGCACCGTGTACCAGCCGACCAGACCCTTGCGGAACTGGGTCCGCTCGTCGAGATAGTCCCAGCGGAACCAGAACTGGTTGACGTCGTCGTGCGGCCGCTCCCCGCGATAGATCGCGCGCAGGTTGAACTCCCACATCCCCGGGAAGATCGTGCCGCGGATGGGGATGCGATCGCCGACCTTCCACTTGAACTTCTCCGCGAGCGCCTCGCCGGCGATCGCCCCCTCCTTGTCGGCGAGGAAGGCCCGCCACTGGTCGTCGGGCACCAGGAACTCGGGGAACATCTTCGGGTACATCTCCCGGTCGATCGCGAACTGCGGGAAGAAGTTCCGCTCGTCCTGGTACACGCCGCCGAACCAGTTGGCGAACGTGGCCAGCGTCACGCCGGGAATGCGGAGGAGCCGGTCGCGGTAGGCGAGCGGCAGCGGCTGGATGATCGACACGCGATTCACCACGACCAGCCGGTCGGCGCCCGCCACCTCGACGCCCTGGGAGAACGCGGCGTGCAGCACGTTCAGGAGGCCGAAGAGGAACAGCGCCACCGCGAACGAGCCCACCGTCAGCGCCGTGCGAGTCTTCTTCCGGAACAGGTTGCGCAGGATGAGGTGCCGGTACTTCATTCCTCGACGAGCGCGCCCTTCTCCAGATGCCGCACGATCCCCGCGCGCTGCGCGGCCAGCGGGTCGTGGGTGACCATGAGCACGGTCTTTCCGTCCTCGCGGGAGAGGCGGTCGAGCAGCTCCAGCACCTCGTCGGCGCTCTTGCGGTCGAGGTCGCCGGTGGGCTCGTCGCACAGGAGGAACGTGGGATCGGCCACGATCGCGCGCGCGATGCCGACGCGCTGCTCCTGACCGCCCGACAGCTGTCGCGGGTAGTGATGGAGGCGATCGCCGAGGCCGACCACGCCGAGCGCGGCCTCGACGTGGCGGCGCCGCTCGGCCCTCGAGAGCCGCGTCAGCAAGAGCGGCAGCTCGACGTTCTGGAAGGCGGTGAGCACCGGGATCAGGTTGTACATCTGGAAGACGAAGCCCACGTGACGCGCGCGCCACGCGGTGAGGCGGCCGCCCGACATGCTCGTGATCTCGTCGCCGGCCACCGTGATGCTGCCCTCGCTCGGAAGGTCGAGGCCGCCGAGGAGGTTCAGGAGCGTGGTCTTGCCGGAGCCGCTCGGCCCCATGAACGCCACGAACTCGCCGGCGTCGACGTCGAGGTTCAGGTCGCGCAGCACGTGGACTTCCTCGCTCCCGCGCTGGTACGTCTTGCCGAGGCCGCGCACCTGGATCAAGCTCATTTCTTCACCGCCACGCGCTGGCCGTCGCGGAGCTCCTTGGCACCGCCCACCACGACCTGCTCGCCGTCCGCGAGGCCGGCCGTGATCTCCTGATCCGTCGCGCGCGCCTCGCCGAGTCCGACCGCGCGGCGCTCGATGCGTCCGTCGCGATAGACGAAGACGATGGGCTTGCCGCCGTCGTCCCGGATCGCCGTCTTCGGAATCAGCACGCGGCTGGCGGCGGCCGCTTTCGTCGGCGCGTCGCCGAGGAACGTGACCTTCACGCCCATGTCGGGAAGGATCCGCGGGTCGAGCTTCTCGAAGGTGGCGCGCACTTTCACGGTCGCCTTCTGGCGATCGGCGGTCGGGATCACGGTGCGCACCTTCGCGGGGATGCGCCAGTCGGGATACGCGTCGAGCACGGCGGTGAGCGGCTGCCCTTCCCGCACGCGGGCGATGTACGACTCGTTCACGTCGACCTCGATCTCGAGCGAGCTCATGTCGACGAGGGTGGCGATGCCGGTGCGCGTGAAGCCGCCGCCGGCGGAGATCGGCGAGACCATCTCGCCGCGCTGGGCATCCTTGGACACCACGATGCCGTCGAAGGGGGCGCGCACGATGCAGTTGTCGATGTCCTGCTGCGCCATCTTGATCTTCGCGTCCGAGGCGACGACCTGCTCCCGCACGAGGGCGATCCGCGCCCTGAAGCTGTCCACGGTCGTGCGCGCGGTGTCGACTTGCTGCTCGGCGATGAGCCCGCGCTTGAACAGCTCGTCCTGGCGCTTGAGCTCGCGCTCGGCGTTCCCGAGGTTGACGCGCAGGTCGCCGAGCGTCGCCGCCATGGCGTCGCGGTCGGCGACGGCCGCCGCGAGCCGCACCTTGGCATCGGAGTCGTCGAGTCGCGCCAGGACCTGTCCCGCCTCCACGCGCATGCCTTCATCCGCGAGCATCTCGTTCACCCGCGCGGTGATCTTGGCGGCCACCGTGGCGCGCCGGCGCGGCGTGACGTAACCGCTCGCGTTCAGCAGCGCCTGCCGCTCGCCCTTGTCGGCGCGGACGACCGCCGTTTGCACCTCGGGCGTTCGCTCGCGCAGGTACGCGTAGGCGGCGCCGGCGAGCAGGACGACGGCGATCGCGATGGCGATGAGCGCACGCCCTCGACCGCGCCGCGGTCCACGCCGGGCGCGCTCGTCGATCCTCAGGGCCGACAGGTCGGGGCGATCGGGCATGTCGGCGGCGCCCCTACGGGCGGGAGAGAGGCTCCCCGCATTCCGCCAGTGACGGGCGCTCGGCGACCGCGCCGCCTTCCGACGGCGGTGGCGGCACGGCGTAGCGCGGACTCGCCGCGGCGGTCGACACCGCCGCGAAGAGCTGGGGAATACCTTCGGTGTTCGCGAGCCCGACCATCCACTTCGGAAGCGAGCCGGCCGGATCGGTGAAGACGCAGTAGCGCACGTCGGTCGTGCGCTCGGCGTTCGCGACCGGCCGCAGGTCCCAGTAGCCGTTGTTGACCGAGACCCTCACGGCGTCGGACTTCGCGCCGGGAGGAAGACCCTCCTCGAGGTGCCAGACGAAGGCCCACCCCGGTCGCTCGGCGTCGCGGTAGGCGCGCTCGGTGATGCGGATCACGTAGTGACGGTCCTGCACGAACGGCAACCCGAACGAGAGCCGCTGATAGTTGAGAACGTCTCCGGACGCCTCCCGGCTCACCACGCGGCTCTCCTTCACGTACGGCATGAACGCCGGGTAACGCTCGAGATCGGCGATCACCGCGCGCACGACGTGCGGCGGCGCCTCGATGATGCCCTGCGCGTTGACCTGTTTCACGTCGCGACCGGGGATCGCACGCGTCTCGACTTTCACCGATGGCGCGGGGGCCGGCGTCTGGCCCCACGCGGGGTGGCTCAGCAGAAGCGTGACCGCGACGATGGCCGGGATCCATCGCATGGACGTAGCATCGCACGGGACGGCGGCGGGTCAGCGCCGCAGGAGCAGCGTGATCCCGCTGGCGAGCAGGATCACGCTGACCAGCCGCACGAAGTCTCGTTGCGTGAGCCCGACGTGGAGACGGCCGCCGATGTAGATGCCGATGGCCATGACCGGCAAGCCGACGACGAACCACTGCAGCATCTGCCACCCGAAGAGACCGGCGAACGCGTACGCCGCGATGCGGAGCCCCCCGTCGATGAGGAAGTTCGCCGAGAAGGTGGCGCGAAAAGCGGCCTTGTCGAGACCCCGCACGGTGAAGTAGATCGCGTAAAACGGCCCGCCGGTACCGAAGAGCGTGCCGACGAGCCCGCCGAAGAGGCCGCAGACGATCGCGGCGAGGCGCGAGTTCGGGAACGGCGGGGTCGGCAGCAGCCGGTAAATCGCGTAGACGACGACGAACGCGCCGAGCGAGCGGCTCAACACCGCGGTGGGTGCGGTGCGCAGGAACACGATGCCGAGCACGACGCCGACGAGCGAGAACGGCAGCAGCGTGAGGATCTCGCGCCACGCGACCCGCCCGACGTTGTGGACGCTCTGGGCCGCGGAGCCCACGTAGTCGAGCGACGCGAGGACGGGGACCACCGCGGGCACCGGCGCCACGATCGAGAGCAGCGGCACCGCGATGAGTCCGGAGCCGAAGCCCGCGAGCCCGCGCACGACGTAAGCGAGGAGGACGACGATCGTCGCGTAGGCGACGAGGCTGGGGTCGGTCACCGGCCTTCGAGCTGGAGCGTGCCCTCCTCCCGGTTCCAGAACCGGAGCATGTGACGGCGACGGCCTTCGCCGTGATCGACGAAGCCCGTCCGGCTATGCGCGAAGCGGCGGTTGTTCAGATACTGGAGCTGCCCCTTCTCGATGCGGAACTCCACCCACTGATCGTTCGCCTCGAGAATGTCCCGCAGCGCGGCGAGCGCCGCCGTGCCGGCGTCGTCGAGAGGCTGACCCGCGAGGCTCTGCCCCTTGATCACGTAGTCCTCGTAGTAGCGCGCCGTGAGCCCGTCGCTCCCGTGGGCGAAGACAGGGTGCGCGCTGACGCGGGCGTCGTCCGGGTCGTGCTCCGCCTGCCGATCCCACCAGAACGGCTCGTACAGGCGCGCCAGCAGGGCCGGATCGCGATCGCGCAGCCGCTCGTGCGCGGTGACCAGGCTCACGAAGCGGCTCAGGCCGCCTTCCTCGGCGGACTCGAGGCAGAAGAGACCCACGAGCGCCGGCGGATGCGAGAGCCAGCCCCCATCGGTGTGGAACGGCTGGGGGAGGTTCGTGATCGATCGGCGGACGCCGTAGCCGAGCGGCTGGCCCGAGTCCTTCACGTCGTAGACGCGCGTCCCGTCCCACTTCTGGGCCACGACGGGCCCGAGGAACGTCGCCAGGAGCCACCCCAGCGCGCGATTCTGCTCCTCCGTGTATCGCTCGACCGGGAAGCGATCGAGCACCACGAGCCCCTCACCGTGCGCCAGCTTGTCGCGCACGAACTCCATGAGCGCCCGACAGGCGGGAAGCTCGAACTCCTCCGGCGAGAGACGCGGCCGCGGCTCGCCGGCGCTCTGCGCGAGCGCGTCGTCGAGCTCCACGAGGCAGGGCTCGGGAACGCGGACCAGCCAGTTCCGCGGAGTGAGGCTGGCCTTCGTCCACGTCTGTCGCTTCTCGATATCGTGGGGCGGCGTGACCGGCATCGGAAGGGAACGATAGCACACGGCCCCGGTCTTCGGCAGCCACGTGAGACACTACGCAAGGACAGGTCTCGAGGAGGAGAAAACGACATGGCCACGCACTCGAAAACGCATCATGCCGTCATGCGCAAGCGACGTCTGGCTCGTCGACGCCGCGAAGCCGAGCTGAAGAAGGCGCGGGCGGCCGCACCGCCCAAAGCGTAGCGGCAGGGCGGACTACTGCGCGAGAAACCCGCCGTCGACGGCGAGCACGTGCCCGGTCACCAGGGCCGAGGCCGCCGTTGACAGGAAAAGCACGGCGCCGACGATGTCCTCGGGCTCGCCGATCCGACCCATCGGCGTCATCGCTTCGATGCGGCGGACGAGCTCCGGCGACTCGGTGATGCCGCGGGTCAACGCCGTGCGGATCCAGGTCGGGGCGATCGCGTTGACGCGGATCCCCTGCTTCGCCCACTCGACCGCGAGCGCGCGCGTCATGTTG
>Ga0075431_100008405_pt1 | contig 10333 bp, 6 predicted proteins | sample RhiMetdeltSRZDD5_FD_75297 | JGI IMG/M metagenome (GOLD analysis project Ga0075431, IMG submission 75297) | Populus rhizosphere microbial communities from Tennessee, USA - Rhizosphere MetaG P. deltoides SRZDD5 | ecosystem: Host-associated > Plants > Roots > Rhizosphere > Soil | place: USA...
AGCGTCCGTGGGGCATGCCGGCGACAGCCGGCGCGCGCGCATCTGCGGCCCACGTCCTATCGGTCCTTGGCTGCCATGTGCTGCCTGGGCGCCGGGGCGGTCCATCTGCTGGTGGCGCCGGAGCACTTTCAGGAGTGGTGGGGCTACGGCTGCTTCTTCCTGGCGCTAGCTATCTTCCAGACGCTCTACGGCCTCGGCCTCGCCGCGCCCGCTGGGCCGTTGGCGAGGCGGGAAGCCTACCTGCTGGTCGGCATCACGGCCAACCTCCTGGTACTGGGGTTCTATGCGGTCACCCGCACCCGGGGCATCCCGCTCTTCGGCCCCCATGCCGGGGAGCTGGAGCCCCTGGGCGGCCCCGATATCCTGGCGGCCGTCCTGGAAACCGGCACCCTGGCGCTCCTCACCCGGGATCTGCGACGGGTGGCGAGGCCAGGGCGGACCATGGCCAGGCTGCTGCAATGCGTGGGGCCAGCAGTCGCGGCTAGCCTGGCTCTTGCAGTGTGCGTCAGCCCGGCGGGAGCCGGGGAGCACGATAGTGCGACGGGCGGCCCCGCGAGGCATAAGGCCCAGGGCCTGCCCTTGGCAGCTGGTTCTGGGCGGGAGAGCGTGACGCCAGGTGGGCGGTGCCCGCCTGGCGCGCCGGTACGGGAGTACCGGATAGCTGCCATCAACGTGGAGATCACTCTAAACCGCTTCCTGGACTACGATCCCAAGGGGCGGATGTACGTGCTCGAGGAGGAGCTGGAAAGGGTACGCCAGGAGGAGGCTCGCAACCGGGAGGCCAGGGCTGGCAAGGGCGACCTGGCCATTTCCCACGGACTCCAACGCGACGCCATCCAGCCCCTAAGCATCAGAGTGAACCAAGGGGAATGCCTCCGGGTGGCTCTCCGCAACGCCCTGGACAACGCCGAGCCCGCCAGCTTCCACCTGCATGGCTCGGCCCTGTCTGTGGCCACCACAGGCGCGCCTGCGCTGGCCGTAAACCCTGATGCTACGGCCGCCCCCGGCACTGCTGTTACCTACGAGTGGTGGGTCTCCGACACCGAGCCCGAGGGCACCCACTACTTCCACAGCCACGGCAACACACGACTCCAGACCGCCCACGGCCTCTTCGGGGCGGTCATCGTGGAGCCCAGGGACTCCCGCCACCTGAACCCAGTCACGGGGGAGCCCCTGGCGAGCGGGTGGGCGGCCATCATCCAGGCCCCGCACGGCCCCGCCTTCCGGGAGTTCGCCCTCTACTACCATGAGGTGGGGAACGAGCGCTACCGGCACCTGGACCGGCAGGGCTCTCTCGTGGTCCAGGTGGATCCCTATACTTCTGCCTACCGCCCTGGCGACCGGGCGATGAACTACCGGAGCGAGCCGTTCATGAACCGCCTCGCCTTGCAGCAGCAGACCGTCGGCCGCTTCGACAAATCCGCCTCTTACAGCTCCTACGTGTTCGGCGACCCGGCCACGCCCATCGCCCGCAGCTACTTGGGCGACCCGGTGAAGCAGCGGGTAGTCCACGGCGGCTCCGAGGTCTTTCACGTGCATCACGTCCACGGCGGGTCTATTCGCTGGCGGCGCCAGCCCGGTGCGGAGCCCACGGGCTTCGACCGCGGGCTGGACAAGCATCCGCCGTTGCTACCCCAGGCCACCGACCGCACCGACTCCCAGGCTATCGGGCCCTCCGAGACCTATGACGTGGAGCACGAGTGCGGCAGCGGCGGCTGCCAGCAGGGCGCGGGCGATTACATGGTGCACTGCCACGTGGCGCACCACTACCTGGCGGGGATGTGGACGATCTGGCGGGTCTACAACACGAAGCAGGACGCCGCCTCGCGCTCCCTGGACGGCCTGCCGCCCCTGGCCGAGCTGCCGGACCGGGTTGGCCAGATGCACACGGCCGTGACCTCTCGAGAGCTGGCGGGCCGCACCGTGGACTGGAAGGGGAAAGCCTTCCAGATCACCCGGGAAAACCTGGGAGCATGGGTGGAGCGGCAGTTGCCGCCTCGGGGAGTCCCTCGCGGCTACGACGCCTCGGTGCTGGACTGGGTCAGGGAGGGTGACCTCTACCTGAATGAGCCGGAGACTGAGCAGTCCTGGCCCGGCTACCACTCGGCCACGCCCAACGCCCGGCTACCCCTCTACTTCGACCCGCAGACTGGCAAGCTGGCCTATCCTTTCCTGCGGCCCCACCTGGCCAAACGCCCGCCTTTTGCACCGAATCACGGGCCAGCCCCCTTCCTGGAGCCCATACAGAGGGGCACGGCCCTCCCAGCGCCCGGAGCGAACGGTCCCTGGAGTCTGTGCCCCGAAGGCACCAAGCGGAGAGAGTTCACGATCCACGCCATCACTTTGCCGGTGCCCCTCAACCAGAAGGTCCGCCTCCTGGACCCCAGTGGGCAACTCTTCATCCTCAAGGACGAGGAGGAGGTAGTCCGGGCGAACAACGCCCGCAAGGTGCCCCTGGCGATCCGGGCCAATGCCGGCGAGGACTGCGTGGACATCCTGTTCAAGAGCGCGCTACCCGACAGTCGGGAGAACGCCTTCTTTAGCAAGGTCAATATCCACATCCACTTCGCCCAGTTTGACATCCAGGGGAGCGACGGTGTGACCACGGGCTTCAACTACGAGCAATCTATACGCCCCTTCGCGACGGAGGGGGAAACCCTGGCGGTTCCGGCCACTGCGGGCACTACCGGGGTGCGCGTGGGGAGTGGGAAGCGGTTCCAGGCCGGTGTCTTAGTGGGGGTGGGGATGGACCAGGACAGGACCTTCGAAGTCAAGCGGGTGCTGGAGGTGGGCGAAGACTTTCTGGTCTTCGACGAGCCTCTGCGTTATCCTCACGCGGTCGGCGAGGTGGTGAGCACGGAGTTCGTCCGCTACCGCTACTATCCCGACGTCCAGTTCGGCACCGCCTACTTCCACGACCATGTGGACGCCCTCACATCATGGAAGCACGGGCTGTTCGGTGCCCTCATCGCGGAGCCGCCAGGCTCGACATACCATGACCCGCGTACGGGCGTCGAGCTCCGGAGTGGACCGGTGGCTGACATCCACACAGAGTCCGTGGTTTCGGCTGACGTCACCGGCAGCTTCCGGGAGCTGGTGCTGTTCATCCAGGATGACAACATCATTACCCGGCTGGGCAACTCTAGCGGCAGCTCCTACAACCTGCGAGTGGAGCCCATAGGAGTTCGAGGGCGTGCGCCTCCCGAACCTTTCAGTAGCGCACTCTACGGCGATCCAGAGACGCCGATGCTAGAGGCTCAGGTGGGAGACCCGGTCGTCGTGCGCACGCTAGTGGCGGGGACCAACGACGTCCACACGTGGCATGTGGACGGCCACTGGTTTCGGCGCGAGCCTTATAGCCGCACCTCGCCACCCGTCAACACCGTCCACCTGGGGATCTCCGAGCGCTTCGACCTGGTGATCCCCAGGGCCGGCGGTCCCCAGGGCCGGCCGGGCGACTATCCCTACCACAGCGGTCGCATCTTCAAGCTGCGGGAAGGGAGCTGGGGTCTGCTGCGGGTCCACCCACCCGGCACCGCAGGCGCTGTGCGGCCCCTGCCCGGGCGCGAGGCGACTCCAGCCCCGGCAGGTGGGCTCTGCCCCCAGGAAGCGGTCCGGAAGGATCTCGCCGCCGTAGCTGTCTACCTCCCACTCCCCATGCTGGGAGGCTCCCGAGGGGTGGCCTACGTTCTGGAGCAGGACCGGGCTGCCGTGCTCGTGGGTGGCCGGCCCCCGGAGCCGCTGGTACTCCATGTGAACGTGGGGGACTGCCTGGAGGTCCGCCTACGGAACGAGACCGACGCTCCCGTGTCCCTCCACGCCGACCTGCTGGCCTATGACCCAGCCGAGGCCGGGCCCGTCCTGCCTGACGCGGTCAGGGGGTACACGTTCTTTGCCCACCCTGACGTGGGCGAGACGGCGGCGCTGCTGCGGGATGCTGGGAACATGCTGGAGAGCCCTCGCCTGGGGCTCTACGGGGCAGTCATCGTGGGGGCTCCTGACACCCGCTACTCCCATCCCACCACGGGGGAGGAGCTGGGAGGGGGAGCAAACTGGGCCGTAGATGCGCATCCGGTCTCTGGTCCGTCTTACCGCGACTTCGCCCTCTTCCTCCAGGATGAAGACGAAGTAATCGGCACTGCCCAGATGCCCTACCACGAGCAGGTCCATGGGCTGGTGGGGCTGAATTATGGGAAGGAGCCCCTGGCGCGGCGGCTAGTCGCCAACAAGGATACCGCCAAGCTCTTTCGCAGTGCCGTCCACGGCGACCCGGCGGCGCCGCTGCTCGAGGCCTTCGCGGGCGACCGGGTCCGGCTCCACCTCTTTGTCCCCTTTAGCGAGCAAGCGCACGTCTTCAGCCTGGAGGGGCACCGCTGGCCGTTGGAGCCTGGCCGTCGGGGCACAGATATGCGCAGCTCGCTGCAGCTGGGCGGCTTGGCCGCCACGACCCTGCATCTGGCCGATGGCGCCGGGAGTGCAACCCAGGCCCCAGGCGACTACGTCTATGGCGACCACCGCGAGCCGTACCGGGATGCCGGGCTGTGGGGGCTCTTCCGGGTCCATAGCCCCGGCGCCCCAGAGAGCCGGCTGCAGCGCCTGGAGCGGCCGTGAACAGCGGTCTGATCAGTGCCGAGCTGGGATGCTCCGGCTCTTCAGCTCTGGCGCGTGTGGAGAAGGTATGATGAAGCAGCTCCTGATCCTGGCTCTGGTTGTGCTGAGGTTCCTTGGCCCTGCTGCTGTAGCCTGGTGTGAGGGGGGAGTGGCGACTGCGCCTGGGCTCGCGCCACAGCCCGGCGGGGGCTTCCAGCCTATGATCATGACGTCGGAACTGGTGGTTGGGCAAAACCGTCTGGCCTTTGGGCTCCTGAAGGAGCACCAGCTCCTCGAGGAGGCCGATGTCGTGGTGCGGGTCTACGAACTCCAGCACCAGCAAGCCCAGTTGAAGGCCCAGATACAGGTGCCCTATGCCAGGCTGGAGGTCGTCGAGCAGGACAAGCGCGTGCACGTCCATCCGGACGGGACACGGCACGTGCACAACGAGGCGACCGACGTGCGGGGTCTCTACATCACGCAGGTGACCTTTGAGCGGCCTGGCCCCTGGAGCCTTGAGGTGCTTGCCAGGCTGGGAGACGGGTCGGTTGAGGTGGCGCGCTTCACCATCAACGTCCGCGCGGCACCCAGCACCCCGGCGCCAGGCACCCCCGCGCCACGTAGTCACAACCTGATCGCCAGTGATGTACCGGACTTGCGCCAGATCGATACGAGTGATCCCCCGGATCCGCGGCTGCATCAGGTCCGCATCGCGGATGCCATCGCGCAGGGCAAGCCGCAGGTCATCGTGTTCGCCACGCCGAAGTTCTGCACCAGTCGGGTCTGTGGACCAGTGGTGGATATCGTGCGGACGCTCCTCCCAGTGTATAGCGATCGGGTCGTCTTTACGCACCAGGAGATCTGGCGGGACGCCGCGGCACATGAGTTCTTCCCCACGATAGCGGAGTGGGGCCTGCAGACCGAGCCGTGGATCTTCGTCGTGGATGGGAAGGGGATGGTGCGGGCCAAATTCGAAGGGCTGACGACGGCGCGTGAGATTGAGGTAGCGCTGCAGCAGATCCTCGAATAGCAGGAGGCGAGCCCCCTACCATTGCCGCTGTCAGGTCAAGTTGGGAGAAAGGCTCATGCGCTTCGGTATTTTCGATCACGTCGAGCGAAGAAACGATGTCGGACAGGCCCAGCAGTACGAGGAGCGGTTGCAGTTTGCCGCCACTGCGGATGCTGCTGGTTTCTACTGCTACCATGTTGCCGAGCACCACCATTCGCCTTTGTGTTTGGCGCCCAACCAGGCCGTCTATCTTGCGGCCGTGGCCCAGAGGACGCAGCGCCTGCGCCTGTCGACGCTCGTCTATGTGCTGCCGCTGCATAATCCCATCCGGCTCATCGAAGAGATCTGTCTCATTGACCAGCTCAGCAATGGCCGCTTCGAAGTGGGGGTGGGCCGCGGTACTGATCGGGCCCAGGAGTGGCGCATGTGGGGCGGCGACGCCAGTGAGAACGATGCGCGGTTTGAGGAGACGCTGGAGATCATCCTCAAGGGCTTGCAATGTGAATTCCTCTCACACAGTGGGCAGTTTTACAACTTCAAAGAGCTGTGGATGGAGCTGCGCCCGTGTCAGCAGCCGCTGCCGCCGTTCTGGTATGCTGGAAACGCCGCACACGCGGGCGAGCGCGGCATGAATTTCGTCGGCGGGGAGCGAGTGCCACTGGCCGGCATTCGTGAGTTGATGGAGCAATACGTCACCGCCTTCAAGCAGTCGCCGGCGCAGGGTTTCGCCGGCCGCGACGAGCCGCTGTATGGTGCCATCAAGCGTGTCTATGTAGCCGCGAGCGATGACGAGGCCCGCGAGCGGGCTCGCCTCGCCTACGCATCTTATAGAACCCACTTCTTAAAACCGTTGCCGGGAGGACGAGTGGACCCGGAGGAGATTCCGCGACCAGCTAAAATCGACGTGGACACTGCGTTTGCGAGCGGGGCCTTGGTCGTCGGCTCGCCGGCGACGATCCGGGAGTACCTGCAGCGTTACGTGACGGAAACCGGCGCGAACTACTTCGTCGGCTCGTTTCACTGGGGTGACCTCAGTCATAAGGAAGCCTGTCGTTCGCTCGAGCTGTTCGCGAGCGAAGCCATGCCGGCTGTTCCATAGAGCGGCGGAGGGTCAGCCATGACCTTTGGAGAGGTTCGCTCAAGCCAGTGCTATGCTTGAGCGGCAAGGGCGCGTGACCTACCGCGCCCTCAAAGCGAATGCTGAACCGTATGGCGCACCAGGGGCAAGGGTGATGGAGCAAGCAGCTCTTAGGCCTACTGCTCTTTCACGAGAAAAGGCTTCTCGACTCTTGCGTCTGGATCAAACTGTGAACGTCCGGTGTAGTTGAGATGCTTGCCGTAGGTGTGGAGCGAGACGGTGACCGCCTTTGTCTCATTTACGACACTGTGGATTTCGTGGGGCAGAAACGCCACCACTTCCCCCGCCCCAAAAAGTTTCTCGCCGTTGCGTCGGATCTCCGCGTAGCCAGGGCGCGTGCCATCATCAACGCGTTTCCAGAAGACATTTGTTTCCAGCCCATCGACCCCAGAGACGACCGCCCAGGTGCCATGGTTATGTGGCGGTGCCCCGCGTCCAGGAAGCCAGGCAATGGCAAAGACCGCCAGGGTATGGTCCGCTTCCTCATGGAGCAGATGCACGCCGAAGCCCTGTTCGGGGTCACATTCGTAATGGTGTGGCTTGAGCCAGTCTCGGGACAGGGCAGCGCGCTCTGCGAGCGGACCAACCCGCGCAATGATTTCGTTGGGGTCCTGGGTCTCGCTGGTCACGGTGCGAAGATCCTGAATATAGTCGGCAAGCGTATAAGTAGCGATAGCCATCGTACGTCTCCTTTTCGACCTCGAATGCAATTGAGGTGTCAACCTCGTTATCGGCCCACCATATGCCGTATCATGAACGGCGATGGGTCGAAAGTGAGGCGCGGTTGCCGCTGGCGTAGTGCACACACGCTCGGCGGGCGCCTGGGAGGTCACGGAGCCGTCGCTGTCGGTGCTGTATGGAAATATGGAGGTTCGCTACAGAGGATAGTGGCTGCGTTGCAGCAGGAAGGCGGTAAGGCAACAGCATTACTCTCTCGAAGCTCTTGGCAGATGCCGCGGGTCTCCCCCGCGCAGTACATCGGGCACAGTACATGGGATTTCCCTTTCTCCAGAAGTTTTACAACTTGACTCTGCTGTAATCATACGACATGACACGTGGGTTTTACAGGTTTTTTCTCACATGGCAAGCAACACGCCACATCGCCATTGCATACGCGCAGTTCGTCCACTACGATGTGGCTCTGCTGGAGTGAAGGGATACTGATACGACAGGAGGGGCGAGCATGAGGAAAACAGCGGTTCTCGTATGGGCTCTGGTGTTGGCAGCGCTTTGCTCCGTAGGTAGCGCCCAGCAGAGTCTGGTGCAGGTCAAGCTCCAGCTCAAGTGGTTTCCGCAGGCCCAGTTTGCCGGCTATTTCGTGGCCAAAGAGCAGGGCTTCTTCAGAGATGAGGGGTTGGAAGTAACTCTTTTACCCATCGGCGATCAGTCGCCCATGCAGACTGTAGTTTCCGGTGGGGCTGACTTCGGCACCACCTGGATCACTGACCTACTCACTGCCCGCGAGCAAGGCCTGCCCGTGGTGCACCTGGCCCAGATGTTCCAGCGTTCGGGCTACACTATGGTGTCCCTCAAGTCCACCGGGCTCAAGTCGGTCTGCGACCTCAAGGGCAAGAAGGTAGGAGTCTGGCCTGCGGGTAACGAATATCCTGCCGCTGCCCTCTTCCGCAAGTGTGGTTTCACCTCCACCCTCGACCCCAAAGCGTCCAACCCTGATATCACTACTGTCACCTACCCCTTCGATCCTGCGCTGGTCTTCCCTGACAAAGTCGATCTTGTCGCCGCCATGACCTACAACGAGGTGGACCAGATCGTGGGCCTGGGCTACGATCTCAATCAGATCCAGGTGTGGAGCCTGGCTGATGAGGGCATTAATCTCTTGGAAGATCTCATCTTCACTACTGAGAGTGTGCTGCACGACCCGCATTTCAAAGGCTCGGGCATATCTGGGACGCAGATCGCTGCCAAGCTCATCCGGGCTTCGCTCAGGGGCTGGGATTATGCAGTGCAGCACCAGGCTGAGACGGTGGAGAAATACGTGCTGCCGGTATGCGGCAACACCTGTAAGGGCAGTGGTACCCGTGCCGATGCCAAAGCCCACCAGACCTGGCAGATGGCCGAGATTGCCAAACTCTACAACGCCGGGCCAACGACCAAGGGCTGGACCGGCTTTCTGGACCCCGCGGCTTATAACGCTTCGATCAAGATCCTCCGCGACCAGGGCATCTTGACCACGGACCCACCCAAAACTGTGGTGGACTATAGCGCCTGGGAGGCAGCGACTGGCAAGAAGGCCGGCGATTACAAGTAACCCATGATTCCCTAGTCTTGATCGCATCAAAGAGGTATGCCGTGCCGCCTGCTTCCGCCCGCATCGTTCTCCTATGCTGTGGCTTGCTGTGCGTGTGCGCCCTGGTGGTATGGCTCGTAACCCCGACACCACAGGCGACGACACCCGCCTCTGCAGTGCCCCCCACTCCCCAACCGCGCTTGCCCCAGATACCGCTCCCTGCCGGCACGGACCCAGAGAGTGTCGCCTTACGCGGTGCTGTTCTCAATGGCGAGCGTATTTATCAACGCCTGTGCTATCACTGCCATGGTCGGCAGGGCAAGGGAGACAACAACGAGTACATGGAGAGTATCGGCCATAAGCCAGCAGACCATACGGACCTTGCGGCTATGCAGCGTCTGAGTGACACCGAATTTTTTCTGGCCTTACGTGACGGAGTCAAAGACAAGCGCGGCTGGTTTACCATGCCGCCCTGGGCGTCAGTACTCACTGCCACGGAGATGTGGGACGTCATCACCTATGTACGACGCCTGCCCTTGGCGGCGTCACCTCCTAACTCCACACCGCACATACCACAATGAGAGGCGGCAGAAAAATTGCTTCTGCCGCTTCAGAAGCGCACGTCAGTGTGGTATGCTCTGCAAAGAGGCACGAAGCAGGAGCCACGCAGAAGGAGCCGGGCAGTGGCTGGGCTCAGCTTGACGTTCTGGCCAAATCCAGTCTACCGGAACCATCCGGCAGAGAAGCGCTGGTATTTTAGTGTGGCCATACGTGAAATGGCAGCACAGTCTGTGCATGTGAGGCAATACCGGGGCGAGTGGTATGATATGGATGGTCGGCTCCTGGAAACAAAAGAAGAGCGACTCGATATGCGCCTGGGGCCCTTGCAGCATCTCTCCTATGCTGATTTATGGGTGACGAGTGCGATCCCACACTTTCGGTATCGCTTGATGCTCATTGGCCGCGATACACAGAATCGTGAAGTAAGTGCGGAGGGGATGCTGCTGTGTCAATAAGAGGCGTTGATCACAGCCGGAAAATGCTCTATAGTGTGGCATGCCTCAGAAAAGAAGCCGACGATAGGATTTGAACCTACGACCTACTGATTACGAATCAGTTGCTCTACCGGCTGAGCTACGTCGGCGAGGAATAGCGCCAGGGATGGTAGTCAATGTGACCGGATCCGTCAAGGATGATTTTTGCCGCGGCTCTCAAGGGCGGTTGGCGCAACAGAGAGGGGAGCGCAGCGCATGTCCATTCAGGTGTTTATCAGTGGCTTAATTTTAGGCATTCTCCTAGGGATCCTTCTCTGCTATGTCGCTCTGCAATACCTCAACCGACAGCGCTT
>Ga0075431_100008412_pt1 | contig 10331 bp, 6 predicted proteins | sample RhiMetdeltSRZDD5_FD_75297 | JGI IMG/M metagenome (GOLD analysis project Ga0075431, IMG submission 75297) | Populus rhizosphere microbial communities from Tennessee, USA - Rhizosphere MetaG P. deltoides SRZDD5 | ecosystem: Host-associated > Plants > Roots > Rhizosphere > Soil | place: USA...
CCCTTCACGCCGAGCTGGTTGATGATCCAGAGGATCACGTCCTTCGCGTAGACGCCGCGAGCGAGAGAGCCTTCCACGCGCACCTGTCGCAATCGAGGCTTGGCCATCGCCAAACACTGCGTGGCGAGGACGTCACGCACCTGCGTGGTGCCGATGCCGAAGGCGATGGCGCCGACGGCGCCGTGCGTGGACGTGTGGCTGTCGCCGCACGCGATGGTCATGCCGGGCTGGGTGAGGCCGAGCTCGGGGCCGATGACGTGGACGATGCCCTGCTTGCCCGTCGACATGTCGAAGAGCTGCAGGTTGAAGTCCTTCATGTTGCGGTACATGTGCTGCGCCATCTCCTCCGCCTCCGGGTCGGCGTAGGGACGGGTCTGATCCGCGGTCGGGATGATGTGGTCGAGCGTGCCGAACGTGCGCTCCGGCATTCGCACCTTGAGCTTCAGCTCCTTCAGCATCTGGAAGGCCTGCGGCGTCGTCACCTCGTGGATGAGATGCAGGCCGATCAGAAGCTGGGTCTGGCCGGACGGGAGCGTGCGGACCGTGTGCGCGTCCCACACCTTGTCGAGCAGCGTGCGTGCCATCGGGACTCCTCTTCCTTATATATACGTGCGACGGGCCACCGCGCATTGTAGCCCATCGGAGGAGACCCGCGGGGTCGTCGGCTGCTCCAGACAGGCCTGGCCCCCGCTGGCGGGCGGGCTTGGCTAGGTTAGCGCTATGGAATAGACGCGCACGGGCTGGGCGCGCGTCTTGAACTGCACCGGGCCCCGGTCCTCCACGCGCAGGGCGCTGCCGAGCGCCGCCCGCGTGCCCTCGTCGATCAGGATCGGCTGGCCGAGAACCTTCGTGTGCGACTCCAGGTGCGCGGCGAGATTGACGGTGTCTCCGACGCACGTATAGGTCACGCGCCGCTCGGTGCCGGTGTAGCCGGCGATCACTCGACCCGAGGCGATGCCGATGCCGATCCGGATCTCGGGCTTGCCCTGCGCCGCCTGATCGCGACCGAAGCCGGCCACGAGCTCTAGCATGTCGAGGCCGGCTCGTACCGCGCGCTCGGCGTGGTCGGCGCGCGGCAGGGGAGCGCCGAACACCGCCATCAGGCCATCGCCGAGCATCTGGTTGACGATGCCGCCATGGCTGCCGATGGCATCGAACATCAGCGTGTAGTAGCTGTTCAGGAGGTCGATCGTCTCCTCGGGCCCTTGCGACTCGACGAGGCTGGTGAACGACCGGATGTCGGAGAACATCACCGTGGCGTCGACGTACTTGCCGCCGAGTGCCAGGCCCGTCTCCAGGAGCTCCTCCGCCACCTCGGTCGTCGCAAATTTTCGGAACAGCTCGCGGTGCTGGTCGCGCAGACGCTTTTTTTCGAGGCTGGCCGCGACCCGGGCCCGCAGAAGGACGGCGTTCACGGGCTTGAACAGGTAGTCCTCGGCGCCCATCTCGATGCACCGCGCCACGCTGTCGACCTCTTCCACCGACGACATCATGACGACGGGGATGTCGCGCAGCTTTGCGTCTGCCCGGAGCGCCTCGAGCGTCTGGTACCCGTTCATCTCGGGCATCTCGATGTCGAGCAGCACCAAGTCGGCGCCGTGGGCGCGCAGCGCGTCGAGCGCCTGTCGACCGTTCTCTGCGAAGGCGACGCGGTGGCCGAGCTGCTCCAGCGTTCGGGCGACGAGCAGCCGGTTCACCCGGTTGTCGTCGACGACCAGGAGATTGCCCTTTTCGCCGTTACGCTCGCGGCTCACGCTCGACCTCCCGCAGCGCGCGCGTGACGCGCTCGCATTCGACGGCCAGGCGGTCCACGCGGGCACGAGCGCCGTCGACGTTCCCCGACTTCGCCAGCATCTCGAGATCCCTGGCCAGGCTGGACAGGGTCATGGCGCCGACGCTGGCGGCATTGGACTTGAGGGAGTGCGCAGCCCGCCGCAACGCATCGGGGTCCTTCTCCCCGAAGGCGCGACGCATGGTGCCGAGGAGCTCCTGGGTGTCCTCCACGAAGGTCGACAGCAACTCGTCGAGGAAGCCGGCGCCCATGGCCGTGCGCAGGCGCTCGAACGCCGCGCGGTTCAGCACCTCGGTCGACGGCCGCTCGGTGTCAGGCTTGTGAGCGCCGTCTTCCGCCGCGGTGCGCTGCAGGGCTGCGACGAGTTCGTCGACGCGAATCGGCTTGCTCATGTAATCGTCCATGCCGGCCGCCAGACACAGCTCGCGGTCGCCCTGCATGGCGTTGGCCGTCATTGCAACGATGCGCGGGCGGTCGTCACCGGGCCAGCGTCGCGCGATCTCCCTCGACGCTTCGAAGCCGTCCATCTCGGGCATCTGGACGTCCATCAGCACGAGATCATACGGCTGTCGCTCGATCGCGGCGACCGCTTCGAGGCCGTTGGCCGCCACGTCCGCGCGATAGCCGAGCTGCTCGAGCAGACGGAGCGCCAGCTTCTGGTTCACGATATTGTCCTCGGCGATGAGGATGCGCAGTGGATGGCGGGTCGCCATCTCCGGATCCAGCTCCACGGGGGACGGCGTCCGCCGGTCCACGCGGGTGGGTTGACCGGCGAGGGCGGCCACCAGCGCGTCGAAGACCTGGGATGGCTTGATCGGCTTGGTCAGATGCGCCGCGAACCCGATGCTCTCGGCGCCCGCCTCACGACGCCCGAGCGAGGTAAAGAGCAGCAGGGGCAGCGAGGCGGCCGGCCGATGTTCGCGAAACCCGCGCGCCAGCGCGACGCCGTCGAGGTCGGGCATGTGCATGTCGAGGATGCCGAGGTCGAAGGGTTCGCCGGCCTGGACCCACGCGAGCGCCTCGCGCGGGGAGCCGGTCATCCGTACCGTCATCCCCCACGCCTGAAGGTACGCGTCGAGGATCCGTCGATTGGTGTCGTTGTCGTCCACCACGAGCACGCGCTTGCCGTCGAGCGTGGGCTGCACTCCCCGCAGCTCGCGGCGGGGAAGTGCGGCGCCGTCGGCCGCGGTCGCGCGCACGGTGAACCGGAACTCCGAGCCATGACCGACTCGGCTGTCGACGCTGATCGTACCGCCCATCAGCTCCGTCAGGCGCTTGCTGATCGCGAGACCGAGGCCCGTCCCCCCGTAGCGCCGTGCCGTGGACGCGTCGACCTGGCTGAAGGACTCGAACAGGCGACTGACCCGATCCGCTGGGATGCCGATGCCGGTGTCCCGGACTGAGAACGTGAGCTCGAACATCCCGGCCTCGTCGAGCGGCTTCGCGGTCACCGAGAGCACCACCTCGCCCTGCTCGGTGAACTTGACGGCATTGCTGAGGAGGTTCAGAAGAATTTGCCGCAGGCGCGCGAGGTCACCGACGATGCCCGCCGGCGTGCTGTCCGAGATCACATAGGCCAGATCGAGCCCCTTCTCGGCCGCCCGCGCCGAGACCAGATCGAGCGCCCCCTCCACCCCCTCGCGGAGGTCGAACGGCTGCGCCTCGAGCTCCATCCGCCCCGCCTCGATCTTGCTGAAGTCGAGCACGTCGTTGATGACCGTCAGCAAGGCATCCCCGCTCGAGCGCACGATCTCGGCGTACTCGCGCTGCTCGTCGGTCAAGTCCGTGTTGAGGAGCAGGCCGCTCATCCCGATTACCGCGTTCATCGGAGTCCGGATCTCGTGACTCATGGTGGCGAGGAACGCGCTCTTGGCCTCGTTCGCCGTCTCGGCCTCGCGCCGTGCCTCGCCGAGATCCCGGAACAAGCGCGCGTTCTGGATGGCCAGCGCCGACTGGGTCGCGAAGGTCTGGAGCAGCTCGACGATGTCCGCAGGGAATTCGCCCGGCACCCTGCGCATGACCGCCAGCCCCCCGACCACCCGGCCCTCGTGCAGGAGGGGGACCGCAAAGGCCGCGCGGAGCCCGAGCCCGAGCAGAACATCACGTGCCCGGCTCTGGTAGGTCTCCGGCACGCTGATGTCCGGGATCTGGACAGGCGCTCGCGTCACCGCCAGCCGGCCGGTCACACCTTCGCCCTTCCCCAGCAGTGGCGCGCTCTCGAGAAAGTCGTCCGGGAGACCCTCGGTGGCCCGGAGCTGGAACACCTCCGCGGTCTCGTCATACTCGTAGATCGCGCCGGCGTCTATCCCGGACAGCTGCACCGCCCGCGAGACGATGGTCGTCAGGACCTCCTCCAGATCCAGAGACGAGCTGACGGCGCGTCCGACTTCGCCGAGCGCGGTGAGCCGGTCGACGGAGCGCGTCAGCTCCCCGGTACGTGTCTGGAGCTCCTTGAACAGACGGACGTTCTCGATGGCGATGACGGCCTGGTCGGCGAACGTCCCGAGCAGCGCGATCTGCTTGTCCGTGAACGGCTTCACCTCTGCGCGACGGAGGTTGATCGTGCCCATGACCGTGCCTTCCCGGAGCAGGGGGACGACCAGGGTCGTGTGGTAGCCGAACTCCCGAGCCAAGGCGCTTCCCACGGAGAACTCTTCCGTCTCGGTCTGAAGATCGCGCACATGGACGGTCCGTCGCTCCAGCACCGCGCGCCCCGCGACGCTGCCCGGCACGACCGGAATCAGACGGCCGGCCGGGCCGGGAATCGGGCCGTGGTGAGCGGCCACCCTCAAGCTCGCCCCGTCCAGGTGGAAGATCTCTGCGTCGCTGGCTCCGCAGAAGCGCGCGGCGCTCTTGACCACCGTCTCGAGTACGGGCTGGATGTCCGTCGGTGAGGTGCTGATGACGCGCAGGATCTCGCCGGTGGCCGTCTGCTGCTCGAGGGTCTCGGTGAGCCCCGCGTTGGCCTCCGCGAGCTCACGGGTTCGCTCCTCGACCTTGCGCTCGAGATTGGCGTACGACTCCTCGAGCTGCCCGGCCGTGCGGTTGAGCTCGTCACCGAGCGCTTGGAGCTCGTCGCCGGTTCGGAGCTCGATGCGATGGCCGAGGTCACCGGCGCCGATCCGGGCCGCACCTTCCTGCAAGCGTCGAATCGGCGCCACCATTCTCCGGGCGAGGACGATGCTGGCCAGCACGGACAGCCCGAGGCCCAGCACGAAGATGACCGCACTCCGGATGATGGGAGCCCGCAGGGGAGCGTAGGCGGCCGCCGCCGGCTGTTCGACGAAGACGAGCCATCCCGTGGGAGCGATCGCGGCGTGCGCGGCGAGAACTCGTCCGCCCGCCAGACCGTCTGCGACGACGGTGTCCTCCGCGTCGGCCGTGGAGGCCGACCGCGGAGCACGGGCCAGGCTCACCTGAACGAGGCCGGAGAGATCGCGCCGTTCCCGCAGCGTTCGACTGTCCGGATGGGCGACGAGATGGTTCCGGCCATCCACCACGTAGGCATATCCGCCCGGGCCGACCTCGATCTGCGAGACGATCTTCACGACATCGGCGAGGCTCACCTCCGCGCTGGTCACTTCCACGGCGTACTTGCCGACCGGCAAGGCCAGCGTCGCGTACGGCTCCGAGTCGTTCTTGAGGTACACCGGGCTCCAGTACGTCTTGCCCGTTCGCGCTTCGAGGAACTTCGGCGCCCGCGAGAAGTCCTCCTGGCTTCCGACGACATCCGGATCCCGCCGTGAGACGCGCAGCTGCTCCTTGCCGGCCAGATCCAGGTGGCTGAGCGCGGCGACGGCGGGGACGTTGCGAAGCACCCTCAGGAAGTCGAGCTCGCGCTGTTCCGCCAGCGCTGCGCCCAGCCCCTGCCGGAATCCCAGCCGTGCCGGGCCCGCCTGGCTGGCGTCAGGATCGTCGGACGCCGTCCGCGTCGTCTCGCGGACCTGGAGCTCGACCTCTCTCAAGAACTGCTCGATGCGGCCTGCCGCGGCGACTGCCTTCGCCCGCTCGACGCGGACGATCCCGCGCTGCGTCTCGCGGTAGGCGAAGTACAGCTCCAGCAGGCTCGACGCCACCAGCACACCACCGACGAGGACGAGGAGGACGACGACGTACTTGCGAAACAGCCGGCCGCGGGCGATGCCCGTCGTCATCGCCGGAACGCGTCGGCCCGGAGCAGGATCTTTCGCGGAACGGTGAGGCCCAGCAGCTCCGCGGTCTTGAGATTCACCGCGAGGTCGATCTTCTCGGCGCCCTCGACGGCCAGGTCCTGAGGCCGGGCTCCGCGGAGGATGTTGGCGACGAGCGTGGCCGCCTGGACGCCCTGTGCGTAGTAATCGGGTCCGTACGACATCAGACCGCCGTAGCCGACCCAGAGCGCCGTCCCGAAGACGGCCGGGAGCCGCAAGGCGAGCGACCGCTCGATGATGGCGACGGCCAGGTCCGGGTTCGAGCTGTCCGGCGCCAGCAACAAGTCGCCACGGCGCACGTCACGGAGCGCGACCTTCAGGGCGTTCGCGTCGACCACGCCCTTCGGAATGACCTCCAGATTCATGCGCTTCGCCGCGTCGAGGGCCCTGGCCGTCATCGGCGCCGTGCTCAGATCGATGCCGTCGTAGATGAGCCAGACGCGGCGCGCGGCGGGCGTGAGCGTCTTGAGGATTTCCAGGCGCTTGGCGACGAGCTCGGTCTGAAGGGTCGATACGCCGGTGACGTTGCCGCCCGGGCGGGCGAGCGTGTGAACGATGTGCGCCGCCACTGGATCGCCCACCAGCGTGAACACGATCGGCACGCTCGGCGTCGCATTCTTCGCGGCCTGCGTGGCCGCTTCCTGGCTGGTGAAGATCAGATCGACGCCGCTTTCCACGAGTGCCGCGGCAGCCGCTGGCATCGCGCTGAGCTTGCCCTGGGTGAAGCGAATGTCGAACGTCACGTCCCGCCCGTCCTGCAGGCCGAGATCCTTGAGCCCCGCCTTCAACCCCTCCACGGTCGGATGGCTCGCCGCCCACGCTGCGTTGAGGACGCCGATTCGCCACGGGCGTCGGGTCTCCTGCGCAGCCGTCGGAGCTGCAGAGTTGGAGAGCAGCAGCGCGACGGCTAGCCATGAGAACCACCGGCGGATGTCAGTGGGCCACGAACCGATGGTAGGCGCCTTCCGCGATGTGGTCCCACTGACTCAGCGTGGCCTGGAATTTCCTGAAGGACGCGTGCACCTTGCGGGTCATCGGAGTCTTCTCGGCCTCTTCCGCGACCACTTCGGTCGCCAGCTTCTTGAGATTGCGCAGGACCGGCACCGGCAGCTGCACGACCTCGACCTTGCCCTTGAACTCGACCTTGAGCCGCTCCAGCGCGATGGCGTTCTTGACGTGGTATTCGGTGAGGCCATAGATCTGAACGACTTCGGCGGCGTGTTCCAGCGTGCGCCGAAGGTCCACGGGAAGCGCCTCGTAGGCCTTCTTGTGGAACCCGAAGCCGGTCACGGTGCCGGGCTCGTGCCAGCCGGGATAGTAGTAGTAGCGCGCCGTGTTGTGCAGCCCGAGCTTCATGTCGTCGTGCGGTCCGATCCACTCGCTGGCATCGATCACGCCCCGCTCCAGCGCGGCATATATCTCCCCGGCCGGGATGAGCACGACTGTGCCTCCCGCCTTCGCGACGACCTTGCCGCCGAGACCCGGCATGCGCATCTTGAGTCCCTTGTAGTCGGTGATCGTGCTGATCTTCTTGCGGAACCAGCCGGCCATCTGCGGACCGATCGCCGGCCCGGGACGCGGCACGAGATTGAACGCGCCGTACGCCTCTTCGCAGAGCCGGAGCCCGTCACCCTGGTAGTACCAGGCGGTCATGCCGGCGGGGTCCATGCCGAACGGGATCGTGGAGAACCACTGGAGCGCCGGCTCCTTCTCCGGCCAGTAGTAGGAGGCGCCCATGAACGCTTCGACCGTCCCGCGCGAGGCGGCATCGAAGCAATCGAGCGGCTGCATGATCTGGCCGCCGGGGAACACCTCGATCCGGAACCGTCCGCCGCTCATCGCGTCGACGACATTCGCCAGCCGCTGCGCCGCGCCCTGGAGAGTGTCGAGGGCCGGAGTCCAGGTGGTGGACATTCGCCACTGGACCTTGGGTTGGGCAATGACGTTGGGGGCCTCGACGATGGGGACGGCAGCGGCGGTGACGAGCGCGCCGCCCGCCGTCACGAGGAATCTGCGTCGTTCAGTCATCGAGCTCCTTGCCGCGCGGGGGATGCGCCTCGCGCCGACCTCACATCGCGACGAACTGGTGGTAGGCGCTCTCGGTGATGTGATCCCACGGGCCCACCACCGCCTGGAACTTCGTGAAGGACGCGTGCACTTTTCTGGCCATGGGAGACTTCTCGGATTCTTGCCTGACGACCTCGACGGCCAGCTTCTTCAGCTCGCGCAACACCGGGCTCGGCAGCGCCAGCATCTCGACCTTCCCCTTGAACTCCGTTCTTAGCTTTTCGAGCGCGACCGCGTTCTTCAGACGGAACTCGGCGCGGCCGTACACCTGGACGGCCGCGATCGCATGGTCGAGCGTTTGCCGCAGGTCGGCGGGCAGCGCCTCGTACGCCTTCTTGTTGAACCCGAACACCAGCGTGGTGCCCGGCTCGTGCCACCCCGGGTAATAGTAGTAGCGGGCAGTCTTGTGCAAGCCCAGCTTCATGTCGTCGTGTGGGCTGATCCATTCCGACGCGTCGATCACGCCCCGCTCGAGCGCCGCGTAGATCTCGCTGCCCGGCGTCAACACCGTGGTGGCGCCCGTCCGCGCCACCACGCGCGCGCCCAGGCCCGCGATACGCATCTTGAATCCCTTGAAATCGGCGATCGTGTTGATCTTCCTGCGAAACCATCCGGCCATCTGCGGGGCGTTCGATAGCGCGGGGCGCGGGACGAGATTGAAGGCGGCGTACGTCTCCTCGCACAGCTTGAGTCCGTCCCCCTGGTAATACCAGGCGCGCATGCCGTCGGGATTCATGCCGAACGGGATGGTCGTTAACCACTCGAGCGCGGGCTCCTTGTCGCTCCAGTACTGCCCCGAGCCCATGAACGCCTCGATGGTGCCCTGCGACGCCGCGTCGAAGCAGGCGAACAACGGCATGATCTGGCCGCCGGGCACGACGTCGATGCGAAATCGTCCGCCGCTGATCTCGGCGACGACGCTGGCCAGCCGTTGCGCCGCACCCTGGAGCACGTCGATGGCCGGAGTCCAGGTGGTGGACATCCGCCACTGAACCTTCGGCTGCGCAATGACGTTCGGCGCAGCGATCGCGGCAATCGTCGTCGCGGCGATCGTGCCGCTGGCCTGCACGATGAACCTGCGGCGTCCAGTGAGCACTCTCGAATCACCCACCGACGGACTTGTGGTACGCGCCGTCCGCCACGTGGTCCCACGGGCCGACCAATGCCTGGAACTTCGTGAAGGACGCGTGCACCTTCCTGGACATGGGAGTCTTCTCGGATTCGCTGCCGATGACCTCGGCGGCGAGCTTTCGGAGCTCGCGCAGCACCGGAACGGGGAACTGGAGCACTTCGACCTTGCCCTTGAACTCCGTCTTGAGCCGTTCGAGCGCCATGGCGTTCTTGGCGTGGAAGTCGGTGAGCCCGTAGACCTGGACGGCGGCTGCCGCATGGTCCAGCGTCTGGCGCAGATCGACCGGCAGCGCCTCGTACGCCTTCTTGTTGAAGGTGAACTCGCTCATGGTGCCGGGTTCGTGCCAGCCCGGGTAGTAGTAGTAGCGGGCGGTGTTGTGCAGACCGAGCTTCATGTCGTCGTGTGGGCCGACCCACTCGGCGGTGTCGATGACACCTCGCTCGAGCGCGGCGTAGATGTCGGAAGCGGGAGTGAGAACGGTCGTGGCGCCGGCCCTCGTGATGATCTTGCGGGCGAGGCTGTTGCCGACGCGCATTTTGAGCCCCTTGAAATCGGCGATCGTGTTGATCTTCTTCCGGAACCATCCGCCCATCTGCGGCGCGAACGCGGGGCCGGGCCGCGGCACGAGGTTGAACGGCGCGTACGTCTCTTCCCACAGCTTCAACCCGTCACCCTGATAGAACCAGGCCGTCATGCCTTCAGGGTTCACGCCGAACGGGATCGTCGCGAACCACTCGATGGCGGGCTCCTTGTCCGCCCAGTAGGTCGCGGTGCCCATGAACGCCTCGATCGTGCCCTTTGACGCGGCGTCGAAGCATTCGAACGGCGGCACAATCTGACCACCCGGGGATACTTCGATCTGGAAGCGCCCGGCGCTCATTTCGTCCACGACTTTCGCGAGAAGCTGGGCCGAGCGCTGCAACTGATCGAGCGCCGGAATCCAGGTGGTCGACATCCGCCAGCGGACCTTCGGCTGAGCCGTGGCGCGCGGAGCGGCGATGGCTGTCGCACCCGCTGCCATAGCGCCCCCGACCGTCGCGGCGAGGAACCGGCGTCGGGCTACGATCATGCGGGGATCTCCATCGCGCGTAACGCATCGTCTGCCATTGCGTGCGGTTGCGCAACCCCCATTTCGCCCGACGTCTGCGAG
>Ga0075431_100008418_pt1 | contig 10327 bp, 9 predicted proteins | sample RhiMetdeltSRZDD5_FD_75297 | JGI IMG/M metagenome (GOLD analysis project Ga0075431, IMG submission 75297) | Populus rhizosphere microbial communities from Tennessee, USA - Rhizosphere MetaG P. deltoides SRZDD5 | ecosystem: Host-associated > Plants > Roots > Rhizosphere > Soil | place: USA...
CCCCGTTATAGACAAGACAAAACTCGCGGGCCTGTTTGATTTTCGCCTGCGGTTCGCCAACCAGCCTTTCGCCGATAATGCAGACGCGTCCGGCGCTTCAATCTTCACTGCGGTGCAGGAACAGCTTGGGCTCAAGCTCGAATCGAGCAGGGGACCTGTTGACGTCCTTGTCATCGACAGCGTGCAGCGACCGAAACCGAACTGAAGCAAGCAGCCGAAAAACCGAGGGGAACCGTAATGACGACTCACTGCCGGTTACCCCATTGGCTGGCGATCAAAGTAAACTGTCGCGCGTGTTAAGTGGGCTGATTATTTTCGTAATCGCACAGGCGCTTCTGTTGGCTGTCGTTCTCATTCGGAGCGACCGCGGCTACTCTCCCGCCAACCGCGTGCTGGCGGCGCTGGTGCTGACTATTGGCATTCAAATAACGATTTCCCAGTTCCTAAGATCTGAGGACATCAGGCGCTATCCGCATCTCATTCGTGTGCATCACCCGTTGGATTTTGCGTACGGGGTTCTCCTCTATCTATACGTGCGCGTTTTGGTCAATCGGCAGCCATTGCAACGACGAGACCTGGTGCACTTCATTCCGGTAGCCGTTTGTGCGGCATATCTATTGCCGTATTACGTTCAGCCCGCAGCCTATAAGCTCGCGGACCTCAACTCGGCCGCGTTTGTAAGGTGGTACTACGTCCGCTCTGCGCTCGCGATCATCATTGGCGGATGCTATGTGGTTGCCGCATTGAGATTGGCGCTGAGGAACCGTGCGGCAAATCCGCAAGTGCGGTTTCTTTGCTTTGCATTCCTGGGCGTGTTAGCCGTCGCGCTCTGCCGGTATTTCATCGACTTGTCATTCCCGCGTTATATGCCGCTGACGGGTTGGTTCCTGCCAATTCTTGGCGCTGCGATTCTCTACGGTCTCACCTACCTGGGGTTGCGAGAGCCCAGAATGCCGGCAGGCGCCGCCCGAAAATATGAACGGTCAAGCCTGACGGACGATCGTGCGGAAGTCGGCCTGCGGAAATTATTGACGGCGCTAGAAGAGGAGAAGATTTACCTCGATCCCGAGATCACCCTTCAAAGCCTCGCCAACCGACTCGGCATTCCCGTCCCGCACCTCTCGCAAATTGTCAATGAACGCTTAAACCAGACATTTTCGGATTTGATCAACCGTTATAGGGTCGAAGAGGTAAAGCGGCGGTTCGCCGATCCCGCCTGCCGGCATTACTCACTGCTGGCGATCGCCGAAGAGGTCGGGTTTCGCTCGAAATCCAGTTTCAACGCGATCTTCAAGAAGTACACCCAAATGACACCGTCCGAATACCGAAAAGCCGCCGTTTCAGGTCCCCTTGAATAGAAAGTAGACGTCCAAAGTTGTTATCTCGGACGACGCATTCGCTCCTGGCCGTCTATATTCCGGCCCGACATGAGACGAATAGCCAGTCGTACATTCCTGCTCACATTTCTCCTGTTGGTTTGCGAGCATGCGAACTCCCAGGGACTCAACGATCAAGTACAACTATTCCAAAGGTACGTCGAAGCTCTACGGCGCCAGCTCAAAATACCCGGGCTGTCCGTTGCGGTCTTGAAAGACGAACGCATCACATGGGAAGGGGGTTTCGGTTTTCAGGACATCGAACAGCGGATTCCCGCCACAGCTGATACGCCGTATCCTATCGCCTCTATAACAAAGACGTTTAGCTCCGCGTTGCTACTTCGCTGCGTGGAGCGCGGCCTGCTTGACTTAGACACTCCGATTGCCCGCTATACGTCAGCCATTCCAGAGCCGGGAGCGACCGTGCGTCATGTTTTTACACATACCTCGGAAGGGGTTCCCGGCCGGACGTTCCGGTACAACGGCGACCGTTATGCAAGTCTGACCGCAGTTGTCGAGGCGTGTTCCGGTTCGTCCATACGTGAGACATTTCGCGAAATTCTCGATCGTGCGGCGATGCAAGATTCCGTTCCCGGTCACGATCTCGAAGGGAATACTGCTGCGGCTTCACTCTTCGATAACGTTACGTTAGACCGCTACCGGCAAACCCTGGCGCGCCTCGCCACCCCGTACAAGATGGACTCACGCGGACGTACTACACGCGCTTCTTACCCCCCGAAGGGAGTCAACGCATCGGCTGGCCTCATTTCAACGGCTCATGACCTGGCGTTATATGACCAAAGCCTTTCGGCGCAGCTGTTCGTAAACTCGGCAACGCAACAGGAAGCGTGGAGCCCGGGAACAACAACCGCAGGCCAGCCCATCCCGTACGGGCTCGGCTGGTTCGTCCAGGACATTCAAGGGGAACGCGTCGTGTGGCACTACGGACTGTGGGGGGAGTCATTCTCATCACTCCTCTTGAAAGTTCCTGCACGCGCGCTGACACTTGTGTTGCTCGCCAACAGCGACGGGCTAAGCGCGAAATTCCCCTTGGCGGCTGGTGATGTAACGGTTTCGCCATTTGCGGCGGCATTCCTACGCATTTTCCGTGATACAGAGGGTGCGCAGGGGTGGTTCGTCTCGCCATCCGTCGGCGCCACGTTCGCCACGAAAACAGGCTTCGTCGATATCGACGATGCCACCCGTAACAACAAAACAGTGTTTGCCATCAGCGGTGGACGCTTGACGGATCGACGCGTCGGATTCGAAGGAGAAGGTGCATGGCTCCCAGGTTTTTTTGGCGGCGACACAGGCCTGGTCAGACACAGCCGCGTGCTGACCATAACTGGACAGGCAATTTTACGGCTGCCCCGGGGCCGACTCTTCGAGCCATACGGGAGCATCGGAGGAGGGGCGATGTTCATTCGTATGGAGGATGTTGCGGACGTTTTTACTTCTAGCTCAGTTCTAAAAACGGCCGTTGCGGGCGGTGGTGTTCTGGTTCCTGGAAAGAAGTGGACATGGCGCGCAGATCTGCGTTACTTCCGCAGCGAATACGCGAAGCCCCAGCCAGCAATCCCGGTCATTAATGATCGCTCGTTGTCGTTCTGGCGGGGATCAGTAGGGATCGTATTCCACCTCTGATCGGTAAAAATCCTGCGTCACAGGTTCGTCACGCAAAGAATTGCAATATTGATGTAAGAAAGCGGAGAGAATGCGTCACTAATTCGTTCGGATAGCGAGAATGCAAAAAGCCGAGCAGGAGAAGATTTTCGTCGCGTGGCTGCGTGAACACAAGGGCCTGATGTTCAAGGTGGTTCGGGCCTACGCCTATACTGCGGAAGACCGGGACGACCTGTTTCAGGAGATCACGGTGCAAGTCTGGCACTCGATTCCGCAGTACCGGGGAGATGCAGCAGTCACGACCTGGCTGTACCGGATTGCCTTGTATACAGCCCTCTGCTGGGTGCGCAGAGAAAAGAAACACCGCAGCGGAAAGCTTCCGCTGGAAGGAGTCGAGCACCTGTTGACGGTGACGGCATCCGCGAAAGACAGCCGGCTGGAATGGCTCTACGCGCGGATCGCCGATCTCGCTCCAGTCGATCGATCGTTGATGCTCCTCTTGCTGGAGGGTTTCAGCTACAAAGAAATGGCGACAATCCTCGGCATCTCCGAGAGCAATGTCGGCGTCAAGATAAACCGGGTCAAGGCACGTTTAGCTTCGAAGCCGGCGGAGGAGTTCAGTCATGGAGTTTGAAGAGATGAAGAAGATCTGGGACACGCAGAACGACAAGCCTCTCTATGCCGTGGACGAAGGCGCTCTCCGCCGCAGCGTCCAGCGAAATGCCCGCCACTTCGCGCGGTTCATCGTGTTTTTCGAAGCGACCGTCATGGCTGTCATGGTTGGGCTGGGCGCCTTTTATATCGTCGTCGCGCGCTCTCAGGCGCAATACGAGCGGCTCGTTTCCGGAGCGATTCTTCTCGCGGTTGCAGCGGTTCACCTGGTCGAGACTAAGCGGCGGCGGCGAGGTGAAGCACAATTCGAGCCTTCTCTGGTGGGAGACATCGATAAGTCACTCTGGCAGGTTCGGAATCACGTGTCGCGCGCTCGTGGCTTGCGTTGGTCTCTCATCGCCCCGATGTGCCTCGCGGTCATCATCGACTGGGTCTTCCCGCTTGGCAACTTTCGTTGGTCCTGGCTGTTACCTTTGTTTCTACTGCTGATGGCGCTGAGCGCCTGGGGCATTGAATACGAAATCCGTTGCTGGTTCTTGCCCAAGGAGCGAAAGCTCGAGGCAGTGCGCAAGGTGTTAGTCGAAAACTAGCAGAGAATCAAACCACAAGGAGACGTTATGAAATTCATGAACTGGCTTGTCGGAGGAGTGTGTCTACTGGCGCTGGCACTTCCGCTGTGCGCCCAGACCGCTGTTGTAGGCAACTGGTACGGCGTGCTGCAGACGCCGATCGGTCCAATGACGTTAGTCTTCACGATCAACGGGGGTGAAGGCGCATTGCGCGGCGAGATGGAGAGCATCGATCAGCGGACGAAGACCCCGCTCACAAGTGTCACTGTGAGTGAAGGACGCCTGGAATTCACGATCCTGGCGTCACAAATCTCGTATAGCGGTTCCTGGATCGAAACCGAGCGGCAATGGTCCGGGGTCTTTCGTCAGGGCGTGCAGATCCCGCTGACATTGCGACGCGGGTTGCCGCCCGCACGGCGGCGTTTCGAGGCACTCGACGGCGTGTGGCGAGCTCTCGTCAAACGAAATGGAGTCGATCTTCGACTCCTGCTGCGCATCACCACCGATAAACACGGATCGATCATCACTCTCGATTCGCCGGACCTGGGCGCAACCAATCTGCCCGTTCTTTTCTCGCAAGACTCGCAGACCGTCCGTTTCTCGGTGCCTGCTTCAGGCGCCCGGTTCGAGGGAACGGTGTCGAATGACGGTGCCACTCTGAACGGTATATGGACGCTGCCGGGCCAGCCCGAAGTCACGATCACGTTCAGTCGAACAACGGTAGCGGCCGATACACCGCCACGGTCTCGCCCGCAGACTCCCAGGGCACCATTTCCTTATCGTGAAGAGGAGGTCAGGTTTAGTAATTCAACTGCCGAGGGTGTCACACTGGCGGGCACGTTGACGCTGCCCGCCGGCGCTGGGCCATTTCCTGCGGCAGTCCTGCTTACGGGCTCGGGGCCGCAAGATCGCGATGAAACGATACAGGGTCATAAACCGTTTGCGGTACTTGCCGATCACCTGGCGCGAAACGGAGTCGCTGTTCTGCGTTACGACGACCGCGGTATAGGCCGATCCACGGGAGACTTTGCAGCAGCGACATCTGCCGACTTTGCGACGGATGCCAACGCTGCCGTTGCTTTTCTTCGGAAGCGAGCTGAAGTCGATCCCAAGGCCATTGGGTTCATCGGTCACAGCGAAGGTGGAATGGTTGCATCAATCGCCGCCGTGGATAACCACGATGTCGGGTTCCTGATCCTGCTTGCCGGACCCGGCACGAATCTGATGCAACTTCTGCTAACGCAGCAACGATTGCTTGGAATGTCGCAGGGCCTGTCGGAAGAAGATACCGATCGTGCGGAGCCGGTCCTGGCGAATATCTATGCGTCTGTGGCGAAGTCCGTCGACGCGGAGGATGCCCGTGCCCGCGTTCGCGCACTGTTGACCGCCGACATGCTGGCGGTACTCAGAATTCCCGAGGCCCGCCGCGAGTTGCTGGCTCAGCAACTCGGCAGCAACTGGTTTCGATATTTTCTGCAGGTCGATCCGCCGGCGTTTCTTTCGCGTATTCAGGTTCCCGTGCTGGCGCTAAACGGCACGCTCGACCTGCAGGTACCTGCCGATGCAAACCTCGCCGCGATTCGGATGGCCCTGATAACCGCTCCGGACATCACGATCCGCAAACTCGAAGGTTTGAATCATATGTTTCAAACCGCCCGCAGCGGGGCGATCGGCGAGTACGACGATATCCAGGAGACATTTGCCCCAATCGCTCTACGCGTTGTCGCGGAATGGATCCATGCACGTTTCAAGCCGGGCATATGAAGAAGACCCTTAGCCGGTGTAAACCGTTCCTTCTTCGACGAAACAAAGCGGATTGCCCCAAGGGTCCTGCGCATAGAATGAGCGTTCACCCCACGGACGGACAACAATGCCGCCGCCTGGCGCGTCGTGGACGTTTTCCTGTGACAGGCAACCCAGTGCTTTCGCCCGCTCGAAGGCGGTTTCAAGATCCTTTACCGTGAAGTACAGCGCCTTCGCTGCCGGGTGCGGCTTGCCGTGCCCTGAAACGTCGAGCACCTGCAAGGTTACCGGTCCGGCCTCGAAGTAGCAGCGCGCTCCGGGCTGCTTACGACCCTGCATGTCGAACAACTTCGTGTAGAAATCAATTGCGGCGCTGAGGTCACCAACCTCCACGTTAAGTCTGAAAAACTGCGGTTCGTCTTTCGCTGTGGATTTCTCGGTTTTCTTCATCGGTGTCTTCCTTCCGTCGTTACGGGTGTCTGAAAAAAGTCGCCAGCCAGTCGCTAACCAGCTGCAACCGCTTCTTTTCGATTGAATAAATGCGCATTCGCCCCTGCCGCTCATGCTTGACCAAGCCGGCCGCCTCGAGCACCTGCAGATGGCGCGTCGTCGTTTGCCAGGCGTGCTCGAACATGGATGCAACCTCGCCGGCAGTCATCGAGCCACCCTGAAAGTAAATGGCGAGGAGCACTCGCCGTCGGGCGGGGTGGGCTAATGCGTTGAACACCACTTCGTACGCGTCGAGGCGCGCCTTCGATTCACGCTTGGGCATCGCTCGTAATATTCAGCCACACGGCTGAATATTAATCAAGTGATATTCAGCGTCCAAGCTGAATAATGTTGGCTAACTAGGACTCGTACAGGTCCACGGCGGTCTGCCCGCGCGCGAACCGTTGTGCCGTCTGTGCGGCGGATTGACTACCGGCGCGTTTCCGCACGTCGGTGGACCATCGGCCAAGTCCGACGAGCAGTTGGTTTCGAGCGGGATGGCCTTCACAAAGTTTCCACTCACCAAAGACTGTTCGCAGAGCATGCAGCAGACGCCAGCCGTTGTCGTCCTTGAGAATCGAGCGCCCCATTTCGGATAACAAACGATCGCCGGAAAAGCCGCCGCTCAAGTACTCGCGCGTATAACGACCCACGTCATGCACTTGAACCGTTTCAATGGAATCGAGGACGATCCTCATGCCTGCAGCTTCATCCGTGGCTTCCAGCTTCGCAACACCAAGGGGTTCAGCAAGCGACCGGTGTGTGATGTTCAGCCAGCGATCGCTAAAGAATTGCCACCCCGCGTGATAAAGCGCTCGGGCAGCAACCTTGAAGCCGCCGTAACGTTTGGCGCTCCGCGTGGATGATGAGAGTATCAACTCCTGCATGAGATTCCCCCAACCCGGATTCATGCTGATCGGCGTTCGTGCCATCCGATCGGCAGCCAGCAGCACCATCGTCGTGGCAATTCGATCGATGTCGACTCGACTTCTTAACGCATCCGAGATCGCGTTAAAAGTCTGCGTCAGATCCCCGCTGACCAAGCCTTTGGTAAGAGTATCCTCATCATAAGATGCGCCTCGATTCGCTGCCGTCCCAGCCAGATCGTCGATGAGCGCATTGATGGGCTGAAACATTTTGATCGCAGACAGTCGAAGTTCCTCCGGTGCGTCACGTTGCTGACCCAGTACTTTCGCCGCGAGATTGCAGACGAGCTCTTCCACGTCGTCCCATCCGAATTCTTCGAGCAACTCGGCCAGATATCCCAGAACCGGTATGGTCGGCGTGTGACCTAAAAAGTAGGGCTCGACCGCACATTCATAGAGCAGCGGAATGATTCGTTCGTCGGATTCGCGGCGTCGGCGGGCCGTGATCAAACATTTTTCAATGCCCTCCCACGACTTGTCGGCGGAGAAAACGCGGATCCAGTTCGCGAGCTTGTCCCAGGTCACAGGCGGTGGAAGAGGCTGCACCGGCGGCCGATCTCCTGCGCGTCCGGAAGCGCCTGTAGCTGCCATCATGAGCGGAATCAATCTGTCGTCGGGCTCATAGTGGCGAGCGACCTTCAAACCATTAACGAACAGCGCCAGTTCGCGTGGAGCGTCATTGGCATTGCTATCCGTGGCGATGTGCCTACCCATGTGCCGGACGACAAGCTTCAGCGTGTCCTGCTCCGACACTCCTTTCGCGAGCATGATCGCGATTGCTTTCGAAAGGGTCCAGTTGTCGGCACTCAACAGACCCTCTTTCAGCAGCAGAAAGTGTGCATCTTTGCGTTTTGCGCTGCCGCTGCGTACGTCGAGGTAGATGGCGCCGTCGCGAACCTCGACAGGAAATGTGTCGAGGTCATCACAGCCGCCGGTGAAACACCCACCACCCTTCATATCGTAGCTCCAGCCGTGCCAGTCGCAGGTCAGAACACCGTTCCGAACTCGGCCGCGCGTCAATGGATAACCCATATGCGGGCACTGGTTGTCCGTTGCGTAGATATTGCCCTGATGTTGAAACAACGCGATGCTGCGTCCTTCAACCTTGACGGCTTTGGGCGTGCCTTCGATAACGTCTTTGACGTCGGCTACCTTGACGTAATTGGGTTGTGTTTTCGACATTGGAAATCTCCTATTCCGCAAATACGTCCACGGTCGTCTTACCTTCCGCAAAACGCATAGCGGTGTTTGTGGCTGATCCGCTGTCTTTGTTGGTGCGAATGTCGGTGGCGTACCTGGCAATACCGACGAGAAGCTGATACCGGGAAGGATGATTTGTGTTGCCCAGTTGTTCCCATTCTTCAAATACCGTTCGAAGCGTGGGGAGAATCCGAGTGTTGGTGTCGTCCCAAACCATGGCGCGGCCCATTTCACCGAGCAGGCGATCGCCCGAATATCCTGAGTTCAGGTATTCCAAAACCTGGCGTCCCACATCCTGCACTTTAAGTGATGCGATAGAGTTGAGGATTAGTGCCACACCGGCATCTTCACTGGGCACATCAAGTCTTGCTCCTCCGAGTTCGGCGGACAAACTACGCGGCGGAATGTTGATCCAGCGATCTGCAAAGAGACGCCAGGCGGCATGAAATAGTCCTTTGGCGACGACAACGTCTCCACCATGACGCTTCGCGGTACGGAGGGATGCGGCCAAATTAAGTTCCGTCGTCAGAGCTCCCCAGCCTGCATCAACATTCACAGGCGTCCGCGCCATCCGATCGGCGGCGACAAGAACTAGAGTTGTGATTAAGCGATCCAGTTCGATGCCGGCCTTCAGTACGTCGTTCAGGGCTGCAAATGACTTTTCGATGTTGATGCCCGTAAGTGCCTCGACGAATGCATCCTCATCGTAGGTGCTCGACCTGCTGTGCGGTGTGCTCCCTGTGCCAGCGGAAGAAATCATCGAGGTCATGAGGTCAACGGCATCGCGGCGAAAACGTTCAGGCTCGCCGCGCTGGCGGCCAATCAACTTGGCGCCGAGGTTGAAGACCAGCTCGGAAGACCGATCCCAACCGAACGTATCGACGAATTCAGCGAGATGACCAAGCGAAAGCAGGTTATCGGCAATACCGAGGAAATGAGGTGCGACGGCGCATTCATAAAGGAGCGGCAGGATTCTGTTTTCGTACTTCAGGTGACGGGCAGTGAAGAGACAACGCTCGATGCGACCGGATTGTCCATCGCGCGAGAACATGCGAGTCCAGCCTTCAATACTCTCCCACGCAACGTGCCCGGGCAGCGGCACGACTTCGAGTCGCTCCGCCGATCCGCCGGCGACCGAAGACGCGGCCGTCGCCAGCGTCATCAAGCGGTCGGCGTCGCGGTATCGCCGCCCTACTTTTAACCCGCTGATCAACCGTGAGACGTCACCACCGCTATCTGTTTCCTCGTTGGCACTGGCGATGCGCCGGCCAAGGTGCCGGAGGATCATCTCGACGATGTCCTCTTCCGGCACTCCTCCTTTGAGCATGAGTGCAATCGCCTTCGAGATCGTCCAGCGATCCTTACTCAGCAGACCTTCCCACAACAGACGCAAGTGTTCCTCGCGCCGTTGGTATTGGGTCGCGCCGGCCTGGATCCAGATTTCTCCCTGGCGAACGTCGACGGGAAACGTTTGAAGGTTGTCGCACTCGTACTTGAAACATCCGCCGCCTTCGAGATCAAAACTGCGGCCATGCCAATCGCAGGTGAGAATGCCGTTCCGAATTGCTCCTCGTGTCAACGGATAACCCATATGCGGACATTGGTTGTCGGTCGCAAAAATCCGGCCATCGACATTGAACAACGCGATGCTACGCCCTTCGCCGACCTTGATCGCTGTCGCCGAACCCGGCGGGACATCGACGATTGCGGCCGCGTGTGTCCACTGCAGCGTCTGTTCGACCATGGTTTGCCTCCTGAATCGCAAATGCGGTAACTACCATCATCTTGA
>Ga0075431_100008420_pt1 | contig 10326 bp, 7 predicted proteins | sample RhiMetdeltSRZDD5_FD_75297 | JGI IMG/M metagenome (GOLD analysis project Ga0075431, IMG submission 75297) | Populus rhizosphere microbial communities from Tennessee, USA - Rhizosphere MetaG P. deltoides SRZDD5 | ecosystem: Host-associated > Plants > Roots > Rhizosphere > Soil | place: USA...
TCATCAGGAATCCTGGCTGGATTTCAACATGCTCCAGACCTGGAGCGATTGGTTCCGAGTCCACCCGGCGGTGATGAGTGACGCGCTGCGCACGCCGGCCAAACCCATCGTTCATGCGGAAGGCGCCTATGAGAATGGACCGGAATATCCGACCGGCCCGATCACGCCGCTTATCGTCCGGCGGCAAGCGTGGTGGGCTTTTCTGGCCGGAGGCTTCCACACCTATGGACAGAATCAAATGTGGCGCATGGAGCCGGGGTGGGATCAAACTTTTGATACGCCCGGCGCTGCGCAGGTCGGCTGCTTCAAAAAAATTCTCACCGCGCGTCCGTGGTGGACGTTGGTGCCGGACCAAAGTCTGTTTGCTCAAGGGATCAACTGTGAGCGAACCCTCAACGCCGCCGCTCGGTCAGAAGATGATCAATGGGCGCTGGTGTATTTAAGCAGCCAGTGTACGGTCCGTTTGCCTCTAGACAAAATCGGCGCGCGCGAAGTCCAAGCAACCTGGATCAACCCGCAGACCGGCGAAGAGCACGACGCCGGAAAATATTTAACGGGCAATCGCCAGGGGGCCGTCTTCCCTCAAGGCCAATCTCAATCCTTCACCACCCCGCCGTTTTGGGAGGATGCGGTGTTGAGCTTGACGGCCGTTTAATAAATGAGAACAAAAGAAATGTTCGCGAGTCTCCCGCAAAAAATCTTTTTCACCGCAGAGATCGCTGAGTGCGCTGAGACCGAAAGATTCAAAGTCTGGACTTGCGTAGTCACGGAAGTATTTCACCACCAAGGCACGAAGACACAAAGAAAACAAGAATATTTCTTAGGAGGTTGATAAAACCATGAGCACGATTGCCTTATTTGGAGCGGCGGGAAAAATTGGCACGCGGATCGCCAACCGCTTGCGCGAAGTTAAAGAATATCGCACGCTGTATGTCGAAGCCGGGGAGGCGGGCATTGCCCGCTTGCGTGAACGGGGACTCTCGCCCACTCCGGTCGAAGCCGCGGCTCAGGAAGCCGACGTCATCATCTTGGCTATTCCGGACACGCTGATTGGAAAAGTGGCGACTGAGATCGTTCCGCTCCTCAAGCCAGGGGCGTTGGTCATCTGCCTTGATCCGGCCGCGCCCTACGGCGGCGAACTGCCGGCTCGAGCGGACATCGCCTACTTCATCACACATCCCTGTCATCCGCCGGTCGTTAATGATGAAGAGACGTTGGAAGCGCGTCGTGATTTCTACGGCGGTGTCTTGGCGAAGCAGAGTGTCGTCTGCGCTTTGATGCAAGGCTCGGAGCAAGATTACGTGACCGGCGAGCGAATCGTGCGGTTGATGTTTGCGCCGGTGCTGCACACCCATCGAGTCACCGTGGAGCAGATGGCAATCTTGGAACCGGCCCTCTCTGAGTCCCTCGTCCTGACGGCGATGGTCATCATGCGCGAAGCGATGGATGAAGTCGTCCGCCTGGGTGTCCCGGAAGCCGCGGTCTGGGATTTTGTCTTGGGGCACATCAACATCAATATCGGAATCTTATTCGGCTATGCGGATGCCAAGTTGTCCGATGGCGCGAAAATGGCGGTGGAGCGGGCCAGGACGAACCTCTTCCAACCGGATTGGAAGAAAGTCTTTGAAACCGACCGAGTTATGGCGGAAGTGAAAGCCATCACTCAGGGGCGGGCCAGTGCTGCGCAACGGTAAGATGCAACTGGGCATCAGTTCATATACATTTACTTGGGCGATAGGGGTTCCGGGTCATCCACCGGAGCGGCCCCTCACAGCGATCGGTTTGCTCGAGCGCGCGGCGGAATTAGGTGTGTCACTCGTGCAGGTGGCCGATAATCTGCCGCTGGAACAAGCCTCGGCTGCCGAAGTGGCGGCGTTTCAAAAGCGGGCCGCTGAACTCCAACTCACTCTGGAGTTGGGCACGCGCGGCATTGATCTCGACCATCTGAAAAATTATTTAACGTTCGCGCAGCGCCTGGAGGCCAAACTCTTACGAGTGGTCGTAGATACCGCGAGCCATCATCCCGACGTAGACGCTGTCGTCAACAACCTGAGTCGTTTAGCGCCCAATTTGGAGAAGGCCCGAATCAATCTGGCGATTGAGAACCATGATCGCTTTAGCACGCACGCCCTTGTCGAGATTATGGAACGGATTCACAGCCCAGTCGTAGGTATCTGCCTCGACACGGTGAACTCGTTTGGCGCTTTAGAAGGGCCGGAGGTGGTTTTGGAGCGCCTCGGCCCGTGGGTGATTAACCTGCATCTCAAAGATTTCGTGATCTTTCGCGCCAGCCACTTGATGGGGTTTACGCTGGAAGGCCGGCCCGCCGGAGAGGGGCAGTTGGACATCCCTCACGTGCTGGCGAAATTAAGTACCTTGGGACGCCGGCCCAACGCCATTTTGGAACTCTGGACGCCTCCGGCAGAAAACCTGGCGGCGACGATTGCCAAAGAAGCCGAGTGGGCGGCGCGGAGCCTGGCTTACTTGCGCCAACTGATTCCGAGCGAAACGGCAAGCTAGACCGACGCGGTCTTCGCACCCTGAGCTTGTCGAAGGGCGAGACCGCGTCGGTCTGAGGTCGTAAAGCAAATTGGAGCCCCAAGCATGTTAACTCAAAACGAGTTGTATTCCGGCCAGTCCATGCCGCTGCCTGCGATAAAACATTTGCGCGCCGGCCCGCTGACGATGATCTACCAAGCGGGGGACCTGCGCTATCTCAAGCTTGGCGATCAGGAAATTCTGCGGCGGATTTATGTGGCCGTCCGTGATCAGAATTGGGGAACTGTGCCGCCGGGCCTCTCTAACGTGCGGGAGGAAATTGCCGCCGACTCCTTCCACCTCACTTACCAGGCAGAAAACAAACAGCGCGAGATTGATTTCTTCTGGCAGGCCACGCTCCGGGGTGACGCGCAAGGCACGGTCCACTTCACTTTTGAAGGTCAAGCGCGTTCCACTTTTCTAAGTAACCGCCTCGGCTTTTGCGTGCTGCATCCTATTCGGGAATGCGCCGGCCGAGCGTGTCGAGTCACGCACCCGGATGGTTCAGTGACCGATGGCGTCTTCCCTAAATACATCTCGCCTCACCAACCCTTTTTGGAAATGACCGGCATTGACCATGAAATTCAGCCCGGCGTCTGGGCGGAGGTAATTTTCACCGGCGATATTTTTGAAATGGAGGACCAGCGCAATTGGACGGACGGCTCCTATAAAACTTACTGCACGCCGCTGCGCCTGGGCTTCCCGCACGAGATTAAAGCGGGGACGTGGATCACCCAATCGGTGACGCTCAGGCTCCGCGCCGAGGCGGATCAGAGAAAATGGGCCGCGTTTGCCAATGTCCAGGAAGAGCCGCTCGGCTTTCACATGGAAACCAGCGGTCCGGGCGTCCCGCTGCCTCGCTTAGGGTTGGGAGTCGCCAGCCACGGCCAGCCGCTCAATCCCAAGGAGCTAAATCGCCTGCGCGCGTTAAATCTTTCGCACGTGCGCGTTGATCTCAAACTCTCGGAAGCGGATTATCCGGCCCGGTTGCGTCAGGCCTGGCAGGAAGCTCAGGCGCTGAATCTTTCTTTAGAAGTTGCCCTCTTTCTTTCGGATCAGGCGGAGGCGGAGTTGCAGGCTCTGCGGCATGAGATCGAAGCGATTAAACCTCGTGTTTGGACCTGGTTGATTTTTCACATCGAAGAAAAGTCTACCAGCGAGCAATGGATCAGCTTGGCCCGCCACGCTTTGTCTTCTTATGATGCCCAAGCGCACATTGGCTCCGGCACCAACTCGAATTTCACTGAACTTAACCGTAGCCGTCCACCGGCGCAATCTCTGGACTTGGTCTGCTATTCCGCCAATCCTCAAGTCCATGCTTTTGATAATGCCTCGTTGGTGGAAACACTGGAGACGTTGGCGGATATCGTAGAGAGCGCCCGCCAATTCATCGGATCACTTCCCTTAGCGATTACGCCGATTACTTTAAAGCAGCGCGCCAATCCGGATGCTACTGCCCGGGAGGCTGAACCGGAACCCGGCACACTCCCTCGCTCGGTGGATGTGCGGCAAATGTCACTGTTCGGCGCTGGTTGGACATTGGGCAGCTTTAAATATTTGGCTGAGAGCGGCGTACACAGTTTGACGTATTACGAAACGACCGGATGGCGGGGTGTGATGGAAACAGACGCAGGCTCCTCGTCCTCGGAAATTTTTCGGTCTTTGCCTGGGGCAGCCTTCCCGCTTTACCACGTCTTAGCCGACATCGGTGAATTTGCGGGTGGGGAGATTCTTCCCATTCGCTCAACGCATCCGCTTCAATGTATTTGTGTGGCGTTGAGAAAGTTGGGGCAAACACGGATGATCGTGGCCAATTTGCAAGCCGAAAGCTGTTCGGTCACGGTGACGGGACTGACCACTCAGGTTCGGCTGCGCTATTTGGATGAAACGAATGCATTGGAAAGTATGCAATCGCCCGAAGCCTTTCGATCACCCCTTGGTGAGATGGTCCAAACTCCCGGCCAACTGACGCTGCAACTGAGACCTTACGCTTTAGCCCGGATTGATTTCTAGAGGAAAAATTTTAATCACGAATGACTCGAATTGATTTGCCTGATTGCTGTGAGCTACTTCGCGCGAATAACACGAATTTTTCTTTTATTCGTGTTATTCGCGCGAAGCCTATTCGAGTCATTCGTGATAAACAGGCTTTTGAAAGGATGAGCTTATGGCTGATCTCAAGTTCGCGGTAATCGGGGCCGGGTTCTGGTCAAAATTCCAGATTCCAGCCTGGCGGGAGGTGCCCGGCGCGCAACTCGTCGCGCTGTGCGATTCCGATTTGGCGAAAGCTCAAGCCTTCGCCGAACAGTTCAACATTCCTCGCGTCTACCGGGACGCCGAAGAGATGTTTCAGACCGAAGCCTTAGATTTTGTTGACATCATCGCCGGGGTCTCGGCGCATGCGCCGCTCGTCACCTTGGCGGCCCAGTATAAAGTCCCCGTGATTTGCCAAAAACCGATGGCCCCGGACTATGCGACGTGCGAGCACATGGTTCAGACCTGCCGGCAAGCGGGGATTCCGTTTTTCATTCATGAAAACTTTCGGTGGCAGCCGCCCCTGCGAGCGATTAAAGACTTCTTGGACGCCGGTCGAATCGGCCGGCCGCTCCGGGCCCATTTGCAGTTTGGTCACGGCCCGCTCAAATTCTATGCCAATCAGCCTTACTTAAAGACCGACGCGCATTTTGTGCTCCCGGACATGGGGAGTCATTTTTTGGACTTGGCCCGGTTCTTTTTTGGCGAGCCGCACAGCCTGTATTGCCAATACCATCGCAGCCGGGCCGATTTTGCCGGGGACGATGTGGTCGTGGTCATGCTGCGGATGGCTTCGACGATTTGCTTGTGTGAAATGGGCTGGTTCACCAACACAAAAGTTTACATCGAAGGAACCGAGGGGGCACTGGAATTGAGTAACGACGGCGTTTTGAGCCTCCGCCTCGGTGACGAAGTTTACTCCCGCCGCTATACGCCCGACCGTTATGCCTGGACGGACCCGGATTATGGCTTTAGCCCGCCGAGCAGTGTGGCCTGCAACGCCCATTTGTTGGGGGCGCTAAAAACCGGCCAACCGGCCGAAACCTCGGCCGAAGATAATTTAAAAACTATGCGCTTGGTCTATGCCGCCTACGATTCCGCGGAACGCAATCAAGTCATCCCGATTGATTAATGAAGAGCGAGAAACCTGGTTTCTTGTTCAGAATCCACCGAGGTAGGCGGAAGAGCAAGAAACCAGGTTCCTGGTGAATAAAAGAGTCTCTTTTTATCCTAAAACCCCCGCTAAATACCCCGGTTTATTCAGTCGTTTTGATGTATATTTTTTACGGAATACGCAACACGCAATATGAAGATATTGCGTATTCCGTAAACTGTAATTCGCGCCTCTCCATGACTACAAGGAGCCTAACATGCACCCCCATAGAAAAAAAATAATTTCCGTGTCTGCCAGTACCCTCTGCGTCGCCGGCCTTTTGCTCCTACCCCTGCTGGCGGTGCCCGCTTCCGCTGTTTCCACCCTCTTGTCCCTCGGCAAACCTGCCACCGCTTCTTCCATTCAGCAGAATAGCGCGACCTATGCTCCGGGGCACGTGACCGATGGTGACCTCTCGACCCGCTGGGCCAGCGTCCCGGGGATTGATCCGCAGTGGATTTACGTGGACCTCACGAGCGCGGCCAACATTGACCGGGTGGTGATCACTTGGTGGAGCAATTACGCCGTGGCTTACCAGATCCAGGTGTCCAACGACGCGACCAACTGGACCGACATCTTCTCGACGACGACTGGCAACGGCGCGATAGACGATCTGACGGTCTCGGGCAGTGGCCGCTATGTCCGCATGTACGGGACAGTGCGCTCGAACCCCGGTAATCCGGGACGCTACTCGATCTATGAGATGGAAGTCTATGGCACCCCCGGCCCCACGCCGACCACGCCGCCCACCATCACACCCGGCGGCCCGACGGCTACCCCGCCCAGCAGCGCCGTGCTGTTTGATGATTTCACCTACACCAGCAATACCGACCCCAATCTCGCCGCGCTGAATTGGACGCTGCGCGATGTTCAAAACGAAGGCCCGGGCATCCCCGGCGCCACCTGGTCGCCCAACAACATTTCTTTCTTAGTTGATCCCAATAATGCCAGCAATCGCCTGGTGCAACTGCAATCCACCACCGGCGGCAGCGGCGCGACCACCAGCGAAGCCGAGATCTACTTACCCAGCAAGTTCTTTGAAGGCACCTATGCCACCCGGATTTACTTCAACGATACGCCGGCCTCCGGCGCGGATGGCGATCACTTGGTAACGACATTCTTCACCATTTGTGTCCCCTGCCTGACCTACGACCTGGATCCCAATTACCGGGAGAACGATTTTGAGTATCTTCCCAACGGTGGCTGGGGGGTAAAAGGCAACATCATGTACATGACCACTTGGGAGACCTTCCGCGAACAACCCTGGCAAGCCGTCAATGCTTCCACCAACATCAAAGCCAGCTTCGCCGGTTGGCATACCCTGTTCATGACGGTTTCCGGCGGGCATGTGAAATACTATATTGACGGGGCTTTGAAGGCCGATCACAGCGACATCTACTATCCCGAAGGGCCAATGACGCTCAATTACAACCTGTGGTTCATTGATGGGACCGGCGCTTCCGGCACGCGCGTCTGGCAGCAGCGCATGGACTGGGTCTACTTTGCCAAGGACGCCGTTTTAACTCCGACCCAGGTAGATGGGATTGTCGCCAACTACAAAGCCAATAACGTGGCGCGTTTAGACACCGTGCCCATGCCTTAAGCACCTTCCCCTTTGTTTTACCAAGCCAGACCTGTCAGGTCTCAAGCCGCGCCCGCGGAGAGAGACCTGACAGGTCTGAACCGTAAGTGATAAATAAATTGAATAAGGAATATAAATTATGCCTACTTATCGTAAAATTACCTCGGTGTACGTCAGCCTCATCAGCGTCGTCGGCCTTCTGCTTATAGCCTCGCTGGTGGCGCCCGCGTCCGCCTCCGCCCTCTTGTCCCTCGGCAAACCCGCCGTCGCTTCCTCCATCCAACAGAATAGTCCAACCTATGATCCCGGACACGTGACCGACGGGAATCTATCCACCCGCTGGGCCAGCGTCCCGGGGATTGATCCGCAATGGATTTACGTGGACCTTACCTCCACGGCCACCATTGACCAGGTGGTGATCAAATGGTGGGGCGATTACGCGGTGGCTTACGAGATCCAGGTTTCCAACGACGCGACTAACTGGACCGCGGTGTATAGCACCAGCACCGGCGATGGCGCGACTGACGATGTGGCCGTAACGGGCAGTGGGCGCTATGTCCGCATGTACGGGACGGTGCGCTCAAACTCCGGCAATAATGGCCGCTACTCCATCTATGAGATGGAAGTCTATGGCACCAGTGGCGGCGGTGGCGGTTCCACGGCGACGAATACACTGACCGGTCCCACGGCCACGCGAACAAATACACCGATCGGTCCCACGGCGACCAACACAGCGATTGGTCCCACAGCCACCCGGACAAATACGCCGATTGGCCCCACGGCGACCAAGACGAATACGCCAGTCGGTTCCAGCGGATTTACGGAGAATTGGGATGCCTCCACCTCGGCTTACTTCAATCTCTCCGCTGGCAAGAGCAGCGCGACCTCCAATGTGGCCGACGCGGCTGCGAATGACGGAAAAACATTAAAGATGACCTTGGCCGCCCGCCCGCGCGCTGGCGCCGGCAACGGCCCCGAGATTCAGTCCCCGCTCCGCTATCAATACGGAAGTTATTCCACCCGACTGAAGACCGCCGATTGTTCGGCGCAACCGCTTGCGGGCGTCGTCACCGGCTATTTCACTTACTTCAACAACGGCCAGGACACGACCGGCGACGGCCTGCCGGATAACAGTGAGATTGACTTCGAATGGTTGTGCGCCGAACCGCAGGTAATGTTCATCACGATGTGGACCGACTATGACGGCTCCCCGGACGTACATAAGAAGGTCTACCGCGAAATTAATTTGGCCACCGGCGCCATTCTCAATACCTGCTACGATGAAATCTGGGGCGAATGCCAACCGCTCGCCCCGTCCGAACTTCAACCGACCTCGATTACCGCTATTCCCGGCTACAACTCCAGCACCGCCTATTACGAATATGGTTTTACCTGGACTTCGACGGCTGTGCGCTGGTGGGTTGTTAACCCGGCCAATGGTCAACAGATCACGCTCTGGGATTATCAAGGCCCGGCCTCGCGGATCACCACCGTGCCGGCCTATTACATGACCAACGTCTGGCACACGAATAACTGGGCGCCGAATAACTTTCCGAATGCGATCCAACAACCGACCAGCCCGATGTATGCCTATGTGGATTGGACCGCGTTTGCCGCCTTGCCCTAAGCCGGCCGAACGGCGCGAAAGAAAAATTTAACTGCCTGGAAAGAAAGTCGAAAAAACAGGAAGGCGCAGAGCATGTGTGCTCTGCGCCTTCCTGTTTTTCTATAAATCTCTATCGGCAACCGGAGCCGCTATATCGAAGCGAATTCTAAATTTCGGCGGCGACGGCGAGGTAACGCTGCGCGGCGTTGGCTTGGTTAGTGGGCGGCATGCGGTGGGTGCTTTCTCAAAATCTTTTCCAGGGATCCAGGCCGAGCGCCTTAAGTTTGGCGTAGAGCAGGATCACGTAGACCCCGTCCAAGATAAAGAGGCTGAGATAGAGACTGTTCATTAGCAAGGAGTTGGGGTCGCGGGCGAAAAAGAGAAGCGCTACGAAGATCGTGCCGATCATTTTGCATAGAGCGATGTAGAGCGATTGCCTACGCTCACCTCGCGCTAAGAGCACGGACATCATCAAGTTTGAGCCAAATGATCTTCAATCATGCTAGAGGAGAGGGGACGATGTCTAGCTTCCAATTGCTTCAGGTGGTCAGCGACGCGGAGGTTGTGCTGCAAAAACTCGTAATAGTCCTTTGGGGAGAGGGAAGGTTTATACGGCCCCAGTTTATCAAAGCGCGCCCCATTGTTGATCAGGCCAAAAAGATAGTCGGCTTCCGCGCGCGGGGGAAGCACGGCCGTGTACGGGCTGTTCGTCCCGAGATAGTCCCGCATTTCCGCGAGCCGAATTAACACCCGCCAAATATTCTGATCGTGCTGGGGCACGGACAGCCGGGGCAGTAGCGGACTTATTTTTTGGCAGAGGTAATACAGCTTCGCATAATGCCGATGTTCCAGGTAGCGTTCCAATGGCCTGACTGCCTTAATAAAGATGGACTGCGGAACACCAAAGCCTATCAATAGGAGCAGGCAAGCTAAAGTTTTGCCTACGTCCTGAACAATCCAATTAAGTGTAAATCGAAGTTTTGGATCATCGAGAAGAAATGAAAGTGCCAGGTTGACTTCGCCCAATAGAGTTGCAGCCACAACGACTATCAGGCCAAGCATACTGACAAGGCGGCGAACACGGTAAGCCAGATTAGCCTTGTATCGCTTCAAATCTTTCCAAAATAGCCCTACAATGAGGCTACCCACTCCGACAAAGATCAAATAATAAATAGAGCAAGCGGCAGTGTATGACCACGATGGTTCAAAATACACTCCATCTGTGAAGGAAGTGCTACCCTGGCGCAGAGAGAGAATTGTCGCTTCTATACCTATAAGCGCCGCCGTGATTAAGAAGATCCGATGACCTAGGATGTCCCGGAGCGGGCTGACTTGGTTGTTCAGGAACTGCTTGAGAGTAAAGTAGCCCAACAGGATTGCAGACGAAAACATGGGGTAACCCAGCACATTCTG
>Ga0075431_100008421_pt1 | contig 10325 bp, 5 predicted proteins | sample RhiMetdeltSRZDD5_FD_75297 | JGI IMG/M metagenome (GOLD analysis project Ga0075431, IMG submission 75297) | Populus rhizosphere microbial communities from Tennessee, USA - Rhizosphere MetaG P. deltoides SRZDD5 | ecosystem: Host-associated > Plants > Roots > Rhizosphere > Soil | place: USA...
CGACTGTGACCGTGTGACCGAGCTGAAACGGGTTGCCGATGGCCATCACCCAATCGCCTGGTTCGATGGCATCCGAGTCGCCGAGCGTGGCCACGGGCAGACCACGCGGTGCGTGTTCCAGCCGGATCAGCGCGCTGTCGGACAACGGATCGCGACCGATGAGTCGCGCCCGGTGCGTGGTGCGATCGTCACCAAACAGCGCCACCTCGATCACGTCCGCGCCGGCGACGACGTGATTGTTGGTCAGGATGTCGCCTTGTTCGCTGATGAGGAACCCGGACCCGAGGCCGCGTTGAATACGGCTCCCGGATTCCGCTTGAGAACGCGTCATGATGGCCACGACGACCGGGTTCACGCGGTGGGCGATGTTGCGGAACAGGTTGACGTCCATCGCGGCTCCGGGCAAATCCGGGCGCGGCTGGGTCGACGATGTGGCTGCCTTGGGTGCGGTTGGCACTGTGGCGCCTTTGCCCCGGACCGACACAACGGCCACAGCGACCAGTACCGTGAGCAGCGTCAGCAGTGTTGAAAATCGCGGCGATATGCGCATTTCCCTCTCTCCTCGAGTAGGGCTATGAGCACAAGGAGTGCCTTCCACGCACGCAGGGACCGCCTTCAGGCGGCCCATCGCATTCCTCGCAGATCTTTCGCCGCCGCCTGTCAGTACTCCTAGTAGTCGGCCTTCCGGGAGTCGCTTAGCCTCACAGCAAGATGCCTGTGCGTGTGTGGAAAAGGCCTGCGTGGTTCCGACGGCGGACGGTCATGGTGTTCGTCGCGGCGGTGTCGCTCGGAGTGATCGTCGTGGTGGTGCTTCGCACGGCACGAGCGGCTGCGGCGCCGGCGCGCAATTCGGCTGCGTCGGCGGCGGTGCCCGTCACCGTCGCGACCGTGTCGCGCGCCGACCTTCCGGTGCGGCTGACGGCTCTGGGCTCGGTGGCTGCGTTCAATACGGTGACCGTGCGCCCGCGCGTCGACGGACAGCTCATGCGCGTGTCGTTTCGCGAAGGCCAGTTCGTCACGCGAGGCGAGCTGCTTGCCGAAATCGATCCCCGGCCGTTCCAGGTGCAGCTCGAACAGGCCGAGGGTCAGCTGGCGCGCGATCAGGCACAGCTCGCCAATGCGAAGGTCGATCTCGAACGCTACCAGACGCTGCTCAACGAGGACTCGATCGCCAGGCAGAACGTCGATGCGCAGCGGTCGACCGTCGCCCAGCTCGACGCCGCGCTGAAAGTGGACCAGGCCGCGATCGACAGCGCACGCCTGAACCTGACGTATTCGCGGGTCACCGCGCCGATCAGCGGTCGCGTCGGGCTCCGGCTGGTCGATGTCGGCAACGTGGTCAGCGCGAGTTCGACATCAGGACTGGTCGTGATCACACAAGTCGAGCCGATTGCCGTGGTGTTTACCCTCCCGGAGGATTCGCTCCGTACGGTGCTGCCGCGTATTCGCGCGGGCGCCAGCCTGCCTGTGGATGCCTTCGATCGCAGCGGCGCAACACGGCTCGCCACGGGATCGGTCGTCACCGTTGACAATCAAATCGATCAGACCACCGGGACGGTGCGAATCAAGGCGGTATTCGACAACCACGATCGCGCGTTGTTTCCGTCGCAGTTCGTCAACGTGCAGGTGCTTGCCGACACTCAACGCGCACAGCTCGTCGTCCCGGCCGCGGCGCTGCAGCAGGGGCCGCAGGGGACGTTCGTCTATCTCGTTCGCGACAGCAAGGCCGTCGTGCAAGCCGTCTCGGTCGCGACCGTCGAAGACGAACGCGCGTCGATTGCCAATGGGCTGAACGCCGGTGACCTCGTCATCACCGAGGGCGTCGATCGCCTTCGCGAGGGCAGCGCAGTCGAGGTACGGCGGTGAGTCCTTCCGGGCCCTTCATCCTGAGGCCCGTTGCCACGTCGCTGCTCATGGTGGCGCTGGTCATTGCTGGTGCCGTCGCCTATCAGCAGTTGCCGGTGTCCGCGCTGCCCCAGGTGGACTATCCGACGATTCAAGTGACGACCTTCTATCCGGGAGCCAGTCCGGACGTGATGGCCACGTCGGTGACGGCGCCGCTCGAGCGGCAGTTCGGACAGATGCCCGGTCTGAAGCAGATGACGTCCACGAGCTCGTTTGGCAGCTCGGTCATCACGCTGCAGTTCGACCTCGTGCTCGACATCGATGTGGCCGAGCAGGAAGTCCAGGCGGCGGTGAACGCGAGCGGCACGCTGCTTCCGGCCGATCTGCCGAGTCCACCCGTGTACAGCAAGGTGAATCCCGCCGATGCGCCGGTGCTGACCCTGGCGTTGACCTCGAACGCTCTGCCCTTGCGGGACGTCCAGTCGCTTGCCGATACGCGGCTCGCTCCAAAGATCTCCCAACTGCCCGGCGTCGGCCTCGTCACCATCAGCGGCGGACAGAAGCCAGCGGTGCGCGTGCAGGTCAATCCGGCCGCGCTCGCGGCGTACGGGCTGGGTCTTGCGCAACTGACGCAGGCGATCGCCGCGGCCAACGCCAACCAGGCCAAGGGCACGTTCGATGGTCCGCAGCGCGCCTACACCATCGACGCCAACGATCAGCTCACGTCGAGTGTCGACTACCGCTCGCTGGTCGTCGCCTACAAGAACGGCGCGCCGGTGCGGCTCTCCGACGTCGCCGATGTCGTGGATGGTGTCGAAGACGTGCATCAGGCGGCCTGGGTGAATACGACGCCGGCCGTCATCGTCAACATCCAGCGCCAGCCGTCAGCCAACACGATCGCCGTTGTCGATCGCATCAAGGCGCTCCTGCCTCAGCTCGCCGGCACGCTGCCGCCAGCGGTCCACGTCTCGGTGCTCACCGATCGCACGACGACGATCCGTTCCTCGGTGGCCGACGTGCAGTTCGAGCTGATGCTGACCGTCGCGCTGGTCGTCGGCGTCATCTTTCTCTTTCTGCGCCGGCTGTCGACGACCGTCATCCCAGCGGTCGCAGTGCCGCTGTCACTGGTCGGCACGTTTGCCGCGATGTACTTCGCGGGATTCAGCCTCAACAACCTGACGCTGATGGCGCTCACGATTTCCACCGGCTTCGTTGTCGACGATGCCATCGTGATGATCGAGAACGTCGCGCGATACGTCGAGGCGGGTGAGGCGCCGCTTCAGGCGGCGCTCAAGGGGGCGGCGCAGATCGGCTTCACCATCGTCTCGCTCACGGTATCGCTGATCGCGGTGTTGATTCCGTTGCTCTTCATGGGCGACATCGTCGGCCGGCTGTTTCGTGAGTTTGCCGTGACGCTGAGCGTGACGATTCTGGTGTCAGCGGTCGTCTCGCTCACCCTCACACCGATGATGTGCGCGCGCATCCTCTCGCATGTACCACCCGAGCGTGAGAGCCGCTTCGCGCAGTTCCTCGACAGCCGCTTCGAGCGGATGAAGCAGGCGTACGACCGTTCGCTCGTGTGGGTGCTGCAGCGTCAGGGAGCCACGCTGATCGTTTTTGGCGTCACCCTGGCGGCAACGGCCGTTCTGTTCCTCGTCATCCCGAAGGGATTCTTTCCTGTGCAGGATACGGGCTTGGTCGTCGGCGTGACCGAGGCGCCGCAGACGATCTCATTCGTGGGGCTCGCCGAACGCCAGCAGGCACTCGTGAAGGCACTGGTGACTGATCCCGCGGTGGAGAGCATGTCGTCGTTCGTTGGCGTGGACGGCACGAACGTCACGCCGAACAGCGGCCGTCTTCAGATCAATCTGAAACCGGTCGACACACGCCGGGACGATGTGAGCACGGTGATCCGTCGCCTGCAATCACAGGCGGCGACGGTGCCCGGGATCACGCTGTATCTGCAAGCGGTTCAGGATCTCGAGGTCGAGGACCGTGTCAGCCGCACGCAGTACCAGTACAGCCTGGAGCATCCCGACCAGGCACAGCTGGATCGCTGGTCCGGCCGTCTGCTCGAACGATTGCGGCGGGAGCCCGCGCTGCAGGATGTCGCTACGGATCAGCAGGCCGGCGGTGTCCGGGTCGATGTCGCCATCGATCGAGACACCGCGTCGCGATTCGGAATCTCGACTCGCGACGTGGACGATGCGCTCTACAGCGCCTTTGGACAGCGACAGGTATCGACGATCTTCACGCAGCTGAATCAGTACCACGTGGTGCTGGAGGTCAAGCCCGAGTTTCGCCGCACGCCTGACGCGCTGCGCAGCGTGTATGTGCCGGCGAGCGACGGCCATCCCGTGCCGCTGCCCGTGTACGCGAAGACCAGCGTCGCACCCACGCCGCTCGCGATCAGTCATCAGGGACAGTTTCCCGCGGCGACGTTGTCGTTCAACCTCGCACCGGGGGCTTCGCTTGGCGACGCGGTCAATGCCGTCGAGCGGGCGTCGCAGCAGATCGGCCTGCCGGCCGGGTTCCGCGCCGAGTTCCAGGGGACCGCGGCGGCCTTCCAGGCATCGCTCGCGCACGAGGGCTGGCTCATCCTCGCCGCGATCGTGACGGTCTACATCGTGCTCGGCGTGCTGTACGAGAGCTATATCCACCCGCTGACCATCCTCTCGACGTTGCCTTCGGCTGGCATCGGCGCGCTGCTCGCACTGCTGGTCACGAGGCAGGACCTTGGCATCGTTGCGGTGATCGGCCTCGTGCTCCTCATCGGCATCGTCAAGAAGAACGCGATCATGATGATCGACTTCGCGCTCGAGGCGCAGCGTCAACGCGGTGTCGCGCCGCACGAGGCGATCTATCAGGCATCGCTCCTGCGCTTTCGTCCAATCATGATGACCACCATGGCCGCGCTCCTCGGCGGGCTGCCGCTCGCGCTGGCGTCAGGCACAGGGGCAGAGCTGCGGCGTCCACTCGGCATTGCGATCGTCGGCGGTCTTCTCGTCAGCCAGGTGTTGACGCTGTACACGACGCCCGTGATCTATCTGGCGTTCGAACGACTGTCCTATCGGGTGAAGCGACTGGTGCGGAGTCGCGAGTCATGACCGTGTCGGAGACGTTCATCAGGCGCCCTGTGGCAACCAGCCTTCTGGCGATTGCCTTGGGGTTGGCCGGCGCACTGGCCTTTGCGTCCCTGCCGGTCGCCCCGTTGCCGCAGGTTGCGTATCCCACCATCGTCGTGAGCGCCGGGTTGCCGGGCGCCAGTCCGGAGACGATGGCCGCCGCGGTGGCGACGCCGCTCGAACGTCAGCTCGGTCGCATTGCCGGCGTGACCGAAATGACCTCGTCCAGCGGACTGGGCAATACGTCGGTGGTCGTGCAGTTCGAGCTGTCGCGCGACATCGATGCCGCCGCTCGCGACGTGCAGGCGGCCATCAACGCGTCTCGTGCGCAGTTGCCGGCGAATCTGCCGAGCAACCCGACGTATCGGAAAGTCAATCCTGCCGATGCGCCGGCAATGATCCTGTCGCTGACGTCCGACACCGTACCGATCAGCCGCATCTACGATCTGGCGTCGTCGATGCTGGCTCAGGAGGTCGCCCAGATCGACGGCGTTGGCCAGGTGAACGTCGGTGGCGGCGCGCTCCCCGCGGTGCGCGTGGAGTTGAATCCGAATGCGTTGAACAAGTACGGGATTTCGCTCGAGCAGGTGCGCACGGTGCTTGCGCAGGCGAACGCTCGGCAGCCGAAAGGGCAAGTCGCCGATGAGCGCACCAGTTGGGAGATCCACAGCAGCGATCAACTGTTCAAGGCAGCCAACTATCTGCCACTGGTGATCGCGGCGCGGCAGGGCGCGGTGGTTCGCCTGACCGATCTGGGCACCGTGACCGACGGCGTCCAGGACGTTCGCGCCGCAGGTCTGCGGGATGGACACCCCGCAGTCTCGCTGATCGTGACGACAGCACCCGAGGCCAACGTCATCGAAACCGTCGATCGGATCCGGGACCAGCTGCCGCGATTTCGCGCCCTGCTGCCGGCGGCGGTCGATCTGCGCGTCGCCATCGATCGGACGACGACGATTCGCGCGTCCGTCCACGACGTCGAACGAACGCTGCTCATCGCGATCGGCCTGGTGGTCGTCGTGGTGTTCGTGTTCCTGCGCAGCGGGTGGGCAACGGCGATCCCCAGCGTCGCGGTGCCGTTGTCGCTGCTGGGCACTTTCGGCGTGATGTGGTTTCTCGGCTACAGCCTCGACAACCTGTCGCTGATGGCGCTGACCATTTCAACCGGGTTTGTCGTCGACGACGCCATCGTGGTGCTGGAGAACATTGCCAGGCACCTCGACGAGGGACGTCCAGCGGTCGAGGCCGCGCTCATCGGTGCGCGCGAAGTGGGGTTCACGGTGATCTCGATGAGTCTGTCGCTTGTCGCCGTGTTCATTCCACTCTTGTTCATGGGCGGCCTGGTCGGGCGCATCTTCCGCGAATTCGCCGTGACACTGGCGGTTGCCGTCGCGGTGTCCCTGGTCATTTCACTGACCGTGACGCCGATGCTGTGCGCCGTCTTTCTGCGGGCGCGCCGCCCGGCTGAATCGACAGGCCGGACGTTTGCGCGTCTTCGGGCCGGCTACGACCGCACGCTCGGATGGGCGCTTCAGCATGCAGGCGTGACGCTCACCATCCTGCTCCTGACCATTCTGCTGAACAGCTATCTCATATCCGTCGTGCCGAAGGGCTTCTTTCCGCAGCAGGACAATGGCCTGGTGACCGGCACGATTCAGGCAGCCCAGGGCACCTCGTTCCAGCAGATGAAACAGATCCTCGACGACGATGTTCGCCGCCTTCGCCGAGATCGCGCCATCGATACCGTCGTGGCGTTCACGGGCGGCGGTACCACCGCCGATCAGGCGCGGCTCTTCATGTCGCTGAAACCGCGGCAGGAGCGCCAGATGAGTGCTGACCAGGTAATCGCACGACTGCGGCCGCAGTTCGCCCACGACCCGCGCGCGAATCTCTATCTGCAGGCGGCGCAGGACATTCGTGTCGGAGGACGGCTTGCCAGCGGGCAATACCAGTACACCCTTCAAGGTGACGATCTGGCGTCGCTCACCACCTGGGCCCCGCGGTTGGTGGCTCGGCTGCGCACCGAGCCGCTCGTCGCCGACGTCAACTCGGATCAGCAGAACAGCGGACCGGACGCCTTCGTCTCGATCGATCGTGATACCGCCGCACGGCTCGGCGTCACCGTCGCGTCCATCGACCAGGCGCTCTATGACGCGTTCGGCCAGCGCCAGGTCGCCACGTTATACGAGGGACTCAACCAGTACCGGGTGGTGATGGAGGTTGCGCCGGAGTATTGGCAGCATCCCGACACGCTGAGTGCGCTCTACGTGGCCGGCACGACGGCTCCGCTCGTGCCCTCGTCGCCCACGGCGGCCCCACTCGTCCCGCTGTCGCCGACAGCGGCTTCACTCGTCCCGCTGTCGGCGATGGCAAAGTTCGGCGGATCGGCCGCGCCGCTGGCCGTCAACCATCAGTCACAGTTTCCGGCCGTCACGCTGTCGTTCAATCTGAGACCTGGCGCGTCGCTGGGCGATGCCGTCGCGGCCATCGATCGTGCCGCGCGGGACATTCGGATGCCGGTCAGCCTGCACGGATCGTTTCAGGGAACCGCGCGCGTGTTCCAGGAGTCGCTGGCCAATGAGCCGTGGCTTATTGCCGCGGCGCTGGCCGCCGTCTACATCGTGCTCGGTGTGCTCTACGAAAGCCTGATTCATCCCCTGACGATTCTCTCGACGCTGCCGTCGGCGGGCGCCGGCGCGATGCTGGCGCTCGCCGCGACGAAGACCGAGTTCACGGTGATCGCGCTCATCGGACTGATTCTGCTCATCGGCATCGTCAAGAAGAACGCGATCATGATGATCGACGTCGCACTCGATTCCCAGCGCCGCGAGGGGCTGTCGCCGGAGGACGCGATCCGGAAAGCCTCGCTGCTGCGTCTGCGGCCGATCCTCATGACCACGATGGCGGCACTCTTTGGCGCGCTGCCGATGGTCCTGACCAACGGAACCGGCTCGGAGCTTCGTCGTCCTCTTGGCTTGTCGATCGTCGGCGGGTTGATCGTGAGCCAGCTGCTCACGCTGTACACGACACCAGCGCTTTATGTCGCGATGGATCGCCTCTCGCGGAAAAGATGACGTCAACTCCCAATGTCCAACTGCCAATGTCCAACCACTCCCAACTCCCAACTACCAAAGCTGTCTTCACGGTCTTCACGTGCCTCTCGACGGCGTTGCTCCTGGCCGCATGTGCAGCCGGGCCGCGCTACGTCGCGCCTCAGGTGCCCGTTCCGCCCGCGTACAAGGAGCTCGGAGCTGCCAGTTCCGAACTGCGGCCGGCCCAGCCTCGTGACGACGTGTCACGCGAGGGCTGGTGGGATGTGTTCGCGGATTCGCACTTGAATGACCTTGAGTCGCGACTCACACGCCATAACCCGACGGTTGCCGAAGCGGAAGCGCGCGTGCGTCAGGCACGAGCGCTCGTTCGCGAGGATCGAGCTGAATACTTCCCAACCATCACGGGGACGACGACGGACACTCGGAGCCGTGGTGGGGCGAGTTCGCGTGTAGGGACGACAGGCAGCACGCTGACCGACTACAGCCTTGGCGTGGGGGCGTCGTGGGAACCGGACCTGTGGGGACGGGTTCGCAACACGGTGGCCGCTGCCACCGCGTCGGCGCAGGCGGCAGCCGGCGACCTCGAGAGCGCTCGTCTGAGTGTCAGCGCGGAGCTCGCGGTGGATTACTTCGAGCTACGCTCGCTCGATGCCGAGCTGGCGCTCTTCGAGCAGACGATCGACGCGTATCAGCGAGCCGCGACGTTGACTCGCAACCAGTACGACGCGGGCATCGTCTCGCGAGCCGACGTCGAGCAAGCGAACACACAGCTCGCGTCGGCGCAAGCGCAGAGGATCGACGTGCAGTTGCAACGGGCACAACTCGAGCACGCCATCGCGGTCCTGCTCGGTGAGCCGCCAGCAGCATTGTCGCTCGCGCCAACGCCGCTGGAAGGTGAGCCTCCGGTCGTTCCGGTGGACGTGCCTTCGCGCATCCTCGAGCGGCGTCCGGACGTGGCGGCCGCAGAGCGGCGAGTGGCTGCCGCCAACGCCCAGATCGGCGTCGCGTCGGCGGCATTCTTTCCATCCTTGTCGCTGAGCGGAAACGCTGGTTTTCAGGCGACGCGCCTGCAGCAGTGGCTGTCGTGGCCGACGCGCGTCTGGTCGGTCGGTCCGGCGCTGGCGCTGACGCTGTTCGACGGCGGCGCGCGCCGCAGCATCAAGGAACAGGCCGTGGCGGGCTACGACGAAATGGCTGGCGCGTATCGCCAGACCGTGTTGTCGGCGTTTCAGGATGTGGAAGACAATCTCGCCGCTGAACGCCTTCTCGCCGACGAAGCCGAGCGCGAGCAGGCGGCGGTGGCTGCTGCACAGCGCTCACTCGATATCTCGCTCAATCAATATCGCGCGGGACTCGTGAGCTATCTGCAAGTAGCCACGCAGCAAACGGCGCTGTTGACCAGTCAGCGTGCGGCAGTCTCGTTGACTGGGCGCCGCTTTGTCGCCGCGGTGCAGCTGGTGCGCGCGCTTGGTGGAGCGTGGGTATGACTTCACGTGTCATTTCGTAACCGCACACGACTGGTTACGCGGCCGGTTCGAGTCTCGCAAGAAACTGTACGACCGATGGCGCGAGCAGTTCAGTGTCGCCACCGTCATGGAAGGTGATGAACACTGAAGCGTCCGCGTCCGTGCCCGGCTTCAGATAGATAGGATCCCCGTTGCTCTCCGCGAAAGCTACAACGCCAGTCACGACCCAAGCGTCGCGCAGTTGCTCACGATCAATGGGCATGAAATCTATCAGGTGATCGTCAAAGACGTATCGTTTCAGTACCGTCGCTGGATTGGCGTACCAAGACATCAGTGCGACGGGAACCGTGCGCTGGAGGTGCTCTGCGTAGAAGGGCCAATCAGGCGCTGCCAGCCTTTGTTCGAGTCGTCGCTGCGCTTCAGCGACGGCCTCGGGTCGATTCTGCCTACGCCAGCGTGCGTCATGGAAGCGGTCTCGCGCCATCAGCAGTAGCAGCGGCACCACCACGAATAGGACCAATACGGACACGACGCCGAGCCATGCCTCGTTCACGATGATCGTTCGTCCGTTGGTGGGCTATTCCTCGAACATTTCCTGGAGGCTGTCCCCGCACCGTCGTGCATGATGTCACCGCGATCGAGGCGTTCGAGAATCACCGGATACGCGAGCGCTGCGCGAGCGGCCTCGATCTTTCCGTAGGCTGCGTGCTCAGACACGTGCAGGGCCTGGGTGCCACATCGGCGTGTCAGCGCAGCAACCTCACCGCATCCACCCTCGCCGTGCGGCGCGCGGCGAGGTGACAGGCCGCGAGCGTGAGCAGTGTGACGAAGGCGAG
>Ga0075431_100008422_pt1 | contig 10325 bp, 5 predicted proteins | sample RhiMetdeltSRZDD5_FD_75297 | JGI IMG/M metagenome (GOLD analysis project Ga0075431, IMG submission 75297) | Populus rhizosphere microbial communities from Tennessee, USA - Rhizosphere MetaG P. deltoides SRZDD5 | ecosystem: Host-associated > Plants > Roots > Rhizosphere > Soil | place: USA...
CCCAGGGGGTTGGTCAGCGGATCGACCATGTCCTCGGAGATGAGGACGCCCAGGCCGGCCGCTCTTCGAAGGGCCAGGCAGGCGGCCACGGCCCCCCCGAGCGCGAGGAAGGCCGGCCAGTCGGGCAATCCCGGCGCCCGGTGGGAGGATTCGTCCCCGGGCGGGCGGGAATCGGTCATCCGCCTCAGGCCGAGAATCGGCACGGCCAGGAAGGCGATCGCGGATTCCTTCGAGAGGAGCGCCAGCAGGAAAGGCAGGCCCACGAGAGCCGGCGGGCGGCCGCCCTGGAACGCCAGCCAGGCGAGCAGGACGAAGAGCGCCGGCAGGAGGTCGACCCGCGCCACGATCGAGCCGACCGGCCAGGCGGCGACGGGATGGACCGCGAAGAGGGCGGCGGCGCAGGCCGCTCCGCCGGGCGACGCCCCGAGGCGGCGCGCGAGCAGCAGAACGAGCGCGGCATTGGCGGCGTGCAACAGGAGATTGACGAGATGGAAGCCGGCCGGGCCCCAGCCCAGGAGCCGGCCGTTGAGGGCCAGGCTCGAGGTCACGATGGGGCGGTAATAGGCCGCCCCGAACGGCGTCCCGTGCCAGAAATGATGGACGAAGGCGGTCAGCGGGCTCAGGGGCTCGCGCAGAAAGGAGTTGTTCACGATCAGGTGCAGATCGTCGAAGACGAACTCGAACCCCAGCGTGCGCAGGTGAAGCGCCACCGCGAGAAGAGCCACGGCGCACGCCGGAATCCACGGACTTTGCTTCATGGCGCGCAAGAATAACACGCAACCTCGGGGGCAACGGAGGTGTTCAGCCGCCGGGCTTCTCGAGAGATCCCCCGGCTGCGCCGAGGGCGCAGCCGGGGTCTTGATGGGTGGCCGGGTCAGCGCATCAGGATCCAGTCCGCGATCGCCGTGGAACCCGCCTTGGAGGACTTAAGAGTGAAGGTAGTCGTCGTCTTGGCGGACACGAAGAGAGTCTCAGACAGGTTGGCCGTCGCGATGACCCTGTAGGTCGTGTCGAGCATGGGTCGGGGCAGCGTGACCGTGACGGTGTTCGAGCCGGGGAACGTGACCTTCCCGCTCTGGGTGTTGCTGGTGTTCGAGAGCGCCCCGGTCGCCAGGAGCAACGGTGTGGCGCTGGTGTTCTGGATCGTGTTCAGGCGGGTTCCGTACGTGTTGATGATCGGCTCGTAATTGCCGAGCACCGTCGGTTGCCCGACCATATCGGCGCGGTAGGTGCCGCCGGAGCCGCCATTGTCGATGAATCCTCCGCCCAGGATGTTGACGTTGACGCACCTCGATCCGCTCCAGCCTATTCCGGAGAGCCGCCCCTGGGTCATCCCGGTGGGGCTTTCGTAAAGGATGTCGGAGCCCATGACGTTGATGACCGAAAGCGGGGTTGCAGAACTACAAGGAGCATTCGGGAATAGCGCTGCCATGACCCGTGTCGCGCTGCCGATGTCCGTGGTCGTCATCTTGACGTGGAGCGTCGATCCGACGATCGCCAGCCTCGATCCCATACTGAATGGAGCGCTGATGGCGGACACGTTGTAGGACTGGCCGGCTTGCCCGCTCTCGGCATGCAGGTGAGAGCCCCAGATCGCCACATTCTCGACGGTCGTAGAGCTGCCCAGGTTGATCGCATAGGCCACGGCGACCGACCCGCTGGTGCCGCCGTTCGACACAGCCCGGATGTCGGACGAAAAGATGTGCCACGTGGCGCTGCGCGTTCCTATGCCGTAATTGGAGGCGAGGATCTTGGAGCCGAAGACTTGAATCAGGTTCCCGGTCGTGTTGATGACCTCATAAAGCCCGTAGGTTATCCCCATGATCTCCGCGTCCTGAATCAGGATGCGGTTGGCCTGATCCGTCCTCACTGCGGAATAGAACGTGTTGGGACCGTAACAGCCCCCGCCGACCAGGCAGGGGTCGCCGGTCCTGGCGTCGATGGTGAGCGCCCTGAGGGTGATGTTGGTCGAGTTGCTCAAGTTGAGCAGGTCGACGCTGTCGAAGGAAGGCTGGTTGTTGATGTACCAGTTGGCGGACGCCCGGATGACGGAGACACCCGTCCCGCGTCCCACGAAATTGATATAGCTCTTGCCGTTCGTCGTGATGGACGTATCGGTGAAGAGCACTCCGCTGTCGAGAAAGATCGTGTAGACATTGTCGGGACCGCTGTCGGTGATGCTGTCGATGGCCGTCTGTACCGAGGAGTAGGTGCAGCCCGAGGGGCATACGTCCTTGTATTTCGGAGAGGCGGCTTGGGCCGAAGTGCCCAAGAGAACTGTCGCGAGGAAGAGTGAAGATGAGAAGGTGAATGCGAGGCGAGAATGTTTCATCGGAGCCTCCTGAGTCGGTGGACGGAACGAGCGCCGTTCCTCACCCCTGAGAGGACGCTCCAGATTCGAGGGTCACGCACATCAGACCGTGATCGGCACCTCCCCGCGCGAAGGGCGCGCATGACCACACCCCAGCCGGCCAACTGGACCATGGACGGAACGAGACAGTGCTCCCGGCGAAGCCAAGTGTTGTTTCCGATGCTTGCACACCTATCCCTTGCTGTCAAGTCGTCAGGCGCTAGAATAGCACCTCGATTCGGGAGGGGGAGACGGGTGGTCGACAGGCAGAGGGTGGTCGTGGTGCTGCCGGCCTACAATGCCGAGCGGACCCTGGAGCGCACCTGCTCCGAGATCCCGCGCGACGTGGTGGACGAGATCATTCTTGTGGACGACGCCAGCCACGACCGCACCGTCGAGGTGGCACGCCTCCTCGGCATCCCGACCATCGTCCACCCGAAGAACCGCGGCTATGGCGCCAACCAGAAGACCTGCTACCAGGCGGCCCTGGAGCGCGGCGCCGACATCGTCGTGATGCTGCATCCCGACTACCAGTACCCGCCTCGCGTCATCCCGTCGATGGTGGCGCTCCTCAAGTCTGGACTGTTCGACGTGGTCATCGGCTCGCGCATTCTCGTGAGGAGCGCGCTGAAGGGGGGCATGCCTCTCTACAAGTACGCGGGGAACCGGTGCCTGACCCTGGCCGAGAATGCCCTCCTGGGCCGCAAGCTGTCCGAGTATCACACCGGGTTTCGCGCCTTCACGCGCAACGTGCTCCTGAAGCTGCCCCTCCTCGAGAACTCCGACGGCTTCGTGTTCGATAACGAGATGCTCTGCCAGGCGATCTACTTCGGCTTCTCGGTCGGCGAAGTGAGCAGCCCCTGCAGGTACTTCCCGGAAGCCTCGTCCATCGGGTTTGCCTCGAGCGTGCGCTACGGGCTCGGGGTTCTGCGGACCGGGGTCCTGTACCGCCTGAACCGCTGGGGCCTGCTCCGGACGCCGATCTTCAGCCCGCAAGGCCGGGGGCTGCGGCCGGTGATAGAATCCCCGACTCTATGAGCGAATCCGGTCAAACGGGCGTCACGAGCCCGGCAGCAGGGAGGCTCACCGTGGGCGGACTCTTCGCGCCCACGGCGGCCTTCGCGCTGTATCTCGCGCATGCCGCCGCCGCGGCGATCCTGCTGATCGTCGGCCATCGGATCTTCTCGCTCGCCGCCGGGTTCACCGCGCAGGCGGCGAGCGCCTTCGTGGCGGTCGTGGCGATCTCCTGCGCCGCCGGGGCGGTGTTCGCGGGGCGACGGGCGCGGTGGGCCGGGAACCCCATGGCGCTGCTCGCCCTGCTGATGGCCGGCATGGGCCTGGCCACGGCGGTCTCGGCGGGACTCTACGGCGCTGCACGCGCCGGATACCTGGTTCTCTGGCCGGCCCTCGGTGGGTCGGAGGCGGGCCTGTTCCTGCTTCGTTTCATCCTGGCCCTCGCCCTGGTCGCGCTGCCGGCCGCCCTCTTCTGCGCCAGTCCGCCGGTCCTGGCCCGCCTGATCGCCACGCGGCCGGAAGGGGCGGGCCTCAGCCTCGGCTTCGCCTTCGGTCTGGCATTGGCGGGGAGCGCCATCGGCCTGGCGGTCGTCGGAAGTTTCGTCCTGCCCGGCCTCGGGATCCACGGAAGCCTCCTGCTCGGCCTGTCCCTGTCGGGGATCGCCGCGGCGGGGACCGTCCTGCTGCGCCAGCTGGGCCTGGAAGGGCATGGGTCGATCGGCGCCGCCCTCGCCGGGGATGCCGTCCGTTCCGAGGATCCCCGGCTGGAAGAGCATCCCGCCGCCACCACGACGGGGACGGCGGCCGGCCTGGGCGTCATGATGACCCTGTTTGCGTTCACCGCCTGGGGCTTTCTCCTGCTGTGGGACAGGGCCCTGTCGTTCGTCCTGGGAAGGACGCTCGTGGCCCGTACCACCAGCGGCGCCGTGTTCCTCCTGACCCTCGCGGTGGGAGTATTCCTGGCCGCCGCCCTGAGCGATCTGCTGGCGGCGCCGTTCGCCGCCCTCGCGGCTACGCTGACCGCCGCCTCCGTCGCCGCCTACGCCTCCATGTACGTCATGCCCCAGGTCTCGCTGCTCTACCTGAAGCTCAGCCCGTACGCCGGCCACGCCGCGCTGTCCCAGCTGCCCGCGGTGGCGGCCACGGCGAGCCTCCTGGTCCCCGCGACGCTCCTTCTGGGCGGCTCGCTGCCGCTTTTGGCCCAGGCGGCCCGCCAGAGACGCCGTTCCGCGGTCGGCGTGCTGGTCTACATCGCCATCGGCGTGATCGCGGCGGACGTGGGGGTCGGGCTCATGGCGATCCCGCTCTTCGGCCTGAGGCGCTCCCTGTCCCTGGTGGCGGCCGTCGGCATCATGCCGGCGATCCTGGCCCTGATCCTGGCGCCGCTTCGCCGGCCGACGATGCGGACGACGCTCGTCCTGGTCCTTCTCGGGCTGATGGTGATCCTGGGCGGCTTCGCGGCGGCCTGGGATCCGCGAGTCGTCGCCTCGGGGCTGTACCGCTACGGCACAAGGGCCCTGACGCGCTTCGGATCGGTGGAGGAATACCTCAAGGCTCGCCAGAGCATCAACGTCCTGTTCTATCGCGAGGGGGTCAACTCCTCGGTCATGGTCGAGGAGACTCTCCTGCCCACTCCCGGCCTGCCACCCGTCGAGGCGCTGAGCCTGACGGTCGACGGGAAGGTCGAGGCGACGACCGGGGACGACACGCGGACGCAGATCCTGCAGGGGCACATCCCGGTCCTGGTGCACGGGCCGACCGAAAGCGTCCTTCTGATCGATTTCCTGAACGGCGTCACGGCGGGCTCGATCCTCCGCCACCCCGTGAAGACCCTGACGGTGATCGAGCGCGAGCCCGCCCTGTTCGAGGCCTCGAGCCTGTTCGCGTCGTACAACAACTCGCCGCACGCCGATCAGCGCCTGGTCCGCGTGGCGGACAGCGCGCGCTCGAGGCTCCAGGCCGACCCGGCGCTCTACGACGTGATCATCGTCCCGGGGATGGAGCCGTGGCTCCCGCCGAGCGCGTCGCTCGTGACCCGGGAGGGGATCGAGCTCATGAAGTCGCGCCTGAGCCAAGGGGGGCTCCTGGCGCTCCGCATCCCGCTGGCCTCGACCGGGGAGGCTGCCCTTCGCGCCGTCATGCGGACCTTCGCCTCGGCCTTCGAGTCGATCCTGGTGTTCGAGATCTCGCAGGAGGACCTGCTGCTCCTGGGATCCGCCGAGCCGCTCGGCCTCGACGTCGGCTGGTTCCGGAACGTCATCTCGTCGACCGGCGACGTGTCGCGCGACCTGCGGCGGATCACGGTGCTCGGGCCGAACGAGATCCTGTACACCTTCCGGCTGGCGGACGACGGGCTGAGGAAGCTCCTCGGCGAGGGTCCCGACAACGACGACGACCATGCGCTGGTCGAGTTCGCCTCGGTGCGCGAACTGACGATCCACAGCAATCCGGCGCTGATGGCCGCGGTCGATTCGGGCTGGACGTCGATCCTTCCGCATCTGAGGAACTACGGCGCCTCGCCGGAGGACAAGGCCCTGTTCCTCTACAACCTGGCGAAGTCGTATCTCGGCATCGCGGGAGATCCGGTGCGCGGCAAGGACATCGCCCGGGAATTGTCGGCCATGGGCCAGACGGCGAAGGCCCGCTGGGTCACGGGGGAGTCCCTGATGCAGCAGGCCGATCTGGACGGCGCCCTGGGCGAGTGGCAGGGGGTGCTCGAGGTCGATCCGGGGAACCTGGACGCCCTGTTCAGCCTGGGGACGGTCTACATGGACACGCGGGACTACTGGAAATCGGCCCCCTACCTCGAGAAGGCGGCGCGGCTCTTTCCGGACGTCTCGGTCGTCCGCTACAACCACGGGCGCAACCTTTTCTATCTGGGGAAGAACGATGAGGCGATCGGCGAGCTGAAGGAGGCCCGCCGCATCGCGCTCGACAAGGAGAAGGGGGACGGCTATCCGCTGGTCGACTACCTGGTCGGGATCGCCGCGCACAAGCTGAAGAAAGACAAGCAGGCGGCCGATGCGCTCGAGGCCTACCTGAAATGGGCCTACACGCAGCCCCTGACGCGCGTCGAGGTGGATGCCCATCTGAAGCTGGCGGAGGCGTACGATGGGATCGGCAAGAGGTTCGACGCCTTGAAGGAACGTCAGAAGGGGGACGACCTCCTCCGCCGGCTGCAGGGGCAGACGCCGCAGAACTCCGTTCCGCCCGCGCCCCTCGCCCCTTCCGAGGCTCCCGCTGCGCCCGCTCCGGCCGGGGCCTCGGCCACTCCCGCGGCCGCGCCGGGGTAACCCGCATGAAGAGCCCATCGTCCGACTCGTCCCGTCCCCGTTCGGGAGGCGGGCCCGGCCTGCCGCGCCTCGAAGAGAGGCTCGGCCACGCCTTCGCCAACCGCGAGCTTCTGCTCCGCGCCCTGACCCATTCCTCCTTCGCCCATGAGGGTGGGGGAGGCCCGGACAACGAGGCCCTCGAGTTCCTCGGTGACGCGGCGCTCGGCTTCCTGGTGGCCCAGGCGATCATGAAGCGCTTCCCGGAGATGGACGAGGGGGGCCTCTCCAAGTTCAAGGGGTTCCTGGTCAGCCGGCCGAACCTGGCCCAGGTGGCAAGGCGTATCGGGCTGGGGGCCCACCTGCGACTCGGCAAGACGGCCGAGCAGGGTCTCGCCAGGACGAAGGAATCCCTCCTCGCCGACACGCTCGAGGCGGTCATCGCAGCGGTGTTCCTGGACGGCGGCGACCAGCCGGCTCGGGGCGTGGTGAACCGTCTGTTCGGCGGGCAGATCCAGAGGCTGAGCCGCGAGGAGATCGAGGAGAAGGACTTCAAGACGGCCTACCAGGAGCTGATGCAGACGGGGGGCCGCCCGGCGCCGCGCTACAAGGTGATCAGGACGGAAGGGCCGGCGCACAGCCCGACGTTCCACGTGGGGCTGGTCGTCGACGGCAAGGAGATGGCGGTCGGCAAGGGCCCGACCAAGAAGGAAGCCGAGCAGCGGGCGGCGCGCGCCGCCCTGCGCCTCTTGAAGCGCTCGGCCCCCTGACGACCCCGGGAGACGCGAGGCGCCCGGCCCCCTAGGGGGCCCGATTCCCCTGCGGCTCGTCCGGCAGCGGCTGGATCCCGCGCATCTGAAGGTACGTCACCGCCGCCTTGATCTCGCCGGCCTGCGAATAGTCCGGGTCCAGCTCGAGCGCCCGCTGGAAGTTGTACAGCGCCTTGCCGGGCTCGTTCAGCCCCTGCTGCAGGATCAGGGCGCGGTGGAAGTGGTACCTGGCCAGCTCGGACGGCGGCAGGTCCTTGTGCATCGCCCGCCCCTGGTCGAGCTGCCGGAGCGCGTCCTTGAACTCGCCGGTCTTGAACAGGGCCTCCGCCAGCTCGGCGCGCGTCTGCATGTCGTCCGGCCACAGGTCGGCCCCCTTGCGCAGCCACTCGATCGCCGCGGGCTGGTCCCCCTTCAGCGCGAAGGCGCGCGCCATCTTCCGGATCGACAGCAGGTAGGCCGGGGCCTGTTTCAGCGCCTCCTGGAACTGCGCCATCGCCTGGTCGAGAAGAGGCAGGGCCTTCTGCCGCTCCCCCCGTTCGAGAAGCGCCTCGGCCTGCTGCTCCAGGGCGATGCCGATGCCGTGGTGGATGCCGATGTGCATCCCCTTGAACTGCGGCCCCCGGGCGATCGATTCGACCTCGAGCTCCTTCAGGAGCGCCTCGCGGCTCGCGCCCGGGCCGAACCGCGCCTGCAGCTCCGCCTCGCCGCGCGGCCCCGGCGGGCCTTCGCCGAGCAGCAGGAGGCCGGTCAGGTAGGCCTGCAGCGCCTCGTTGTACCGCCCCTCGCCGTAGTAGGCGTTGCCGCTGATGAGCGCCTGCTCGAGAGCCGCCACGACACCGCGCGGCCGCTCGACGTTGACCCCGGCGAGGACCAGCGGGAACAGGATCGCGGCGGTCGCCTGCACGCGCCCCGGGACGAGCGCCCGTGCCCGCGCCGCCATGTCCCCCGAGCGGGCCGCGAAGGACACCGCGAGCCCCCAGAGGCGCCGCAGGAACCTGCCGAGCGCGAACAGCGCCGGGGCGGCGAACAGGGCCAGGATCGGCACGACCGGCACGCGGAACCGCGAGAAATTGAAGAACAGCAGGACGGTCCCCATGTAGCCGAACACCAGCACGTACCCGGGCAGGCACCTGCGCCAGCGCCGCCAGGTGAGCAGGATGCCGAGCAGGCCCAGCGGCGCGACCGTCCCGAAGGTCGAATACAGGTGCAGGCGAACGGGCGCCCACGTCCCTCCCGCCGGAAGCGCGATCGTCCACCACCCGGGCGGCGGGACCGCGACGTTGAGCGCGTCCAGGAGAGGGGAGAACTGCTGCAGGATGATGTAGTCCAGATTGTCCGGCAGCTCGTAGAAGTTCCAGAAGTGCACGAGCTTGCGGCCGATCAGCCGGAGCCAGGCCAGCGGCTCCTCGGCGACGAACTTCGTCCCCTCGCGGAACCAGAACCAGGACGACTGCATCGGCGTGACCGGATGCCCGGCCATCTCCCCGGCGCGGGCGATGAAGTCGGCGTGCTCGTAGCGCGGGTCCGGTCTGACGAAGGCGGGCGGCACGTACAGCCCGTTGGCGTCCGGATTGTTGCCGATAAAAAAGACTTCGCCCCCGCCGGTCGTCAGGAGCACGAATTCGTGCGACACGAACCAGTTGCGCAGCGTCACCGGGGCGATCAAGAGGACGGTCCCCAGCGTGAAGGCGCCCGCGGCGCGCAGCCCCCGGCGGTTCAGGCCGCCCCCCAGGACGACCGCCAGCCCCGCGAGGACCGGCGCCAGCAGGATGAAATTGTCCCGATCGAGCGTGGTCAGCCCGTACACTGCCCCCGCGATGGCGAACAGACGCGCGGCGCGCGGTCCTCCTTCGGCCTCGCCGGCCTTGTCCAGCAACAGAAGGAGCGCCAGCGTCAGGAAGGGGGAGAGGAAGGTCTTCATGACCATCCCCTCGTAGAAGATGAACGGTCCGTAGATCGCGATCAGCAGGGCCGCGACGACCCCCTGCGCGTGGCCGAACAGCCGCCGCCCGGCGAAGTAGGTGAGCAGGACCGTGCCGGTGCCGATGAAGGACTGTACGATCAGGATCTGCCCGACGCCGGTCCCGACGATCTTCATCAGCACGCCGAGCAGGTAGGCGTACAGCGGGCTCTGGACGAACGGCTCCTTGCCGATCCAGCTCCCGGAAGCGATCTCCTGTCCCCAGCGGTAATAGAAGCCCGGGTCGAGCTCCTCGGGCTGGACCAGCGACGAGCCCTTCATCTGGAAGACGTAGACGAGCCGCAGGGCCAGAGCCAGGGCGCACGTGCCCGCGACCCACACCCAGTCGGGAACCGCCCGTCTGTTCGAGGCTTCCGGCACGCGCCCCCCGCCGCAAATGGCGACGGATTATAGCAGAGGGGAAGTCAGGCGCTCAGGGACACTCCGTGTCGCTCGCGCATTCGAGCGACGGGAGGCGCGTGCAGGTCAATTCGATTCCCACCAAGCCGGCATGCGTACAGTTGCTCGAGCGCGTCCAATTGGCTCGCCCGGATTCTCAAGCTTCGTGAGCACCGTACGCCTGCCAGCATCGGTGGAAAGTATTATCTTGAAACCGTCCAGTCGACCGAGGCACTCGAGGTGGGCACGGACGAATGCAAAATGAACCCGTCCACGAGCTTATTGGTTACCCAGATTGTTTCATTTGCGTTAACGGAGATGGCAACACGGTAATTGGCGTCCGGCATCGGCGGCGACAAAGCAACTGCCACGGTGCCAGGACCTGGGGTGATGGTGGCAACTCCTTTGCGGGTGTTAATCGTTTCGGCGAGAGCCGCGATCCCACTTGGTAGAGAACCGGTTGTCGATATGATTGATTTGATGATCGTGCCGGCAGTCAGAATTGTCGGGGCGGGGCCACCGACGATTGGGGCGTGGACGAGGTCGGCTCGGGTCCCACCCGA
>Ga0075431_100008423_pt1 | contig 10324 bp, 8 predicted proteins | sample RhiMetdeltSRZDD5_FD_75297 | JGI IMG/M metagenome (GOLD analysis project Ga0075431, IMG submission 75297) | Populus rhizosphere microbial communities from Tennessee, USA - Rhizosphere MetaG P. deltoides SRZDD5 | ecosystem: Host-associated > Plants > Roots > Rhizosphere > Soil | place: USA...
GTCGCGGGCGCAACGATGGAGAGTTCCGGGATTGTGGCGCGGATCTCCGAGTTGGCGCGCAACAGGCGGCTGAGGCCGACACTGAGGGTGCGGGCATGCTGGTAGTAGCGCATGGCCAGGGGGACCTGCAGGTATTCGTTGGAATGCAATCCACTGGGATACTCAAAATGGCCATCGCGCAGGGCGCCGGTTTCGCGCAGGATACGGACCACTTCTTCTTGTGACGGAACTAGCTGCATAAGCGATCAAGGCGCCGGACTAGCTCGCTCCGTGTCCGGTGATTACTCGCGGAATGGTCAGTAGCAGAATCTTCCAATCGAGACTCAGAGACCAATTATCAATGTACTGCATATCCATCCGCATCCAGCTTTCAAAGTCGAGCTGATCGCGGCCGGCCAGGGCCCAGAGGCAGGTCAGTCCGGGGCGCATACGAAGTCGGCGGCGTTGCCATTGCTTATACTGTTCCACCTCGTCGGGGACGGCAGGGCGCGGGCCGACGAGCGACATGTCACCACGCAGGATGTTCCATAGCTGCGGCCATTCGTCGATGGAGAATTTACGCAAATAGCGGCCGACGGGAGTCAGGCGGGGATCGTTAGGGATTTTGAACGCGGTGGAGCGCTGGCTCAGATGCTGCAGAGCCGGTTTCAGGGTTTCGGCGTCGTAGCACATGGAGCGGAACTTGTAGAAGGTAAATTTCCTTCCGTTGAGCCCACAGCGCTCCTGGCGGAAGATGGCCGGACCGTGCGAGGTGAGACGAACCAACAGCGCGATGAGAATCATGAACGGCAGAAGCGCAACAATCGCCGCCGAGGCCAGCACGATATCGGTGGCGCGCTTGATCAGCAGCCGGATCTCATCGTGGGGAGCGGCTGAAAAAGTGAGGAGCGGGGTGGCGCCCAGCTGATCCAGATGCACTTTGCTGTTGACGTGGGGAAAGAAATCGACAGCGACGCGAGTGCGGACTCCCTCTTCATCGCAGAGCAGGAAGGCGTCTTCGAGCTCCGCCAGGCGGTTGCTATCGACTGCGAAAACTACTTCGTCGACCACTTGCCGGCGTAGAATCTGCTTGAGGGCTTGGACGGGGAATACGTTGTATTCGGCGCTCAGGCGAATGTGCGCCGGCGTCATATCGAGATGCGGACCTTCGGCGAGAAAACCGACGAGCCGGATCCCATACTGGGCCGAGCGTTCGAGTTGCTCCCCCATTTTCCGCGCCCGGGGTCCGAGGCCGACGATCATCACGAAGTGCGGTCCACCGAACTCGCGGCGCACGACGCCGACCAGGCTTCCCGCCGTCAGCCGGAACAAGCACAGGAGTATCCAGCTATATACCGCGATCAGCGCCAGAAAAGGACGACTGAGATCGAGGCGCAGGGTGAATTCAAAGATAATGAGCGAGATTGCGCCGTAGCCACACTGCCGGAACGTGTCGCGCAGGATGACCGGGGGCGCGCCGGAATCGAGGCGATCGTAAACCTGTAGCCACAGGCCAACCAGCAGCCAGGACAGCATCGCAAAGCCAAGCAACAGAATCCGTGTCGGAAACAGCAGGTAAAATTCGTGCTCGAGTGGAAGCCACACCCGGGTCTGGTAGGCTGCCCAGAAAGCCAACGCCGTCAGTGCGATATCGGAGAGACCGAAGAGGACTCGCGCTTTGCGGTAGCGGCCATTTAGCATCCGCTACACAGAATATCATGGGGTTGCGGCTGAAATCCTCAACCTGCGAATCGCTTCAGGCGACCGATCTCTCGACCGAGACGATCCGAAATCGGGATGGCAGGTCGCGTGAAACCAGGATCTGATAGGCCCCTTCTTGAGGTTGATCCTCCAGAAGAATGTCCCGCGCAAGGCTGTTCAAAATCGAATGGGGCTCGACATTCCAAGGGATTTCGTAAAAACCTGGATCGCCGTATCGCACTTTTGTGAGCGCCAGCTCGAACTGCGCGACCGAGGCGATCAGCCTGTCGGGATGGCTGCTCAGTGTCTCCAGAAAGCCGGGCGCCTGGGTCTCCCGGAAGGAGGAAATGTTGTGGCGCCAGATAAAAGCGCTCAGCGTCTCCTCCAAAAGATAGCGCTGTTTGAGCAGCGTGAAGGTGAGGAAACAGGTGCGCTCCAGGACCCAAATTCGCCAGAGGAAAATGTTCCGGCGAGCCTCCTCGATGTCCCTCGATTGGGCGACCTTCTGGATATAGGTGTCATCGTCCACGCGCGCCTCATACGCGGAGTGGAACAGGCTTAAGAGTTTTCGTTGGTGGGCTACAAGTTCCATAGCTCAATTACTGAAGGCCTTTGTAGTAGGCTTACCAGCCTGTCTATTAGTGAAACCAAGCAGTGTTCCGTTACACAGGGGATTGAATTTAGTTCCAAATTTTGAGGAAACAAGCTGGCGGCATCTTGATTAAAACAAACGCATCAATTGATGGCACGCGTCGTGCAAGGACGCTCTCCAGCGATGAAGGTCGTTGCGGCAATCCTTGCAGGTGGACTCGGGACTCGGCTGCGTCCTGTGCTCGGGGAAGCTCCGAAAGCGCTGGCGCCGGTGGGGGAGACACCGTTCGTTTCCTACTTGCTGGACCAGGTGGCCGAAGCCAATATTTCGCGCGTCGTGGTATGTGCGGGGCATCTGGCGCAACAGTTCGAGCAGAGGCTCGAACCATCTATTGTCGTTATGCGTGAAGAGTGGCCGATGGGGACGGCGGGCGCGCTTCGGAAGGCCGTCGAACAGTTGGATGGCGACGCGGTTCTGGTACTGAATGGCGATTCCTACGTCGACACGAGGCTCGGCAGTTTCCAGGAATGGCATAAAGCACGGGGCTGGCAGTCGTCGCTGATCGTGACACGAGTCGAGAATGCGGCGGGATTAGGAACAATTGATGTCGATCCTCAGGGGCAAATTTTGAAGTTTCACCCTGGCGCAAAAACTCACGGGCCCGGATGGATCAACGCCGGAGTGTCGCTGCTTGCGCGATCCTGGCTGGAGGCTCTGCCTTCCGATACGCCGCTGTCACTCGAAGGCGATGTTTATCCATACTGGCTCAGTCGCGGGATGGGCGGCTACTGCGTGGACGCGCCATTCATCGATATCGGAACACCGGAAGCCATGGCGAGGGCGCCGGCGTTCTTTGCCTCGATCAAGAGGCGTCCGGTTGGGAGCGCTGCTGCGGGGTCGATTGGTCCTGACGCGCAAACAACCAGGCCGGATCGCACTCGAGAGCGGCAGCGATCTTTTCCCGCAGGGCATCAGTCGGCTCGCGAAATCCGTTCATAATCTTGCTGAGCGCGGTTTCATCAATCCCCAGCATTCTGGCGAGCTGGTTCTGGCGAAGGCCGGTCTTCCACAATTGCAATTTCAGGTTGAGATACATTGGAGCACCCTTCGATGGGCGACGTTCCGCCGGATGGGTTCTACGTCGCCGGCGTCAACCTCCGTCGACACAGCTTGTGACAACAGCTCGATGGCGATGACCAGGCGGTTCTGATTCTTGATCCTGACGAGCAGTCCTTCCAGGTCCTGGAGCGGCCCGCGCCGCACGCGGACCCAGTCGCCCTCTCGAACAAACGGATGAGAGGCGCACTTGCCGGTTGATAGGAGCAATCGCCGGACCGAGTTGATCTCATCGTCGGGTACTGGCAGTATTGTGTCCCGATTACCCAGGATGCGGACGGCTCCGGGAGTCTTCATGATTTGGAGACGGGTCGCGCTGTCGCCGGCGAAGCGCACGAAAACGTAACCCGGAAATACGGGCATCTCGACGAATTTGTTGCGATCCTTCCACTTATGAACTTCTCCAAACGAGGGAAGGTAGACCTCAACAGCTTTTGCGGAGAGCTGCGTCGAAACCGCTTTTTCAAATCGCGACCGAGTGTGGACAGCGTACCACTGTGGACTGTGTTCGGTAAGTAATTTGTACGTAAAAGCCGACATAGGATCGGGACGGGCGCCTGGCGCGCCAACATCTTGTTGTCGAATTGTTCTTGCATTGAAGGGGCCAAATGTCAGAACGCTGAAAACACAATAGAATCGGGGGCTGGGAGAGAGTTACTGGTCAGGACGGTTGGAATATTTTCCCGATCAGGCTTTGGTCTGTTGCGTGCAGTTTTCCGTCCGATGTCAATCTGGGCCGCGGCTGCCAAAAAAGTTCCCGGGTCTCATACTCGCCCTGGACTTTGGAGAACCTCCGACTCCCGAGCAGCCGCTGGCCCGCCAGGTTTGGGTGGGCGGGATATTAAACGTCATTCAGAGTCGCGACCATCAGGGAGCGTAGGGGCGGCGCAAATACTTGTCGGTTCTGCCGACGAATCGAGGCTTGGCTGCGGCCCTCCACTCCCTGACAGTCGCGGCTCTGTTAGTGAATTAGGCGGCGGTTTGTTAGGCGAGAGTGACATGTAATGGAGCATCAGGGATGCGGCGCCTAGGTGTGCGGATCGGATCGAAGTATTAACGAGTAGTGATCGATGCGGCATGCTATGCCGTATTCGGAGTTTCTCTCGTCGACGCGAGTGACAAGGACTTCGCAATGGAGATTGACGTTTCCCGTGTCCATGCTGACTTTTTCGGCTGGAACGGTAAGGATACAATCGAGACTTTCGCCAGGTTCGAATCCTGTGCGCGCGACGCAGTAGAATCCTGCGGAGCTCAAGTTGCGCGTCTCACCCTCGATGGGTGTGCCCGAACCTCGCCTGTAGAGGCGCAGGGGGCACCGCAGAAGAACACGCTCTCGAATGCGCCGTTCCATGTTTCGACTCATGCCGCGCCCCCGCGATGTTGTGTGAGAAGTCATAGGCCAGGCCGTGATCCCCTCGCCGACGCTAGGTCGCCTGCCTCCGATGCATCTCTACTTCCAGATGGGAGTTGCCGGCGAGGTCTAAATGATTTGTGTGAGATCGGTGGAATAGACCGCTTGGTACTTCCCAAAGAGTAGGTGTTTTTGCTTATTTCCTTGAACAAATACCGGAAGCTGCGTTATCCTTGCTATATAAACGGGCAGAAGGTTTGCTCGTCAGCGGCACATCTTCAGCCCGATCGGTTAGCGCCTCTTCTCGCGGTTGGTACGAGTCAATGAGGATACGGCTGATTTCGGGTGATCGATTTCTCTACAGGTTATGCAGGGAAGTCTTGCTTGGGTTTCGGGACCGCGAGTGGGACTTCGGAATGGTCAACTCCTACGAGCAGGCGCGCTCGGCGGATCTTTTTCTGTGGGATCTCCATCCCGACATGCAGTTCCCCGAGAGCGCCGATTTCAATTCGAGCCGCAAGGGAATTTTTCTGATTGCTCGCCGTCACCTCGGGCTCTTGCAGCGCAGGCTGCCGCTGACGGGCTTCAGTATCGTCTTAAAGCCGGTGAATGCGGTGCTGCTTCGCGCGCTGCTCGAAGAAGCTGTTTCTCAACATGAGACCAGGAAAGTGGAAGGTCAGATCGCCGAGCAACTTCGTCAGGAGCGCGATCAGATGTTGCAGTATCTCCTCCAGGCGAATTTGAAGCTGCAGGAGTACGATCAGGATCGCACTAATTTTCTGGCCCATAGTGTGCACGACTTTCGAGCTCCCCTTTCGGCGATTCAGGGATACTGCGCGCTGCTGCTGGATGGTCAACTTGGAACGCTAGATCCGGAGCAGACGAAAATCCTCGAGCGCATGGAGCGCAGCGTCAAGAGGCTAGCGCGGCTGACGGCCGGCATGCTGCAGATGAGCGCCGGCGCGAGGATTCCGAGGCGGCCGCCCCGCGGCGACGGAAATATTGAAGCGTGCATTGCGCAGGCGGTGCACGAAGTAAAACCGGTGCTGGAATCAAAACAGATCGAGATGTGGGTGCAGGTTACTCCGCCGAGCGATGTATTGTACATCGACGAAGTGCAGATCGAGCAGGTCCTGGTGAACCTCTTGGATAATGCCTGCCGGTTCACACCCAAGGAGGGTCGCATCGAGATTCGGGCTTACTCGGACTTTTGGGATCGCCGATTCCCGCGCATGACAGAAGGGCGCGAGCACCCCGACCGGCGGGAAGGCTGCTCGCGCGATAAGAATGCTTATCGGGTCGAAGTTCGCGATTCCGGACCCGGCGTCGCCACAAAGGACCTGGAGCGGATCTTCGAGGAGTACACGACAGATTCCTCGGCTAATGACCGGTCACGGGCCGGTTTGGGACTTGCCATCTGCCGCCAGATCATCAGCTCGCATCGCGGAAAAGTTTTTGCTGAATCAACCAGACAGGGCGCCACCTTCGTCTTCATGCTGCCGTACGCAGAAAAAAAGAGTCAGGTTGAAGTCACGACGATGTCAGCCGAAGTGAATTCGGCTGTGGTTAGTGAATAGAGTCCTCTGGAGAACCCGATGGCGTTTAATGCCGGTGATAAGGTCGTTCTGGTAGCCGATGACGATCTGGAAGTCCGAACTTACTTCGAAACACTCCTGAAGATTCAGGGTTACAGCGTCGTGCTCACCGATTCCGGTGAGGAAGCGCTGCGCAAACTTGAAGAAGGGGAGACTCCCATATCGCTCGTCGTGCTGGACGTCATGATGCCGGGCATGGACGGCATCGCGACGCTCAAAGAGATCCGGCGTGTGAACCCAAAACTGCCGGTCATTCTTGTATCGAGCGCGTCGTCGTGGCCGTTCATCATGGAGGCGCTCGAAGGCGCCCCGGCGCGTTTTCTCGAAAAGCCGGTCATGCACGACGAGCTGGCCCGGACGATCGCAGAGCTGCTGAAGGACGAAGGGGCCGCGCCGCAACCGGGGATCGAGCCAGATGGACGCGGTCCGGCAATTGTACAGCCGCCGCGAGCGCGCAATCCTCGCATGATGGAGATCGAGAGCCTGCTGCGGCAGGTCGGCTTATCCGACGTCCCGGTGCTGCTGCAAGGCGAGACGGGAGTGGGGAAGGAAGTGCTCGCCAGGCAGTTGCACAGTCACTCCACGCGGGCGAAGAATCAATTCCTAAAATTGAATTGCGCGGCTCTGCCGCCGGAGCTCGTGGAAAGCGAGCTGTTCGGATATGAGCGCGGCGCGTTCACTGGAGCCTTCAAGGACAGGCCGGGTAAATTCGAAGTGGCGCGAGGCGGAACGATTCTCCTCGACGAGATCGGCGACATGGAGTTCCGGCTGCAGGCCAAGCTGCTGCAGGTGCTGCAGGACAGCGAGTTTCAGCGTCTGGGCAGCAGCGAGACTGTGCACGTCGACGTCCGTATTATGGCGGCCACGCATCGCGATCTGAAGAAGGCGATTCGCGAGGGAGCCTTTCGCGAGGATCTGTACTATCGCCTCAACGTGATCAATATTTATGTGCCGCCGATTCGAGAGCGCAAGGATGAAATCGGATGGCTGGCGGACTACTTCCTCAAGAAGCATGCGACGGCTCAGATGCCGCCTCCCCCGATGACGGCCGCTCTGCAGCACGCGATGATGGCATACGATTGGCCTGGGAATGTCCGCGAGATCGAGAACATGATGCGAAAGTTTCTCGTCCTCCGGCAGCCCAAAATCATTATCGACGAGCTTCGCGCACTGGCTGCCGAGGACCAGCATTCGCCGCCCTTGCTTTCCCCGGATAGGAACGGCGCGGGCATGAGTGGGCCGTCAGTTTTGGAACGGGTCGAGCAGAATAAGCAGCGGGAGGAGACCGAGGCGATTCTGGCGGCGCTGACGACCGCGCACTGGAATCGCAAGCACGCTGCGAAGTTACTGAACCTGGATTACAAGGCGTTTCTCTACAAGATGAAGAAGCTGGGAATCGAAAGCAAGCCGACGGCGACCTCCGCGTAATTTGTTACACTAGAGCGGCTAAAGTCTTCCTGTCGAATGTCAGATGAGCTCAGCCGCCCAGTGCGCGCCTCGTGGTTAACGCCATCCCTGGCGGACATCCTATTCATTTCGCAATTGATCTGGCTGGCGCTGTTCACAATCCATAGCGATGGATCGGCGGGACTGCTGCTCGATGCCAACACCGGCTACCATATCCGGACCGGTGACTACATCCTCGAGCATGGATCGATTCCGCACGGGGATATCTTCTCGTTCTCGAAATCGGGTCAACCCTGGTATGCCTGGGAGTGGCTCTCAGCGGTCCTGTTCGCCATCGTGTATCGATTGCAAGGGATGAAGGGACTGATTATTCTGTCGGCCGTGGTGATCGCAGCCGCGAACATTGTCCTCTTGCGGCACATGGTTTGGCGCGGGGCGAACTTCCTGGTGGCGGTCGTGGCGATGCATCTGGTAATCGCGGCGTCGTCGATTCACTACCTGGCGCGGCCTCACGTGTTTACATTTCTGTTCCTGACGATCTCGCTGTGGATGATCGATGCCGACCGGCTACGGCCGTCGAAATGGATCTGGACGCTCGTTCCCCTGACGGCGCTATGGGCGAATATGCACGGAGGGTTCCTGGCGCTAGTCGCGTCGCTGGGTATCGTGGCTGCGGGTTCGGTCGTCGAAGGATTACTTGCGCCGGATCGGCGTGTTGTGTCGTTGTCCCACGCGCGGCGCTATGTGCTGCTCGCGGCCGCTTGCGCGTTGGCCTCCGGGTTGAATCCCTATGGATTCGCCGTTCACGCGCATGCGCTTCCATACCTCAATGCGAAGTGGATTCGCGCGCTGGTGCAGGAATTTCAATCCCCCAATTTCCAATCGCCGGAAGCGATGTATTTCGAGGCGCTGCTTTTTTGCGGTGTAGCGCTCGCGGCTTGGTTGCTCAGCCGCAAAGAGGTAGGGACCGGGTTGCTAATCCTGGCGTGGGCCCACGCCGCGCTGACATCGGTACGCCACATCCCTATCTATGGCTTCGTGACCGGCCCGTTGCTCGCGCGTGAAGGTACAGGTCTCTGGAACCGGTGGACGCAGGGAGCGAAACCGGGATCGCTCACGGCCATTCTTGGCTCGCTGGCGAACGATCACACGCAGAGCCTGCGACGGGCGAGTATCTGGGCGCCCGCGGCCGTTGTGCTGCTCGCGGTCCTACCCTTGGGATGGACGTGGCCGGTGGACTTTCCCGAAGGCAAATTCCCGGCCGCCATTCTCCGCAAGAATGCCGAGTTGATTTCAACTTCACGAATTTTCACAACAGACAGTTGGGCGGACTATCTGACCTTTCATTTCTATCCACGGCAAAAGATCTTCGTCGATGGCCGGTCGGATTTTTTCGGCCAGGAGATCTCCGAAGACTACGTTCAGATTTTGAAGGGCCAGTATGGCTGGGATACCCTCATGAAGCGGTATGATCTCCGCGCGGCGCTCGTTCCGCCGCAAAGCGCTTTGGCGTCGCTGCTGCGTGAGAATCCTGCTTGGCGGTTGATCGACGCCGATAGCCAGGCGATTCTGTTCCAGCGTGTGAATTGATATGCGTATTGAAAGTAAGACGGCGCTGATCACGGGAGGATCGTCCGGGCTCGGAGCTGCGGCTGCGCAAATGATAGTCGATAGCGGCGGTCGCGTTGTGGTCGCCGATCTGAAGCCTGGCCCGGATTTAGGCGCTGGCGTCCTCTTTGCGGCGACCGATGTGACGAGCGCGGATCAGATGCAGGCGGCGGTTAACCTGGCAAAAGACCGGTTCGGCGGACTGCATATTCTGATCAGTTGCGCGGGCATTGTCGCTGCCGAGCGAGTAGTGGGGAAGCAGGGTCCGATGCCCCTCGATCGCTTCACAAGAATCGTCGAGACCAACCTGGTCGGCACGTTCAATGCGATTCGTCTGGCTGCGCCTGCCATGTCGGCGAATGAGCCGAACGAAGAAGGCGAGCGCGGCGTGATTATCAATACGGCTTCGGTCGCTGCGTTCGAGGGGCAGATCGGTCAAGCTGCATATTCGGCGTCGAAGGGCGGCATAGTCAGCATGACGCTGCCGATCGCCAGGGAACTGGCGCGGGACGGAATTCGGGTGATGACGATTGCCCCGGGCATATTCGATACACCGTTGATGGCGTCCTTGCCGGAAGCGGCTCGCCTGTCGCTGGGACAATCCGTACCGTTTCCACCGCGCCTTGGCCGTCCGGCCGAGTATGCGCAGCTTGCGCGCCATATTATTGAAAATTCAATGCTGAATGGAACCGTGATCCGGCTGGACGGAGCCATTCGCATGCCACCGAAGTGAGCCGGGCGTGCTAAAATAAGTAATAGATAAAGGGGGGCGCAACGGATTCGACGGGATCGAATCGAGATGGGAAGGCGTGCCGGGTTCCGAGCTCCCGTAAAACGATCGGAAAACCAAAATTGCCAACACGCAATTTGCATACGCTGCTTAATTAATTAAGTAGCCGCTCCGGCTGGTGAGCCTGTGCGCCAGCTAGTGAGCGTCATTTTACAGGATAGGTCGAAGGCTTCTGCTCGGAGCTG
>Ga0075431_100008427_pt1 | contig 10321 bp, 8 predicted proteins | sample RhiMetdeltSRZDD5_FD_75297 | JGI IMG/M metagenome (GOLD analysis project Ga0075431, IMG submission 75297) | Populus rhizosphere microbial communities from Tennessee, USA - Rhizosphere MetaG P. deltoides SRZDD5 | ecosystem: Host-associated > Plants > Roots > Rhizosphere > Soil | place: USA...
CGATCCAGGAGCCGCGCGACCTCTTCGGCGATCCCCTTCCACGTCACCGCGCCAGAATTCACACAGTGATACAGACCAGGCGCGACGTTCCGCTCGATCACCGCCCGGGTCGCCTTTGCCACATCCACCGTGTAGCTGGGTGACACCGTGCGATCGACGAACACCGGCACGTCCAGTCCCCCGCGGACGTTCAAGAGGATCGCATCGAGGCTTCCCCGCCGCTCCGTGACGTGACCGAAGAGGCTTTCGACCCTCAAGACATACGCTTGCACGGCTTCGAGCGCGAACCACTCGCCGAGCAGCTTCGAGAGTCCGTACGAGCTGCGCGGGCTCGGCGAATCGGCCTCCGTGTACGGGGCGTCCGCCTCGCCGTCGAAGACGAAGTCGGTGCTGTAATGAATCAGGCGCGAGCCGACGCCCTGTGCGGCCTGCGAAAGCGCCAGCACGCCAAAGGCGTTCACCCCGAGCGCTTCAACGACGCGATCCTGAGCACCGTCGACGTCGTTGAACGCCGCGCAATTGATGATGACATCGGGATGGATCTCCCCGACACGCTGCTGAACCGCACGACAGTCGGTGAGGTCGAGCGCCTGCCGATCGAGCGGATGGACGTCGCAGTCAGGTGAGAACTCGCGGACGATCTCCGACCCCAGCCGTCCTCTTGCTCCCGTGACGAGGACTCGCATCAGGCGTTCAGGCCGTGTCTTTCAGCGGCCTCCTGGTTCAGCGCGTCAGCTATCGTCCGAACGACCAGATCCTGCTGGTCTGCGGTGAGCTCTCCGTAGATGGGCACCGCCAATGTTGAATCCGCCGCGGCTTCGGCCTGCAGGAAATCGCCGCGGCCGTAACCCAGGCTCGCGAAGCACTGCTGGAGGTGGAACGGCACCGGGTAATAGATTTCGGTCCCGATCCCATGGTCGGCGAGGTAGGTCCGCACGCGCGCGCGGTCGGGAACGCGGATTACGTACTGGTTGAAGATGTGGTGGTAGCCCTCGGGCTCGATCGGCAACGTCACACGATCCGTGAGACCAGCCTGCGCGAAAAGTGTGGCGTAGCGGGCCGCATTGCCGCGACGCATGTCGGTCCAGCGCGAGAGGTGCGGCAACTTGACGCGCAGAACGGCCGCCTGGATCGCGTCGAGGCGGAAGTTGCCACCGATGCGGTGGTGAAAGTACTTCGGCTCGGCGCCGTGGTTACGCAGGAGCCTGACCTCGCGCGCAAGATCCGCATCATTCGTGGTCACGAGGCCGGCATCACCGAACGCGCCGAGGTTCTTGCTTGGAAAGAACGAGAAGCAGCCGGCGATCGACATGCTGCCGGCCTGACGGCCGTGGTAGCGCGCGCCGATTGCCTGACACGCATCCTCGATCAACGCGACGCCCTGCTTCCCGGCCAATTCGATGAGCGGATCCATGTCCGCGCAGAGACCGTACAGGTGTACCGGAATGATGGCTTTCGTCCGCGACGACACAGCTGCCGCAACCGCCGCCACGTCGAGGTTGCAGGTGACGGGATCGATGTCCACCAGTTTCGGAATTGCGCCGAGCCTGGTGACACAACCAGCAGTAGCAAAGAACGAGTAGGTGCTGGTGATCACCTCGTCGCCCGGACCAATGCCCAGAGCCATCATCGTCGCCAGCAGCGCATCCGTGCCGGATGAAACGGCGATGGCTTCTTGTACTTCGAGGTACTCGGCAAGCTCATGTTCGAGCGCGTCGACCTCGGGACCCATGATGAAGCGCTGGCTGTCGCAGACCCTGGCGATCGCCGTGAGAATCTCGTCACGGAGGGGTCGATACTGCGCCTGAAGATCGAGGAGAGGAACCGCGGTCCTGGTCGACGCGCTCATCGCACCACGATTTCCGGAGCACCCCAGACCGCGTGGTCGTTGTTGATATCGCCGCTGCCGCCAGGCGGGCTGCCGTAGATATTGAAGATCAAGTCCACTTCTTCGCCACCGTAGGTGGACAGATCCACCTTGACCGGAATCCATCGCCGGTCGGTCGAGTTCGCGTATGGGTTGACGTGCTGGGTAAACAGCGGATCGAAGGCGCGGCCGTCCGAGATGCCCACCATGAATAGGACACCGTCGCCTTGAGCCTGCCACGCTTCTGGCTTCATCCCCAGTGACACCCACAACCAGCCGTCGTCGGGAATCCGTACGCGCCAGGTGATGCGCGTGCCGGGGGACGGTGCAATGGCGATCGCCTTCTTGGTCTCGCCAGCGAGCGTCACGTCAGCGATCGAGAACAGGCTTGCGTCGGGTCGCTTCTGTGCGCCGTCGAACGTCGTGAGCAGATCGATCCGCGCCACATTGCCGCCGCGGCCGAACAGCCACCAGCCCAGGAGCACGACGCCGACGATGACAACGGCGGTGAGAACCGCCCGATTCCCTTTCATATCCGTCAATCTACCACACCGCGGATCGCACCGGATTCGGACGGGACGGGACGCGGATCAGCGCAAGGCGCGGATGGGCAACGCGTTCAACGCTGCCGCCGTTCCTTGACCGCGGCACGCGTTTCGCGCTCGGCGTCTCTCCGCTTGATGGTCTCGCGCTTGTCGTGGGCCTTCTTGCCGCGTGCCAGGCCGATCGCCACCTTCACGTGACCGTTCTTGAAATACATGCGGGTCGGCACCAGCGTCATCCCACGTTCCACCGTCTTGCCAATCAGCTTGCGGATCTCCCGACGATGCAGCAGCAGCTTGCGACGGCGGGTAGGCTCGTGATCGGAGTAGCCGCGATGGCTGTACGGGTTGATGTGAACGTTGTAGATCCACACCTCGGCATTCTCGACGCGCGCGAAGCTGTCGCGCAGGTTCACGTTGCCTTCGCGGATCGACTTCACTTCGGTCCCGAGCAGAGCAATCCCCGCCTCGAAGGTCTCCTCGATGTGATAGTCGTGAAACGCCTTTCGATTCTCGGCGATGCTCTTCTGTGCCTGTTCGCGTTCGGTCTTCATCCCCGTACGATCTTCCTCAGTAACGCTTTCGCCACCGCTGGATCATCATCCTGCCCGCGCGTTCCGAGCTTTCGAACCGCAGGGGTGCAAGGGTCAGCGGCCCCGGTTCGCGTGACGCGACGAGCGCGGTAATCACCTGATGATCGGAGAGCATCTGACCGATCCGCTCACCGGCCTCGACTGTCTCGGCGAGCAAGATGATCTTCCGGTAATAGAGCGGAAACAGCAACTGCGCCGTGAACGGATCGTCGGCGATGATGATGCGTTCGGGTGCCGCGGCGATGACGAGCACGGCCCGTGCGTCCTGGTGGTTGCGGAAGTGATAGGCAGGCAGTGTGCCGAACACGTGGATCACGATGCTGCAGAGAATCAACCCGCTGCCGGCAATCGCGACAGCGCGTTCCAGGCGGGCGCCGCGAAAATACTCGGCGATGCGCATCACCGCGGCGACAGTCAGGAACGGCAGCAACGGCATCAGCAGGCGTGGGCCAAGCGACTTGCCGCCATTGGTGTCGGTACCAATGAACGCCACGAGCACGTAGGTGACGGCCGTGAGCGCGAATGCCGATGGCATCCACCCGTATCGCGAGCCCGAACGCGGTGCCGGGAAGAACGCGAGCACGATGTACGGAGCGACGCGAATGAATCCAGCCGGCCACTTCGGCGCGGCTACAACCTCCACGACGTCCATCACCGCGATCGCCGCGATACCGAGGGTCACGGCAAGCAGACCAAGCGATGTGCCGAACAAGAGGCGCAACGACACGGCAATGCCCAGCGCGATGGCCATCCCGGCGATCGTCCAATTCGATCCCGATCCTGCGATCCAGTAGTTGACGACCGTTTCGTAACGATCGCGGAACGTGAACGGCTCGAGTGCCGGGACGTCAGGGTTGGGCTCGTCGGTCAGTCCGGTCGCGACCTGCAGGATGTGCGCGGCGTGACGAAGGTGCGCGGCGGCCGGACGCTCGAACCACCAGACCTCGATGGCCGCGGCCAGCGCGAGCGGCGCCACGATGCCCGCCATGGCGGCTGCCATTGGCAGGATCGGCCGGCTTGGACGTTCGCGCAGCCACAACACGAGCAGCAGCCCTGGCGCCAGGAGCAGCATCTCGTCACGCAACGTTGCGCCGGCGCCCACCATGAAGCCTGCCACGATTGGCGCGAGGCGGTGCTTCCATCGGACCGCGACGGCGAACGCGCCAGTACCGAAGGCCATGGCTGGCGCCAGCTCCCAGCCGCTCACGGCATAGAACCAGAGCGGGCTGCCGATTCCGAGCGTCACGAGCAGCGGCAGGCCGAGCTCGTCGGGCACGAGCCGCCAGGCGGCGAGCAGCACGAGCGCGCCAGCGATCAGCGACACCGCCGCAAAACCGCGAATGCCGGCAATCTCGGCCGCGCCGGCCTGCAGCATTGCCGCGGCGGGGGGAAAGATGGCCTGGGTTTCGCCACCGGTCGACATCACGAACGGCGGCACGATCGGAAAGAACTCCCGAGTGGGATCGAGGAACTCGCCCGGATACGGAATGTTCAGGCTGGTAAACCGCTGATCGGCCAGCGCGCGCGCCTGGACGTACTTGACGCCGATGTCGCCGGAGTACACGCCCTCAGGAAGCAGCACGATGAGCCCGAGCACGAAGTAGCCGACAACGATCAGCCAGAATGCGTGCGCCGCCGGGGAGTGCCGACGCGTACCTGCCTGGTTGAACAAGCCGTTCTCGAGCAGCCCGAAGACACGTGCGCGGGTCACGATTGCTGCCCGGCTCTGGCGGCAAGGCGCGCCGCGAGCAGCACGGCCTCGATCATGCTCGAAGGATCGGCGATCCCCTGTCCCGCGATATCGAAGGCGGTCCCATGATCGACTGACGTCCGGATGATCGGCAGACCCAGGGTGACGTTGACAGCCCGACCAAAGGCAATCAGTTTCACCGGGATGAGTCCCTGGTCGTGGTAACAGGCGATCACCGCATCGAACTCGCCGCGCACGGCGCGCACGAACACGGTATCGCCGGGAATCGGACCTTCGATCGTGATGCCACGGGCGCGCGCCGAATGGACGGCCGGCGCGATCACCGCTTCGTCCTCATGGCCCATCAGTCCGTGCTCGCCGGCGTGCGGGTTCAAGCCGGCAACAGCGAGCCGCGGCGTATCGATGCCGAAACGCGGCAATGCCTGCCAGGTGAGATCGATGGTGTCCTGGAGACGCTCGACGGTCAGGAGCTGTGGGACGCGCGCGAGCGGCACGTGGATCGTTGCGAGCACCACGCGCAGCTGCTCCGCGTAAAACATCATCGCCACGCGCGGCGCCGACGTCAGGTGCGCCAGGAGCTCCGTGTGGCCCGGCCAGCGAAGGCCGGCAACCGAGAAGGCTTCCTTGTTGATCGGCGCGGTAGCGATGGCATGGATCCGTCCGCTCATCGCATCATCGACGGCGGAGGTAATGGCGTGGTAGGCGGCCCGGCCCGCTTCCGGCGAAACACGTCCGCGAGCGAACGCGGCGAGCTCGTCTCTCGAGTGAGGGCCGTAGAGAACCGGCTCGCAAACGGATATGACCCGTGGATCCGCCCCCGCCTTTACCGCGATCTCCGGCCCGATGCCCGCAGGATCACCAACCGTAATCCCGACTCGCGGGCGTATCGTCATCGGTGCTTGCCGCACCCGCCGCTCGAACAGGTGCCGCAACCGCCACCCGGGCCCGTCGGGTTGCTGCAGCTGCCGCAGCCGCCCTCGTCGGCGCAGCCGCCGTGCGTGACGCCTTTCCCGTTCGGCAGCTCGTACCGCAGACAGCATTTCAGCCGCCCGCACATGCCCGAGAGCTTGGAGGGATTGAGGCTCAGGTTCTGCAGCTTGGCCATCTTGATCGACACCGGCTCGAACGTCTGGAGCCATGTCGTGCAGCACAGGGGGCGCCCGCAGGATCCGTAGCCGCCGAGCATACGGGCTTCGTCTCTGACCCCGATCTGGCGCATCTCGATCCGCGTTCTGAAATGCGCCGCGAGATCGCGCACGAGCTCGCGGAAATCCACCCGTCCCTCGGCCGTGTAATAGAAGATGAGGCGCGAGCCGTCGAAGATCTGTTCCACGCGCGTGAGCTTCATCGGCAGGCCGCGCTCGCGGATCTTCAGCAGACAAATCCGATGCGCCTCCCGCTCCCGTTGCTCGTGCTTGAGGCGCGTGACGATGTCGTCGTGGGAGGCTCGCCGGATCACGCGCGCAGGCGAGTCGTCGGCGGGGCGCTTGCGCTCCGACGCCACAGGAAGCTGACGTGTGACGGTACCGACCGCCGTGCCTTCAGCCGTCTGCACCACCACCTTGTCGCCGGGGGCAATCGGCGGTTCGGCTGAAGAGGGCGGCGTGTCAGGGGAATCCCTGTCGGAATCAATGACGAGGTCGGGCAGCAGGAAGTTGAACACCCTGCCAACCGGATTGAACTTCACGCTGACGAACGGGCGCTGATGCACGATGCTCATGACGCCTCTTTATCCGCGAATGTGTGGCGAACGTATGTAGTGTCCGGCTTCAGCCGGACCATCGTAGCGTCCGGCTCGAGCCGGACCCAAATCATACTGTCCAGCCCCGCCCGGACCTACCCTACTACAACTGAAACGCGATCCAATCCGCAACTATCTTTGGACTGGCGTTCCGATCGAGGGCATCCAGCGCCTTGTCGATGGCGGCAAACCCGCGCAGCGCGCGGTCGGCGTCGAACGCGTGCAGTACCTTCTTGAAGACCGGCTTCAGATCGGCATTGGCGAGCCAGCGATCGTCTCCCGGCGCCTTCAAAAGGAGGATGTCGCGCAACATCGTGGCGAGCGCGCGCAGCCGACGTGCCAGCTCATCGCGATCCGCTCCCGCGCGGCCGCCCCCTGCGAGCGTCCTCGCACCGTCGAGCTTTCGACGCGGATCAGTTGACGACGACACCGTCTGCAGAAGCTGCATCGCGGCGTCCCTGGCATCGACGAAGCCCTCTGACCCGCCTTCGAGCGCAGCGCCGACACTGCCGTCCGATGCGGACGCGGACGCGTGCGCGTCTGCCTCCGTGTAACCGTGCGACCGCATGAGGACGGCGGCGACGTCAGCCGGCGACAACCGGCCGAACCGGAGGCGCTGGCACCGCGACAAGACCGTTGGCAGAAGCAGATCGGGCCGCGACGTCACGAGAACGAATATCGAGGCGGCGGGCGGCTCTTCGAGAGTCTTCAGCAGCGCATTCTGGGCCTCGATCACCATGGCATCCGCATCGTCCACGATGACGACACGCCGGCGACCCTCGAATGGCCGGTACGCGGCGCGCTCGATCGCCTCGCGCACCTGATCGATCTTGATCGTGCCGGTCTCACCCGGCTCGATAATCAGGACGTCCGCATGGACACCACGTGCGATTCGCTTGCAGGATGCGCAGCCGCCGCAGGCATCAGCTGCGGCAGGAGCCAGGCAGTTGAGCAACTGGGCAAGCGCGACGGCAGCCGTGCGCTTACCGACGCCATCAGGACCGGCAAAGATCAGGCTTGGAGGCAGTGACTGGCGAGTGGCCGCGCCGGCCAGCAATTCGAGGAGATGCTGGTGCCCCGCGATCTCTTCAAAGGGCGTGGCCGTCAGAAGCGGCCTCCGGGCTTCCGCTCGTTTCTCTTGCGCTGTTCCTCTTCCTTCTTCTTGCGCTCCTCCTCTTTCTTTTTCTCCTCGTCGCCGCGGCCGAATAGCCGGCCCCAGAAGCCGCGCTTCTTTTTCCCGTCTTCGACTTTTTCGTCCTTGGCGTCGTTCTTCTTGCTGGGATCTTCCTTGTTTTCGACGGACGGCGCCGGTACCGGCGCGCCTGACGTGCTGACGGCGCCGGGGAGCGGAGTGCCACTGGCATCGACCGACACCGGCGCGCCGGAGTCCTTGCCAAAGATCCCGGCCAGGCGATCGATAAAGGAGGGGGACTGGTGCAACGGACACATATCGGTCGGCTGCGTGCCCTTCACGAAAAAGTCCGTGTAGACCATCGATCGCTTTTCGAGCTGACCGGTGCTGGCCGGCACGATCACGCTCTCGCAACCCTGGCTGGGCAGCTTCCCCGACACGCGGCAGACGTTGACCCCGACGACGTTGGCGGGGCGCTCGAACCACTCGGGTTTGGCACCCTTCGTCGCCTTTTTCATGAACGCCGCCCAGATCGGAACGGCAAGATCGCCGGCATAACCGTTGTCGATGATCTTCTTGGGCTGATCGAACCCGACCCACACGCCCGTCACGATCTTCGGCGTGAAGCCGACGAACCAGGCGTCGACGTAGTCGTTGGTCGTGCCCGTCTTCCCCGCTGCCGGCAGCGTGAAGCCCATCTGGCGCGCGCGGTACGCCGTGCCGGCATTGATCACGTCCGACAGCATGCTGGCCATCAGGTACGCGGTCGCATCGCTCACCGCCTGCTGCGAAGCGCCCTCGTCGCTGTAGAGGACCGTGCCCTCGTTGTCTTCGACGCGGCGAATCAGGATTGGCTTGCGAACCGTCCCGTGGTTGGCGAACGCACCGTATGCAGCGGTCAGCGAAGCCAGCGTAACGTCGCTGGCGCCAAGCGCGAGCGAGGGAACGCTCGGAGGCGTACCGACGTTCAGTTTCTGCGCGTACCCGACGGCCTCCGGAATGCCCACCGACGTCAGCAGCTGCACCGCCGCGCGATTGCTCGAGGTCCGCAGTGCGGCGCGGAGCGTCATAAAGTCGGCATCCGAATGTTCGTCTTCAGGGAGCCAGTCGCCCTGCAGCGTGGGAATCGGGTCGTTCAACCCCGTGATCACCGACGCGGGTGAATATCCCTGCTCCAGTGCCGCCGCGTACACGAACGGCTTGAATGCCGAGCCGGACTGGCGTTTCGCCTGAACCGCGCGGTTGAAGCCGCTCTCCGCGAAATTCCGGCCGCCGACCATCGCAAGGACCTGCCCGGTGGCTGGATCCATCGCCACCATCGCGCCCTGGAGGTAGTCTGGTGTGACGCCCTCCACAACGGTGACGGCGCGTCCTCGCGCCGGGTATTTGTAGCCGCGCCGCTTCTCGATGTCCTCGAGACCCTCGGCCAGGATCGACTCGGCCGCCTGCTGCATCTCCGCGTTCATCGTCGTGTGGACGCGAAGGCCGCCCTGATAAACGCGCTGCCAGCCGAACCGATCGACAAGCTCGCGACGCACCTGTTCCTTGAAATAGAGGCCGAAGGTCTCCTTGATCTCGAGCGCATTGGCCAGATTGACGGGCGCCTTTTTGGCGCGATCGGCGGACGCCTGGTCGATCGCGCCCGACGAAACCATCGTCTGCAGCACGACGTTGCGCCGGTTCACCGCGCGATCCAGGTTGACCGTTGGTGCGTAGCTCGATGGGGATTGGATCAATCCGGCTAGAAGAGCCGATTCGTCGACGGCCAGCTCACTGGCGCTCTTGCCAAAGTACCCGCGCGCAGCCGCTTCGACGCCGTAGAGTCCGTCGCCAAAGTAGACCTTGTTCAGGTACAGCTCGAGGATTTCCTGTTTCGTATACAGGCTCTCGATGTACGTGGCGAGAATCACCTCCTTCAGCTTGCGGCGATACGTCTTGTCGCGACTGAGGAAGCTCTGGCGGGCGAGCTGCTGCGTGATCGTGCTGCCGCCCTCCGCCCTTCGTCCCGCTTGCACATTGCGAAGCACGGCAGCGCCCACCCGAATCGCATCGACGCCGCTGTGATCGAAGAACCGCTGGTCTTCGACCGAGACCACCGCCGCGATCAGGTTGCGCGAGACCTTGTCGAGCGGCACCTCGATCCGTTGTTCCTTGAAAATCGTGAAGACCGGGCGATCGCTGGCGTCGTATAAGGTCGTCGATTGCGCCATGTCGCCAAGGCCGCGGATGGCTTCGCGGTTGGGAAGCCCGGCGGTGAGGTCATAGCTGAACCAGGCAAGCCAACCCGCCACCATGAAGCAGCAGAACGCGAGCAGAACGACCGTCGTGACAAGGGCTCGCGGCTGGCCGACGAAAATGTTTCTGATCGACGAGAGACGGTTGCGGATCACAGACATCGCCAGAGGGTGTCACGCAAGATGCGGGCCCGCCGGACGGCGGCGCCGCTCGCAGGGCTCCTGCGCCTATCTCGCGTATTATCCGTCGTTTGGGGGAACAGGGCAACCGCTAAGGAGCGGCTGCCTGAAACGGATGTCCCCCCGGCGCTACAGAAAATTCAACCCTTCCGACCTCGGGTATTCCGCGTCGTGACACACGGGCTCGTCGCCGGAAGCGCTGCTCAGCGTCTCAGGACCCGCATCGGGTCGACCGAGGCGGCGCGCGGGCGGGCACCAAGCTCACGAACGCTGCCACGACGAAGAGAATCGCCGGCACGGTGAGGAAGCTAACCAGATCGA
>Ga0075431_100008430_pt1 | contig 10320 bp, 10 predicted proteins | sample RhiMetdeltSRZDD5_FD_75297 | JGI IMG/M metagenome (GOLD analysis project Ga0075431, IMG submission 75297) | Populus rhizosphere microbial communities from Tennessee, USA - Rhizosphere MetaG P. deltoides SRZDD5 | ecosystem: Host-associated > Plants > Roots > Rhizosphere > Soil | place: USA...
AAAAGGGATTTCAAACCGCATAAAAGCGATTAGAAGAACATGAGTGGGGCTATTGATAAATAATGATCTCCCATCTAGTTAGATTACCGGTCAAAGTCGTTTTAAGTTATTTGATTAGTCTTGTTTGCAAAAGGCGTTCAAATCACGGGGATGGGACCGTATTCTAGCCAAATGGTGGCATTATGCCAGGGGACGTCGCTTCTGGGTTAGGCGTGAGATTGGGTGAAATCGGTTGTTCTTCATTTTCGCTGGCGGGTACCCTTTGGGTCGGTGATAACACAGTGAGTTCTGTTTCCGTTGAGTTTGACGAGTTTACTTCAGGTTTTATACCAACTAGTTTGAGTGGTATCGATAATTCGTTTGAAATTATATCCGTTTTGGCAGAATTGGTAAATGTTACATTTGCCATTAGCTCCTGAATTGACTTATTTGTCAAAGTGCTTTTCAGTTCCGCTTTCCCAGAAGTTTGAGCAGTAAATCCTGCAGGAAATGATGATGTCTTTATCAAAGCTCCATCAGGGTCATACAGTTTCATAACTGCATTTATCGTTTGTCCTGTTATTGAAGCGTTTTGAAGATCATAATTCAGGGATACCTTTAGCTGGTTTCCCTCAGCTGTTGTCAAGGGAAGAAAAGTTGAATTTTCTAATGAAATGAGGATCTCTTCTCCTTGGTTTGCAAACACCTCGGTGGGAAACATCCGACTTACAAGGGGATATGCTATGGGTGACTCGATCGTCTGAGTTGTTTGCAGCATTAATCCGATCAACACATACAATATCAAGGATATTGAAAGCAATATAGTATGATGTGAAGCTAATTTTTTCTTGTTGTAATTACCAGTAGTCATCGTAGATTTTAAACTATTTTTGCTAATGATTATCTAAATTACACGCGTGTGCTAAGTTATACTAAGTAAATAAAATTAATTGACATTTGTTAAAGGAATGGTATTAGTTAGGGGATTAGACGGCCCTAAGCATAACAAAAAAGTAGAGTTTCTTGTCCTCAAATCCACGGATCGCATTTTCTGTGTTTTGTGTCTGTTGTTCTGATTGTTGTCTTGGTGAGGACATAACTATTTGTGATATTTTATCATTTTTATAAAATGCTTCACGTTCAACATCCTATTTAAGCAATGTAAGCCATATCAATTATTGTAGAAATAAAAAATGATGGAAAAAAAGAAGGGTTTGATCTCAACCACCATAGCAACAATATTCCTAACCGGAATGTCAATACCTGCCGCAGGCATACTTGCAATATCAATTGTTTTTCAAACAAATCAGATAGCCGATGCGCAGGAAATGTCTGGTGATATTACGGCACCTGCTGGTGAAAATCCATTTGGAGGGGAAAAAATGGGAACCATTATCGTTGATTCAACCGGACGCAGAACAAACGTAAGTGCTGATATAAATACCGCACCAAAAGAAGGAAATGTATTAGAAGGTTGGCTTGTAGACGAAGGATCGGGATATAAACTAAGTTTAGGCCAGTTCAGAAATGGCACACTAGATTTCAGTCAATACATGGTCGATCCATATACATACAATAACTTTGAAGTAACAGAAGAGCCAGCCGAAGATCCCGACCCGAATGCTGCAGATTCCATTGCAGGTTTTGAACTTAAAACTCCTTTTGGTCGCTGATGCAATTATGACAAGGATAAGATTTTCATCTACGATGATGGGATTAGGTCTGCTTCTGGCATTCATTTCGCCTTCCATAATCCATAACGTATTCACAGCTACCATACCCACCGCAGTATTTGGACAAAACCAGATTAATGCAACTCAATCAAATGCCACACAGACTACGCAAGAAGCTGCCAATAAAACTAAAGCCGCGGGTGACGATACTATACAAGGAGTAGAACAAACCGTAAATGGTACAGTGGAATTTCTAGGGAATGTATCAGAAACAATTGCCAGGAATCCGGTTGTAGGTAATGCAACACAAGAAACTCAGAAATTCTTCGCCGAGGAGTCTAAGTAAATAAGAACAGTCTTCATGAGTCAAGACGTTGAAGCAAAAATGAAAACTTCAGTAGACCATGCTAAAGGTAAGCCTAGCTCAGAAACGTTAAACAAAGCCAAGGTTAAAGTAAAAGACGTTTTGACCTAAATGTTCTCATTTTTTTCTCGATTTAGCTGATAAATTATCAACCTAAGATTAACAAGGTTAGTTATGTCTTTAATATGAGTTTAGATAAAATAATGCTCCCTCAGATTACGACAAAAGTATTCTACAGGAGACTCAACACGAAGGGACAGTTGAGTCTCCTGCGGTTTTAACCCGAAGAGCCTTTTACAGAATTTGATTCGAATTCCTCATTCTGTTTCATTTTTTTTGGAATCATTCATTCCGTACTTCAAAGTGGATTTTTTCTGTACATACTGCACTTGTGTAACGCCCAAATTAATTGAGTAACATATGAAAAAGCCTTTAATATTACGGGCCACAGTCTTTATTGATATGCAGGCTAATACCGAGGACTACATCTTAGCAATATGCATAACGTGGATGATGATGATAGGTTATTTCATAGCAATAACTAGAGAGATTACCTTACTGATCGGGTTAATATTCCCATTGCTTATTTTGCTATTGCTGAAAAGAAGGAAAGAGAAAAAACATTTGCAAGTTTTATAGCTTAGACCAAATTCTTTGGTCAACAAGGATTGCAAGGATAGATTAGCTGTCGTATAGCCCTAGAAATAGTGTGCAATTCTTATCAGCCAAAGCCACGCAGCCTTAGAAATGCATTCAAGACTTCAGCAACATTCATCCGTCTCATGTATTAATGTACTCATGGGCCCGCACTATATTATACGATTATTTTTATACTTCAACGTAAACAAAATCTGAGGAATGTGTTGTTAGATAATAAAGGGATTTTGAGAAGATACCCAGAAAATCCGATTCTCGTACCAAACGAAGATTGCTGGTGGGAGTCCAAAGCAGTATTTAACTGCGCGATAAGTTATGACGGACAAATGATCCATATGCTCTATAGGGCGGTAGGTGAATATGAGAAATATATTTCTAGATTAGGATATGCATGCAGCAAAGACGGTCACAAATTTAATAAAATGGGGGACATAGCTTTTGCTCCACATGAGAATTATGAAAAATATGGCATCGAGGATCCTCGCCTGATAAAAATTAACAATCAAGTTTACGTTACATATGTTGTGCCTTCGGGGTATGTCCGAGACACACCTAATGTATCCTCAGCGGTTGCTACAACAGAGAATTACCGTGAGTTTTCTCGGTTGGGAATCATCAAAGGTGGAGGCAGGGATAACAAGGATGTCGTCTTCTTTCCAGAGAAATTCGGCAATAGCTCGACAGATGGAAACCAGAGTATAGTCTATTTATCTCTACATAGGCCAAGTGCTTGGATCGGATCCGCATTTGGCACGGATAGACCCAGTATTTGGCTAGGTGAGGGCAGATCACTTACGAATATTGAAAGGCATACGCTTCTTCTCAAACCTGAGAGAGAATGGGAGGCATTAAAAATCGGTGCTGGGGTTCCCCCTATTAAAACGAATCGGGGTTGGCTTATCATATATCACGGTGTAAGTAAGGAAAAGGTATATAGTGTCGGTGCCGCACTACTCGACCTTAAGAAACCCAACCAGATTTTGGGAAGAACTAAACGGCCCATATTGGTGCCAGAAGAGAGTTATGAAAGGTTTGGGGATGTAAATAATGTGGTCTTCCCTACTGGAGCATGCATTGTAGATAGAAAATTATTTGTATACTACGGTGGGGCAGATAAGGTATGTTGTTTGGCGACGGCAGATTTGAGTCTTCTGTTGGATTTCATCCTGCATGACGATTAAGTCCTAATTTGCAAAGCTTATGGGTTTATGATATGTGGTCAACATATTTCTATATCCTCTCCTAGTATGGTTTCAGTATTGCGTGATAGATGTCTGAAGTCACTGAATATTTTGGAAATTTTAATCGTGATAAAATGTGATTCTATAAAGTACAATACTCGACAGTATGATAATACCATAATTTGATGTGATGAGATATGATACGATATAACAAAGCTATCTTGTGATAGAGTATGGTATGTAATAATTTAATGCAGTTAAATATGATATGAAAAAGATATAGATTGAAAGTTGCAAATTCTACCAGAACATTACAGGTACGTTATTTGGAAATCATTGCCCTGCCTATTTACCTTTTCATGTGTTTTCGCCTCCTCTTGATAAGCAACATGTGATGCTGATTCTGCGTCTCATGACCACCGAGTGGTCAGTTACTCCTCGGGAGTTTATCTACTAAACTTCCTAGCTAGGCGGAATTCAATTTTTTAATAGGGTTTTTGATCCAGTGGTTCTCTAACAGTCAGATGCAACAAGGTTAAATGGATGATAATGCTAACCATATGTTCTAATCGAACAGGGAATGATGACGCGGTGGCTGTATGATTTTCTCTATGAAAAGGTGATTATTTATTGCCAAAATATCTGAACCCTGTTGTTCATTCAATTATGTTAATAAGAAGTTTCCTGACCTAATTTCGGTTTCCTATAACACTATGAAAGGCCAATCTGACGCAAACAAAAGGATTGAGCATTGATAGTTGTCAAGTTTATGTATGAAACAGTTAGCACAAAGCCCAACGATGTCTGTAATTATTGAAATGAACCGTTAAGAATTATCTCGACTTTAGTCCGGAACAACCATAGGATTTGGCTTCTAAGCTCAGAATTTGTTGCGATGTATAACCCAATCCATTGTCATACTATATGTCCTTAACAGAGGGACATCATGCCCTAAAAACGAATGTATTCAATAGAGTATTGAATGAAAACTACACTGGTCCGAAAATCTCATCGTAATGGTCATTGGTAGTACTCACTACCTGGTTCAGGAGAAACGATATGTTAATCATCATTAGATATTCGTAATCAGAAATTCAGTAGTGCTGAGAAAATAGTAGCAGTTTTTTGCCGATATTGTGTATCATAATTTCCACTATAACCTGTTTCCACAAAAATATATAAGGATTTAAACGCCGATATAGCATTAATGAAACATACCCCGACCTACGGCTCCAAGTATCGGAATGTATCTCCTTCCAAACCTAATCCTAGGTGGGGTAGAGAAGAAGAAACTGAAATTTTTGCGCAGAATGTGAGACGTTTTAGACAAGGTAAATTGTCCGAAGATGATTTTCGGCGTTTTAGGTTACAACACGGTGCTTATGGTTCCAGGTTACAATTAAACTATAGTATGGTTAGAATCAAGATCCCAGGTGGTGAGATTAGTCCTGAGCAGCTCGAGAAAATTGCAGACCTTTCAGAATCATTCTCAATTGGTTCCGCTCATGTTTCTACCCGGCAGAATATTCAGTTACACTGGGTGCAGCTGGAAGATGTTAGTGAGGTAATGAGAGGCCTAGTCGAGGTAGGCCTCACTACGCGAGAGGCCTGTGGAAATACTGTTAGAAACGTGATGTGTAGTCATTACGCAGGTGTATGCCCAGATGAAGCATTTGATGCTACGCCGTACTCAAAAGCAATTGCGAGATTTTTTATCAGAAATCCAATGTGTCAGAACCTTCCACGTAAATTTAAGATCAATTTTGCGTGTTGCAAGGATCATGGGCTGGTAAGAATTGCAGATATCGGATTGATTCCAATGATAAGAGACAATCGACGAGGCTTCAGAATATATCTAGGTGGAGGACTTGGAGCTGCTTCGTTTATAGGCCATCCACTAGAAGATTTTACACCTGAGGATCGGGTCCTTCCAACATGCATGGCCGCGGTTAGGTTGTTTGATAGACATGGCAACCGGGAGAACATGGCACGGAATAGAATGCGATATTTGGTTCATGAAATGGGATGGGAGAAATTCCAAAGAATGGTATTAAAGGAGAGGTCAATAGTTGAAATGACTACTGCTATCTCTACAGCAAAACTCTTTGATGTAAAGGACTTGGAAGGGGTTAATCAGTCTAATGAGACTACACTTTCGCATTCTCTAACCAAATTGCCAGTTTTAAATGATAATGTAACCCCAGATAGCACAAAGTATGAACGATGGCTCAGTACCAACGTTGTTCCTCAGAAGCAGGCTGGCTATTTTACGGTGTTTGTAACGCTCGAAGCAGGGGATATAACGGCAAACCAGTTACGAACACTGGCTGGAACGATTAGAGAGATATCTTTTGAAGGGGTCGCTAGAAATACCCCCCAACAAAATTTCGCAATTCGATACATCAAGGGTGAAGACTTGGAAGAATTTCATGACAAACTCATGTCAATAGGTCTGGGCGGTTCAGGTGCATTGACAATTACGTCAGCAGTTGGATGTTCAGGAACAACTTCATGTAACCTGGCGATAACTAATTCTCACAGACTAGCAAAAGAGGTACAGAGAAAATTCTTAGAAATGGGTTATGATACTGATGAAGAGTTACGAGACTCGACAATCAAGGTTAGCGGATGTCCCAATTCATGTGGGCAGCATGAAATTGCAACCATAGGGTTCTTTGGGGGAGCATCAAGAATCGGAAACTCGATGGCTCCAACGTACACTATGCTATTTGGTGGAAGCGCCGGAGAAAATGGGGAACTTGGAAAAACAATTATGCGTGTACCTGCAAGGAAGGTAATAGATACAATCAAGGAAATAGTCAAAATATACAAAAATGAGATGCACGTTGGTCAGACTCTAAACCAATGGATAACTAGAGTTGTGAAAGGAGAAGGAACAGGACAGGTCAGGAACGTAGAGGATATGAAACGACTCCTCATAGAGGTTACACAGCTGCCCCCAGTGGAGAGTGAACCTGAATTATACAAAGACTACGGTAACGATGTAAAGTTTACGGCTAAAACGGCCAGAGGAGAATGTGCTGCATAATTCGTTCGTATGAAGAATAATCCTGATAATTCAAATTCATTAAAGCAGAAAGAGTTCAAGCCTAATATCATTAATTCCAATGATCGTGATTTACCTGTTATATGCGACATTGACATTTTACGAACTCTAATCCGCAGGGATTCGGCGCGTATAGTGGATGTTCGAAAGGAGGAAGAATATCGCGAGGGACACATTCCTACAGCGGTTTCATTACCGCTAGCGCAGATATTATCTAAGGATTCTCCCGAGAGCATCGTGGAAATACTTGAAAATATTGGAGTTTCCGACAAGATGCCAGTCATAGTGTATGACGATACTTTTGGTGCGTTAGGCGCGAGAGTGGCATGGACCTTTCAATACGTCGGACACACAAACACATCACTGCTTGAGGTAACTTTTAGCAAGTGGAGAAATTTGGGATTAGAAATCGAAAAAAAGGTAAATACATACCCCAAAACGGCACATCATATTAACATTAATCAAGAAATCTATGCTGATGCAGCTTATGTGGAAGGTGCCAAGGAGAGTGATAATAAAGTCCTAGTGGACTCGAGGGAAAGGTTAAATTTCTTAAACGAACACATACCAGGGGCTAAAAACATACCATATACTATGCTAGGTTCAGATGGAAACATTTTGCGAAAACCCTCTGAAATAAAGAGATTCATAGAAAATAGAGGGCTCTCATCTGATTCTGAATATATTACCTATTGCGGAAGCGTCGGTACACTGTCTGGTTTGACGTATTATGCTCTAAAGCTGGTTGGAATAAAAAATGTCAAACTGTATGCAAAATCATTTCGAGAATGGAAGAGTTTAGGGAAACCTAAGGAGGAATTCAGGGATGCTAATTATTGGGACTTGTCGGCAGAATAATTCGTTCAACGAATGAGTGTTGTAGTACTAAGCATCTAATTAACCAAGGTCCCAATTTCAAATCTAAAGTACGAATTTAAAGGTCGTAGTTTCAAGCTTTCAGCTTATAATTCGTTACATTGAGAATTGCAATGCTGGAAAGGAGATGGCAATAATGATACGTGTATTCATATTTAGGATCTGTAAATCTGGGCCGAAAATACCAATCTATCTGATGTGATTTTTCAAAATGTGGGCTTGCTTTTTCTATCATATCACACATTTCATTTTCCATCAAAACACAACATCTTTTATTCGACCGCGACAAAGATAATGCTTCTCCGGCTAGCAAAAGCAGCTCCAGTTGGCTGCATTCAACTCAGACTAGACTCATCGAGAATTTACGACCTATTCTATAAGTCTCATCTCTTTTATTCTGAAAGATATAATTAATACATCTTTGTACTGAAATGTGATACGACATAGAGTACGGAAACAAACATTTGGGAACCTTGTTACTTATTGAACTATCTTTATTCATCTTGTAAATTTATTTTGCTGTAATTCGTTATTTACGACCAGGTTGATTCGATAATAATCCTTGATCTGTAAACCTTCGCAAAAGTGGCTAATTATGACGAGTAAAATGGTTGTTTTGGTAGGTGAAAATTATTTTGGATGAATTTGATCCTGCTGAATGTAATGCTGTTCCAAAGCCGTTAAACATATTGATAGCTGAAGATGAGTTGGATATTGCGGCCTTGTACAAGACTGTGTTGGAGAAGCGAAACCATAAAACAACAATAACAACAAATGGCGAGGATTGTCTCAAAGAGTACCACGAGGTTTATCAAAGGAGTAGATTTAATTCGGGACAACAGTTATCTCTGCAGTCAGGACCAACAGACAGATCAAGGGATCAATTATTTGACGTAGTTGTACTTGATTGCAAGATGCCGCAAATGAATGGTATTGAGGTCGCTAAGGAGATCTTGGCAGTTAATCCTCATCAGAGAATAATATTTGCTTCTGCTTATATCAAGGACACTGTAATAGATTCGATAAAATACTTGAAACGATCGATGATGGAGTCAGTACAGAAACCGTTTGAAATAAAGCGATTGGTCGATTTAATTGAGGACAAATTGATGTACCAGGAGTTAATAAGACTAAATATCGATGTCGATATGATTAGAGCCATAAAGCCAACACATGAAGAGATATCGGATTTATTAGTGAGATTAAAGGGCATTCAAGGCTGCAAGTTCGAAGAAAAGGAATGACAGAAAACTATACGCTTACGTTCATAGATAAGCACACTTGAGCTTAAAATATTGGTATTTAAAATTCTGGATTCGCTTTTTATTGTTATCTTCAAGCTCTAGTAGACATCTTGCCAAATATTATATGTTAAGAGTTTACCATACAACTTAAATTGTCATTTGTACCTGCGAGGTATATACAGGATGGATTTCCTTGAGAGATTGAAGGATCGAATCGGGGAAAATAGAAAAGTAGACACATACACGAGTAGCATTAGCTCACTTTCATCTGCTTACATTTCTTTGAAAAATAAACTAAATTTGAAGAGTACAGGAAGGTCTGCAATTTGTATCAAGAATGCAAATTACAAACTATTTACTGATATGGTAGAAGAAATTAATAGATTCCTCGATGCCAGGAGGCTAGATTTTGAGCTTGCTTACCGCACAGTCATAGATCAGTATAATTGCTTATGGTTCATAATAGTGGGAAAAAATCTTGAAGATGTATTGGCAGCAACAATGTCGGTTAGCGATACAATAGAACTAAGAGGCTTTTCGGATGAACTACTTGTGTGTGTGTTTGACTTTAATGATGATGACTTAGTCCAGTATCTAATATACAGTTATAAACTTCATAAGTTTTACCCTTTCGTACCTACTGGAAAACAGCAAAATAAACGGGATCATGGCCAGGAATTAAAGATCATGGCTGCAGTGGGAAATGAAATCCCATTTGAGAACGATATGTCGAATTGGTATCCGATTTGGAATGTGCCCAACTAGGCTCTAGGGTTTATATTTTCGCATAAAGGCCTCCGCCCTCCCTCTGATATCGACTTACCCTAATGGCCAGGGGAAATATTTACGAAAGAGGAGAATAATCATTCTGTCATTAACACACAATACTTTGATATACCCATTACTACATTAAGAAATAAATCCTATCATGACTGACGCCGAAAAAATATCCTCAACGATACCCAAATCTAGTAGCAAAAGACAAACAAAAAAAGAAAAGGAACTACTTAGGGATAAGATTAACCATGAAAATATAGCTGCCGCAATTGCTACACTTGAAAATATTAATCGCAATCATCATAGCGAGGTAAATAGGAATATCAAGAATAAGATTGCTGATTTGATTCTATTATTAAAAGATAGAGACGAAAAATTCAGCATATCTGTAAGGGCCGCAAACGCTATCAGCATGTTAGATAGACTTACACAAGACAAAGGGATGAAATCACACATTCGAACAATGTTATGGCAGGTAGTCTCCAATCTTGAAGGCATAAGA
>Ga0075431_100008431_pt1 | contig 10319 bp, 10 predicted proteins | sample RhiMetdeltSRZDD5_FD_75297 | JGI IMG/M metagenome (GOLD analysis project Ga0075431, IMG submission 75297) | Populus rhizosphere microbial communities from Tennessee, USA - Rhizosphere MetaG P. deltoides SRZDD5 | ecosystem: Host-associated > Plants > Roots > Rhizosphere > Soil | place: USA...
GGGAGCGGATCGAGCAGTACGTGAAAGACCACCCGGAGAAAAGGCCCGAGATCTACAACCCCTATACCGTTGTCCAATGGCGCGGCAATGAACTGGTCGGAATCCCTTATCGCGAAGTGTACAAGCACGACCTCGAGAAAGCTGCCATGTCGTTGCGAGACGCAGCCGCCTTGAGCGCCGATGCCGCCTTCGCCGGATTTCTTCGCCTCCGCGCCGATGCCCTCCTGAGCGACAACTACTATAAGAGCGACCTCGCCTGGCTCGATTTGAAAGATCCGAAGATCGATCTGATCTTTGGACCATACGAAACCTACCTCGACAACCTCCTGGGAGTGAAAACCTCCTACGGCGCGTCGATTCTGATTCGCGATGACGCGGAAAGCAAGCGGCTTTCAGAATTTCAGAAGTATGTCCCCGAGATCCAGGATGCGCTGCCACTCCTCTCCGCCGACCGCCCGTCCAAACAGGATCACGTAACTCCCATGGAAGTGATGGACGCGCCTTTTCGCACGGGTGATCTGCGGCATGGCTACCAGGCCGTCGCCGACAATCTGCCCAATGACCCCAAGATCCACCAGGAAAAAGGAACCAAGAAGATCTTCTTCAAGAACTTCATGGACGCGCGGGTCGACTACGTTGTGCTGCCCATCGCCCGCAAGTTGATGAGGCCCGACCAGGCCGCCAAAGTCACGGAGGACGCCTATCTCACCTGCGTTCTCCTGCACGAGATCGCCCACGAGCTCGGCCCCGCCTATGCCCGCCCCGGCGACCGGCAGGTCGACATTCGTGAAGCCATCGGCCCCGTATTCGGCGGCCTCGAAGAAGCCAAGGCGGACATCGTCGGCATGTTCGGCCTCAAATGGCTGACCGACAAAGGCGCCCTGCCCAAGGCTCGTTTGGCCGACTACTACAACGCCTTCGTCGCCGGCATGTTTCGCACGCTTCGCTTCGGAGTCAGTGAGGCGCACGGCATCGCCCAGATGATGGAATTCAATTTCTTCACCCAGGAAAAGGCCATCACGCGCGATCCCGCCACAGGACGCTATGTGGTGGACCCAGCCAGAATGCAGCCGGCCATCACGAAGTTATCGAAAGAACTCCTCGAGATGGAAGCCGCCGGCGATCGCCCTCGCGCCGAGGCGTGGTTCAAGAAATACGGGGTCATGCCTGCCGATCTGAAGACAGCTCTCCAAGCCGCCAAGGATGTCCCGGTCGACATCGATCCCGTCTTCATGTTCCAGGAACTTCCGCCGGTTCCCACAGGACTCCGCCGCAGATTATGACAAAAGCTGCGCCGCCGGCTTCGCGAAATAAGTAGCGATCATATCCGCTCCCGCCCGCCGGATCGATGTCAACGTCTCCATCATCGCTCGTTCCCGATCGATCCAGCCATGTCCCGCCGCCGCCATAATCATCGAAAACTCACCCGACACCTGGTACGCCGCAAGCGGGACATCGAAGCGCTGTCGAGCCTCCCAGATCAGGTCGAGATACGCCAGCGCCGGCTTGATCATGATGATGTCGGCGCCTTCCTCGAGGTCAAGCGCAATCTCCCGCATCGCTTCGCGTCCATTGGCCGGATCCATCTGATAGCTTCGGCGATCGCCGAACTGCGGAGCCGAATCGGCCGCCTCGCGAAAAGGTCCATAGAAGACAGAAGCGAACTTCGCGGCGTAAGAAAGGATCGGCGTATTCTGAAAACCGTTGCGGTCAAGAGCGGTCCGGATGGCCGCCACTCGGCCGTCCATCATATCGGATGGCGCGACAATGTCGGCTCCTGCGCGCGCGTGCGATACCGCCGCGCAAGCCAGCCACTGTAGAGTGGCGTCGTTGTCAACGTCACCATCCACCACCTTGCCGCAGTGCCCGTGGCTCGTGTACTCGCAGTTGCAGACATCGGATATCAGCAGCAGCTTCGGCGTCTCGCTTTTCAGCGCCCGCATCGCACGCTGCACGATGCCATCTTCCGCGTACGCCTCTGAGGCCATCTCATCCTTTGTTTCCGGCAGTCCGAAAAGCAGTATCCCGCCGATACCCAGCGAATGGGCCTCCGCGCACTCACGTACTAGTTCGTCTATCGACAGTTGGTAGTTCCCCGGCATCGAGCCTATCTCCCGGCGGATACCCTCCCCCGGGCATACGAACAGCGGCAAGATGAGCTGTGAGGGCGTCATGTGAGTCTCTCGAACCAGGTTGCGGATGGACTCGCTACCGCGCAGCCGGCGAGGGCGGTGGACGGGAAATGGCATTACTCGAATTTTAGCGCAGCAATGGCGCTTCAGTTGCTGCACCTAACGCTCAAATCCCGACACACAATCCTTGGCTCGCGCTTGACGCGTAGTAAATAGATTGATTTAGGAGTTATGCCGACCATCCTAGTCGTAGATGATGAGCACGTGGATCGTGAGCTCATCAGGCACATATTGCACCGCGATGGCTATAACCTGCTCGAAGCGAGTAATTACTCCCAGGCCCTCGAAACATTTCTGAGCCACCAAGGCCCGATCGATATGCTCGTGGTTGATGTCGCCCTGCCCGGAAGGAACGGCTGCGAACTAGCCAAACAACTTTTGAATCTCCGCCCCAATTTGGCTATTCTGCTCGTTTCGGGCTATGTAGGTGGCGAGGTCTGCAAACAGTACGGGATCCCCGCCGATAGCTTGAATTTCCTTACTAAGCCGTTTGTCGGGAACGACCTCGCCGAACGGGTCCGCAAAATTTTAAGCTCTCCGCGCCAGTCGCCCTTTCCAGCCGGTCGGCGACTCGGATCCTAACGAGCCCGCCTAAGCGAAATTCCTCGGGTTTTTGGGGCTTGACAAGTCCAGTCACATAGCTAGAATAAATCCTAGCTCGCATTTATGGAACCCTCGCAAGCCGTTTGTCAGCATACCCGTACCGTGATCATTGCGCGTCGCGACGGCGTCGATTATGTGGAGTGCCTCGACTGCCGCCTCATCACTGAAGCCGAAGATCTCGAGCCGGTCTCTACTGACGAAGAAGAAGAATAGGTCGCCGCCTCTGTGCGCTAGCATAGGGGAATGCACGATCTGGCGCACTTCCGCGCGAATTTCGACTCCATCGCCGCGCGGCTGTCCACTCGCTCGAATCCACCGTCCCTTGAGACGTTTCGCGAGCTTGACGCCCGCCGCCGGTCCGCCATCCACGAAGCTGAAGAGCTGAAAGCGCGGAAAAACGTAGAAACGTCGGAGATTGCGGCGCTAAGAAAACAGAATGTCGACACGTCCGAGAGACAGCGCGCGATGCGGGATATCACGGAGCGGATCGCCGCCCTGGATGAGCAGGTAAAGACGCTAGACACAGAGTTTCAAGAGCTGTTGGCGGGTATTCCCAACCTGCCGCACGAATCCGTCCCCGTCGGCCGGAGTGCGGAGGATAACGTCGAAGTCCGCCGTTGCGGCGAGCCTCGCAGCTATGCATTCACTCCGAAGCCCCACTGGGAACTCGGTCCCGAACTGGGAATACTTGATCTGGAGCGCGCCGCCAAGATCACCGGAGCGAGATTCGCCGTCTATTGGGGATTGGGCGCCAAGCTCGAGCGCGCGCTGATAAATTTCATGCTCGACACGCACACCCGACAGCACGGCTACACCGAAGTGCTTCCGCCCTTTCTCATTAACTCCAACAGCCTGTACGGAACCGGCCAATTGCCGAAGTTCGCCGAAGACTTGTTCAAGTGCGCAGGCCACGATCTTTGGCTAGCTCCGACAGCGGAAGTGCCCGTTACAAATCTGTATCGTGATGAGACACTGCCCGGCGACCGCCTACCCATCTCGCTGTGCGCCTATACGCCCTGTTTCCGCAGTGAAGCCGGCTCCTACGGCCGCGACGTGCGCGGCATCATCCGCCAGCACCAGTTCCAGAAGGTGGAGTTGGTCAAATTCACCCGCCCCGATCAGAGTTATCCCGAGCATGAGAAGCTCACGTCCGATGCGGAAACCATCCTGCGCAAGCTGGGACTGCCCTACCGCACGGTGGTCTTGTCGACCGGCGATATGGGATTCTCCTCCGCCAAGACCTACGATATCGAAGTGTGGTTGCCCGGCCTCAACGAGTTCAAGGAGATCTCCTCCTGCTCGAACTTCGAAGCTTTTCAGGCGCGGCGCGCCGGAATCCGCTTCAAAGGCGCCAAAGGAAAATCAGAATTCGTCCACACTCTCAACGGCAGCGGCCTGGCGATCGGCCGCACCTGGGTGGCGATCGTGGAGAACTACCAGCTCGCCGACGGCAGCGTCGAAGTTCCGGAAGCGCTCAGGCCATACCTGAACGCCGAAGTCATCTCCAAGAACGGGACTCTGGCCTAATGTAGAACAAGCTTTAGCTTGTTCGTCAGGGTCTACTTTGCGAACCGCCTGAAGAAGCTGTCTGCCTTCCATTTCGGCCGCTCCTTCTCATCCGCAATCGATTCCGTCAACAGCAACATCAGCCGATTAAAATCCGCAGCCGCCTTCATATCGACTGGCTGGTTCACATCATCGGACGGCGCATGATACCGCTCCGTCAGCCACTTTTTCGCCGTCGCTTCTTCCGCCGATCCCTTCGTATACCCGAGCTTAAACGCCAGCGCCGGAATCCCCCGCTTGATGAAGCTGTATTGGTCGCTCCGTGTGAACAGATTCCGCCGCGGCTCAGGATCGTTCTGGATCGTCACCCCTAACGGAGCGGCGACAGCACGCAACCGCTCGCCAAGGTCAGATTCCTGCCCGCCCACCGCCGTCAAAATACGTAGCGGGAAAAGAGGTAAAAACATGTCCACGTTCAGATTCGCCACAATGTCGGCGCCCTTCACCATAGGATGCGCCGCGAAATACTGCGAGCCAAGCAGCCCCTTTTCCTCTCCCGTGACCGCGACAAACAGCACCGAGCGCCGCAGTTTCGCGCCCGACTCGTGCAACTCCGCAGCGATCTCCAGAAGCGTCGCGATCCCCGACGCGTTGTCCATCGCTCCATTGAAAATGCCGTCACCGTTCACCGGCTCACCTCGACCAAGATGATCCAGATGCGCGGAAAGCACAACGTACTCTCGCTTCAGATCCTTGTCCGACCCCGGGTAAATGGCGACGACGTTCTGCGAGTCCACGTCCGCCCGTTCCACTTGAACAGTCGCTTCGAGCGTGCCGGGAATTGGAAAGTGAGGGAGCGCCTTTCCGGCTTCCGACAGTCCAATCAACTCCTCAATGGTGTGACCGGAGCCCGCCAGGAATTTGTCAGCATGGGCCGGATTTACCGTCACCGCGAGCCTTGTGCTCTCGCGCTTACCTACCAGGCTCATCGACGGCTGCAGCCGAGCCGCGCTAGTTCGCGACCATGGCACATCGGCGGAACGTGGATTCGTGAACGCGACCGTTGCCACCACGCCCGCCTTTTGCCAGGTTTTTTCACGTTCTGCAGCGGACTGATAGTGAGAGCGCAGAGGCCCCGGGATCGACGAAGGCCCGCCACTGAGGTAGACCGCCACTTTTCCGCGCAGATCGACTCCCGCCAGATCGTCGTAATTCTTATCAGGAATCACCAGACCGTATCCGACGAATACCATCGGCGCCGAGACCTTCGCCGGCGGCTCGCTGCGCATGCTGAAGATCGCATGTTCGCCCAGCGCCAGCGCTTCCCGATTGCCGTTCCGCACCAGCGCCAGGCTCGATTGCGCCTCCTGAATGCGCCTGGAAGTTAGCTTTACCGGCTGCGTGTAACCGGATCCGCCCGCCGTTGTCAGTCCGCTCTTCTCCAACTGCGTCGCAACATACTCGGCCGCCCGGCGGTGCCCCGGACTACCCGTTTGCCGCCCCTCGAGCGAATCATCGGCGAGAAATAATACATGCGACCACCAGCGGGTCGCGTCATTCTCCTTCGGCGCCCCCCACAACGAAATCGCCAAAACCGCGACCACGAAACCGGCGCGCTTCATTTCTTACCCTTCGCTTTCCGGTATTCGGCGCGAACCGTCTGCAGTTGCCGGGCATGACTTTCGGCGTGATCGGCGTACCCTTGAAGCAAGCTTCGCAACGTTCGCGGCCCTGATTCGCTATGCAGGCCGCCGCGTTCAAAAGTGGCCTCCGGCAGATCCTTCAGCAGCTCGTAGTTCTCCGCCCGCAGGCGCCGGAACGTATCGAGCGACTGCGTCGGCTTGCGGCGGGCATAGTCCAGATTCTTCGCCCACAAGTCCTGATCGAACGCCATCAGTGTCGGATTCTCCTCCGCGATCACCGCGCGAAGCCGCTGCGCGCCGACCAGCTCGGAGTCGGCCACGTGCGCCATAATCTGCCGGATGGTCCACTTGCCGGGGCCGGGAACGTAGTCCACTTCCTCGCCGGCCGCCCCCGTCAGCACTGTCGCAAGCAGCTCGGCGCCACGGCGAAAACGCTCCAGATCTTCTGCTAGGGAATACATATATGAATATCAATAATAATCGGCGCAGCTCATGAAATAGCCGCACTTTTCACACAACAACTTGCATTTCCGCCCGGTCAGGCGAGTCGAGCAGATAGGGCAGTAGAGCATCGGCTCCTCGTCCGGGGCGTCTACAGCCGGCCGCGACGGCTCAGGATTCTCATTCATCGGACTACCGTGATTATAGAACTAACGATAGAATTCTAGGGTGCGGTTTCTCATCCTGCTCGTCGCCACTTGTCTCTGTGCGCAAATTCCGGCTCGGGATTCGCGAAACATCAACATTCCCCATACCGACACCCACTTCACAATGCCGGTTTACAAAACAAGCGCGGAATGGGAGGCTCGCGCCACTCACCTCCGGACGCAGATCCTGTTCGCAGCCGGCCTCACGCCGATGCCGCAACGCGGTCCGCTGATGCCACAGATATTCGGACGGATCGAGAGGAAAGGCTACTCAATTGAGAAAGTCCTTCTCCAGACGCTCCCCGGATACTATCTCGGCGGCAATCTCTATCGACCGCTAGGGAAGGCAGGCAAACTTCCCGCCGTCCTGGCGCCGCACGGGCACTGGGCCTACGGACGCCTGGAAAATACCGCTATCAACTCCGTTCCCGCCCGCGCCATCAGTCTTGCCATCCAAGGCTACGTGGTTTTTTCCTATGACATGACGGGCTACAACGATACTGTCCAGACACCCCACGAGTTTGATGGCCCACGTGAGCAACTGTGGAACTTCAGCCCGTTGGGACTGCAGCTCTGGAATTCCATCCGAGTAATCGATTTCATGGAATCGCTGCCCGACGTCGACCCGCAGCGAATCGTCATGACAGGCGAATCGGGCGGCGGCACCCAGACTTTTCTCACCACCGCGGTCGACAGCCGTATCAAGGTCTCGGCGCCCGTCAACATGATCTCCGCCAGCATGCAAGGTGGAGCGATTTGCGAGAATGCGCCCGGCCTGCGCCTGGGGACGTCGAACCTGGAGATCGCCGCCATGATGGCGCCGCGTCCCATGCTGATGGTTTCGGCCACCGGAGACTGGACTCGAAACACGCCCCGCGAGGAGTTCCCCGCCGTGCGTTCGATCTATGAGCTCTACGACCGCGCCGCAGATCTGGAAACGATACACATCGACGCCCCGCACAATTACAACCAGCCCAGTCGCGAGGCGATGTACACCTTCTTTGCGAGCCGCGTGCTGGGCGCTCCCAAAGGACGGGCCGTATCCGAACAGCGTATTGCCGTCGAGAAGCCGCAGGATCTGCTCGCCCTTCACGGCCGCCCGCTTCCCGAGAATGCGCTGACGTACGATCGGCTCTTCGAGCAATGGATCGCCGCGGCAACTCGCCAATCTGCAGCCATCACCGACCGGCAAGTAATCCGCCAGCGCTTGTCGCTGGCGCTGGCCTCGGAATGGCCTTCGAAGATACTCAGCGAGCGGAGTGGCGAACGCATCGTTCTCAGCAGAGAGGGTCGAGGCGACCGCATACCGGGAATCTGGATTGAAGCTGGTAAGAAAGTGACCCTGCTGGTCCATCCCGATGGCGCCCAAGTGGCTCGGCAAACGCCTGCCAAAAGCGAGTCTCTGCTAATGATTGACGCTTTTCAAACCGGAGCCGCTATTGCGCCCCGGGACCGGTCCGTGAAGCACTTCCTGACATTCAATCAGTCCGACGATGCCTGCCGGGTCCAGGACATTCTCACCGCACTCCGCTTCCTGCAGCAGTCCGGCTATACCGATATCCGATTGCGAGGCGAAGGCAGAGCCGCCGTTTGGACTCTCTTCGCCGCAGCCGTCGCCGAGATCCCCGTGACTCTCGACGCCGACCTTGCCGAATTCGCCGGTACCGATGCCGATTTCCTGCGATCCTTCTTCGTCCCCGGCATTCAGCGAGCCGGAGGCCTTAGAGCCGCTCAAGTCGCAGCCGGACGCTGATATCGCAATCCGCCACGGCGGTTGGCCTCGTACACCTATCGGAACGTCCTGAAGGCCGACGATGCTATCATCGACAGTTACAAGAGTTAGCGAAACTCCCGTCGGAATGACGCCCGCATCCGGTTTCGAGAAGCTTGCCCAGAACGAGGAACGTTGGATTTCTTATCTCGACGGCGTCCGCGCGAGGCGCGCCGAATCGCTCGCTTCACTCTACGACGAGACTTCCAGCCTGCTTTACGGCCTGGCCCTTCGGATTCTGAACGATCCGGCCGATGCCGAGGAAGTTGTGCTGGACGCCTACCAGCAGGTCTGGAAATCTATCGAGAGCTACGATCCCTCTCGAGGTACGACCGTCGGCTGGCTCATGATCATCACCCGAACCCGCGCCATCGATCGGCTGCGGAGCGCAGGTACCCGCCGCGCACGGGAAACCCCCATCGATGCCGATTTGCAAATGCCGAGCGCGGGTCCCACGGCCGAGAGCCAAAGCATCTTCGAGCAGGAGCGGAAGCTAATCCGGCGCACGATCGAAACGCTTGCGCCGGAACAGCGCGAGGCCATCGAGCTTGCCTACTTCCGCGGTCTGACGCACGTCGAGGTTGCCGAGGCTCTCGGCGCTCCTCTCGGTACAATAAAGACGCGGATTCGCGGTGGAATGCGAAAACTAAGGGAGGCGCTTGCGCCAAGCGCGGCGGGGAGGGGCGGTATTTAATGGCGGACAGAACTCATCTCGAAGAGGTCGAAGAGCAGGCAGCTCTATTCGCGATCGGAGCACTGCCGTCCGATGAGGCCGACCTTTTCAAGCAGCGCATTACCGCAGGCTGTCCCCTCTGCCAGGCCGAGCTTCGCGAGTGCGGCCAGGCAGTCACGGCGCTCCAGTTGAGTGTTCCGGACGTGGCTCCACCGCCGGGTCTCCGCGCCCGTCTGCTGGAGCGAATTGGCGCTCTCAGAGAACGCCCGGTGAGCAAGTCCACCAAGATGGGTGAGGGGATGGTCGTACGGCCAGGAGACACGGAATGGAAGCCGGCCCCGATGCCCGGAATCGAGGTCCGCTACCTCCTGGGCAAGAAGACCATGCTTGTCCGAATGGCCCCAAAATGCAGCTATCCTGTGCACACGCACTCGGCCGCCGAGCAATGCCTTGTGCTGGAAGGCAGCGTCAGCAGTTCTGGCGTGACCGCCTACGCCGGCGATTTCACCTATATGCCCGCCGGCAGCACTCACCAGCCGCTCTACAGCGAGGACGGCTGCCTCCTATTGATCGCTTACACCTAGGGGTTTGTTGAAAAAGCAGTCTCTGGCTGCCTGCCTGTTTACTGCACGCGGCGTAGCAGCACCGCAGTGACGTTGTCAGGAGCACCGGCGGAACGGGCAGCGTCGATGAAATGCCGGCATTTGACGTTGAGCGCCTCGTGATCGGCGCGAACGATGGATTCCAGAACATCCGCCCGGACGACGCCGTGTAGGCCATCGCTCGAAAGCAGAGCCATCGATCCGGGCTTCCAGCGAATCGTGTAGCAATTGACAATCAGATTCGCGCTGGCTCCGATCGCCATCGTGAGCACATTGCGCATTGGATGCGTGCGCAGGGCAGCCTCGTCGAGTCCGAGTGGACGGCCAACCTCATTGACCCAACTCTGATCCTCGGTGATGGCGCGAAACGTCCCATTTTCGAGCAGGTAGGCGCGACTGTCGCCTACGCTGGCGATCAGCAGCTCCTCGCCCATGTCCAGGGCGGCCACCAGCGTAGTGCCCATGCCTTCCAGATTCTGATCGTTCTTGGCTTGCTCGATCACTTTCCGGTTCGCGGTCTCGATGGCCCTCAACAGTACCTGCGAGTCCCGGCGATTGCTTTCGCGAAAGACCTGCGCTACCGAGTCCACCGCCAGTACCGACGCTCTCTCGCCCGCCCTGGCGCCGCCCATGCCATCGGCCAGCAGATACAGCCCAAGCTCCGGAACGATGCGGTAGCAGT
>Ga0075431_100008432_pt1 | contig 10319 bp, 8 predicted proteins | sample RhiMetdeltSRZDD5_FD_75297 | JGI IMG/M metagenome (GOLD analysis project Ga0075431, IMG submission 75297) | Populus rhizosphere microbial communities from Tennessee, USA - Rhizosphere MetaG P. deltoides SRZDD5 | ecosystem: Host-associated > Plants > Roots > Rhizosphere > Soil | place: USA...
ACGCTGATTCTCGTCGACGGTCGAACCAACAACGCGCGCTTTCTGGCCAACAACTTTCGTCGTAAATACGAGATTCAGTGGGATCGCGAAGGAGACGTGACTACGTTTGAACTCACCGAGCCTCGAGTGGGGCCCTTCAACGTGTTGGGTACGGATTTCTTCTGAACATGAATGCGATCGCACTCCGCTCCACCAGGCATTGAGCCGCGCCCTCAAAAACACGCCTGTTGAAAAATATGTGGATCGTAAAAGGAAATGCTGTGAATAAGAATCTCTTAGAGCCCGACATCAGGCTCAAAAAAGCGCTTGACACCGACTTAGGCGAATCAAAGTGCGAACAAATATCACTAAGGCTCAAAGACACGAAGAAACACCAAGGATCTTTGCCCCAAAAGCAAGAAATTACGACCTAGTAATACGCCAGGGTCTAGCGGCGGGAGAGACTGAACTGAAGGAAGCCGTCGGCATCCCGGCAGTTCAGGATCTGGGCGCGCCCGAGCCACGATTTTCGGGCAATTCCTATGCCGTAATTCACGTCCGAAAGCGCTGCCGGATTGTGGGCGTCCGGGTTCACCGACAACATGGCCCCCTTTTCAGCGGCGTACCTGCCGAAACGCCAATCGAGCTCGAGGCGGTGCGGGTGCGCGTTTATCTCGACGGCGGCGTGGTTGGCAGCGGCCGCGTCGATGACCTTACGCACGTCCAGCGGGTAGCTGTCGCGAGACAGAAGAAGCCGGCCCGTGGGGTGACCCAATACCGTAAGGAAAGGATTTTCAATCGCCCGAATGACACGCGCAGTCATCTCCGGTTCCGTCATGTTGAAGCGGCTGTGAATGGAGCCGATCACGAAGTCGAAGGCCGCGAGGGTCGATCGATCATAGTCCAGAGAGCCATCGGCCAGTATATCGGATTCAATCCCCTTGAAAATCCTGATCTCCGGAAACCTCTTCTGAATTCCCGCGATTTCTTCCTGCTGGCGGGCGATGTCCGATTCGCTCAGTCCGCGGGCGTAAAAGGCGGATTTGCTGTGGTCTGAAATACCAATGTACTTGTATCCCAATCGAACAGCGGCCACGATCATCTCTTCCAGCGTGCCGGTGCCGTCGCTATAGGTTGAATGGCAATGCAGAATTCCTTGAAGCTCATCTTCCGTGACAAGGCCGGGGAGCGAGTTCTTCTCGGCCGCCTCGATCTCACCCATATCTTCGCGCAGTTCGGGAGGGATATCGGCTAAGCCAAGCCTGGCAAAGAGCTCGTCCTCGTTTCTGCAGGACACGAGATCGTCTCCGCGAAACAGGCCGCGCTGATCCAGCTTCAAACCCATGTTTTCAGCACGCCTGCTCATGGCGGCATTGTGCTCTTTCGATCCTGTGAAATACCGCAGCGCGTAAGGGAATTCTTTCTCACTCACCACTTGCAAGTCGGACTTGATCCCCGAAATCAGGGTAACGGTGGCCCTGGTCTCGTCCTGCTCCACGATGGCTTCGATCTGAGGGAGCGCGACGAAATGCGTGACCAGAGCTCGCGGGTCAGGGGAGCTCGCGATGATATTAATGTCTTTGACGATTTCGTTGCGTCTGCGCAAGCTGCCGGCCAGGCTCACTTGTCGGGCGTCAGGCGACTCGCCCAGAGATTCGAGCAGAGCGGTCGCCTCCCTGAGCGCGAAGTTTGAGAGATACTGGCCGCGATGCCGCTTGATGTAGTCGATTCCCTTCAGAATTTTCTGCTGGGTTTTTTCGCCGAAGCCTTCCAGCAGCGCAAGCCGGTTCTCGTTGCAGGCATATTCCAATTCTCCGATCGTGCTGATTCCAAGTTTTTCCCAGAGCACCCTCATTTTGCCGGTTCCTAATCCCGGTATCTTCAACATCTCCATGAAGCCCGGCGGATAGGGAGCTCGCAGTTCCTGGTGATACTTGCACTGCCCGGTGGTTACGATTTCGGCTATCTTTTCTTCGAGAGCGCCGCCAACTCCCTTGATCTCTTGAAGCCGGCCCGAGGTTACCAGTTGTGTTAGATCTTCCTGGGTTGTCCGGATCGCACGCGCCGCGTTGGTGTAGGCGCGGCTTTTGAACGGATTCTCTCCTTTGATTTGAAGCAGAGCGGCGATCTCTTCCAGGATTTCGGAAACCTGCTTCTTTCCCCTGTAGAATGGATCGGTTTTACTCACCGCGAAGACTCCAGGACGCCGGGATAAATGTGTTTAATGCTGAAGGATGATAGCACATGAGCATCCTGTGTTAGACTCTGGCGGCCCGTCGCTTCCGGCGATCCTCGGCGTCCGTTGGTACGCGCGCCTTGACGAGCTCACCACGAAGGCGCGAAGACACGCAAAGTCCTCATGGATCGACAACAAATCCGAGTCATTATGGTCCTGATGGCCGCCGTTTTTTTGAGCTGGCTGGCAAGCATCCTGTTTGTGCAATCCAGGGCAGACCCTCTTCCACTTGTTCAATCTCCTGCGCGGTTCGACGCTGCGCAGGCCCTTGGCTTTGCGCGGGAATTCGTTACCAGGTTTCCGCGCCGGGTGCTTGGTTCGATCGAATCCCGGCATTCGACGGGATACCTCAAGCAGCAGTTTGAGTCATTGGGCTACGAGGTCGGCTATACACATTTTGATGCCACTATTGCGAGCCGGCGCCAGGTAGGGAGGAATGTCCTGGCCGTCAAAGAGGGGCGAAGCCACGAGATTCTAGCTGCGATGGCCCATTACGATACCGCCCCCACTACCAGGCAGGGAGCCATGGACAATGGTTCGAGTATCGGCGCGCTCTTGGAGTTGGCGCGCGCTTTTTCGACCGAGATTCCCCGGCGCACCCTTCTGCTGGTCGCGTCGGATGGTGCGGAATGGGGGATGCTGGGCGCGCTGGACATAGCTCGCAGCTACTCGGAACGGGCCCGCATTGTGGCAGTAATATCGCTTGATTACGTCGCTGTGGGCGAAATCGCCGAGCTTCGCCTTAACACCGTAGGGCAGATGGGAGGCTACGCGCCTCCCTGGTTGCGGGATATCGCCCGGCGCGCAGCCGGTCAGAGTGGTCTTGCTGTGCGAGAACCGTCCAGCTTCAGGGAGCACCTGGAGCGGGCGCTTCTCATCTCCTGGAACGACCAGGGTCCTTTCCTCCGAGAGGGAACTCCTGCCATCAACCTCGGGAGCGGGTCGCAGGACCGCTGGCGGGAGCGCGCTGTTTATCATTCCGAGAGCGACCTGATCGAAAACATGAACGTTGGGAGTATCAGGACATTCGGCCAGACGGCAGAAAGAATATTGAGAACGATCGATGCACTCTCGTCCGTTGAGCAAGAATCGATGGAATGGTTCAGGGTGCGAAGTGATCGTTATCTTGCGCCGTCGTGGATCGCCGGCCTGCAATATGCCAGCTTTGTTCCGTTTCTTGCGATGCTCTGGTTTCATTTTGCAAACCATCGGAAATACTTGAATCTGGCGCGCGTCGCGCGAGAAGCGCTTGCGTTATTGGCAGCTACGCTTCCATTCGCGCTGGCATACTTCTCGATCGCGCTCTTCCGAATTCTGCGTCTCATCCCGCGCTACACTCTCTATCCGGCCCCGGTCAAAGATCCGGTTCTGCAGAATCCGGCCTGGGGAGTGGTAAGCGGAATTCTGGGAGTCGCGATCGTGAGCGCCGTGGTCCTTTATTTTGCCGGGAAACCCTTAACCCGAAATCTGGCCCGGCCCGATTTCTTTGTATCGAAATTACTCCTGATGACCGTCTTGTTGGGAGTAATCGTCGTTGGGCTTGGGCACAACCGTTACTGGACGGTGACTTTTCTCGCACTGCCGGCATGGATTTGGGGTTTGACTGGACTTGGCAAGGGTTCCGGCGGGCGAGTCGGAAACCGCATCTGGATCGGGGCTTCCGGCATGGTCTTTTACATTTTCGTTATCTGGTGCGCGGCGCGACTGGAATTGGGATGGAGGGTCGTATGGTACGCAATTCTGGCAAGCAGCACCGGAATGTTTTCCCCGACGGGGGTCTTGTTGGGAGTGGCCGCGGTGGGGCTCGGGTTACGTCTGGTTGCCATCCAATCGTACAGCAGAATCGACTGAGCAGACCATTCTCGTTCCGGCAAGAAGCCACCGCTAAGACCAGAATACAGGACGGACGATTCTACGCGCATGGAAGATGATGCCACCCGACTGGATCCACTAAAACGGCTGCGCTGGGACGGCCATACTCGTTCTCATTTCGAGACCTGGTCTACGACCATGAACCAGCTGACCTCGGGAGCAGGCTTTTGGATTCAGTACTCGCTGCTAGTGCCTCGCCGGGAAGAGATCAGCGTCCAGGTTTTGTTTACGTCGTATGTCCCGGATTTAGGAGATGCGAATGTGGCCGTGGCTCAGATATACCCTGCGAACCAGTTCTTTGCGGAGCCCTACCCTTTTCTGTTGAAAATGGGTCCCTGCAGCCTTCAATCAGGACGCATGATCGGTATGATCGAGGCCAATGGCACGCCTGTAACCTGGGACCTGGTCTATGAACCGGTGACTGATCCGCTGCACTATTTGCCCGAGGTTTTCTACAAGACGGGCATGATTGGTTCAAAAGTGCTGACACCTCATCCCTTCATGTCGATCGGGGGGAAGATCCAGATCCGCGATCATTCATTCATCCTCAACAATGATACTGGGCAGCAGATTCACGCCTGGGGAAGGCGGTATCCCGCCGAGTGGGTCTGGTTTCACTGCAGCTCGTTTCTCGAGCAGGGAAGCGATCCCCTGGCGGCCTACGTCACCGGACTGATCGCCCAGCCGCATCTGGTCGGGAATTTTCTAATGAATCGCTTGAGTTTTGGTCATCTGGTCTGGAAGGAAAAACATCTTCAGCTTCGGCCTGAGACGTCATGGGAACAGCGGTGGGAGAGTCCCTGGGAGTGGAAAGGGAGTCTCGGAGCAGAAGAGGTCGTTGTCGCTCTGACGCTCCCGTGGGCGGAGATGGTACTTGCGAAGTACGAAGAGCCATCGGGACGCGCGGTCTACTGCCATCATACAGATCGCGCCGATTGCAGCGTCCGTTTTCGCGCTCCCCGGCAACCTCCCAACATCTTCCGGTCGGTGGGGCGAGCGCATTTGGAAATCGGCTCCAGAACTGCGGATGCCAGAGCGAAGCGCAAGGTTCGGATTCAAACGTAGGACTGGCGCAAGCTTGCTTGCGAAACTAAGACGCGAAGAAACACTAAGGCTCGTCTGGTTGCAGCCTCAAGGCTGCCGGTTTGAACTGTCGGAGGTCGGAGGTTCTTCTTTGCAGATCTTGTTGGCGCCTGGCTTCAGAGGACGGTATATCAATCTTTCGACCGGCCGGCCCCCTACCAGATGTTCCTCGAAGATCGCATCGGCGTCCTCGACCCGCACATGACAGTACCAGACGTTTTCGGGATAAACCACGATCATGGGGCCGTTCCCGCACTGATCCATGCACCCGGAGTTATTGACGCGGATGGTTGTTTTCAGGCCCGCATTTTTTACCAGCTCCTTGAGCCGGGCATGTACGCTCTGGGAGTTGCCCTCTACGGGACAGGTGGCGCCGCTGGTGCAGACGAAAACATGTTTTTGAAAAGGTCCCATTTTCGTGAACTCCAAGCGCAAAATTATAGCAGGGAAAATCAGGGACGTCCCCCTAGTTTCCCTTGCTCAAGCTAATGTCGAGGAAACCAGGACCAGGGGGACGTCCCTAATTCTTGGGGGGAAATCATGCGGCCTGTCGTGGAGCAATACGGAGAAGACCCGCTGAAGGAGTACCGTGCGGTCAAAGAAGATGTCGGGGGACTGGACTTGGGTCGCCTCGGAAAGCTGCGTGTTTCGGGGCGGGATCGCGTCCGCTATCTTCACAACATGCTGTCCAACGACATCAAGGGACTTGGAGAGGGGCAGGGTTGTTACGCCGCTCTTTTGACCCACCAGGGCCGAATGGAAGCGGATGCATACGCGCTCGCTTTTGCTGAAGAGCTGTGGTTGGAATCATCGCTTGCAGGCAAGGACCGCCTGTTCCAGACTCTGACAAAGTACATCGTTTCCGACATTGTCACGGTTGAGGACTGGACGGAGAAACTCGGCGTTCTCTCCCTGCAGGGACCACGAGCGAGAGAAAGGATGGAGGAGGTCGCCGGCATGTCGCTGGCATCGCTTTCAACTCTCGAGCATCGGACGATCCCCCGTTCGTCAGGTGATTGGGTCGTGGTCCGCCGTGATCGCACGGGTTGCGACGGATATGATCTTTGGGTTCCGGCCGGTGAGGTCTCGGATTTATGGCCTCGCTGGCTTGAAAGCGGCAGGATTCCTCCCGTGGGACTCCGGGCACTGAATTGGCTCAGGACGGAGGCGGGAATCCCATGGTACGGAGTTGACATGGACGAGAAGACGCTTCCCATGGAGATGGGTCTCGATCATGCCATCAGCATGACCAAGGGATGTTATCGCGGCCAGGAAATCGTCGCCCGCATCACGCATCGCGGGCATCTCGACCGCAGGTTAGGAGCGATCACAATCAGGCATCAGGACATCCCGGCCGGAGGCGCCGAGGTTTTTTCAGGCGGCAGCAAAATCGGAGCGATTACTTCTGCCATCGCTTCTCCAAGGTTGCAGCAGCCGCTGGCGCTCGCGGTAGTTAAGACGGAATTCCTCAAGCCCGGTACTCCGGTAGAAGTGGCTTATGGTGACGCAACGCGCCCGGGTGAAGTTGTGGCGCTTCCGCTGAAGTAACTTTCAGTTACACGCGGCTCCGCTCAATTGCTCGAGGAGACGATGGCGCGCAGCGTCTTGATATGTCCTTCGATGTAGGTGCCGTCCTCAGGCGCGCTGGCGTGCGCCATGTAATACTCGAGGTCGGCCAGAGCCTTGGAAAAGAGACTCGTTTGCATGAAGAGCAAGCCCCGGTCGCGTATCTCCGAGAGGGTTCCCGGATTGAGCAGCAGGATGCGTTCCACGGTGTCCAGCGCTTTGTGATACTCCTCTTTCTGGTAGTAGATGCCTTTCAAATTGAAGAGCATGCGCGAAACGATTCCCTTCTTGGTGATAGCGTGAAGGTGCGTCGGATTCATAGACACCGAACCGCCATAGACACGGTCGAGAAGCTCCTGACAATTATCCATTGTGAGGATACGTCCCTGGTTGAAGGGGTCCAGCATGATGACGCGTTCCCTGTCTGTGTGTTTCACGATGAAGTGGCCCGGAAGGCCCACGCCTTCGATGGGGAAATCGATACGCCGCGCCACTTCCATGTAGATCACGGACAGCGAGATCGGGATCCCATTCTTGGAATCCAGGACGCGGTTTAGAAAGCTGTTTTGCGGATCATAGTAATCTTGAGTGTTGCCGTGGAGACCCTCCTGAACGAAAAGCACTTCGTTCAAACTCTCCACCACATTGATGGCCGTGCGGTCCTCACCGAACAGGACCTCCGCTCGCGCCGCAAGGGTATCCAGATGGCGCAAGTAATGTTCGAAATCCAGGTCCGGGTACTCTCCGAGCGCGATGGCCAGTGCTACCCGGTCCAGCGGGAACACGCTTTCCTCGAGAGAAGCGAGGTCCGCAAAGGTCTGCCTTGCGCGCAGGGCGGATGCAATCACTTCTTATCCTCGAAAAGAATTTCCAGGCTAGCCAGATCGAGTTCCTCCAGAGAAGGCACCACGCGATCAGCTTGAGACAAACGCTCGCGTGAGTAGCTGTTACTTACCGCGAGACATACCATTCCCGCGGCGCGGGCTCCCTGGACACCTGCCACGGCATCCTCGATGACCAGGCACTCGCGCGGCTGGATGCGAGAGACAAGTCCATCGAGGTGAATGTTGAGCCGCTCGAGCGTCGTGAGGAAGCTTTCCGGATGCGGCTTGCCCAGCTTGAAGTCTTCGGCGGCGACGACGCAGCGGAAGCAATCTCGGAGGTTGGTCACCCGCAAGGTCTCTTCGATGTCGGCCTTTTGCGCGCCGGATGCAATAGCCAGCGGGTATTGTTGCGACGCTGCCCGGACAAAGTCGGCTGCCCCGGGAAAGAGTGGATACCGATTCTGAAGCCGCTCGTGATAAAGCCGCGATTTTTCTTTTAGAGCCTGGTCGCGCTGGAGACTGGTCAGCTCGAGGCCGCGGTCCTGGCAAACGGCTTTGAGGCAGTGTTCGTCGTTGAAGGGAAGGTAGCGATTCCAGTAATCCTCCGCCGAAAGCGTGATTCCGAAGGTGGCGACGACGTCGCGCATGGAGCTGAAATGCAGCGGTTCGTCATTCAAGATTATTCCGTTGAAGTCGAAGATAATGGCTCGCAGCATTCGTCTCGAACTGGAAAGGGTATTACTTATATCAGCCGCTTCACGAGGCGGCAAGCTGCAATTCATTTGGCGGATCCTGAGTCTCGCTGCTTTTGCTTGTGCGCTATAATGCGAATCATGAGCCAGTCGACTACTGATCGTATTGTCCTTGCAGCCGTAGACGATATCTTTTTCTCGGCCAAGATTGAGGAGGTCGCGAAAAGGGTAGGCGTGCGACTGATTCAAGCTCTCGATGCGGGGCAGTTGTCGGAAAAACTCGCAGCGTCCACTCCTGAACTCATCATCCTGGATCTCAACAGCCGAGCCTGCTCGCCCCTGGACGCGATCCGGCGGATCAAGTCAGATCCGAAGTTCAGGGATACCCCGGTCCTCGGCTTCTTCTCCCACGTCCAGGTAGAACTGGAGCAGGCGGCTCTTCAAGCCGGGTGTGATCACGTGGTGCCAAGGTCGAAATTCTCTGCCAATCTTCCTGAGATTCTGGGCAAACCACATCCAGGGCGAAGGCGCGAAGATCGATCCTAGGGAAATCCGGCTAGTTCATCCTTGAACTTTTGCTTGGCATCGGGTCCCCAGGCTATCGAATAGCTGTCGGGCAGACCGTTTCGCTTTAACATCTCGGTTGTCTGAGCGTACCAGTCAAGATCCTGAACTCCCTGGCGATAGTAGATGATTCTTTTGTCCCTCAGAACAATGCCTCGAACCCAGTGAGTGGTATCGGTCAGCTCTTTGGCCTTGTAAGAGGACATCAATGCCTTGTGGCTGGGGGTTTCGCGCCCGCTTCCGAGGACCAGCACGTCATCCGTTGGGAGATATACGAATTTGGTGACGGCCGGGCGGTCGCCGAAGCGGAAGCGGCTATCGAGCAAAAAGGCTGCCGAAATCTCCCAAAAAGATTCATTATTGATCCGAAGATGCATCCCTGGTCTCCCTGTTCCAAGGCGGTTAATGATTAGAATATAGAAACACGGTGAATTCAAATCAAGCTCGGGTTCAGTTCTGGTATGTGGTGTGGCGATCAGACCCGCGGCTGCGAAGCCGTTTTTGGGCTGCGTGAGGCAGGAATACTGTTCTTTGCCAACAACCCCTTCTGGCGCATGGAAACCAGTGGAAGCTACATGTTGTTGTTTAATGCAGCGATAAACTATAAGCACCTGTCTGCTAGAAAGGCTCAAGCCGCACCGACGGGAGAGCAAAGCGGCAGATAGCTTACGGGTTAGAACTCGGAGGGATGATCGAGGTCCATCGCTTCCTTGAGAATCAGGTTCGCATAGACCTGTTGTTTTCGACCTAACATGATTGTCCAATCTCCCTTCTCGTTTCGATGAACGGATCCGAAGATTTTCCGCATCCGCCCGGGAAAGAACGCTTCCCAAAAGACCCATCCGAAGTGAGCGGTGCCCTTTTCCAGGTAGAAAGCCGGAACCCTCTCTCCGGGCTCGATCGCGATTTCCTCGATTCGCGCAAGCTCAAATTTCTCTTCAAGCAATAACTCGATGAAGAGGGGAGTGACGTCAGTCTCGTCGAGGAGCAGCTGATGCGAACCGCGCCTGACTCCGCTGCCTCGAATGAGATTGAGGAGCGCTTGTGTGAGGTCGTTCGGAGAATGCACGGCTGATCACGATGTCTGGTCTGACCGGCGTGATCCTCGTCGGCGTTTTATCACCCAAATTCGATGACTAGCACTGATTTCGCGTGAAAGCACAAGATCGGCGGTAAGACAGGGATCCGTCACCCTCGTTTGATGCCAAGCGCGGTTATCGGAGGCTGCGCCAGGGTTATGTTGTAAAACTGGTGCTCTCGAACCAGTTTGTCACTTCAGCCGCGGAATGCATTGACGTCCTTGGGCTGGTCCTACAGTTCGCCCAGCGTGGTCATCAAACGATCGATGCCGGCCTGGGCGACCTCGCGATCCTGCTCGGGAGATCCGGAGCTGCAGCCGACCCCTCCGGCGATCGTACCCTTGATGAAGATCGGCAGGCCGCCCCCCACGATCATGAAGCGTCCCTGGTTAGAGGACGTTATTCCGAACGCCGGACCTCCGGC
>Ga0075431_100008434_pt1 | contig 10318 bp, 6 predicted proteins | sample RhiMetdeltSRZDD5_FD_75297 | JGI IMG/M metagenome (GOLD analysis project Ga0075431, IMG submission 75297) | Populus rhizosphere microbial communities from Tennessee, USA - Rhizosphere MetaG P. deltoides SRZDD5 | ecosystem: Host-associated > Plants > Roots > Rhizosphere > Soil | place: USA...
CAGGCCAACAACTACACGCTCGACGGCGTGCCGATCACCGACATGCGCGGTTTCCCGGTGCTGAACCCGACGATCGAGGCGATCGACGACGTCAAGGTGCAGGTTCATACCTTCGATGCCGAGATGGGTCGGACCGGCGGCGGGGTGTTCAACACCACTGCGCGCTCGGGCGCCAACGCGTTTCACGGCACCGCGTTCTACCAGGACCGTCCCGTCTGGGGCCAGTCGCTGGAATATTTTTCGGAGAAACGCGGCGCGACCAAGGAGAGCAGCGGCCTCTCGGAATCGTTCTATCACCTGTACGGCGGCGGCGTCGGCGGTCCAATCGTCAAGAACCGCACCTTTTTCTGGGCGGCGACCGAGGGTTACCGCGATCAGGTGATTCAGGGCCTGAGCCGCACGTGGCCGAGCGCCCGGCAGCGGATCGGCGATTTTTCGACCACGACGCTCAACGGTGCGCCAGTCCGCATCTTCAACCCGTACTGCCGCGACGGCGCCGTCAACGCAAAATGCCCGGCGACCGGCACCGGTTCGCTGGCCACCGGCGGCGAATTCACCAATGCGATCATTCCCCGGACGCACCCGGCGGCGAACCCGGTGGCGTTCAAGATGGCCAGCTACTGGCCGCTGCCGCAGGGCAGCAACGAGAACAGCCTGTCGAACGTCGATACCACGGTCAACCTGCCCGATTTCGCCGACATGCTGACCTTCAAGGGCGAGCACAAGTTCACCGACCGCTCGACGTTGAGCGGACTGTTCATCTACAACCAGACCAAGGAGCCGGCCGCATCGCCGGTCCCCGACGAGCTCTCGTTCCTTGAGCAGGGCGCGAACTGGCTGATCCGGCACCCCAAGGTTTTCGTCCTGAACAACACCAACGTGCTCAGCGACACGCTGGTGGCGAGCTTCCGCTACGGCTATTCCGTGTTCCCCGATGGCCGGAACTGCCGTGGAGGATCGCCGGGCGTCGGCTGTTTCAGCGACGGCCTCTCGTCGCTCGGGTTCAACCAGGCGTACTTGAGCGCCGTCGACGACACTGCCGAAAACCTGTTTCCCAGCGTGACCTTCCAGAACTACTCGGCCGGAGGGCAGAACCTGAACACGGCGCCGATCAAATGGGAGAGTCCGATCACGCTGAACGCGGCGATGTCCAAGCTGCTCGGCACCCACACCGTCAAAATCGGCGGCGACTTCAGGACGATGCGGCTGGATACGACGCTGCTCAACAACACCGCCGGCACGTTTTCCTTCCAGAATCTCTTCACCGCCGGCCCCAACCGCGTCGGCGGCTACGACTACGCCAGCTTCCTCCTTGGCGCGGCGACCACCGGCTCGGTGGACTACAACCGCGGCGGGGGCATCTATTCGCTCAACTACGGCGGCGGCTACATCCAGGACGACTGGCGCGTGAACTCCCGGTTCACCCTCAATTACGGGATCCGCTTCGAGCACGAGAGCGGACTGGGCGAGCGGGACAACAACATCACGGTCGGTTTTGATCCCACGGCGACCAGTCCCGAATTGCAGGCGATCGAAGCCGCGGCCCGGCGCAACGGCTACGCCGGACCAGCGCTCAAAGGGGGCCTGATGTTCGCCGGCGTCGACGGCAACAACGACTATCAGGGCAATCCGCCGGCGGTGAAGGTCTCGCCGCGCGTCGGCACCACCTGGGCGATCGACGCCAACACCGTGCTGCGCGGCGGCTACGGTCTCTTCTACGCCCCCTGGCAGTACACGCAGCAGAGCCATGGCACGATCGGCTTCACGCGTTCGACCGCGATGGCGCAGTCGGCGGCCGAGAGCGCGGTGCCGCTGGCGTCGCTCGACAACCCGTTCCCGGCCGGACTGATTGCGCCGAGCGGCAGTTCGCTGGGCATCCTGACCGGCGTCGGCGGCAACATCGACTTCATCGACCAGAACAAGGGCGCGCCCAAGGTTCACCAGTACGCCGTCGACGTCCAGCGCCAGCTGCGCGGCGATGTCGCCGTGTCGCTCGGCTACATCGGATCGACCGGGGTCGACATCGGCTACGGCGGGTTCACGAACACCGGCATCGAGATCAACCAGATCGATCCGGCCAACCTCCCGAAGGACGCGAGCGGGCGATGGGACGCAGCGGCGCTGCGGCGGAACGTGCCGAATCCGTTCTTCGGCGTGCCCGGAACCGGCGAGCTGGGCACGAGCGCGACCATCCTCGCGGGCCAGTTGCTGCGGCCGTTCCCGCAATTCAACAACGTGACGAAATACCAGATGACCGATGGCGGAAAACGGCAGTATCACGCGATGGTCGTCAAGCTGGACAAGCGATCGACCCGATGGGGCGGACACTTCAACTACGTGTTCAGCCGGATGATGGACAACCAGTGGGGCCAGTTCAGCACCTTCGGCAGCGGGCTGCCGGCCACCGGCAGCGCCGGCAACGGCGGCGCTCCGCAGAACTACTACGACCTCGACTCCGAATACTCGATCAGCACCATCGATACACCGCACCGCATCGTGCTCTCACCGGTGGTCCGGATTCCGGGCCCGACGACCGGCGCGGCGTCGTGGGTGCTGGGCGGCTGGGCGGCGTCGGCCATCATCGAGTTCGTCAGCGGCCCGCCGATCACCGCGTATGTGACCAACCTGTCGGCCGCGAACCTCGGGCTGTTCAACGGCCTGCAGCGGCCGAACCTCACCGGCCAGCCGGTGTCGACGCCGGGCGATGATCTCGACCGGATTGCGAGCGCCGATCACCCGACCGCGGCGTGGATCAACGCCGCCGGGTACGCCAATCCCGGCCTCGGGGCGTTCGGCAATGCGCCGCGCACCGACGGCGACAACCGGTATCAGTTCCGCAAGAACATCGACGCCGTCTTCACCAAGTCGTTCGCATTTGCCAGAACGCAGACCGGCGAAGTACGGTTCGAGATCCTGAACCTGACGAACGCGCCGAAATTCGGCGGGGCGAACACCGACACGAGCAGCAGCGCGTTCGGGCTGATTACGACGAGCCGGGGCTTTTCCCGGATCCTGCAACTGAGCTTCCGCTACCGGTTCTAGGCGGACGCCTGATGCCGCACCGTGACGATGGAGACACTCATGTCTGACGCTCACACCCGCGCCGCCGCCGGCTCCCGCCGCCGTGCGATCCGGAATCTGGCGACCTTCATGGCCGGTTCGCCGTTGATGTCGCTGGTCGATGCGAACGGCGACCCGGTGCAGGCGCCGCCCGCCGGCGGCGCGTCGCAGACGGGCCGGCAGGGTGGCCCGGGCACGCCTCGCGATCGCCCGGACGTCATCCGGCCGCCGGCCTACCGCGACGAGATCATGAAGGTAATCAACCTGCATGAGTTCGAGGACGCGGCGAAGAAGGCCCTGAGCGTCGCCGCCTACGACTACGTCGCCGCCGGCGCGGGCGACGAGCTGACGCTGCGGGCGAATCGCGAAGCCTTCTCGCACTACTGGATCCGGCGCAAGGTGATGGTCGACGTCACCAAGGTCGACACCTCCTTCGAGCTGTTCGGGAAGACCTACGATCATCCGATTCTGCTCGGCCCCGGAGGCGGCAAGAACATCGTCATCGCCGACGGCGAGAAGCTGAGCGCGCAGGCAGCGCGTCAGTCGAAGGCAATCATGGTCGGCGGCCAGGGCCCGATGCTGGCGGAGATGGGCAAGGCGGGGCAGGCGCCGACCTGGTGGGCCGCGACGCTGGGCGAAGGCACACAGGCGCAGGCCGTGGAGTTCGCCAAGCGCGGGGAAGACAACGGCGCGTCGGCGCTGTGCATCACCGTCGACTACCCGTACACCGGCGCACGCGACCGCCCAAGCCGCGATCAATGGGATCCCGAGTGGGCGCGGACGCGTGTCTACGGCACCCCGGAATTCCGCGTTGGATTCCAGGCCGGCATGATCGACCCGTACACTCCGAACCTGACGTGGGAGTGGATGAAGTGGGTGCGGCCGCAGACCAAGCTGCCGATCGTGATGAAGGGGATCCTGACCGCTGAAGACGCGAAGCTTGCCGTGGAAAACGGCGTGCAGGCGATCATCGTCTCCAATCACGGCGCGCGGACGCTCGACGGCATGGGCGGCACGCTGGACGCGCTGCCCGAGGTGGTGGAGGCCGTGGCGGGACGTGTGCCGGTCCTCGTCGATGGCGGCATCCGGCGCGGCGGCGACGTGATCAAGGCGCTCGCCCTTGGCGCGACGGCGATTCTGATCGGCCGGCCGTTCCTCTGGGGCCTCGCGGCGTTCGGCCAGGATGGCGTGCAGCGCGTCGTCGAGCTGCTGCAGGGCGAGCTGCGCATCGCATTGGGGCTGTCCGGCGCCGGCACCCTGAAGGCGATCGACCGCAGCTTCATCCGGCCGGCGTGGAAAGCGTACCGGCCCGGCGCCGCCGCTGGCTCGGCGTCGCGGTAGAGGCAAACAGCAGAACCGGAGAGCCGCACATGCGTACGCGAACCAAACACAGTGGATCCGATCCGTCGCAGCCGCTCGATCCCGGCGAGGCGACGCTGCAGGCGATGCGCCGCTTCGAAAGGCTGGGCCGGAAGGGACGGCGCGAGTTCCTGAGCACGCTGGCGATGCTCGCCGGCGCGGCGCCGCTAGCGGCCCAGGAGCTGGTTCCGCGCACACCGAGGACGGTCTTCACGCCGCAGCACAGCCCCAAGGTGATGGAGCCGGTGAACGTCCACGAGATCATGGCGATCGCGGCGAAGAACACCAGCAAAGCGGTCTACGAATACGCGTCAGGGGGCTCCGAGGACGACACGACGCTGCTCGGCAACCTCGAGGCGTTCAAGCGCACGACCCTGCGGCGGCGCGTGATGGTCGACGTCAGCCAGATCGATACGTCGCTCGAGGTCCTGGGCCAGAAGCTCGCGTTCCCGATCATGATCGCTCCGGCGAGCAAGAACCGCGTCGTGCCGCAGGGCGACAAGGTCGCCGCGATCGGCGCGCACGACGCCAAGGCCATCTACGGGATCGTCGGCAACGCGCACGCCTTCATCGAGGATCTCACCAAGGCCAACCAGGCGCCGCTGTGGATGGCCAGCACGCTTGGCGACGCGAACAAGGCGGACGCGCAAAGCTGGGCGCGGCGCAACGAGGAAGCGGGCGCGACCTGGTTGAGCGTGACCGTCGACCATCCGTACACGCCGAACCGCGACGTCAACATCCGGAACGGGTTTCCGGGCTACGAGGCCGGCGTGCTGAGGCCGGCGACGCCGAGCGTGACCTGGCAGTATCTCGAATGGCTGCGCAGCGGCTCGAAGCTGCCGCTGATCGTCAAGGGGATCCTGAACGGCGAGGACGCCGAGGCGGCGGTGAAGTACGGCGCCCAGGGGATCATCGTGTCCAACCACGGCGGCCGCGCCTACGACGGCGCCGTGCCAACGCTGGTGGCGCTGCCCGAGTGCGTCGATGCGGTCGGCGGGAAGATTCCTGTCTTCATCGACGGCGGCATCCGCCGCGGAACCGACGTGCTCAAGGCCCTCGCGCTCGGCGCCAAGGGCGTTTTCATCGGCCGGCCGCACTGCTGGGCGCTGATGGCGTTCGGCGCGGTCGGCGTGCAGCGCGTCACCGAACTGCTGCACGCGGAGCTCACCGTTGCGATGGGACTGGTCGGTGCGCCAAACCTGGCAGCGATCAAGCGCAGCATGGTCCGACTGCCCTGGGAGTAAGCCGAGAGAGGACGCCGACCATCAACGGTCATCCGCACCCCATCGGTCCGACGCTCGAAAGCCTTGCCGCCGACCTGGCGGCCAGGCGCACGACAAGCCGCGCACTGGTCGAAGACTGTCTCGCACGAATCGACGATGCGTCCGGACAGGGCGCCGTCGCGTTCCTGCAGGTCGAGCGCGAGGGCGCCAGGCGCGCCGCGACTATGGCCGGCTCAACCTGCTGGCGCTGCGCAATCCGACGGTGATCAACATGATCGACGGATGCGCGATTTCTCTGCCGGTACATCAGCCCGGCGGCGCTCCGGTTGGCTTGATGCTGGCGGCGCGGCGCGGCGAGGACGCGCGGCTGTTCCAGATCGCGCGGGCCGTCGAACGCCAGGGGTCGCGGGTCAGGATGGCTTGAAGGGAGAGAGGCAATGAGCCGCGTTGCTCGTCGCGATTTTCTGAAAACGGTTCCGGCGGCGGCCGGCGTCTATCTCGCCGGTGGCGCCGTTGTCGACGCGGAAGCGCAGGCGAAGGCGCCGCGCCCGGCCGACGTGCGGCTGTCGGGAACGGCCTACCAGCCGATCCCGGAGTATCCCGTGCGGCCCAAGCCGTATTTCGAGGTGAAGCTCACGGACACCTTCTGGAAGCCGAAGGTCGCGACCAACGCCGAGGTCACGATTCCGTTCGAGATGCGGAAGGCCGCCGAGACCGGGCGAGGGCTCAGCCGCAATGTCCTCGAGGCGGCGATGCTGTCGCTGAAGACGCACCCCGATCCGCAGCTGCAGGCGCAGGTGGAAGCCCGCGTGCGGCAGCTCGTCGAGGCGCAAACCGGCGGCAACAGCAACAGCGGCTTCGAGGCCGCCGCAACCTACTACCACACCACCGGGAAGCGGGACCTGCTGGACCGCGCCATCGACACCGCCGATGCGCTGTACCGCGATTTCATGGCCAACAACCCGCCGTTCTCCGGCGGCGAGCGGGACGCGATCAACTGCGTCCAGCTGTATCGGGCCACGCACGACAAGAAGCATCTCGATCTGGCCAAGCACTATCTCGATATCCGTGGCCTCGAGAATTCGGTGAACCGCAGTCGGCACAATCAGTCCTACAAGCCGGTGCTCGAGCAGAGCGAAGCGGTCGGCCACGCCGTGAACTGCCTCTCGCTGATGGTGTCGCTCACCGACGTCGGTGTGCTGACCGGCCTCGAGGAGTATTTCAACGCCGCCCAGCGCATGTGGCTGGATGCGGTGGAGAAAAAAACCTACATCACCGGCGGCGTCGGCACGACCGGCAACGAAGGCTTCGGCGAGCCGTATTCGCTACCGAATATCTCCGCCTATTCCGAAACCTGTGCGGTGCTGATGTTCATCACCTTGAACCACCGGCTGTTCATGGCGACCTCGGATGCCAGGTATATCGACGTGATGGAACGCGGCATGTACAACAACGCGATCGACGGCGTCTCGGCGTCCGGCAACCGGTTCTTCTACGTCAACCGGCTCGCCAGCGCCGGCGATGGCCGCGACACCCGGTGGGAACGGGCATCGCTCGAATGCTGCCCGCCCAATCTCGTCCGGTTCCTGGCGTCGATGCCTGGCCTCATCTACGCACAGGACAAAGACGATGCGATCTTCGTCAACCTGTACGTCTCCAGCGAGGCGTCCTTCGAGGTGGCGGCAAAGGAGATGTCGCTCGCGGTCGAAAGCGAGATGCCGTGGGGAGGAAAATCGCGGATCAAGGTATCGGCGAGCGATCCCGTCAAGGGCACCGTGAAGCTGCGTATTCCCGGCTGGGCCCGGAACCAGCCTCTCCCCGGCGCCCTGTATGCGTACGCCGACAGGATCGACAGGCAGCCTACCCTTGCCATCAACGGCAAGAGCGTGAGCGCGGTGCCGGACGCGAAAGGATATGTGTCGCTCTCACGGGAGTGGAACAACGGGGATCTGGTGGAGATCGAATTCCCGGTTGAAGCTCGCCGGGTGACAGCCGATCAGAAGGTGCCGCAGGACCGCCGGCGGCTGGCCGTCGAGCGCGGGCCGATCGTCTACTGCGCCGAGTGGCCCGACGTTGACGGCGGACGGGTCCTCGACCTGCTGCTCGAAGCCAACGCCGAGTTGAAACCGTCGGCCGGCCGGGATTTCGCTGCCGGCGTCACCGTGATCCAGGCGCAGGCCCGGCGGATCACCAACCCATCGCTGCCCGCCACGCCGGTCACGCTCATCCCCTACTACCTCTGGGCGAACCGGGGCAAAGGGGAAATGAGCGTGTGGCTGTCGACCGCCGGATATGCGATGGGAGACATCGGCCCTGCCGGCGGGTTCATCTTCTACGAGAACCCGAACTACGCCGCGGATGGATGGCGGTACCTCGAAGCCGCACCTTTCGATCAGAGCGAGGGCGCCGTATGGGGCTGCTTCCGGCGCGCCATCGCCGGGGCCCGCGGCACGGCGGTCGGCACCGGCAGGCAGAATACGCTCGACATGCTCGCCGCGTGCACCGAGCCGGTGACGGCGGCGCAGTTGTGCGCCAGCCTCAGCGTCAACGGCGTTGGCGGCTGGCACCTGCCGTCGCGCGACGAACTGGTCCTGATGTATCGCAACCTCAAGGCGGCCGGGATCGGCGACTTCCGCGACGCCGGCGTCGTCGACAATTTCACCTACTGGGCATCGTCGCAGCAGACCGCGGACATGGCGGCGCATGTCGACTTCGCCGACCTCGGCCGGCTGCACGGGGATGACAAGGACTTCCCGCGGCGGGTGCGCGCCATCCGATCGATCTGACACGCGAGCCCTTCCTTCTCGACCGCGACGCCGTTGTCAGTCTCTCGGGTTGGTGGCAAAGACGGTCAGCTCGGTCATGAACCCGCGATCGTCCATTTCGAGCGCCGCCTGCACGGCGTGGGCAATGTCGTGGCCTCTCAGTTTCGTCGGGTTGTCCTTGTTCTGCGCAAGTCCGGCGGTCGCGTAGAAGTCGGTGAGCACTTCGCTCGGATTGACGAGGATCACGCGGATGTTGTGCTGCCGCAACTCGGCGCGCCAGCACTCCGTCATCCCGCGCAGAGCGAACTTGCTGCCGTAGTAAGCGGTACCCTTCGCGGCGCCCCGAACAGCCGCGGTTGAACCGATGTTGACGATGTGGCCGCTGCTCCGCTCGATGAAATGCTTCGCGGCCTCCCGCGCCATCAGCATGGCGCCCGTGGCATTGGTCGCGAATACCCGTTCGAAGCTGGCGAGATCCATCTCGACCAGCGGCTTGATGACGCCGAATCCAGCGTTGTTCACGAGAATGTCGAGGTGATCGAACGTCTGAAACAGTTCCTTGTAGCTCCGAAGGACGTCCGCCTCCCTTGCCACGTCAGCGTGGATGGGATGAGCGCCGGCCGCCTTGCTGGCGGCGATCAGCCGCTGTTCGTCGCGGCCCGTTATCGCGACCTTCGCGCCGGCCTCGCGCAGTCTTTTCGCAATGGCGAGACCGATGCCATTCGATCCTCCTGTGACCAACGCGGTCGCACCGTTCAGATTCATCGCTCAGCTCCCTGATGATTTGCCTACCGAGTGTATTCTCGCACTGAAGTCCGGGACGGTCTGAAGACCGTCCTTTACCAGTTGTCCGGAGGAGCAGCGTGCCCGATTCGACACTCGCACAATTCGGCGATCAGAAGTACATCTCGCTGGAAACGTTCAAGAAGAACGGCCAGGGCGTGAAGACGCCGGTGTGGTTCGTGCTGCACGCGAACGCGCTTTACGTGTACACCAAAGCCGATTCGTGGAAGGTCAAGCGCATTCGAAATAACTCCCGGGTGCGGGTGGCGGCCTGCAACGTTCGCGGCGATCTCAGGGGCCCGTGGCTCGACGCGACGGCGTCGCTGGTCGAGGGCGATGAACGGCTCGCCCCGGACAGACTGCTCGATCGAAAGTATTTCCTGAAGAAGATCTTCAACGTTCTTTCGAGAATCAACCGGCACGAGCGGGCCATGATCAAGATCGAGACCGCCTGATGCGGAGCACGGCTGAATGCCGCTGTCGTGTGACCAAGACCAACTTGGCCAGGCGCTGACGGTCGCTAACGCAGGCGTGTCCCCGATGCATGTCACCGGCTGAAGTATCTATTGCAGAGTACACCGGCGCTGCGTAAGCTGCAGCCGTGTTCGAAGGAGGTGCGGCATGCATCCGATTGTTCCGCGGCTTGCGCTGTTCACCCTCACGTGCCTGGCCGCCACCGCGGCGAGTGCGCAGGTCGTGAGGCAGGAGGTTCCCGGCGTCCGGAACTTCGCCAAGGTCGAATCGACCGTGGCGTGCGCCGGCGCCATTACGCCCGACGCAGTCCCTGAGATCAAGAAGATGGGTTACGCGTCGATCATCAACCTCCGTCTCGCGACCGAGCAGGGGGCTGACATTGACGCGAACATCGCCGCGGCGAAGGCGGCTGACATCCCCTATTACCACATCCCGTTCAGTACGGCGGCGCCGGATCCTGCCGCCGTCGACACGTTCCTGAAGACGATCACCGCGCCGGGCGTCCAGCCGGCGTTCATCCATTGAGCCGGCGGTGGAAGAGCCGCCGGGATGTGGCTCATGAAACGCGCGATCGTCGATGGCTGGGACACCGACAAGGCGCTTGAAGAAGCGACGGCACTCGGGCTCACGAATGAAACGCTGAAGCAGTTCTTC
>Ga0075431_100008437_pt1 | contig 10316 bp, 11 predicted proteins | sample RhiMetdeltSRZDD5_FD_75297 | JGI IMG/M metagenome (GOLD analysis project Ga0075431, IMG submission 75297) | Populus rhizosphere microbial communities from Tennessee, USA - Rhizosphere MetaG P. deltoides SRZDD5 | ecosystem: Host-associated > Plants > Roots > Rhizosphere > Soil | place: USA...
GTCGAGGGCGGTGAGGCGGATGGTGGTCGTCGCGGCGCGGAGATCCGCGGGGAGCGCCCCGGGCCACTCGATCGCGCAGACGCCGCCGGCATCCTCGGCGTCGGCCAGGCTGTCCAGCATCTCGTCGTCCATCCGGCCGTCGAGGCGATAGAGATCGACGTGGTAGAGCGGCAGCCGACCGCGGTGCTGGACCATCAGCACGAACGACGGGCTGGTGATCGGCGCCTCGACGCCGAGACCGGCCGCGAGCCCCTGGACCAGGACGGTCTTGCCGACCCCGAAGGGCCCTTCGAGCAGCAGGACGTCGCCGGGCCGGGCCCCTTCGCCGAGGGCTTGCCCGATGCGGCGCGTCTCTTCGGCCGATCCGGAGCGGACGGTCAGGCGGTGGGTCACGAACGGGAGCCTTCGGAGCGGAAGTGGTCCCACGAGCTTCTTGGGGGTGCGACGGGCTCCCCCCCTGGACCCAGGACGGTGACCTGACCCGGCGGCCCCGCCTCCAGCCGCCCTACGACAGTGAGCGGCGCCAGGCCAGACTCGCGGAGCGCGCGTGCCGCCGCCTCCACAACCTCGGGCGCTCCCGCCAGCAGCAGCTCGTAGTCCTCCCCCCCGCGGAGTGCCAGCTCGCGCGCCTCCTCGTCGCCGAAACAGTCGGGCAGGGCGGGCGGCATCGGGAGATCGTGCACGCGCAGGACTGCGCTCAGCCCGGAGGCATAGGCGAGCTTGCCGACGTCGCCGAGCAGCCCGTCCGAGAGATCCATGCCGCAACGGACGCCAAGCTCGGAAACCGCCAGCCCCTCGGCGACGCGTGGCCGTGGCCGGCGGTGAAGCATGAGCAGCGGGATGACGTCCGGATCGTCTTCCGGAGCATCGCCCGCCTCAAGCAGCGCCAGCCCGCCTGCCGACCCGCCGAGTGCGCCGGTCACGGCCAGCAGATCGCCGGGCTGGCCGGCGGCGCGTCGAAGCCCTTCGCCTACAAGCTCGCCGACGACCGTGATGCTGAGCATGGTGACGGGCGACGAGACGGTATCGCCGCCGGCTATCTCCACCTGGTACTCGCGTGCAAGAGCCGCCATGCCCCGGTAGAGATCGTCGAGGTCCGCGACGCGGGTGTCGAGCCGCAGCCCGAGCGTGACGAACGCTCGCGTGGGACGTGCCCCCATCGCGGCGATGTCGGAGACGTTCTCGGCCAGCGCCTTCCAGCCGAGGTCTTCCCAGGACGTGGTCGAGTGGCGGAAATGGACGCCTTCGATCAGGGCATCGGTCGTCAGCACCTCGCGGAAGCCCGGTCGGGGCTCCCAGAGCGCGGCGTCGTCGCCGATCCCGATCGCGCCCTCAGACTCCGGCCGGAGCGGGTCGCGGCCGGCCGACCCGACGATCCGGGCGAGCCGGTCGATCAGGCCGAACTCGCCCAGCCCCGCGACGGTCAGATCGGCCTCACCGGGTTGTTCAGACATGCACCTTCCTGCGTCGAGGAGCGCTCGCCTGCGAGGCTGCGGCTCCGACCCTGAAATTGTAGCCAGCAGCCGGGATTGTCACCGCGCGGACGGGCACGCGCCACCCGTGCCTGATACGATGTCGCGAACGCATGGGAGGAGCGCGCAGGCGTGCGGATCGCCGTCGTGTCGGACATCCATAGCAATCTTGTCGCCTTCGAGACGGTCCTCCGGGCCCTGGGCGAGATCGATCAGTTGTGGTGCCTCGGCGACATCGTCGGCTACGGTCCACGCCCGAACGAGTGCGTGGACCGGCTGGCCGCCTTGAAGCACCTGGCGGTGGCCGGTAACCACGACCACGCCGCCATCGGCAAGATCGGCGTCGAGGACTTCAACCCGTTCGCCGCGTTGGCCGCGCAGTGGACGACCGACGCGCTGGCGGACGCGACGCGCGAGTACCTGGCGGCGCTCCCCACCATCCAGACGTCCGGCGAGTTCACGCTCGTGCACGGGTCGCCGCGCGGCCCGATCTGGGAGTATCTGCTGACCGTCGCCTCGGCAACGGTCAGCTTTGACCATTTTGGGGGGCCGTTCTGCCTGGTCGGGCATACGCACGTCCCGGCCATCTTCGCACGCTCTCCCGAGGGCGAGGTCCAGGTCCGCCGGATCGTGGGCGACTACGACCTGCCGCTGAAACGGCCGGGCTGGCGGTTCATCCTCAACCCCGGCAGCGTCGGACAACCGCGCGACGACGATCCACGCGCCTCCTGCCTGCTGATCGACACCGACCGGGCGACGGCGAGCTGGCGGCGGGTCGAGTACGATATCGCGGAGACGCAACAAGAGATGCGTCGCGCCCGGCTTCCGGCCCGACTGGTGGAGCGGCTGGCGCACGGCTGGTAGCCCTTCGAGAGGACCCGGACCGCGCACTTGTTCGACAGAACGCCGCCGTTGCGACGTTTCGGCCGATGGTCTCGCAACCGCGCCATAAAAGTGATATACTCGCCCCGAATGTCCGGCCGGAGGGATGCAATGGCAATTGGAACAGCGGTCAGGGACCTCATCGAGGCTCGAGGGCTGCGCCCCGCCGAGGTCGCGGATAGGCTCGGTGGAAAGCGCAATCGTGCGACGTTCTACCGCTTGCTGAGCGGCGAGACCAACGATCCGCGTGTGAGCACACTGCTGGAGATCTGCAGCGCTCTGACGACGAGTCCGAGTGAGCTGCTCCAGCTAGCGGGCCTGCTCCAGTATCAGGAGCGGTCGCTCAAGCTGATCGACGTCGAGCTGCGGCAGGCGTTCGGCGAGATGCAGCAGCTCGACGAAGACGACAAGCGGCTGTGTCTGGCGCTCCTGCGCGGCGTCATCGACCTGCGTGCCCAGCGCAACGAGGCCCGGCCCCGACGGCGGGCGTCGCGCCTGCTCTCAAAGGTCTAGGTCGACCGAGCCCCGTCAGCCGCGTCTCAGTGTCGCGGCAAGTATTGAGACCGCTCGCGAACGAGCGAAATACGATATCCAGCCGCGGAGCGCACCTCCGCCGGCTGGCGGCCAGGGGTGGCGGGAGGCCCGCCGACCCCGGTCGCCGGTCGCATCGCCGCCCCGTAACGAACGGCGGCCACCGTCGCGGCGGGCCTTCGATCTACAATTCGACATGCCCATCTACGAGTATCGCTGCGGCGCCTGCCGGCGCCGCTCCAGCCTCTTCTATCCGTCGTTCTCCGCCGCCGAGCGCGCCGAGCCGCGCTGCGAGCATTGTGGCTCGGCCGACGTCTCGCGGCTGGTGTCGCGCGTGGCCGTGCTCAAGTCCGAGGAGAGCCGACTCGACGACCTCTCGGACGACGCGGCGCTGGCCGACGTCGACGAGAACGATCCCCGCAGCATCGCCCGGTGGGCGCGGCGGATGGGCGAGCAGCTCGGCGACGACGTGCGCGACGACTTCCGCGAGATGGTGGACCAGCTCGAAGCCGGCGAGATGCCCGACGACATGCCCGGTCACGGCGACATGGACGACGGCGACTTCGGCGGGCTGGACGCCGGCGCGATGCGGGCCGGCGGGAGCGACGAGTAGCGCGGCCTAATCGCCGAAGCTGACGCCGAGATGGCGGGCCGTCATCACCCGGTCGCCGGCCGGCGGGACGAGCTTCGGGACCCGCACGCAGTCCGCGATCGGCACCGGCACGATCTCGGCGCCCTTGACCGCGACCATGTTGCCGAAGTCGCCCTGACCTACCAGCCAGGCCGCCGCGCAGCCGAGGCGGGTGGCGAGCACTCGATCGAAGGCGGTCGGGGTGCCGCCCCGCTGGACGTGTCCGAGGACGGTGGCCCGGACCTCGTAGCGGATGCGCTGGGCCAGCTCGTCGGCCAGCCAGACGCCGACGCCCCCGAGCCTGACGAACCCGTCCGGACCGATCCTCTTCTGGGTGATCTGTTGTCCGCCGACCGGATAGGCGCCCTCGGCCACGACGACGATGCTGAACGTCCGGCCGTGCGAGCCGCGCTCCTCGATCGCGCGGGCGACGCGGTCGACGCGGAACGGGATCTCGGGGATCAGGATGATGTCGCCGCCGCCGGCCAGCCCGGCTTCGAGTGCGATCCAGCCGGCGTCGCGGCCCATCACCTCGACGATCATGACGCGGTGGTGGGCCTCGGCCGTGGACCGCAGTCGGTCGATCGCGTCGGTGGCGGTGGCGACCGCCGTGTCGAAGCCGAAAGTGACATCGGTGGCGGCCAGGTCGTTGTCGATCGTTTTCGGGACGCCGACGACCGGGACGCCGAGCCGCTGGAAGCGCAACGCGATCCGCATCGAGCCGTCGCCGCCGATCACGACCAGCGCGCCGACGTCGAGCTCCTGCAGGCGGGCGATGGCCTCCGCCGAGCGGTCCGTGACGCGCTCCTCGCCGTCGACCAGCGAGCGCATGGCGAACGGGTTACCCCGGTTGCTGGTGCCCAGGATGGTGCCGCCGAGCGTCAGGATGCCCCGGACGTCGTCGCCGCGCAGCGGCCGGACGCCGTCCGGGACCAGCAGGCCCTCGAACCCGTCGAGGATCCCGAGGATCTCCCAGTCGTAGTGGGCCTCGGCCGTTTTGACGAACGCGCGGATCACCGCGTTCAGGCCGGGGCAGTCCCCGCCCGCCGTGAGCACGCCGACCCGCCGAAGTGGTCCTTGCGCCATGCACGCTCTCCCGCTGTCGGGATTATAGGGAGCGCCGGTCTGTCGGTCGTGCATCGGCGTGCACTCATGGAGCGCTTGGGGCCATGCAGCGCGCCACGGCCCGGGCTCGGGTATCCTCAACGCATGGCAGCGCACGACGGAGTCGACGAGCGGAACGCGCTCGTGGAGGCCCTGGCCGATCTGATCGCCGGCTCGCGGCGGATCGTGGCGTTCACGGGCGCCGGCATCAGCACCGAGTCGGGGATCCCGGACTTCCGCAGCCCCGGCGGCATCTGGGATCGGTACGCGCCGATCCAGTTCGCCGACTTCCTGGCGAGCGCCGAGGCGAGGAAGGAGACCTGGCGGCGCGGGCTCCAGACGTATCCGGTCGTCGCCGCCGCCGATCCGAACGCCGGCCACCTGGCTTTGGTCGAGCTGGAGCGTCGCGGCCAGCTGATCGGCGTCGTGACCCAGAACATCGACGGGCTGCACCACCGGGCCGGTCACGAGCCCGATCGGGTGATCGAGCTACACGGGAACGCCCACGGGGTGCGCTGCCTGACCTGCGAGATGGAGGCGACGCGCGAGGTCGTGCACGCGCGGGTGATCGCCGGCGAGGAGGAGCCGCCGTGCGTCGACTGCGGCGGCATCCTGAAGCCGACGACTGTCTCGTTCGGGGAGCCGATGCCGCGCCGGCCGCTGGCGCGGGCCGAGGCGCTGATGCGGCAGGCCGACCTGGTGCTGGTGGTCGGCTCGACGCTGGTGGTCTACCCCGCGGCCGGGCTGCCGGAGATCGGCGTGCGCGCGGGCTCGAAGCTGGCGATCGTGAACATGACGCCGACGCCCCTCGACGACCTGGCGGCGGTCGTGGCGCACGGCAAGGCCGGCGAGATCCTGCCGCCGGCCGTGGCGCTGGCCGCAACGGCGCGCTGAGCCGGCACGTGTGGGCCGATCGGTACGACGACGCCGTCGAGGCCGCGCTTGCCGTCGCCCGGAGCCGTGGGCTCTCGATCATCCTGCGCATCCAGGAGCTGCGCGAGCGCCGGGTGGTGGTGGTCGACGGCGGGGTCGAGCGGCAGCGGACCGCCCGTGTGGCCGGGGTCGGCGTCCACGCGCTGACGCCGGACGGCGCGATCGGGTTCGCGTCGGTCGACGACGCGGCGCCGGAGGCGGTCCGGACGGCGGTGATGCAGGCCGGCGAGATGGCCGAAGCCGCGCGCAGCCTGGACACAGCGCGCACCCAGGCGCTGGCTGAGCTCGAGAGTGCTGGCCGGGTGCGCGTCGAGGGGCCGACGTCGGGGGCGGCAGAGCCTGGAGCGGACGCCCTCGCCCGACGCCTGGTCGAGGCGCAAGCGGCGCTCGACGGGGTCGATCTTGGCCCCGGTTGCACGGTGCGGACGACGCTGCTGGCGGTGGACGAGGCGTGGCGGATCGTCCGCTCGGACGGGACGGACGTGGCCTTCGAGACACCGCGCGCCTCGCTCCGCCACGACCTGTCCGGGCAGCTCGACGGGACGGTCGCGCGGGCCGGTGCGAACGTCTCGGGCATCGACCCGGCCGCGCTTCTGACAGATGAAGCGGTCGGGCGGCTGACGAGGCGGGCACGGCGGGCGGCCGACGACGCACGACTGGCCGCCCACGCTCCGGCCGCCCGATCCGGCAGCTATCGGATCGTGATCCGGCACACGCTGGCGAAGGGGCTGGCCCACGAGGCGATCGGCCACCTGTGCGAGTCAGACATCGACGGGTCGGTGCTGCTGCGGGGCGGCAAGATCCGGCTCGGGGAGCGGCTGGCGCGCGAGACGGTCTCGGTGGTGGACGGCCCGCTCCCCGGCGAGTACGTCCAGCAGCCGTGGAGCGCCAACGGGATCGAGCGGCGGACGGTGGCCCTGGTGAAGGACGGCGTGCTCATGGCCGGCCTCGGCGACCTGTTCTCGGCCGATCTGGCCGGCATGCCGATCACGGGAGCCTGTCGGGCCTCAAGCTTCCGGGACCGACCGACGCCGAGGATGACGAACATCCGGATCGAGGTCGCCGACGCCAGTCCGCTCGGCGCCGATCCCGACGACCTGGCCCCCGAGGACGTGATGGCGGCGCTCGACCGCGCCGGACTGCTCGACCGCCGCCAGCCGACGATCTACCTCAGCGGCTACCGGGGCGGGACGGCCCACCCCCGGCGCGGCGACTTCATCTTCGGGACGGACGCCGCCTTCGACCTGGGCGACGGCGGTGCGCCGCGCGCCCCGGCCTCGTTCACGGGGCTGGCCGAGCGCGCGCTGGCCGCGATCGTGGCCGGCATCGGGCCGCTCTGCACGGACGCGATCGGGACCTGTACGAAAGACGGCAGCGGCGTGTCGAGCAGCGGCGGCTCGCACGCGCTGCTGGTGCTCGATCCCGATCCGGACCTGGTCGTCTCGGCGGCCCGATGACGCTCGCCGACGCGCTGATCGAGTGGCTGGAGCGGCGTCCCGCCGTGGACGACGCGGATATCGTGGGCTGGCGCTTCTCGATGGCTGAGGGGGACGGCGTCCGGGCGGGCATCCGCGCATCCCGGCTGGGGGGACCGTACGAAGGGCCGGGCGTCACACGTCGGCTGGTCGGCACCCTGGAGCTTCACTGGTCGGACGGACTGGTGACGCTCCGCGGGCTCGATCGACGGGCAGTGGTGCAGCCGGCCCAGGAGCTGGTAGAGCTGCGGAACGATGCCGTGGCGCCGCGTCGCGGACGGCTGCCTCCCCTGGCCGGCCCGACAGCGTTGCCGGAGGTTGAGACATTCGATCCGGCGGTCGCGCGGGCGGTGACGGGGGACGCCGGGACCGGACTGCATACACTGGAGCGGCTGCTGGAGCGGAGCCGATCGGGCGGCATTCGTCGTGTGGACGCGGTGATGCGGGCGAGTCGGACCGCGCGGACCGTCGCGACCTCGCGCGGCTTCCGGGCCGACTGGCACGATACAGCCTGCTCGATCGAGCTGTGGGGCGACGAGATCGCGGGTGCGTCGTATGGGCGGCGCTGCCTGCCGACCGCGAGCGATCTCGATCGGCTCGCCGAGGAGATCGCGACGCTGGCGCCGTGCCTGTCGAAGGCGCAGGACTTGCCGTCCGATCCGCGCGGCGTGCTCTTCATGCCGAACGTCGTCCACGGCCTGCTCGAGCGGCTAGTGCTCCCGAATCTGTCGGGCCGGGCGATACGCGACGGTCGGTCGCTGTTCTCGCGGGCCGACCTCGAGGAGCGCCGTCAGATCATCCGGGCCGACCTCGACCTCGTGGTCGATACGACCTTGCCGTTCGAGCTGGCGAGTGCGCCGTGCAGCTCGGAGGGGGTGCCGGCCGGTCGGGTGGCGCTGATCGCGGCGGGGCGGCTGGCGTCGCCGATGGTGGACCCCGCGACGGCGGCGGACTGGGGGCTGGCGCCGACGCCGATACCGAATGGCAAGCCGCCGGCGATGCTCACGAGCGCGCTGCCGACGATCGACTACGACGAGGCGCTGACGGTGCTTGAGCGAGGCGTCGTCGTGCGCGACTTGCCCGGCCTGCACACCCAGCCGGCCAGGCGCGCTGCCTACGCCCTGGTTGCGCCGGATGCGCAGGCCGTGGCGGGCGGGACGGGGCGCGGGCGGTGCGCGGTCCGTCTGGCCGGGGGACTGCTCGACCATCTGCGCCAACCGTCGACGCGGCCCGTCCACGTACCGGGCGACCCGTCGGTGGGCCTGCTCGTTCTTACGGGTGTGGAGCTGTTGCCGGCGTGAGGCGGGGCGCTGACCGTCGGCGGGATGCCTCAGTGCGCATAGAGGCACGGTGTGTGCGCGGTGCTATACTACGGCTGCCAAAAGACAGCCCGGGTTTCGGGGCATGATTCACGCAAGTCGCATACTGGTTCCGGTCAAAGGGAACCCATCGGACGTCGAAGTCCTCGAGCTCGCTTGCGAGATCGCGCGGAAGTCGAAAGCCCAGGTCTACGCGATTCACGTCATCGAGGTGAAGCGCACGCTTCCCCTCGACGCCGAGCTTCAGGAAGAGGCCGAGCGTGGCGAGGATCTGCTGAACCACGCCGAGCAGGTGGGCGAACGGCTCGGCGTGACGATCCACACCGATCTGCTCCAGGCCCGCGACGTCGGCTCGGCGATCGTCGACGAGGTGCTCGAACGGGGCATCGACCTGGTGATCGTCGGGATCGTGTTCAAGAAGCGGTTCGGCGAGTTCGATCTGGGGGTCACCCTGCCGTACGTGCTCAAGCACGCGCCGTGTCGGGTCTGGGTATGTCGTCAGGCCATCGCGGCGCCGACGAGCGCTCGATGACCGCGACGCGCGACGCGTCTGCCGCCGGGCAGCCGCCCCGACTCTCTCGCTGAGGGCTGAGTACTGCCATGTACGTCATCATCATGGGGTGTGGGCGCGTGGGCGCTCGGCTCGCGCAGCAGCTCGTGACGGCAGGCCACGAGGTGATGGTCCTGGACATGGTGCCGGCCGCCTTCGAGCGACTCGGACGCGACTTCCCGGGCTCGACGATGGTCGGGAACGGCATCGACCACGACGACCTGGTCAAGGCCGGCGTCGAGCGGGCGGACGCCTTCGCGGCCGTCACCCAGGGCGACAACCGGAACATCATGGCGGCTCAGATCGCCAAGCACGTGTTCAAGGTGCCACGCGTCGTCACCAGGATCTATGATCCGATCCGGCAGGACACCTTCAAGGCGCTCGGGCTGGACGCGATCAGCCCGACCGTGATCGGTGCTCAGGTCTTCTACTCGATGTTGACCGGCGAGGAGAGCCCGGAGAAGGGCTGATCATGTACATCATCGTCGCAGGCGGCGGGAAGGTCGGCTTTTACCTGGCCCGCGAGCTCATCGCCGGGGGCCACGAGGTGCTGCTCATCGAGAAGAGCGGCGCACGGTGTGAGGTGATCGCCGCGGAGCTTGGCAACGTGGTCCAGCGCGGCAACGCGGACGAGGCGTCGGTCCTCGCCGATGCCGGGACGAACCGGGCGAGCGTCGTCGTCGCCGTAACCGGCGACGACGAAGACAACCTGGTGATCTGCCAGGTGGCGAAGCGCCGTTTCAACGTGCCGCGCGTGATCGCCCGCATCAACAACCCGAAGAACGAGGGGATCTTCCGCCTGCTCGGCATCGACGCGACCGTCAGCAGCACGGACCTGATCCTGTCGGTCATCGAGCAGGAGATCCCGGAGCAGGCGCTGGTGCCGCTGCTGCGCCTGCGCCACGCCGACGTCGAGGTGGTGGACATCACGCTCCCGAAGGATTCGACGCTCGACGGCGTCGCCCTGCGCGAGCTTCGCCTGCCGCCGGAATCGCTGATCGCGTTCGTGATCCGGGGCGGCGAGTCGATCTTTCCGTCCGGGACGACGACGCTGCGTGCCGGCGATGAGATCCTGGCGCTGACGCGCCCGTCTTACGAAGAAGACCTCCGCAAGCTGTTCTTCGCACGGAGCGGCTCGGCGGCGGCGCCGCGGCCCCGCTAATCGTCGCCCGCTGACCGAAGTCGTCACGTTTTGTCGTCCTGAGGCGATCTGGTAGACTCGTGCGACTCAACCTGCACGGCTGGCGCCCGCCAGCAGCCGCCCCGGGGACGATGCGTGAAGCCGATGTGGACGTCCTACGGCGAGCGGGCTCGATCTGGTGGCTTGTCTGAGGTCCGCGACCTCACGGCCGCGCTCGCGCGGCTCGAGCGCTGGACGCTCCCGCTCGCCATCGCCATCCTGTTCGCCTACCCGAATCC
>Ga0075431_100008438_pt1 | contig 10315 bp, 10 predicted proteins | sample RhiMetdeltSRZDD5_FD_75297 | JGI IMG/M metagenome (GOLD analysis project Ga0075431, IMG submission 75297) | Populus rhizosphere microbial communities from Tennessee, USA - Rhizosphere MetaG P. deltoides SRZDD5 | ecosystem: Host-associated > Plants > Roots > Rhizosphere > Soil | place: USA...
TGACGCCTGAAGGAAGCCCGTGGCGATGGTGAGCGACTCACTCGTAGTGCGTCGCTCGCCGGCCCGATCACTGTCAGCTTGGGAATCGTGCCGATGGCGCGCCCTGGGTTTCCCGCCTGGTCGCACGGTCGGTTAGCTCTGGCCGGACCTGATGCAGGAGATCAAGTCCGAGTTCACGATCGTGATCGTCACCCACAACGTGTAGCAGACCGCTCGGGTGTCGGACTCGACAGCATCCTTCTCGACCGAAGTCAACCCTGAGTCCGATCGGCGCACCGGGATGCTCGTGGAGCTCGACCGGACCGAGACGATCTTCTCCAGCCCGACCGACGAGCGGACCGAGAACTACGTCACCGGCCGCTTCGGCTGACTGCAACCGCGCAGTCGGCAGTTGCGGGGGCGCGGTGAGGTGGTTGGAGTTTGTGAGAGCTTAAGCGTCAGCCTTCGTCCGGCTGTGACTACCTTCGCCTGAGGGGCCCAGCGGCGATTCCGTCGGCCACCGGCGGAGTCGCCATTTCTATTGAAGAGAGCGGACGAAGGCTTCGACCGGGTCATACCTTCCTAGGCGGGCAGGCGTGAGGTTTTGAGTGAAGACTGACGTGACTGTCTCGTAGGCGGGCTTGGTCAGTCCGTCGTCAGTGAGGCGGAACCTGTCGACGATGCGGGCGCCGTCGTCGCGGATCGTTCCGGGTTGTCGGGGAGTGGTTCGGGTCAGGAGTCCGTATTCCTCGAGTTCGTTGAGGGTGGCGTAGCTGGTCTTCGTGACCCCGTAGCTTTGGCGCCGGACTTTGGGCGGGGCTCCAACGCCGTCGTCGCGGTGGCTGGCGGGGAAGTCGCGGGCGAGGTGTCTGATCATGAGGTAGGTCAGGATCTCTGGCGGTGTCAGGACCTGTACCCAGCAATTAAGCCAGAAGTCGATGGGTATGGTCAGTCCTCCTCGTGGGACTGCGTAGAGTCGGCCCTCGCCGTCCTCGGTCAGTAGGCCCCATCCGTCGAAGCCGGGGTTCGTCGAGTTCGGTGTTTTCAGTCGGACGAGGTCCAGCCCCCACAGGCGTTTGACGCCGGCGACTACATGGCGTCGGGCGAGGTGGGGAGCGTCGCTGTCGCCGATGAGCTTCGCCCACGAGCCCTTTCCTATGTTTCGAATGTCGCTCAGATCGACCGGATCGCCAGGGGCTGCCCGAAGCGCGGCCACGCCTAGTGCGGTTACAAGCAGTGGGACCGCCGCACCGCGACGGTGGACGAGTTGGCCGAGTGGGGCACGGCGCCGGACCCTGTCCTGGATCGTGATCGCGAGCAGGTCGGGATTCTCGGCTCGGAGGCTCGGCGAGAGTGCCGGGTCAACGCGCTCGCTGACCGGGGCAATGGGGGAGTACAGGAGTCCCTCCCGCAGCGGGGCCTCGTAGATCCTTCGGCCGGACGTCGCCTCGGCGGCGAACCGGGCGCGAGCCACGTCGATCGCGGGCTTTCGGTGTTGAAGGGACTGGAGCCGGGTTCGGCGGTCGCGGCGTGCGGCCGACGCCGCCTTGTCTGTCCACTTAGACCGCCGGATAGGGCGATACCTAGTTAGATCCGAAGAGTACGTTATAGAGCGCTCTGACCGTCACTGGTGGGCGCTCCAATCGTCGTTGGGAGCCTCCCGCCGCTGCTCAAGAGTGGCAACGCCGCGGACGAGGCTCCGTCGCGGCGGGACTACCAGGAGAACGACCCTGGCGGACGAGCGCTTCGGCGCTCTCTCGGGGCACAGCAACGACGAGGACGACCCGAAATGTGTGAGGATCACCGGACGCCGGACGAGCCGGCCAGGACGCCGCAACGGACCCGGCGGCGCGTGACCAGGACGCCGACACGATCACGTCGACCAAGAAGACGATAAACAAGACCATGCTCATTCTCGCCCGCGGGCACGCTCGCCAGCGCGGCACTGAACTGCCGCAGAGGCGCTGGAAGGCGCCGTTGCTGATCGGCCTCGCCATCGTCACCGTGATCGCCAACTGGACCGAGCCGGCGATCAGCGCCATCCTGCGCGGTGGCTAGGAGCGGACCGCGCCACGCAGCTGCGCCGCGACAACACCATGACCGGCCATCCTGCCGAATCCATTCCCCTTTGGACGCACGGTCGGTGTCGTTAGCGGCGGGCGGCTGGCCGCGGTCCGTGTGACGATAACCAGGCGCACAACGCTCCAATGGCCACGCCGCAAGAACCTGCATGCACAGCGTTGGGGTGGTGGAGATCCAGTAGTTCTCGCGCCAGATGCCCGGCACCGTACGTTCGCCGGTGATCGGCAGTGAGGACCTCCAGGGCAGCACTTCCTCGAACGGATCGCGGGGTGACACCCACCCGTGGCTGACAATCTAGTGCCGCGGTAGTGGCCCCTAGCCGGGGGCGAGGTCGCAGACCGATGCGCGGAGCGGCGAGCTGCCGCTGATCGGATCGCTGGGGCTTTGCTGAAGGATCAGGTTGAGGTTGGCGCTGTCAGGGCCGAAGGGCGGGTAGCCGGGAAGTCCCAGGGCGGCACACGCTTGCCACCAGCCGTGCTGGCCGCAGACGACTCCGGGGTCGAGGCGCGGGTTGAGCTTCGCGCGGGCTCGGATCTGGCCGTACGGCGTCCGAACCTGCACCCAGTCGCCAGCCTCGATGTCGCGGGCGTGGGCGGTGTCGGGATGGACCTCGATCAGCGGATCGGAGACCTTGCTGCGGAGGGCCGCGATATTGCGGTGCTGCGATTCGCAGAACCACAGCGGTTTCGCAGAAGTCAAGATCAGTGGGAAACTCGCGGCCAGCTCGGGGCGGGACCGCGGGCTGATCGACGGCTCGACGAACTCGGGTAGCGGCGGATAGCCGTGCTCGGCCAGCTCCTCGGAGAAGAGCTCGGCCTTCCGGGTCGCGGTGCGGAATCCCCGCGGCGGGGCCTGACTGCCCGGCTGTCCGTCGGGGTCGGCGTACTTGCGGTGGCGTGTGGTCAGCGGGACACGTACTCCAGCCGGTTCGGCACGTAGCCGCTCCAGCGTCACGCCGCTAGGCTCTAGCTGGTGGCGGAAGGCGGCGTCGAGGTCGCCATCCCAGAACTGCTCTCCGAGCCCGAGGCGGGTGGCCAGCTCGAAGACGATCTCCAGGTCGGAACGGGCCTCGCCGCGAGGCGGTACCAAGGGGTGGCGCAGCTGGACGAGAGATTGCGCCTCCTCGCTCACCCCGAAGCCGACCATGAGGGCCTCGGCCTCGAACGCGCTGGTCACTGGGAGCACGAGGTCGGCCTGCTCGGCGGTCGGACTCATGAAGAGATCGGCATGGACGAAGAAGTCCAGCGCGGCGAGCGCGTCCCGTACCCGGGCGCTGTCGCCGTGGGCCATGGTCAGGTTGGCGCCGAAGTTGACCAGGCCGCGGACGCGGTACGGCGAACCCTCCAACGCGGCCTTGACCAGGTCCTCGCCAGTGACGAACTCGAACCGGGCGGGGCCAAGTGGCCGGTCGGCGATCCCGAGGGCTTTCTCGCGTTGCGCGTCCGGGAGTAGGTCGGCGCCGTCGATTTCGTGGGTCGGGATGCTCGGGAACAAGACGTTCCCGCCGGGTGCGTCGAAGCTGCCGGTCAGAGCGTAGAGCTGGTTGATCGCACGGACGGTCTGGGTGGCGTTGCTGTGCTGTTCCAGGCCGCTCCAGGCGTAGAACGCCACGGGGCGGGACTTCCACAGGGTGCGTGCAGCGGCCTCGATCTCGGCGGCGGGGACGCCGGTGACGTGTTCGGCCACGTCGGGCGCCATCCGGCCGCAGCCCTCGGCGAGGAGATCGAAGACGGGCCGGCAGCGGAGCTGACCATCGGGCGTGGCAACGGTGATGGTTCCGCGAAGCGCCAGTCGGTCCGGGTTGACGGGGTACGTTCCGCGCGTGGGGTCGTAGGCGACCGGTGCGCCGTCGACGTCGTCCCACGCGACGTAGTGTCCGGGATTCCGTCCGATCTGATCGGCGCGCAGCAGCCGGCCGGTGTCATTGCGTACCAGCAGCGGGGCATTGGTCCAGTCGCGGACGAACGTCGCGTCGTACCAGCCGTTCTCGATCATCGCGTGCGTCATCGCAAGCGCGAGCGCCCCGTCGGTGCCGGGCCGGACCCGTAGCCAATGGTCGGCCTTTGTGGCGAGGCCAGCACGGCGCGGATCGACCACGACGAGGCGGGCACCGCGCGCCAGCGCGGCGACGGTTTGTGTGGCGTGCACCAGCCGGGAAACCGACGGGTTGTATCCCCAGAACAAGATGCAGCCGGCGTTCTCCAGGTCGGGAAGGTAAGCACCTGGCACGGAGGCGCCCCAGGTGTAGACCGAGGCCAGGTAGCGCCCCCATCCGCAAAGCTCCATGTAGACACACTGGTTCGGGCTGCCGAACGCGCGGCGCAGCCGCGTGATCCAGTCGAGCGAGTCGCAGATCGCCGAGGTCGACGGAGAGGCGCTGCTGAACACGACGGATTCCGCGCCGAAGTGCGTGCGGAGTTCCAGCAGACGGGCGGCGATCTCGTCGAGCGCCTCGTCCCACGAGATCGCCCGCCACCCGGGATCACCTGCGCCCTTCGGGTTCGTCCTCCGGAGCGGGTGCAGCAGCCGGTCCGGGTGGTGGACGAGTTCTGGCGCCGCCTTGCCCTTGACGCACAGGGCTTTACCGGTGGGGTGGGACGGATCCGGCTGTAGCGCGAGCAGCGTGTCGTCGCTGACCGTGGCCCGGGCGCCGCAGCGGGAGACACAGAGCGGGCAGTACGTCGAGACCCGCTGCTCTCCTTGCGCGCCGCTTGGTGTGTCCATCGGGCCCTGTTCCCGTTCCGGCGGAGCTCTCTGCCTGGCTGGTGTAAACCCCTCCGGCTGGTCAGTTCCAGCCCTTCGACTCTACGCCGGAGGATGGCTCACGCGATGCTTCGTCGACGGGTGGCCATGACCAGCGCTAAGTGACCCCGATCACCGCGGTCGGATGCCCGCCCGGTTCACCTACGCGCGGGGGATGCCCAGCGAAGCCCAGGAGCGGTACGAGGAGGCCGCCGCCCTGGCCGCCGACCCTGCCGAAGCCGCCCACGCCCTCCATCTCGGCGCTGCCGTGGCCTGGGGGCGGCACGCGGGCAACGAGGCGATGCGGCTTTACCATGCCGCGGCCGAGGCGGCCCGCCGGGCCGATGACCCACGCCGCGCCGCCCTCGAGCTGGCGAGCGCGGCCGAGCTGGTGACGAACGCACCGGGCATCATGTCCGAGCTTCCGCCGCCCGGCGAGGAGCGGGCCCTGCTGGGGGAGGCGCTGGCCCTGGCGGCCAGCGACGTCCACGTCGAGGCGGCCGTGCTCACCGTCACGACTCAGGAGGACGAGAGTTCGACCCGACGTACGCCGACCTGGCCGAACGCGCCGTCGAGCTGGCCCATCGGGTCGGCGACGCCCGGCTGGAGAGCCACGCGCTCGACCAGCTGACCGCCGTCCGTCTCATCTGCGGGGAGTTCGACGACGCCGTCGCCACCGTCCGACGCCGCCTCGAACTGCTCACGCCCCTCGCCAACGACGTCGAGATGGCATGGGAGTACTCGGACACGCTCCACATGGCGCCGATGGTGTACCTCGCCGCAGGCGACCTCGAAACCGCCCGCCGATATGCGCTCACACACGTGGCGGCCGAGCCCGAGTCGTTCAAGCCCTGGCACGGCGCCGCCTGGCGGCCGTGGTACACCGCCGTGTGGGCCGAAGCGGGGTACTCGCAGCCTTGCCGGACCGACGCAGCCGCCTCGACAGGCCGAGGTTCGTCGTCCGTGGGAATCCAATAGCCATCGCGATGGTCGACCGGGCCGAGGCCATCGACGAAGGCGACGCCGAGGGTCTCCTGGCCGCTGCCGACGCGCTCGATGCCGCCGGGTGCCGCTACCAGCGTGCTCGCACCCTCGTCTTCGCAGGTGGTGACGCGCGCGCCGAGGGCGAGTCGATCCTGGCAGCGATCCGAGCAACGCCGATGGCCGTCTGACCCGGATCCACCACCACTGCTATGCCGGTCAGCTGGGAGCCCACACAGACTTTCCGGTGGTCGGGATCTGGCCAACGAGACCGTGCGTACGGTAAACAGATCTCCCGACTATCTCTGGACACAGCGTGTTGCACACCGAGGGAGACCTCCTGTGGTTGGGCCGACATCGATGACCGGCGCGGGTGTGCCGATCGATGTCGCGGGCCTGACGAAGCGATTCGGCTCGGTTCTGGCAGTGGACGATGTGTCGTTTCGCGTCGAGCCGGGACGAGTCACCGGGTTCCTCGGACCCAACGGTGCCGGGAAGACGACGACCCTTCGGTGTCTGCTCGGACTGGTGGCGCCGACGGCCGGCCGGGCCACGATCGGTGACGTGCTCTATCGACAGCTGTCGGACCCGATCGGGACCGTCGGCGCGGCGTTGGAGGCGGCCAGCTTCCATCCTGGCCGCTCGGCACGGGATCACCTCGCGGTCCTCGCCCTCGGTGCCGGACTTCCCGAGGCCCGCATCGACGAGGTCCTGGCCATCGTCGGGCTCGACACCGTGTCGGATCGCCGGACGGGAACGTACTCGATGGGGATGCGGCAGCGGCTCGCCCTCGCTGCGGCGTTGCTGGGGGATCCGCCGGTCCTGATCCTCGATGAGCCGGGCAATGGCCTCGATCCCGCGGGGATCGCGTGGCTGCGGGACCTCCTGCGTGGGCTGGCGTCGGAAGGACGCACCGTCTTGATGTCCAGCCACGTCCTCAGCGAGGTACAGCAGACGGTCGAGGAAGTGCTGATCCTGGCCAAGGGCCGACTCGTACGACACGGGCCGCTGCGCGAACTCGAGGATCCAGCGAGTAAGGCCGTCGTGGTCCGGACGCCGACGCCGGAGCGGCTGCGCGACGCGCTCCGCGAAGCGGGCATGGTGGAAGCCGGATCCTCCGACGCGACGATACGGGTGACCGGCTCGACGCCGGCAGCTGTGGGTGCCGCCGCGTTCCGGCACCAGGTCGAGCTGCACGAGCTGTCCGCGGAGCCGAGCGATCTCGAGCGGATCTTCTTGGAGCTCACCGGGGGCGAGGATCAGCCATGAGTCGACTCGCGTTGACAGCCGAGGGATCCGTCGGGCATCCCAGCCTTCGCCGTCTGGTTCGGTCGGAGCTGCTGAAGATCCGCTCCACTCGCCTGTGGTGGGCGCTGCTGCTGGGTGCGGTCCTCCTCGTCCTCGTGCAGGCGGGATTCACGGCCGCGTTCGAAGGGGAAGACCAGGGTTTCGGCGACGTGTCGGTCTTGCCGCCCGGGGACGACCCCGAATTGCTCCGCACGGTCTACACGCAAGGCTTCTTCGGTGGCTACATCTTCGCCCTGATCCTCGGCATCACCGGACTCACCGGGGAATACCGCTACGAGACCATCACGCCGACCTTCCTCGTCGCGCCGAGGCGACACCCGGTCGTGGTCGCCAAACTGATCGGGAATCTGGTCGTCGGAGCCGTCTACGGAGTCGCGTGCACCGCCGCCGCCATCCTCGCCGGCGGGCTGGTCCTGGTCGCCAAGGGATTCGACCTCGGGCTCACGGCCGACGGCGTGCCACGGGCGATCGCCATGTCGGTGCTGGCCATGGCGCTGTGGACCCTGATCGGCATCGGCGTCGGGACCCTGATCACCAACCAGATCGCCGCCATCCTCGTCGGCGTCGCGGTGGCCTACATCGTCGAGCCGTTGGCCGGCCTCGTGTTGAGCGTCGTCGACGCCGAGGCCGTCGGGAAGTTTCTCCCCACGGCAGCCACCACCGGCCTGTTCGAGTCCTTCGACTACGGCCAAAGCCTGCTCACCTGGTGGCAGGGCGGGTTGGTCCTGCTCGGATACGCCGGTCTGTTCGCCACCCTCGGCGTTCTGCTCTCCGTACGCCGCGACATCACCTGACAGAGTCTGGGGCGTCACGTCGGCCGGGGATGCCGGCCCCGGAGCCGCCCGAGTCGCCGGACCAGACGTCGCCGGAATCGCCGGATCGGGCGTCGTCGCCGCGGTCGACTCTGTAGCGCGTCGATCTGTTCCAGGTCGCGATGCCGCTGGTCGAGAAGGTCCGCGATGGCTTCGACCGCCACGACGGCGATCTCACTGTCGCTCACGGCCGACGATTCCGTCGAGGCCGGAGCGGATCGCAGGTCGTCGAGGTCGCCGGCGACGTCGTACCCCTCCTTCTCGAGGCTCGCGATGATGCGTTCGGTGTGCTCGTGACACCACGTCGACATTTCTGGCGGCAGGCCCGGCCGTTTGCCGCCCATTGGCACCAGCACTTCCTGGGCGAAGTAGCGCTTACCCACGCGGCCGAAGCCGGCCCGGGAGTGCGGCAGCCGGTCGCGCAGCGCGATGTTGACCCGCCGCAACAGCTCGGCCTGGACCCAGCCGAGCGACTCGTTCGGACTCGGGGTCGCGTGAGAGAGGATCGCGGGATCGATGCCGATGACTCCGCAATAGCGCTCGAGCAGCAGCTGGCGCGGCGCCGTCGGCGGTGGGACCGTGACGATATGGACTCGGTGCGGCGGCAGATCCGCCGCCCACCGCGCCGCGATGTCGGCGGGGTCGTGTGCGCCGAGGAAAGGCGCCGCGAACACGGTCCCTTCCCGCACCGAGCGGAGGTAGCCGTCCCATGTGGTGGCCCGCCGTTGCTGAATCTGCTGCTGCCATGCGGCCGGGAGCTGCCGGGCCAGGTCACGGGCGGTGACCACCAGGTGGATCTCGGCCGCGGCCAGCGACGCCGTGATCAGGTGACGCAGTCCGGCCGCCTGCTCCGGCGTGGCATTTGCCAGGTTCTCGTTGGACAGCAGGATCGTCGGCGACGTCGAGTCGACCAGGGCCTGAGCGAACCGATCCTTGGCGGTGAAGGCCTCCGGAGGATCGAGGTCGGGATTGAGCTTCTGACGGACTGCGAGCGCCAGGTGGAAGTGAGACACGCGATCGACCGGCAGTTCCACGTCGTGCAGCCGCAGTTCGTCTCGCGATTGCCACAGCGTGCTTTGCAGGAAGGTGGTGCCGGTCTTGGGACAACCCACGTGGACGAAGACCCGGCGTGCTGCGCTCGTCACTGCGACTCCGAGGTATCTCGTCGACAACGCGACGCCGCCGACATCCTCGTTGCCTCGATGTGGATCATGACAATGGCCCTCGTCTCCCGAGCTCACAGCGTAGCCCGGTGGGCAGCCGCGATATCCATGGCACGCCAGGCCTCGGCCGCATCGAAGCGAGCGAGGTGTCGGGGCCGCCGTCACGTACTCGCCGGCGGCGCCGGGCAGCTGCCGAGGCGGAGGATGACCACACCGGCGAGGATGCAGACGACCGCGATCGCGTCCCACCACACGAGCGGCTCACCGACGGCGAGCCAGCCGATCGCCAGGGCGACGACCGGTGGGAGGTAGGTCGTGCCCGACGCCGTCACGGCGCCGAGCTCCCGGACGATGAAGTAGTAGAGGATGTACGCGACGCCGGTCCCCAGCAGCCCAAGGCCCACCACCAAGGCGATCGAGGCCCGGGTGTCGTCCGCGATGTCGGTGATCCCCTCGGGACTGGTCACGGTCAGGAGGATCACGAGCCCGAAGCCCATCTGATAGGTGGTCAGCGCGGCCGCCGGGATCGGGAGTCCGCTCAAGAAGCGCTTGGCATAGACGAACGACAGACCGACGCTGGCCGAGCCGAGCACCATGAAAGCCACGCCGGTCGGGTCGACCGCGTCCGCGGCCTCCCAGGGTCGGGCGATCAGCAGGACGCCCGAGAATCCGACGAGGACGCCGAGCAGACGCAGCGCCGTGACCCGTTCGCTCTTGAGGAACAACGCCGCCGCAACGAAGGAGAACAGTGGAATCGCGCCACTCAGCGCGCCCGCGATGCCGGACGGCAGCCGCGCGGTTCCGGCCGCGTATGCGAAGTAGTAGAGGCTGGTCGCCAGGACCGACATGACGAGGAAGTGGTGTGCGTGTCGTAGATGCGCTTTGCGGAATACCTGGCGGACTGCGCCGAACACCAAGACCGGCAGCAGCCCGAAGAACACCCGAAGGAGCGTGATCTGCTCCGGCGAGATGCTCTCGGCGGCCCACTTCATGAAGATGAAATTGCTCCCCCAGATGACGCCCAGAGCCAGGAACGCGACCATGGCCCTGCTCTGCACGCTGTGAGCATGTCACGGCCCCGCCGACGGAATACGCTGTCGTCCACCGTGATCCGGAATTCCCGAGGACCGTGAACGTATGGCCGATAACCAAGCCCGGCTCGATCAAGACGAGTCCGGACAGCAAGCCCGCATGAGGCTGCGGCGGACCGTGTTGCTCGCCGTGCTCGCGGTCGTCGCGGTCGTCGTC
>Ga0075431_100008441_pt1 | contig 10314 bp, 7 predicted proteins | sample RhiMetdeltSRZDD5_FD_75297 | JGI IMG/M metagenome (GOLD analysis project Ga0075431, IMG submission 75297) | Populus rhizosphere microbial communities from Tennessee, USA - Rhizosphere MetaG P. deltoides SRZDD5 | ecosystem: Host-associated > Plants > Roots > Rhizosphere > Soil | place: USA...
GGCAGGGAAGGCGTATTCTATTACGATTCCAAAGACGTGACAAGCGTCGACAACGGCGGTACCGTGATCATAAATGGAACAAAGCGCTTCAAAAGATTATATTCCGGGCCACTCGACGCGAGATGGTTCGGTATGAAGGGCGACTGGAACGGCGTAGCCGGTACAGAAAACAGCGCTGCCTTTAAAGCGGCAATTGCAGCCGCGAAAAAAGATGAAGTTCTTTTGATTCCGGCGGGCCAATACTACATCAATAGCAACATCGAAATGCCAAACGTGCTCACCAAGAAAGTAAACTTTCTTATTTATGGTGACATATATTTCGCTAAAGGTTACGGGTTCATCATATCAGGACAAAACCAGGAATTCAAATGCTATGGAACTATTATAGGTGGTAACAGCGGTGCTACAACAGAAGCTGGATTCGCTGCATATGCAGGAACAGGAATATATCTTAAGAATGCTTACAACTGCGAAGTGCATGTAAACGAGATAAAAAATTTCAAATACGGTATCGAACAATCAGGCGATAAAAACGGTGGTTCACCTGACGGATCACAATACAACAAGATTTATTTCCGCGCAATTCACGGTAACTATGTACAGATCCGCCTGTCAACAAAGGGTGCAACTGATGCCGCGGGAAACTGGAACAACGAAAGCTTCTGGTATGGTGGCCAGCTCGGAAGAGGTATTCCAGGTGTCACCTACGGAAAAGGAGGCTGGTATGGAATAGTATTCGTTAAGGATGCAACAAGTAATGCAAAGGATCCAATGAACGGTCATATGTTTCATGACATAGGCTTCGAAGGTCTTGAGGTAGCCGTGAAAGCATCTAACGCGGAACATAACAGCTGGATCGGTGGTGGCATAGAACAGCAGGGTGTGCGCCAGGGTATTGACCTGGACCCTGTAACGTGTGTTGGTAATAAGTTTATCGGCCTCACACATTTTGAAGAGCAGATGTTCGTAGCCGGTAGACTGGGTGCAAACACAGTTATCGAAGGAACTCCGTTCTGGACAGGTCCCGTACCTAACATCATAGTGGCAGGTAATTCGGCTCAGTCGTCAATCACACCGAACAAATTCCTTATAACAACCAGCAAGTATACGCCAACAAATTTCCTTGTAAACAAAGCGCATGATCTCATAAGCCAGACGGGTGAGTTTCCAACGGTGCAGGCAATGATGTACCGCATTAATGGTGTGATAAGAGCCGTTCCGTATAAAAGTACTTTCCTTCACGTTACCTCATCTACAACTGCGAATCCTGTAACTCTGCCGCCAAATTTAGGTGTGATCAGGATCGAAGCCACGCAGGCGAAAACATATCAAATCGATGCTGGTGACATCGCAAAATATGGTGAAAACTTTATTGTTGAATATCTCACTCCGCAATACCCGATCACATTCACAAGATCAGACAATAACGCTGTTGTGATAGCTTCTTCAAACTTTCCATCGGGAGGAACTTACCGGTGTCTTTGGGTGAATGGCATGTTCAAGGTGTCGAAGATCGGTGCTGAGTTCAGAACATTTACGCAAGGAGGCAAAACGTACACGATATCGGAAGGTATTGAAACGCACTACGTGAACAATCCATATGAGAACTCTTCATGTACATTGCCGGCGGCCGCAAGCTGGCCTGGAAGGGTGATCGTCATCAAGAACCTGATGTCGAAGTACACTGTTCAGGTGATCGGTGTTTCTGCGAGCGATGAAAGCATCATTCCCGCAAGAGGAGCCATGACAGTAAAAAGCGATGGCACGTCCTGGAACATCATCAGTTTCTACAAACGGAACGTAGCGTTGTAAGTAATCCTTATTTTTGTACACATGGCTGTACGAAGTGATCTATTTACCGCGCCTGATTACTATTTAATCGATGAACTATTTACGGAAGAACACAAGCTGGTAAGAGACGCCGTGCGCGCGTATGTGAAAAGAGAGATATCGCCGATCATTGAAGATTACGCGCAGCGTGCAGAATTCCCAACACAGATCATTAAACAATTAGGCGACCTCGGTTGCTATGGTCCTACCATTCCAACCAAATACGGAGGTGGTGGCCTCGACAATATTTCATATGGTTTGATGATGCAGGAACTTGAGAGGGGCGACAGCGGGGTTCGCTCGACCGCATCTGTACAGGGCTCGCTTGTGATGTTTCCCATTTACGAATATGGCACCGAAGAGCAACGCATGAGGTATCTGCCTAAACTAGGTTCAGGAGAGTGGCTGGGATGCTTTGGATTAACCGAACCGGACCATGGTTCGGATCCCGGCAGCATGACCACCAGTTTCAAAGACAAGGGAGATCATGTTGTACTCAATGGCGCTAAGATGTGGATCAGCAATGCACCCTTGGCACAGGTTGCCGTTGTCTGGGCCAAGGATGAACACGATGAAATTTGTGGCCTTGTAGTAGAAAAGGGAATGGAGGGCTTCTCTGCTCCGTTGACACATAATAAATGGAGCTTGCGCGCCAGCGCTACCGGTGAGTTGGTGTTTGATAATGTAAAAGTTCCAAAGCAAAATATCCTGCCGAAAGCAAAGGGTCTTAAGGCTCCCTTAAGCTGTCTCACAAAAGCACGATATGGTATTGCATGGGGCACAGTTGGTGCTGCGATGGATTGCTACGATACCGCTCTGCGTTACAGCCTGGAACGACAACAATTCGACCGGCCGATAGCTAGTTTTCAGTTGCAGCAAAAGAAGCTCGCTGAAATGATAACCGAGATCACAAAGGCCCAGCTCCTTAACTGGCGGCTTGGTGTATTGATGAACGAAAATAAAGCCACCCCGCAACAGGTGTCCATGGCAAAAAGAAATGGTTGCGAAATCGCTGCTAATATAACACGCGATGCGCGACAGCTGCTCGGTGCAATGGGCATAACGGGGGAGTATTCTGTTATGCGGCACATGATGAACCTCGAAAGCGTGATCACTTACGAAGGCACACATGATGTGCACCTGCTGATAACAGGGATGGATATTACCGGAATAAATGCATTCAAGTAGATGAGAATTTTTCTTATTGGTTTCATGGGATCGGGTAAAACACACTGGGGAAAGCAGCTTGCAAAACAGCTGAATATTCCGTTTTATGACCTCGACGACGTGATATCATCAAAAGAGAAAAAAACCGTGGCGCAGATATTTGCAGAATCAGGCGAAGAGGTTTTCAGGGTAAAAGAACGGGAGGTGCTCGAATCGCTGATTGATGAAAACGAAACAATGGTGTTGTCATGTGGGGGCGGAACGCCGTGCTTTTTTAATAATATCGAAAGAATGAAAAAGTATGGAGTGGTTGTGTGGCTGAATACGCATGTTGAAGTATTGCTTACGCGCCTCAAAAGCGAAAAGGCGTCAAGACCTCTCATCAAAAATGTGCCTGACAGCGAGATGCGCACTTACATTGTAAGAAAGCTTAACGAGCGGCGCATATATTACGAACAGGCCGATGCGATCATAGACAATGAAGAAAGCATTTCAATGAACGAATTTATTCAGACAGTTTTACATGCATAAGCCATATCTCATAACAGCATCTGTGTTCGCTGCTCTGGCAGTTATACTCGGCGCATTCGGCGCGCATGCTTTAAAACAAATCGTCCCACCGGAAACTGTAACTACTTTCGAAACCGGAGTGAGGTATCAGTTTTACCATTCATTTGCGTTGCTTGCCACCGGCATTTTATTCGATAAAGGAAAAAAGAGCTGGATGAAGTTTGCCGGCATTTCGTTCATAGTGGGAATACTTCTTTTTTCAGGCTCACTTTATTTGTTAACAATCTTAAAGGCCACTGAATCGGTGGGCCTTAGCAAGCTGGGAATAATCACTCCGTTCGGCGGATTGTTTTTTATCGCCGGATGGATAGCTCTGGCAATCGCCTTATCTTTGTCGCCATGGCGAACCGCTTAAAATCATCCCGAAGCCAGAAATCCGATACGAACAAATTGCGGCCCGAAAAAGAAGAAAAAGTCACCGTAAAGGAACTCGTTAAGGATGAACGTACCCATAAAATTATTGGCGTACTTCTGCTGCTTACCTGTATTTTTCTTTTCACATGTTTCACATCTTATCTTTTCACATGGGCCGAAGATCAGAGCGCCGTTAAAAGCGGTTCTTTGTTTTTTCCGGATAAAGATGTGAAGATCGCCAACATACTTGGTATGCTCGGTGCATGGACGTCGCACCAGTTTTTTTTCAATGGATTCGGACTCTCATCTTACCTGCTGTGCATACTGTTTTTTGTAGGTGGGATAAATATTCTTACCGGCAAGCGCATCTTCCGGTTCAAAAGACATTTGCGATATGTGATAGCAGGAATAATTTATTTCAGTGTATTGCTTGCTTTCATCGGTAAGAGCAGTGCTTTCCCATGGGGCGGTGCCTTTGGTAACATGAGCGTGAACTGGCTTAATAGCCTTATTGGATGGCTTGGCACTGCAGCTGTATTGCTCGTTGCAGGTGTTGCATACGTCATATGGCGCTATAATCCGGCGGTGAAATTCCCTCAGCGTAAAACATCGCCTGCACAACCAATCATTTCCATGGATCAGCCCATGATTGAAGAAGTTCCTGTAGAAGAGCCAAAGAAGAACAGACTGAAAAAAAACGGAACCATGGCAGCTCCTCCTAAAGAAGACGACGAAGTTCCATTCGATTTTACTATAGTTGAAAAAGAGGAAGAATCTGAAGTTATAGCGCCCGCCCTCGACCCGATTACGACAGCCGGTTTAAATGTAATTGAAGACCCTGCCCCTGAACCAAAAAAATCAAGAAAAAATGTTCCTGATCCTGAACTGGTGATCAACGACGTTCTGCCCGAAACAGATATTAAAGAAGAAGAAGCTGATGAAGTTCCGCATGTTGAGATGGAACCATACGAGCCAACGCTCGATCTACGCGACTATAAATATCCCCACCTCGATCTGCTTGAAGCGCACGGCAGTGAAAAAATAATCCATGATCCCAACGAGCTCGAAGCGAACAAGAATCAGATCATCAACACGCTTAAAAATTACGACATACTTATCCAGAAGATCAGCGCAACTGTTGGTCCTACGGTTACTCTTTACGAAATAGTTCCGGCGGCGGGCGTACGCATATCGAGAATAAAGAATCTTGAAGACGACATTGCCCTGAGCCTTGCCGCATTAGGCATTCGCATCATCGCGCCCATACCCGGAAAGGGAACAATTGGTATTGAAGTTCCCAACGTTAAGAAAACAGTTGTGAGCATGCGCACTCTGTTAGCTTCCGATAAGTTCCAGCATAACAATTACAGCCTGCCCATTGCAATCGGTAAGAAGATAGACAATGAGAACTTCATCGTTGATCTTACGGCGATGCCACATTTGCTCATGGCGGGCGCAACCGGCCAGGGTAAATCTGTTGGGGTGAACGCAATTCTTGTTTCGCTGCTGTACAAAAAACATCCTTCACAATTAAAGCTTGTGCTGGTTGATCCGAAGAAAGTTGAGCTTAGCCTTTACAGAACAATAGAGAAACATTTCCTTGCCAAGCTTCCAGGTGAAGAAGAAGCCATCATTACCGATACAAAGAAAGTGATCCACACACTGAATGCCCTTTGTATAGAAATGGATAACCGTTATGATCTGTTGAAAGAGGCAGGCGCCAGAAACATCAGGGAATACAATGAGAAATTCATAAAGAGACGATTGAACCCGCAGAAGGGGCACCAGTTCCTTCCGTTCATCGTTCTGGTAATAGACGAGTTTGCCGACCTGATCATGACAGCTGGCAAAGAAATCGAAATGCCCATCGCGCGCCTCGCACAGCTTGCGCGTGCCGTAGGAATTCACCTGATCATCGCTACGCAGCGTCCTTCAGTAAACATTATTACCGGAACGATAAAAGCGAATTTCCCTGCACGAATTGCATTTAAGGTATCATCTAAAATAGATTCACGCACCATTCTAGATACGGGCGGGGCAGAACAGCTGATAGGTAAAGGCGATATGCTTGTGTCGTACAACGGTGAGATCACGCGACTGCAATGTGCATTTGTTGATACGCCTGAAGTTGACAGTATCTGCGAATTTATCGGCGAGCAACGCGGATACCCCCAGGCATTCTACCTTCCTGAGTATATTGATGAGAAAGATATGGAAGGAAAAGATTTCAGCTTGCTCGACAGGGATCCTTTGTTTGAAGAGGCTGCCCGTCTGATTGTGCAGAACCAGGTTGGCTCAACTTCTCTTATCCAGCGAAGGATGAAACTTGGTTATAACCGTGCAGGCCGGTTGATGGACCAGCTGGAGGCTGCCGGAGTTGTAGGACTGAACCAGGGTTCCAAAGCGAGAGATGTATTAATAAAGACGGAAGCTGAACTGGATAACCATCTGAAGGTTATTCTGTAGCTCACTTTCCTTATCATTGCCTCAGATCCACCTCTTCCACTCCCGGGTACTTACTGGTATTAAAAACGAAAGTTTCATCAGGTATAGCCGCCTTGCCGTTCAACGAAGTCACGGTATAGGAGTATTTGTTACCATTCTTTTCCAGCACCCTTGTAGAATAAACCGTCCGGTTCTTCTTATCTACCAGAAGATAAACTTTATGAAAAGCCTTTGTTTTATCAACAGGCGTCATCTCAATTTCCTGCACAACCTTGCCTCCGATCTTTTTCTCGCCATTCAGTTTGTACAGGAAATCCTTATCATAAAATGAGGTAAACAGCTTCTGCGGAGTGATACCTGATCCGGATTCATCAAGCTGGGTGATCGTCACCTCATTTGCTGCCTTGTCGTACGTCCACACATTTTTCCCGTCACTATATATCTCCTGACCGGTTATATTTACCCGGTATTTCGGGCCTTTCATGAAAACGGTCCCCTTCTTAGTTCCCTGCACTTTGCCGTGTGCATCCTCGATCTGGAGCGTGAAATTAGACTGAACAGCCTTATACGACTTAAACTGCTTGCTTACCGCGTCCAACACTTTCTTGGCTGCCGGATCATTACCCTGCGCAAAAGCCATAATGACGGTAATTACCAACCCCAACAATAAACTGATTTTTTTCATTTCTTATTAATTAGATATCAAAGCCTTCTTATTTTATAGCGCCGCAAAGATATTGTAATGCAGCAATCCTTAGACCGTGATTAATTGAAGAAGGTTTGCAGGTGAAAGATTAATTTATGTTAATCATGACTTGATCTTTGCCCTTTCACCGTTGCCTTATGTTCCCCACCTAAACGACTTACTGTCAAAGCCCGACAGATCAAGTACCCGGTCAACCACTGTCGCCGCGACTTCATCAATAGTCTTCGGCTTGCTATAAAATGACGGTGTGGCCGGGCAAATAACGCCACCCGCAAGGGTAACTGTTTCCATGTTTTTAATATGGATCAAATTGTATGGGGTATCTCTCACCACACAAATCAGTTTTCTCCGCTCCTTGAGCACAACGTCGGCGGCCCGGGTGATAAGATCGCTCGACACGCCGGAAGCAATCCGGCCAAGCGTTCCCATTGAACACGGCGCAATGATCATTACATTGTATTGTCCCGAACCCGAGGCGAATGGCGCCATAAAATCCTGGGTAGTAAAGAATTTAAGAGGATATTTTTCGAATGAACGGTCGCCGATCTCAGTCTGCCATACAGTTTTGGCATTCTCTGTCATCACAACGGAAAGATCCTGCCATTGAGATTTCAGGCCCATTAGCTTTTCTATCAGCAGCTTCGCGTAAATAGATCCGCTCGCACCGGTAATGGCAAGAACAACCCTATTCTGCATCTGGAATTTTTAGATAAATTTCGAATTCGTTAAACTGTATATTGATAATCGTCAAAATTTTATGACCCGGCAAAAACAAATTAGCAAAAACGCTATGTATATTATTTAACCTCCTAACTTTGCTGCTTTCATAGGATAAGGTTTAATGGTTAACGGTATTCGATTAGAATGTGCCTCCTCCCCGGAGGCACTTATTTTTTTACGCGTTAGCCATGTGCGGTATAGCATCTACCTTATAATCTCCGGCATCAAGTTTCTTCTTTGTAGCAGAAAATGCTTCTAATGTTCTCTCGATATCATCATCGGTGTGAACTGCGGTTGGTATTAACCGGTAGATGATATGTCCCCTTGGAATTACCGGGTAAACGACAATAGAACAGAAGATGTGGTAATTTTCGCGTATGTCCATCACCATGGCAGTTGCTTCTTCAACTCCTCCGTTCAAATAAACAGGAGTAACCACCGAATCGGTTTTTCCGATATCGAATCCCCGTTCTTTTAAGCCATTCTGCAATTTTCTCGCGTTCTCCCAGAGTTTGGTTTTCAGTTGGGGTTGTGTACGCAGCAGTTCAAGTCTCTTGAGGTTTCCGATAACCAATGGCATTGGCAGGCTCTTGGCAAATATCTGGCTGCGGATATTGTAGCGTACGTAGTCTATTATTTTTTTGTCCCCGGCAATGAATGCGCCGATAGAAGCCATCGATTTCGCGAAAGTGGAGAAGTAAAGATCTATTTTATCCTGAACGCCCTGCTCTTCACCGGCGCCTGCACCTGTTTTACCAAGCGTTCCGAATCCATGCGCATCATCAACCAATAATCTGAACTGGTATTTATCTTTTAACGCAGCGATCTCTTTGAGTTTTCCCTGGTCTCCCGCCATGCCGAATACACCCTCTGTAATTACAAGTATGCCGCCGGCTTTTTGTTTGCTGATCAATGCTTCTGCGCGCTGAAGCTGCTTTTCAAAATCTTCAACATCATTATGCTTGAAAACATATCTGTGACCCGGATGTAATCGCAACCCATCAATGATACATGCATGACTCTCCGCATCGTAAACAATTACATCGTGGCGACCGCAAAGCACATCTATCAAACTCACCATTCCCTGGTAACCGAAGTTCACAAGGATCGCGTCTTCCTTTCCTTCAAAAGCAGCAAGCTCTGCTTCAAGCTGCTCGTGATAATTACTGTTACCGCTCATCATGCGCGCACCCATTGGCAGTGCCAGTCCAAATTCTTTTGCGGCTTCCGCATCGGTCTTTCTCACTTCCGGGTGATTCGCAAGGCCGAGATAGTTATTGAGGCTCCACACGATCATTTCTTTTCCGCGGAATATCATCCTATTCGAAATTTCACCTTCCAGTTTCGGAAACGCAAAGTACCCGTGCGCCCTTTCACGGTGCTGACCGATTGGTCCATAATTTTTCAAAAGCCGTTCAAAGATATCAGGCATAAAATACTCAATTTTAAGTGCCGCAAAGGTACCATTAAAAATTTGTAAACGGCAGTAGTTTTCCAATGCTGAATTGGTTAAATGTTTATTTTTAAACTATTCATAATCTTCTCAAAATATTCTTGATGCGTTTATTATTGTTGCTGTTGTTCGTATCCAATACGCTTTTCTCACAGGTAAGTAAATCAGTCAGTAACCCGGTAAAAAGACCGAAACTCATTGTTGGTATCGTTGTCGATCAGATGCGGTGGGATTACCTCTACCGTTATTACGACCGCTACGCTGCGAATGGAGGATTTAAAAGAATGATCAACCAGGGATTCAGCTGCGAAAACACTTTTATCAATTATGTTCCAACTGTAACAGCTTGTGGACACGCCTGCCTGTATACCGGCTCTGTTCCCGCCATTCATGGCATTGCCGGCAACGAGTGGTACGACCCTAAATCAGAACAGATCGTCTACTGCGCATCAGACAATTCAGTTAATGGCGTTGGTACCAATTCCACCGCAGGCAAAATGAGCCCGCGTAACATGCTCACGTCAACGATCACCGATGAGCTTCGTTTAGCCACCAATTTCAGAAGTAAGGTTATCGCTGTTTCGTTCAAAGACAGGGGTGCAATACTTCCCGGGGGTCATTCTGCAAACGCTGCTTATTGGTACGATGGTGCTACAGGAAACTTTATTTCATCAACCTACTACATGCAAACCTTACCCCAATGGGTAACCGATTTCAACAACAAAAAATATCCGGATGAGTATTTTAAGAAAGGATGGAACACACTTTATCCGATAAGCACGTATGTGCAAAGCACATCAGACGAGCAGCCATGGGAGGGTCACCCATTAGGTGAAGAACAAAAAGGATTTCCGTATAAACTTGATAAGTTCATCGGGTCAACAAATTATGGCGCACTCATCAGCACGTCGCATGGCAATACTTTCACAAAACAAATGGCTATTGCCGCCATTGAAGGAGAACAACTGGGCAAGGATAGCATTACTGATTTTCTCGCCGTAAGCTTTTCAAGCGCCGACTATATTGGACATGCGTTTGGTCCCAATTCAATTGAAGCGGAAGATGGATT
>Ga0075431_100008444_pt1 | contig 10313 bp, 9 predicted proteins | sample RhiMetdeltSRZDD5_FD_75297 | JGI IMG/M metagenome (GOLD analysis project Ga0075431, IMG submission 75297) | Populus rhizosphere microbial communities from Tennessee, USA - Rhizosphere MetaG P. deltoides SRZDD5 | ecosystem: Host-associated > Plants > Roots > Rhizosphere > Soil | place: USA...
CCATTGAGCGACTTCACAATGTCGCCTGGGCGCTGCGACTTGCCGCCGACGTGATTTTCGACGGCGGGAATGACCGCGGTTACCGGAACGCGCGGCTTCAGTTGGGCAATTGCGCGCATGGCGCCGATGGCCGCGGCTCCGCCCGCCATGTCGTACTTCATCTTCTCCATCCCCTCGGCGGGCTTGATGGAAACTCCGCCGGTGTCGAAAGTGACGCCCTTGCCGATGATGCCGAAATGATCGGATGAGGACGCGCCGCCCGCCGGCGCGTAACGCAAAATAATGAGCGCGGGTGGAAATGCCGAGCCTTGCGCCACGCCCAACAGCGAGCCCATGCCCTGTTCCGCCATCCGGTCACGATCGAGAATTTCGCAGCTAAGGCCAGTCTCGTTCGCCATCGCCTGCGCCCGCGCGGCGAGTTCGAGCGGTGGGAGAAGGTTGCCCGGTTCGTTCACGAGCTCGCGCGTAAAATTCTGGCTCTCGGCTATGACGCGGGCGTGGTGGAACGCGGACTCGAGGCCCGGCGTAGCCACGGGCACCGCGACGATGCAAGTGTCGATCCGCTTGTCGGCCTTGTCATCGTTCGTCTTGTGCTGCTCAGGTTCGAACTCGCCGAGGATCACGCCCGAAGTGGCCGCGGCGATAAGGTCCGGAGTTTGTTGTGCACCTGTAAGTGCAATGGCAGCGGACTTTGTTTTGCATTTGGCCAGCCGCAGCGAAGCTCCGGCCGCTTTGCGCACCCCGGCCGGCTTCAACTCATCGAGCTTTCCGCAACCGGCAAGGATCAATCGTTGTGCCGCCAAGCCCAAGGGAGCATGCACGAGCACAAGATCGAGCGGCTTGCCCTTGAACTCGCCTGATGAGTAAAGCTTCGCGATCGTGGTGTCACAGGCGGCGCCGGTCACGGGCGCGGCATCTTCAAAGGCGAGCAGAATGAGCGCGCCGGTGTCAATCTGGGCGAGCGGCGTGCGCTCGAAACGAGTATCCATATGTTCTGTTGTAGCAGGCGGGCGGCAGTCCCTGAGATTTCCATCCACGGGCGGACGCGCGCGGCCGATGCGACATAACTATGTCATCAGTGACATAATGACAGTATGGCGATCCGTACCACCGTGGACATCCCCGAGCCCCTGCACGCCGCCCTTCGCCTTCACGCGCAACGGTCCGGTACCTCCATCCGCGCCTTGGTGATTGGCGCAATCGAACAGGCCTATGCTGGTCCGAAGAAAGGAGAACGTGTAACGGGCCCGCTCGTGACGCGAAAGGGGAAACTAGGCCCTCGCTTTCCAGTCGACAAAACGCCCCATGACCTTATTCTTCCCTGATGTAAACGTCTGGCTGGCGCTTTCCGTTGTCGGCCACACGCACGGTGGCGAGGCTTGGTCTTGGTTGCAAAGCTTACCGGATTCGACAAAAATCGCCTTTTGCCGTTACACTCAGCTCGGCCTTCTCCGGCTCCTCACCAATCCTTCCGTCATGGGTGACAAGCTTCTCAATGTACGCGAAGCCTGGGACGTCTATGACCGCTGGATAAAGGACCCGACGGTTGTCTTTCTTCCAGAGCCACGCACCCTCGAAGCTCCATTTCGCGAAGCCACCACCGGCCTTACCGCGCAAAATTCGTCCAACTGGATTGCCGATTGCTACCTGGTCGCTTACGCCAAGGAGTGTGGCGCCACTCTCGTCACCTTCGACAAAGCAATGCTCTCCCTCGCCTCCAAACGCGGCTGTCGTGCCGTGCGGTGTTAAAGGCCCTCCTCATTTCCCCTTCTTGTGCGTGAACTTCAACCCTGTCCAATCGGCGTCCACGGCGCAGATCTTGTAGTCGACTAAGCCATGAGCCAGGCCGATGGCGCGCACGTCGTTCTGATTGAAGTCGGCGCGGATGCGCCCCGCTGCCTTGGGATAGATCAGCCAAATGGACACGCCCGCCGGAAGCCGTGCCGCCAGGAATGGAGTCTCTCCCTCCAACTCACGCGCGGAACGGATAAACCACAACGCAAGCTGCGCTGACGACGTCAGGCGTGACTGGAAGGTGAGCCCTTCCGGCAAGTCTCCCAACGTTTCTTCAAATCCTTCGGGTGCGCCAAGTAGCGCCACCTTCATTCCTGCCTTGAACCCCAGCTTCTTCGTGAGCGGTGTGCCCTCAAACTTTTTCATGTACGGCTCAGGCTTGATTGGGACAACGGGCGCGGTGCGAATCGCCCGCCGGATGGCCGCCGGCGCCTTGGACCAATCCGTATAAGTGGCGTCGGGAAGTTCGGCGCGCACGAGGGCAACCTTTTCCGGCAGGCCACCGGCGAAGACAATCGGGATACGGCAAATCGATGGATGCAGCCGCACTGCCTTGGCTGTTCCGCGGCCATGTGATGGCTGGCGGTCGAGGTCGATCACCAATACCGTCGGGTTGACGCGCTTGAAGTGCGCGACAAACTTGGTGAAGGTCATCGGTTCCGCATTCACTTCGAAACCCGCCGCCCTGAGCGCGCGCGCAGGCTCTGCCGCGACTTCCGGTTTCCAGCACACCAGTCGGACCATGCGCCGCTCACCCGTCCTGGAATTTACGCCGCGAACGCGCCACAGCCGCCTTTGCCTCGGCCTCGTTTTCGCGCTGCTTGATCGACTCTCGTTTGTCGTGGTGCTGCTTGCCTTTTGCCAAGGCGATTTCCACTTTTAAGAGTCCATCCTTCAGATACACCTTCGTTGGCACGAGTGTGAATCCTCGCTCGCGGGTCTTATGCGCAAGCTTCTCGATTTCGCCTTTATGAAGCAGAAGCTTCCGCTTCCGCAGTTCGGCGTGGTTGGCTCGGTTGCCATGCGAGTAAGGCGAAAAATGGGCGTTGATCAGCCACGCCTCTCCACCGGTGATCTCGGCATAGGCGTCGACAAGCTGCACCTTGCCCTCGCGTGCCGATTTCACCTCGGTGCCCGTCAGCGCGAGGCCTGCCTCAAGGAAGTCGGAGAGGTGGTAATTATGGCGCGCTTGCCGGTTGTCAGCGACAATTTTGAACTGCTTTTGCTCGGTTGCGGCCATGTGAAAAAGTTCCCCTGCACGTTCGGAAGGGTCGCGCCGTCAATGGATTAGATGGGCTTGAGGTCCATCCTAACACGAGCGTGCATGCTGAACTCTAAGCCTTTTATAATCAACGCATTGGCGGTGCTGTTGAGCATTTCCCTGGCGGCGCCCGATTTGGGTGCGCGAACCAAGAAGGGCGAGAAACTCCTCAAGGAGGGCAGGCTGGCCGAATCCAAGAAGGATTACGACAAGGCGCTCGAGCTTTTCGAGCAGGCGCAGGCCGAAGACCCCCAAGACGCCGCCTACCAGATGGCGGCCCAGCGCGTTCGCTTTCAGGCCGGGTTGAAGCATGTGGACTTAGGCAAAAAGCTCCGCGAAGAAGGCAAGCTTGAAGAGGCGGTTGCGGAATTCAAGAGGGCGGTGGCCATTGATCCCGCCAGTTCCCTCGCCAGAAATGAACTGAGCCGTACGCTCAAATTAATCGACCAGGGCAAAGGCGGTCAGCCGAACGCGAGCCTCGACTCGCCTGCCGAAGCGGCCGAAAAGGAAACGGAACGCCGTATCGCTTCCATTCAAGACGCGCCGGTGCTCAAGCCGCTCACCAGGCAGGTGTCGCAACTGCGCATGAACAACCAGCCGATCAAGGTGCTCTACGAAACGCTGGGCAAACTTACCGGCGTGAACGTCGTCTTTGATCCAGAGTTTCAGAATCCAGGCAAGAACTATTCGATGGATGTGGCCCGCATCTCGCTCGAACAGGCTCTCGATCAACTGGCAGTGCTGACCAAAACCTATTGGAAGCCGCTTAGCGATACCACGATCTTCGTCACCAACGACAACGTCACGAAGCTTCGCGATTTTCAGGACATGGTCGTGAAGACCTTTTACGTGAAGAACATCACTCAGCCGCAAGAGTTGCAGGAAATCGCCACGGCGCTTCGCACGCTCACCGACATCCGCCGCGTGCTTACCTACAACGCCCATAGCGCGTTGATGGTGCGCGGCACGGTGGACCAGGTCGCTTTGGCGGAAAAGGTCATCGCCGATCTGGACAAGCCGAAGAGCGAGGTGGTCATCGATGTCGTCGTGATGGAAGCGAACAGGACGCGTACACGCGATCTGGCGGCCAGCATTTTGGCCGGTGGCTCCGCGGGGTTGCAATTGCCCATCGCTTTCACTCCGCGCAGTTCCATCACCACCCCCGGCGGTACGACGGCGGAGGGCGAGACCCCTTCGACATCCACCGCCATCCCGCTTTCCAATTTGAAATATCTCAAAACTGGCGACTGGTCGATGACGCTCCCAGGCGCTCTCATACAGGCGCTGATGAGCGATCGCGGCACGCGCGTGATGCAATCTCCGCAAGTCCGGGCCGTGGACAGCGTGAAGTCTTCCCTCAAAATTGGCGACCGCTATCCCTATGCCACTGGCAGTTTTCAGCCGGGCGTGGGAAGTGTCGGCGTTTCGCCGCTCGTTTCGACCCAGTTCAACTTTGCCGATGTCGGCGTCAACGTTGACATCACGCCAAAGATCCATTCGGCCGACGAGGTCAGCCTCGCCGTTGAAATCGACGTTTCCAATATCCGCGACCAGATTGACGTGGGCGGATTGACGCAGCCCGTAATCGGCCAGCGCAAGCTGAGCCATACTCTGCGTTTGCGTCAGGGCGAGATGAGCATTCTCGGCGGCCTTGTGCAGGATCAGGACACGAAAACAGTGAACGGCGTCGCGGGGTTGGGCTCGATTCCTATTTTGGGGCGTCTGTTTTCCAGCGAGTCGATCGAACGTGGGCAAAGCGAGTTGATGATTGTCATCATTCCCCACATCGTGCGCAGCCTGAACCTTGACGATCGGAATTTGAAGGGTGTCGCCGCCGGAACCGAGCAAGTGGTGAAGCTCAGCTACTCGGCGCGCGGAGAGCCGGAGGCCGGGGAGAGCCGCGTCGGACAGCCGCTCGCACCACCGCCGCAGGGAGCGAAGGGCGTGATGGAGCAACTGATTCCCGGCGCGCCGGCTGCGCCCGCCGGCACTCCCGCCCCTGCCACTCCCGAGGCGCCGAAGCCAACCGAGACACCCGCTCCGCAGCCGCCAGCTGCTGAGCCCCCCAAGACGGAAGCCCCGAAACCGGCCGCTGGTGGCGGCGTGGCTCTCCGCTTCCAACCGGAGAGGACGCGCGCCGCTCTTGGAGGCGTCGTCGTATTGACTTTGACCGCCGAAGGCGCTTCCGACCTGTTCGGCGCACCGATGCAGTTGAGCTTCGACCCGAAGGTTCTGCGCCTCAACGATGTGATTCGCGGTAATTTGATGGCGGGCGACGGCCAGACGCCCATCTTCTCGCGCAACATTCGTAACGATGCCGGCGAAGCCACCATCGTCCTCAACCGCCTGCCCGGCTCGCCCGGTGTGAATGGCTCCGGCGGATTGGTAACGCTGATGTTCCAAGTGGTAGGCAAAGGCTCGACTGACGTTCGCATCACCGAACTGACACTGCGCAATTCACAGATGCAGCCGTTAAGCGCGGCGCCTCCGGTCGCAAATGTGACTGTGGAGTAAACGAGTGGGTTTAGTACGCAAGCTCGCGCCCAAACGCACGTCGCGCCGGCGTTTCGGTATGACGCTGGTGGAGTTGATTGTCGCCTTCACCATCCTGATGCTGCTGGCGACGATGGCCTTGCCGCTTGCGCGCTACAAGGTACGCCGTGACAAGGAGCGCGAACTGCGTTGGGCGTTGCGCGAAATTCACACCGCCATCGACAAATATAAAGATGCCGCCGACGCGAACCAGCTTGGGCAACAAAAAATGGATACCGACAACTATCCGGAATCGTTGGAGGTATTGGTGGAAGGCGTGAAGGTCAGCGGCCAGGTGGACAAGAAAGTGAAGTTCCTCCGCCGAATTCCCAAAGATCCGTTTACCGGCCGCGCCGAATGGGGCATGCGCTCCACGCGCGACGATCCCAAATCCACCAGTTGGGGCGGCCAGAACGTCTTCGCGGTTTACTCTCTGACCTATGAAAAGGCCGCCGACGGTACGCCGTACGCGGAATGGTGACGATCATGCGAACGAGATCCACCGCAATCCGGAAGGCAGGCTACACGCTGATCGAAATCATCATCGTGATGACGATCATCTCCATTCTGGTGTCGATCGCCGTCCCGGTGTATCAGAAGGTCGTTCTTCGCACAAAGGAAACAGTGCTACGAAATAACCTGTTCACCCTCCGCACCGTAATCGACGAATACACATACGACAAGCAAAAGGGTCCGCAAAGCCTGGACGACCTTGTGCAGGCCGGCTATTTACGCCAGATTCCCGAAGATCCGATCGCGGGAAATACGAATTGGAAGATCATCATGGAAGACGCCCTCACCAGCGTCAACCAAACCGAGCCTGGTATCTACGACGTCCGCAGCAGCAGCGACAAACGCAGCCTCGAAGGCACGCCCTACGCGGAGTGGTGAGCCGCCGCGCTCTGTTCGGTTCAGCCTGCCAGCTCCTTCACCGCCGCTACCGCTCGGTCAATCTGCTCATGTGAATTGTAGATGTGAGGAGAGAACCGTAACCCTTCACTCTCGCCGGAAGCCGTCATTGCGATCGCCAGCCGGTGCCGTTCCCATAACGTGTCGTAGGCCTGCTTCGTCGGCACTTTACGCAGCTTAAACTTCACCACGCCGCCGGAGAGTTCCGGTTCGACATTGGTCTTTAGTTCCACGGACGGAATGGCCCGTAGAGCCGCTTTCGCCCGCGTGGCGAGTGCCCGCATGCGTGCCTCGACGTTCGCCATACCGATGAGGTCGATGAAATCGAGCGAGGCTTCGAGCGCCACCACCCGCGGGTCGTCCCGCTGGCCGAATACTTCGAACTTGCGCGCGCCCTTCAGGTCTTCCGCCCACCCGGCGGTTACGATCGAGGGCCACAGTTGCGGAATGCGTTCGGCGCGTACGAAAAGCAGACCGGCTTCGAGCGGCCCCATCAACCATTTGTGCGCGCTGGTGGAATACGAATCGCAGCCGATCGACTTCAGGTCCACATCCAGACAACCGAACGTCTGCGCGCCGTCCAGATGCATCCAAATGCCGCGGCGCCGCGCCAGCGCTGCAATCTCACGGGCGGGATAAAGAACCCCGGTCGTGCTCGTGACGTGGGTCACGGCGATCACGCGAGTGCGTGGAGTGATGGCACGTTCGATCCCGCCGAGCAGGTCGTCCGCGCTACGCGCAGGAACCGGAGTCGGGAGAGACTTCACCACGAAGCCATGGCGTTTAGCCCGGACCTTCCAGGAATCGCCATTGGACGGGTGATTGTGGTCCGTGATGATTACCTCGTCGCCGGCCTTGAGATCGATGCCCTTCACGACGATGTTGCTGCCCTCGCTGGTATTGCGCGTTACCGCAATCTCGTCCGCGGTCACCCGCAGCAGGCGCGCCGCCTTTGCGCGCAGCGACTCACGCATCTCCACGTATTTATCGCGATTCTGAAACGAGGGGTTCGCATGGAAGTCGCGCAAGTACTCGACGTGGCGATCCATCACCGGCCGCGAAGCTGGGCAAACGTTGGCCGCGTTGAAATAGATGAGCCGGTCCTCCAGCGGGAATTGGCGTTGAACCATGCGCCAATACGACTCGCCGCCGTCGGTTGCCGCCTGGAGTGCCGACGTGAACGCTGTCCAGCTTGCGGGCAGCGCCATTACGGTCCTGAATAGATCGCGCCGTGTGTTCGCCATGGCTCATTATAGGGCGAGAATCGACCTGCCGGCGCCCACTAAAACGTCACGCCAATCAGAATCTCCAATTGGTTCACCTGTGATCGCGCCGGACGTGTGTCGAATGGCCGGTTCAGCCAACGTGTGTAACGGATCTCCGGAATGATCTTTACACCGTAGTCGTCGGCCAGTTGCCCTCCCACACCGATGGTGATTCCCGGCGAATAGCGGCCGGCAAGTTTGGGTGGAACCTGGAGGCAGCACTCATCGCCGGCCTGGGTGAACGTGGCCACACCACCCGTGCGGCGAATGGATGGACCGGCTTCGAAGAACCAACGCGGCCCCTCTTCAAATCGGCTGATGCTGTAGCGCCGCACCAAAATGGGGATCTCCCAGGAACTGGCGCGAGTCTGCTCGGTGGTTGTCGTGGCCGTGCGCTCGTCGGTTGTCGTGCTGGTGTTGTCGGTGCCCACGTAAGTGGTCGTGGTCAGTTGATACCCTACTTTGCGGCGGAACAGGTCGAGGCTCAACGCATACCGGTCGTGCAAGCTGAATTGCACCGCGACGCCGCCGCCCGCGACCACCGATTTCCCCTCCGATGCCGATTGGATCAGCGTCGGCCCGGTAGTGAAATTTTGCTCGTGTTCGCCGCTGCTCACTTGACCCATAACGGGGAAGCTCAACCTGCCGCCGATCGAAAAGCGCCGGACGAATGCGGTCCTATCTTCGACAGGTTGTGCGAGTGCAGGCAGTGCGAACAGAAAAAGGGCGATGGATGTGAAAAAATTCCGTTTCATGTCGTTCGATTCTGTTAGAAGCTCAGGCGAAGGGAGAATTGAACGGATCTCGGCCCGCCCCGGCGGAAGAACGCGCTTCCTCCTCCGCCACTGTCGGCGACTATCCGAGTCACTACGCCGAAGTTAGGACTGGCTAAGCTCGCGCCTTCCAACGCAGACGGATTGGCGAAGTTAGCAGAATTCAGCATGTTGAACGCCTGCGCGTTCAGTGAGAGCGAAGTCTTTTCCGTGAGATGAATCACGCGCCGCAGTGACAAGTCCACCTGCGACATCGGGAAACCGCGCAGCGAGTTGCGTCCGAGGGTGCCCTGCCGGAAGTCAGCCGGCATGACGAACGCGTTCGGATTCAGGCGGCGGCCTCCGGGAGCGTTCGTGTCGCTGATCCAAACCGGTTGACCCGTGTAATCCGGACGCACCTGCGCGAAGAAACCACGCGAGGTGAGGGCATCCGTCGTCTCCGTGTCCAGCGTTTCCGGTAGTGCGGAGATTCCCTGCACGTCGAACGGCAATCCGGAGCGGGCCGTGATCACCGCGTCGGTCCACCAGTTGGACAAGAGGGGCTTCAAGACGCCTCGGGCGGGCGCCGGAAGATTGTACGAGCTGGTGTAGCTGAACGTATGCCGCACATCGAAATCGGAGTTGCCGCGTTGGCTTCCGAACAGCGAGGTGAAGCCACCGGACAAGGCATTGTCGCTCGATGCGGTATCCAGCGAATGCGAATAGGTGTACGCCAGTTGCGCCTGGAACCCGCGCGCGAGACGGCGCCGGAACTGCACCTGCGCGGAGTTGTAGTCGGATAGGGCGCCATTGGTGGCGAGGCGCAAGAGGTCGTACGCATTGGTAGCTGCGCGTGAGGTTTGGGTTCGTAGCAGCCGGATTCCGTGGCTTCCCGCCACCCCGAAACCGAGCACCTGCGCCGTGCCCAGCGAGCGTTCGAAGGTGAGGTTCCATTGGTAGATGGCGGGAGATTGAAGACCGCGCTCGGCCGCGCTGATCTGGCCGTATGGCGGCTGCTGGGGCACGGCCGGCGCGGCGCGGTCGGCGGCAACCAGCGGGAATACAGGCAGCACCAGATTGCGCGCGCTCACATAGGGCGCGGCGTTGAAGGCGTTTGTCGAGGCGCCGTAGCCGATGTCGTGAAAAACGCCGATGCCCGCGCGCAGGACCCACTCCGCACCGGGATCTTCGGTCAGTTGCGACGAGAACCCCAAACGCAGCGCGACGTTGCCCCACTTCGTATCGTAGAGCGGCAACTGGCGCGTCAAGGAGCAGTCGCCTAAATCCGGGTCGCATAATGCGAACGGTTTGTCTCCATTGCGAACCGTGGGCGCGGGGTTCACGTCCCAACGTCCGCCGAAGGTCACCGTTGCCCGCCTGGAAACGCGGAAGGTGTCTTGAATGTAGAAGGAGTTGTTGATTGTCAGCGGCTCGACGCGAGGTACGCTCGAGCTGACCATCGCCATGGTGGAAGTTCCCGAGAGGAGCGAACCGGACGTCGTGGTTGTCGTGTCCTGCGATCCATTGGCGGCCACCAGCCCGTTGAAGGTGACGTTCTGCGAGTACTGTTTATTCAAATACGACGGCGTCAACATGCGAAAATCGACGCCGATCTTGTATTGATGAGGGCCTGCGGTTAGCGCGACGCTGTCGACCAGATTGAACTGCCGTTGCACGGAGGTGGAACCGGTCGCATAGGAGAGTCCGCTCAACCCGGTAACGATGAGCGAAAACTGGCCGTTTTCGGAGGTGATGCCCGACGGGAACAGTTGTGCGTCCGTCAACAATCCCGCGCCGCCG
>Ga0075431_100008449_pt1 | contig 10310 bp, 19 predicted proteins | sample RhiMetdeltSRZDD5_FD_75297 | JGI IMG/M metagenome (GOLD analysis project Ga0075431, IMG submission 75297) | Populus rhizosphere microbial communities from Tennessee, USA - Rhizosphere MetaG P. deltoides SRZDD5 | ecosystem: Host-associated > Plants > Roots > Rhizosphere > Soil | place: USA...
GAGATCCCTGGTCCGATCCCGGCGGCGATCGACGCGAAGATCATCAGCGAGATCCCGTTACCGATTCCGCGCTGGGTGATCAACTCGCCGAGCCACATCAACAGCGTCGTGCCCGCGGTCAGCGAGATCACGATCAGGAACACCTTGCCGAAGGTCAGGTCGCCGACGACGCTCGTGCCCTCGGCGTTCTGGAAGCTCTCGAACAGGAACACGTAGCCGAGCGACTGGCCGAACGCGAGCCCGACGGTCAGATAGCGCGTGTACTGCGTGATCTTCTGCTGGCCGACCTCCCCCTCCTTCTGTAGCCGCTCGAGCGCCGGCACGACCACCGTCAGCAACTGCAGGATGATCGAGGCGGTGATGTAGGGCATGATTCCCAGCGCGAACAGCGACAGGCGCTGGAGGCTTCCGCCCGAGAACAGGTTGAGGAAGCCGAGGACGTTGTTGCCGGTGAAGTTGTCCTCGATCGACTCGACCGTGTCGATGTCGACTCCCGGCGCAGGAATGTAGGCGCCGAGCCGGTAGAGCAGCAGCATCGCCAGTGTGAAGGCGATCTTCCGCCGGATCTCCGGGACCGCGAAGGCGTTCGCGATCGTCTGCAGCATCAGCTCTCGATGACTTCCGCGCTGCCGCCCGCGCCCTCGATCTTCTCGCGGGCGCTGGCGCTGAACGCGTGCGCGCGGACCGTCAGCTTCTTCGAGATCTCGCCCCGGCCGAGCACCTTGACCGGATGGTTGCGCTTGGCCAACCCGGCCTCGCGCAGGGTCTGCGGCGTGACTTCGGCACCGGCGTCGAATCGGGCCTCGAGGTCGGCGACGTTGACCGGCTGGGTGTGGGTCCGGAAGCGCTCGAACGGCATCGACTTCTTCATCTGCGGGCCGCGCAGCTTGCGCATCCGCATGTGGATCGGGTTCTGGCCGCCCTCGTAGCCGCGCTTGGACTTGTTGCCCGAGCGCGCTCCCGCGCCCTTGTGCCCGCGCCCGGCGGTCTTGCCGGTGCCCGAGCCTTTGCCACGCCCGAGCCGCTTGCGCGCCTGCCGCGAACCGGGCTTCGGACGAATCGTGTGCAGCGCGATCTCTTCGGGGTCCAGGCGAGCCATCAGCTCTCGTCCTCCTGCACCTCGACCAGGTGACCGACCTTGTCGAGCGCGCCGCGAAGCTGCGGCGTGTCCTTCATCGTCGAGGTGCGGCCGATCCGGCCGAGCTTCAGCGATTCGAGCGTCCCGCGCTGCTTCGGGCTTGCCCCGTTCGCGGAGCGAACCTGCTTGAGCTTCAAATCAGCCATTAGGAGTACCTCCGCCGACATCCTCAGCTTCGCTTCCGGTGTCGGCGGGCGGCGACGCCGGGGGCTCGGCCCCCTCAGCGGTCGCGGACTCCTCGGCAACCGCCACTGCAACCGGCTCCGCCGCTTCTGCCTCGTCCTCTCCCTCTGCGTCCTGCGACCTGCGGCCTGCGGCCTCCTCTTGCAGATCGAGCCCGAGCACCTGCTTCACCGACAGCCCGCGCAGCTTTGCCACGTCCTCGGGCCGGCGCAGGCCCATCAGGCCCTCCATCGTCGCCTTCACCAGGTTGATCGGGTTCTGGGTGCCGATGCTCTTCGAGAGCACGTCGCGAATCCCGGCCAGCTCGAGCACGGCGCGCACACCGCCGCCCGCGATCACGCCGGTACCGGGGCTCGCCGGGCGCAGGACCACGTGCCCGGCGCCAAAGCGGCCGATGATCCGGTGCGGGATCGTCTGACCGAACTTGGGCACCCTGATCAGGCTCTTGCGGGCGTTCTCGACCGCCTTCTGGATCGCCAGCGGCACCTCACGCGCCTTGCCGTAACCGATCCCGACCACGTCGTTCTCGTCGCCCACGGCGACCAGGGCGGTGAACGAGAAGCGCCGGCCGCCCTTGACGACCTTGGCGACGCGGTTGATCTCGATCACCCGCTCCTGCAGGTCCAGCCCTTGCGGGCTCACTGTCTCGATGTCGTGGTTGCGTGTCATGGGCGGCGATTCAAGTTAGCGAGTCAGAACTGCAGGCCGCCCTCGCGGGCGCCCTCGGCGAGCGCGCGGACACGGCCGTGGTAGCGGTAGCCGCCGCGGTCGAAGACGCAGCTGGAGACGCCCGCGGCCTTGGCACGCTCGGCCATCAGCTCGCCGACCCGCTTGGCCTGCTCCATCGCGCCGAGCCCGCGGAGCTCGGGCTCGATCCAGTTCACGGCGGCGACCGTGTGGCCGCCGTCATCGTCGATCAGCTGCGCAACCACGCCCCGGTTCGAGCGAAACACCGACAGCCGCGGCCGCTCGGCGCTGCCGCGCACCTTCGCGCGCACCCGGCGGCGGCGGCGGAGACGCTGTTGTGGCTTGGTCGTGACGGTCATGGCTAGCGAGGAGTCATCGCTTAAGCGCGCTTTCCGACCTTGCGGCGGATCTGCTCGCCCTCGTAGCGGATCCCCTTGCCCTTGTAGGGCTCGGGCGGGCGGGTCCGGCGGATCCGCGCCGCGGTCTCGCCGACAAGCTGCTTGTCGATCCCGCGCACGACCACCTGGGTCGGCTGCGGGACCTCGAACTCGATTCCGTCGGGCGCCGAGATCGACACCGGGTGCGAGAAGCCGACCGTGAGCTCGAGCGCCTTGCCCTGAAGCTTCGCGCGATAGCCGACGCCCTGGATCTCGAGGCGCTTCTCGTACCCCTCGGTGACGCCCTCGACCATGTTCGCGATCAGGCTTCGCGTGAGTCCGTGCACGGCTCGGTCCTCGCCGCGGTCGGTCGGGCGCCTCACGATCAGCGTCCCGTCCTCCTCGACGATCTCCATCCGCGTGCTCACCGTCTGGTTCAGCTCGCCCTTGGGCCCGTTCACCGTGACGCGACCAGGGCCGACCGAGACGGTCACACCGTCCGGCACGTTGATCGGACTCTTCCCAATGCGACTCATGCGATCACCAAACGTAGGCGACGACCTCGCCGCCGACCCCCTTGGCCGTGGCCTCGTGTCCGGTCATCACCCCGGTGGAGGTGGAGACGATCGAGGTGCCCATGCCGCCCTGGACCCGCGGCACGTCGCCGCTGCCGACGTAGTAGCGGCGGCCCGGACGCGAAACGCGGCGCATTCCGCTGATCACCGGCCGGCGGTCGTCGGTGTACTTGAGCTGGATCCGGATCACCTCGCCGACCGCGGTCGGCTCGACCTCGAAGCTCGTGATGTACCCCTGCTCGGCGAGGATGCGCGACATCTCCTTCTTCAGGCGTGATGCCGGCACCTCGACATCGGGGTGGTCGGCGGAGAGCGCGTTGCGGATGCGCGTCAGGTAGTCGGAAACTGGATCGGTCAGCATCGTGGGTGGTCCTCGGCGATTACCAGCTCGCCTTGCTCATCCCGGGCACGTAACCCTTATGGGCGGCGTCGCGCAGGCAGAGCCGGCAGAGCCCGAACTTTCGGTAGTAGGCGCGCGGGCGGCCGCACCGGCGGCAACGGTTGTACGCGCGGGTCTTGTACTTCGGCTTGCGCTGCTGGCGCACGCGCTGGGACGTCTTAGCCATCGCTTCCTTCCTCGTCTGAATCGCCCGAGCCCTCGGGGCCCGCGCCGCCCTCGCCCTCGCCCTCGCCTTCCTCTTCCTCGTCGCGGCGCTCGCGCTTCGCGTAGGCCTCGGGGTTCTCCTCCTTGAGCTGCTCGAGCGCGGCCTGCTCGGCCTCGGCGCGCCGGCGGGCCTCCTCCTTGCGGCGCTCCTCCTCCTCTTCGGCGGCGGTGTCCACGGCGCCGGGCCGCCCGTCCTGGGCGAACGGCATCCCGAGCCCGAACAGGAGCTCGAACGCCTCCTCGTCGGTGGCCGCGGTCGTCGTGATCGCGATATCGAGCCCACGGACCTCGTCGATCGAGTCGTAGTCGATCTCGGGGAAGATGAGCTGCTCTCGGACGCCGAGCGAGTAGTTCCCACGGCCGTCGAAGGCGCGCGCGCTGAGACCGCGGAAGTCGCGGATCCGCGGGATCGCGATCGAGACCAACCGGTCGAGGAATTCCCACATGCGAGCGCCTCGCAGGGTCACCGAGACGCCCACGGGCATCCCCTCGCGGACCTTGAACGATGCGATCGACTTGCGGGCCCGGCGCACGTTCGGTCGCTGCCCGGCGATCGTTGCGAGCTGCTCGGTGGCGGCCTCGAGGACCGGGGTCGCCTGCTTGGCGTCTCCGACGCCCATGTTGAGCGTGATCTTGACGAGCCGCGGGACCTCCATCGGGCTCGTGTAGCCGAACCTCTCGGTCAGCTTGCCGACGAGCTCGTTCTCATAGGTCTCCCGCAGCCGCGGCGGCGGCGCGGCGCGCTGTGCGTCTGTGACTGTCGCGGCTTCCATCGGCGTTGCTACTCCAGGGCCTTGCCGGTTCGCTTCGCATAGCGGTGGCGAACGCCGTCGTCGCCGGCGCGCACCCCTACCCGGGTCGGCTTGTTGTCGGTCGGATCGAGGAGCATGACGTTGGAGACGTCGATCGGCCCCTCCTTCTCGATGATTCCAGACGACTGGGCCTTCTGCGTGTCCTTGACCGAGCGCGGCCGGGTGTGGCGCTTGACCATGTTCAGGCCTTCGACGAAGACCCTCCGGCGCGCAGGCTCGGTCCGGATCACGCGGCCGGTCTTGCCCTTGTCCTTGCCGGCGGTCACGACGACCGAGTCGTCCTTGCGGATGTGCATTGCCTTGGCCATCAGGAACACCTCGATCGCGCTTCGCCCATCAGCAAATGAATCTGCTCCGCGCTCATAGCACCTCCGGGGCCAACGAGATGATGCGCATGAAGTTGCGGTCGCGGAGCTCGCGCGCGACGGGGCCGAAGATGCGCGTGCCGCGCGGGGCGCCCTGCGCGTCGATCAGCACGGCGGCGTTCTCGTCGAAGGAGATGTAGGTGCCGTCCGGGCGCCCGAGCTGCTTGCGCGTGCGCACGACCACTGCCTCGACGACCTCGCCCTTGCGGATCGAGCCGTGCGGGGTCGCGTGCTTGACCGTCGCCGTGATGACGTCGCCGACGCCGGCATAGCGGCGGTGCGAGCCGCCCTTGACCCGGATGCAGAGGATCTCGCGCGCACCGGAGTTGTCGGCCACCTTGAGCTTCGACTCCTGCTGGATCACGGTGAGTCTCCTTGCCCGGCAGTGCGTGCGGGGGCGCGAAAACCGAGGTCGGCAAGGACGCAGGGAGCGTGGCGTGCCGACAGGCACGCGAGCGACCGAGGACGCCGCCGACCGAAGGTTTGCAGCGTCACCCGCGCGTGCTGTGGGGCGAGGAGGCTCACCTGGCACGCTCCAGGACCTCGACGAGGCGCCAGCGCTTGGTCCGCGACCTCGGCCGCGACTCGATCACGCGCACGACGTCGCCCGCGTTCGCCTCGTTGCCCTCGTCGTGGGCGTGGATCGTCGCCGAGCGACGGACGACCTTCTCGTAGACGGGATGGCGGCGGACGACCTCGATGCGCACGGTGATGGTCTTGTCGGCCTTGCTCGAAACGACGGTGCCCTGGCGGACCTTCCTCGAACCGGGACGCCGCTCGGCTGGAGGGGTGCCCTCGCCGGGCTCGTGCTTGGAGCGCGCCCTGGCGCGGACGCGGCCGCGCTCGGCCGCCTTCTTCGATCGTGCGGTCGCCCGCTCGGACGCGCGCTCCTCGGGCGAGCGCTGGGGCCTCGCATCGCCGGTGTGACGAGCGCGCTCGAGCTTGCGCTGCTGCTTCGGGGTCAGCGCCTCCTCCGGCTCCGCGTCGGCAGCCGGTGCGGCGGCAGGGGCAGGCTCGTCCGCCGCGGGCTCGTCCGCAGCGGGCTCCTCGGCAGCCGGCTCCTCGGGCGCCTCTGACTCCGGGGCCTCCGAGGCCTCGGCCTCGGGGGCGTCTTCCTGCTCGTTCTTCTCTTCCTCGCTCATCAGCTCTTGATCGCGCTTCGCCTCGCGCAATTTCTCCTTATTTCTGGCTCCGCGCTCACTTCAGTTCCTTGTCGAGATCGATGCCGCGCTCGCGGGCGATCGTCATCAGGCGTGCCATGTCGCGGCGGGACTCGCTCAGCCGGGCGGTGTTCTCCAGCTCGCCGGTGGCGTGGCGGAAGCGCAGGTTGAACGCCTCCTCGCGCGCCTCCTTGAGCTGCTGGACCAGGTCCTGGTCGCCGAGCGCGTGCACGTCGGAGGCCTTCACTGGGAGATCCCCTCTCGGGCGACGAACTTCGTCTTGATCGGAAGCTTGTGGCCGGCGAGGCGCAGCGCCTCCCGGGCCAGGTCCTCGGAGACGCCGGCGAGCTCGAACATCACCTTGCCGGGCTTGACCACCGCCACCCAGCCCTCGGGATTGCCCTTGCCAGAGCCCATCCGCGTCTCGGCCGGCTTCTTTGTGTAGGGCTTGTCGGGGAAGACGTTGATCCACACCTTGCCGCCGCGCTTGATGTGGCGCGTCATCGCGACTCGAGCGGCCTCGATCTGGCGGTTCGTGATCCAGCCGCGTTCGACGGCCTTCAGCCCGTACTCGCCGAAGGTCACGCTCGCGCCGCCCTTGGTGTTGCCGCGCCGGCGGCCGCGCATCTGCTTGCGGTGCTTGACCCGCTTCGGCATCAACATCAGGACTCACCGTCCTCGCGAGGCTGCGTCGCGGCCTCGTCGGGCTCCTGAGCCGGGGCCTGCTCCTGCTCCGGGCCCGCGTCGGGGGCCTGCTCGGCGGCCGGGGGTGCCTGCTGCGGGGTGTCAGGCGTCTGCTCGGGCGTTGCTTCCGGGCCCTGCTCGGGCGTCGCGTCCGGGGTCGGCGCCGCCGCGGGCTCCGGCGGCGGGCCGCCCGCCTGCTGAGCACTCTCGGCGGGCGCGGACGGCGCGGCCGTCGGGGCGTCCGCCCGCGGAGCGGCGGGAGCCTCCGGCTGGGGAGTCGCGGGCTGCGGAGTCGCGGGCTTCGGAGTCGCGGGCTTCGGGGCCGCCTTCTGTCGCTGCCTCGGGCCACCGCCACCCGGCGCCCGCTGGCCTTCACGGTCACCGCCGCGGCGCCGGAACGAGCGCGGCGCAAGCTCCTCTTCCTCAGCCCCAGCGCGGAAGCCCTCGGGCATCACCTCGCCCTTGTTGATCCAGCACTTGACGCCGATCCGGCCGGTCGTCGTCCGCGCCTCGACGAATCCGTAGTCGATGTCGGCGCGCAGCGTGTGGAGCGGTACGCGGCCGTCGGAGTAACCCTCGGTGCGCGCCATCTCGGCGCCGCCCAGCCGCCCCGAAACCTGGACCTTGACCCCCTTGGCGCCGGAGCGCATGGCCGAGGTCAGTGCCCGCTTCATCGCTCGGCGGAAGGCCACCCGGTTCTGGAGCTGCTCGGCGATCGATTGGGCGACCAGCTGCGCGTCCAGCTCGGGACGCTTGATCTCGCGGATGTTGACCTTCACCGGCTTCTTCGTGATCCGGTGCAGATCGCGACGCAGCGCGTCGACCTCGGCCCCCGACTTGCCGATCACGATCCCCGGGCGCGCGGTGTGGATGTCGACGGTGATCTCGCCGCGTTGCTTGACGATGTTGATGTCCGAGAGGCCCGCGTGGGCGAGCTTGTTCTCGATGTGGTCGCGGATCGCCATGTCCTCGAGCAGCAGGTCGGCAAAGTTGCGCTCGTCGAACCAGTTCGACTTCCAGTCGTGGATGTAGCCGACGCGGAAGCCCTCGGGGTGGATCTTCTGTCCCATTGGTCCGCGCCTCTCAGTCGATGGTCGGGGTCAGCGCCACCGAGAGGTGACTGGTCTTACGGTCGATCCGGGTCGCGCGGCCGCGGGCGCGGGCTCGCCAGCGCTTCAGCGTCGGGCCCTCGTCGACGCGGATGTCGGCGATCCGCAGGTCCTCAGCGACGAGGTCGTGGTTTGCCTCGGCATTCGCGGCGGCGGATTCGATCAACCGCGACAGATCGCGCGCCGCATCCTTGCTCGAGAACGCCAGCAGCGTACGTGCGTCCTCGACCGGCATGCCGCGAACCTGGTCGGCGACCAGGCGCGCCTTGCGCGGCGCGACACGGACGAACCGGGCCTTGGCGCGCACCATCGGCGCCTCCTTGTCGTCGCCCGCAGCCAACGTCAGCGCTCCGCCCTGCTGCTTCCGGAGTGGGCACGGAAGGTGCGCGTGGGCGCGAACTCGCCGAGCTTGTGGCCGACCATCGACTCGGAGACGAACACGGGCACGTGCTTGCGCCCGTCGTGAACGGCGATCGTGTGCCCGACCATCTCCGGGAACACGGTCGACGACCGCGACCAGGTCTTGACCATCTGCTTCTGGTTCGTCTCATTGAGCTGCTGGATGCGCCGTAGCAGCCGCTCCTCGGCGAACGGGCCCTTCTTCGTCGATCTACCCACTTGTCCCTACCTCTTCTTCTTCCCGCGCCGGCGGCCGCGGACGATCAGCGCGTCGGAGCGCTTTCCCTTCTTGCGCGTGCGGTAGCCGAGCGTCGGCTTGCCCCACGGGGTGACCGGATGGCCGCCGGGCGTGTGGTGGGCCTCGCCGCCGCCGTGCGGATGGTCCACCGGGTTCATCGCCACGCCGCGGGTCTGGGGGCGCTTGCCCATGTGGCGATTGCGGCCGGCCTTGCCGATCTTCACGTTCTGATGTTCGGAGTTCGAGAGCGCGCCGACGGTCGCCCGCGAGTCGGCTCGGACCATCCGCATCTCGGAGGAAGGCAGGCGCAGGGTCACCATCGTGCCCTCCTTCGCGACCACCTGGATCGCCGAGCCGGCCGACCGGCCGAGCTTGCCGCCCTGGCCGGGCACGAGCTCAACGTTATGGACCACGGTGCCGGTCGGGATCGCGCGCAGCGGCAGCGCGTTGCCCGGCCGGATGTCGGCACCCTCGCCAGACTCCACCCGGTCGCCGGGACGCAGGCCCTGCGGGGCCAGGATGTAGCTCTTGGCGCCATCGACGTAGTGGAGCAGGGCGATGTAGCAAGTCCGGTTCGGGTCGTATTCGATCGTCGCCACCTTCGCCGGGACGCCGTCCTTGCGGCGCTTGAAGTCGATCTCGCGATAGCGGCGCTTCGCCCCGCCGCCACGATGGCGGGCCGTGATGCGTCCGCGTGAGTTGCGCCCGGCGCGGCGGCCCTTGCCCTTCGTCAACGGCTTGTGCGGCTTGTTGCGGTCCGTCGTGACCTCCTCGCGCTTTTGGTAGGTCGCGAAGCGTCGCCCCGGGCTCGTCGGCTTGGTCTTCCTCATCGCCACTCAGATCACCTACTCGGCCACCGCCGCGCCCTCGAACAGCTCGATCCGATCGCCGGGCGCGAGCTGGACGATCGCCTTCTTCCAGGATCGGGTGCGGCCGCTGTGCAGCCCGCGGCGCTTCGGCTTCGAGGGCACCTTGATCGTCCGCACCTCGATCACGCCGACCCCGAAGATCTCCTCCACCGCCTGGCGGATCTGGGTCTTGTGGGCGCGGTCGTCGACCCGGAACGTGTACTTGCCGTCCGCCATCAGGGCATAGCTCTTCTCCGAGACGACCGGCTCGATGATCACCTGGCGCGAGTCCATCAGCGGTCACCGCCCCCGGAGCCGCCCCGCTTGACGTCCGCCGCCCGCGCCTCGAGCACCGGCAGGGCCTGCTCGGACACGGCGAGCGAGGGGTGGCCGATCACGTCCGCGACCCCGGCCGCGCTCGCCGGCAGCACCGTGACGCCCGGCAGGTTGCGAAAGCTCTTCTGGACGCCCGCCTCCTCCGCGTCGCAGATCACCAGCGTCCGCTTGCCGGGAGCCCACTTGGCCAGCGCCTCGGCGGCGCGCTTGGTCGACGGCTCGGAGTAGCCATCGCCGTCGAACACGGCGATGCTGCCGCGGCTCGCGTGCACGGAGAGGGCCGAGCGCAGCGCCCGGCGGCGCGCCTTGCGGTTGACCTTCACGGTGTGCGAGCGCGGCTTGGGGCCGAAAGCAACACCGCCGCCGCGCCGGTGGGGGACGCTGAGCGCCCCGGCGCGGGCACGGCCGGTGCCCTTCTGCTTCCACGCCTTAGCGGTCGTCATCGAGACCTCGCCACGACCCAGGGTCGAGGCTGTGCCGCGGCGGCGCGCGGCGAGGTCCGCTCTCGCGGTCTCGTGAACGAGGCTCTCGTGGAACTCCTCGCCGAACACGCTCGCGGGCAGGTCGCTCTTCGCCTGCTTGCCGAGCGTGGTCGCCTTCAAGGACGAGGTCTTAGCCATCGGAGCGCACCTCCACGGTCCCGCCCTTGGGTCCGGGCACGGCGCCGCGGATCAGCAGCAGGTTGCGCTCTGCGTCGACCTCGACCACCTCGAGGCGGCGCTCGGTGACGCGCTTGCCGCCCATCCGGCCGGGCAGCTTGGTGCCCTTGAACACGCGCGCCGGGTCGGCGCTGGC